>Ga0073934_10001546_pt1 | contig 54384 bp, 47 predicted proteins | sample LarsenN4metaG_FD_76834 | JGI IMG/M metagenome (GOLD analysis project Ga0073934, IMG submission 76834) | Hot spring sediment bacterial and archeal communities from British Columbia, Canada, to study Microbial Dark Matter (Phase II) - Larsen... ...
CTCATGCAGGATTTAAGAAGCAGAAGACGCTGCGTCGCATGCCGTAACGAAGAGGGTGACGAGCGTTGAACCATTATAGACAGCGCATTTGCATGATTTGGCCGATTGCATGCCCGGATGTAAACCTGGCACGGACAAACCGGAGCGGCCACAAGGTTGGCCGCAAGCCACCGCCGCAAGACAGAACGCCCGCCGGATGGCTCCGGCGAGCGTTCTGCCATTCAGCGCACCTGCATCAATAGCGTGGCTTGCGGCCAACCATCAGCGGGGATAACCGTCGCGCCGTGCCGCGGCAACACCATGACCGCCGGCCGGGCCGTTGCCAGGCTGCAAACACGGTCACGACATGGCCAGCCAGCGCACTGCCGCGGCCTGATCCCGCCGTGTCTTACTGCTCCGGCTGGTCACTGAGCGCCTTGAGGTTGGCCCTGAGGCGATCGCTCATCGGCATGTTTAGCACCACACCACCGGGGGGAATCGGCGACTCGAACCACTTCTGGTACAGCCGCTCAAACTCGCCGGACTGCATCAGCCGCGCGATGCTGCCATCCACCAGTTTCTTGAACTCGGGATCATCCTTGCGCAGCATGCAACCGTAGGGTTCGACCTGCAAGGTGTCGCCGACGACGCTCAGCGCGGCCGGATCCTTGGCGTTGGCGCGCAAGCCGAACAGCAGGATATCGTCGAGCGCCAGCGCGGCCGCGCTATTGTTTTCCAGCAAGGCCAGCGACTCGCCGTAATCCTTGCCCAGCACGAATTGCATGCCCAGATTGTGGTCGGCGCTGTACTTGCGCATGACTTTCTCGTTGGTACTGCCCGCGGTGGTGGCGACCGTTTGCCCGGCCAGGTCGGCGTAATTCTTGATCTTGCTGCCCGTTTTCACCAGCAAGCGGGTCCCGGCATAGAAATGGCTGACCGCGAACGCGACGACCTTGCCGCGGGCTGCGTTATTGGTGGTGGAGCCACACTCCAGGTCATAGCTGCCGTTCACCAGCAAGGGAATGCGGTCCTGGGCGCTGACCGGCATATAGGCCACCACGAGGCCCGGCCTGTTCAGCCTGGTTCGCACGTCGCCGACAATGGCCTCGGTCAGATCCACCGCGAACCCCATCGGCTTGTGCTCGGCGGGCCGGTAGCTGAATGGGACGGCCGCTTCGCGGTAGGACACGGTGATCCTGTTCGTTTCAAAGATCTTGTCCAGGGTCTGCGCCTGGACGAAGGACGACATGGCCGCCAGACTGGCGATGAGCAGCGTGGCAGGCTTCAGATTCATGGTTTTCATGTGATTTCCTTCAGGCAGGCGACTCGGACCCGTCACCATTAGCGCTGACTCTGCCAGCAGCAAATCCGCGCGTTTGACACCCGTGTCGTTGAGATCATTAACGATGAAGGCGGCAGAAAACCGTCAGAACACAGCCGCGTGCAACACGCATCCTCCGGTTTCTCTCGCTCACGGCACCTCGCCCGCCACCGGTAGCAGCCGGCCATACGCCGTGATCCCTTAAACCTAGATCCCCATCCGCAATGCGCCATGATGTACATCAAACGCCAGCGCCCTCTGCACGCCATCGCGCCGGCCAAGGTTGGCCGCAAGCCACCGCCACAAGACAAAACGCCCGCCGGATTGCTCCGGCGGGCGTTTGGCGTTTCAGCGCGCAGATCAAGTGCGCGGCTTGCGGCCGGTCTTGGGCTGGCCGCTGCGCTGTGGCGGCGTGATGTGGGTCGGCTTGTGCGCCGGCTTGCGCTGCTGGCGGTGACGCGTGTTCTGCACCTGCAGCAGCGCGTCGATCTTCTCCGACGTCGACTGCATCAGACTTTGCGCCATATCGCCGTGCGGGAAGGTTTCCGGCATGCGGTAGCTAAGCCAGGCGTAGGCGGAGTACAGCTTGCAGGTGTCCTCGAGGAACTGCAGCTCGTTGCGCCCGCCACGGCCTTCCATGCGCAGCAGCGACGCCTGCTTGCCCTTGGCGCGGCACTCGGCCCAGTCCTGCAGCGCCTGTTCCAGCATCGCGATCTTGGTCGACACCGGGCACAGGCTGAACAGGAAACGGTCTTCCAGCGGCAGCTTCAGCGTGTCCAGCCATTTGGCCTTCTCGATCTGGTCGCTGAGGTTAGCCGGCAGGAAGAATTCGTCGTGCACGTTGATGTGCTTGGCGAACAGCTCCAGCAGTGCCTGCAGCCGCTCCTGGCCGCTGGCCTCGGCGATCTGCTGCAGGTAAGACAGGTTGGGCGCCACGTAGAAACCGGTGCTCGGCAGCGGCTCCAGCTTTTGCTGCAGCAGCGCGGCGATCACCTTGTGCGTCTTGCCGTCGAAGCCGGCGACATAGCCGGTCTCGTGCTGGCCGAAACGGCCGGCGCGGCCGGCGATCTGCTTGGCCAGCGCGGCGGCGATGGTGCCTTCGGCGTAGCCGTCCCACTTACTGGAGGTGGTGAAGATCACCCGCCGCGCCGGGGTGTTCAGCCCCATGCCGATGGCGTCGGTGCCGACCACCACCTGTGTCTCGCCGTCGATGAAACGCTCGGCCTGTGCCTGGCGCACTTCCGGCGACAGGTTGCCGTAGATCGCCGACACGCTCATGCCCTGCGCGATGGCCTGGTCGCGCCAGTTCAGCACCTCGCGGCGCGAGAAGGCGATCAGCACGTCGCCGGCACGCAGGTTTTTCAGGCTGCCCAGTGGCGCCTTTTCCATTTCCAGCGGCGACTTGCGCTGCAGTTCGCGGATTTCCAGCGTGCCGCCGACGCGCTTGACCAGCGACTGGATCGCCTCCTTGGCTTCCAGCGCGCCGAGCAGGTAGACCGTCTGCGCCGGCACGCCGCACACCGCCGCCGTCCACGCCGCACCGCGATCCGGGTCGTCCAGCAGCTGGATTTCGTCGATCACCGCCACGTCCACCGCGCGGTTGGGGTTGAGCATTTCCACGGTACTGGCCACGTGGCTGGCGTGCGGGTGCAGCTTGCGCTGCTCGCCGGTGATCAGGCTGACCGCGACGTTGGCATTAAGCAGGCGCTGGTAGTTTTCCATCGCCAGCAGCCGCAGCGGCGCGAGGTAGACGCCGGTCTTCGCCTGCGCCAGGTGTTCCATCGCGGCGTGGGTCTTGCCGGAGTTGGTCGGCCCCAGCACCGCGATGAAGTGGCGCTGCATGCCGGCGGCGAGGGTGAACGATTCCGGGTACAGCGACAGGTTGATGGCGTTGCGGGTCTTCTCCGCCTGGCTGGCGGCGGCACGGGTCGCCACCAGCGCCGCGATACGGTCCAGTGCCAGCTCGCAGCGCAGGCGCGCCAGCTCGTACTTGGCCTGCAGCGCGTTGAGCGCGCTTTGCGGATCGACGCGGTGCTCGTTCGCCAGTGTCATCACCTGGCCGGCGCAGCGCAGCAGCTGCGCCTCGAGGCGTTCGCGCGCCTCGTCGTTCCAGCGCAGCTGGACCAGCGCCAGCCGTTCGGCGGCGTCGAGCTTGCGCCACTTGCCGGTTTTGCCAAGGAAGCCGGCGTCCGGCACCAGGTGGTAAGGCACGGTGCGCTTGCCGACCTTGATCTGCCCCTGTACCGAGACGGCGTAGCTGCCCTCGGTGGTCACCAGCGTGGCGTGGTATTGCTGCAGATAGGCGTTCAGCGCGCCGATGGCGTCTTCGGACGCGGTGTCGGGGGCAATCGTGGGTTCGGTCATGGGTATCCGTCGGGGAAAAACAGCGCGGGATGGCGCCAGATGGCATAGGCGGGACGAGGCGCCGCCGGCAAACAAAAACCGCCTGCGGGCTGCGCGCAGTCCGTCAGGCGGCGTGTTCGGGCGCGATCAGTTCTGGCCGCAGCAGGCCTTGTACTTCTTGCCGCTGCCGCACGGGCACGGATCATTGCGGCCAACCTTGTCGCCTTCGCGGCGCATGGTCACCGGTGCCTGCTCCTTGGCACGCCAGTAGCCGTAGACCGCCAGCACCGCTTCGTCCAGCTCGCTCTTGAAGCTTTCCAGCTCGGCGGCGGTGAATTCCATCATCGCCGGCTCGTCGCCGTCGGCATCGAACATGCCGCCCAGCGCCATCACCGGCATCAGCAGCTCTTCGAAGCCTTCGTCGTCGGCGGCATCGAACCAGTCGGTCGGCACCACGTCCAGCGCGTACATGAAGGCATTGCACCACGGACGGAAGTCCGGCGCTTCGCCCTCTTCCTCGCTGTACAGCGTCAGTTCCGGCAGGTCGCCGTCGGCCAGCGCCTCGGCGGCGGCATCGTAGTACTTCTGCAGCAACGCCTTGATCTCGGCTTCGCTGTCGGCGCTTTCAAAGGCCGGCGCATCTCCGAGCACGTCTTCCAGCCAGTCGTCGATGGTGAGCTTGTCCGGGCCGCACGCCAGCGCGCAGAAGAAGCCCTGCACTTCGTCCGGGCGCATGGTGGTGCCGGCCTGCGACAGCGGGGTCAGCAGCGTTTCCAGACGCTCCAGATCTACTTCGTTGAATTCGGTCATGTTCGTTCTCCGTAAGGTTTGGCGCGCATTGTACGCGTGTTCCCCAGTGCTGGCAGCAGGCGTGCTGTTTTCAGGATAGCAAAAAGCCCGTCAGGTGCTTGACGGGCTGTGGCGACTGCGGGAGATTGCCGGACTCAGGCGGCGGCCAGTTCCGGCTCGCTGATCTGCAGCAGCGTCTGCTTGCGGATCTGGTTGGCCTGGCAGGCACAGCTACCGCACTCGGTGGCGACCTTCAGTTCGCGCGCCAGATCGCTCATGCGCGTGGCACCATTGCAAACGGCGGCGCGGATATCGCGATCGGTTACTCCGTGGCAAAGGCAGACGTACATGGCATGAATCCTGAATAAGAATTGATCTTGATTTCAATACTAGAAGACAATGATAACGATTGTCAATTAAGAGGAAGGCAAATCCGCGATGAGCAGCACGCAATGGAAACCGAATACCACAGTCGCCGCCATCATCGAGCGCGACGGCCGCTTCCTGATGGTGCGCGAGCAAACCGACGACGGCGTCCGCCTCAACCAGCCGGCCGGCCATCTGGAATACGGCGAAACCCTGCTGCAGGCGGTGGTACGCGAAGCGCGCGAGGAAACCGCCCACACCTTCACGCCGCGGGCGCTGGTCGGCATCTATCTGGCGGACAAGACCGGCAGCGACATCACCTATCTGCGCTTCGCCTTCTGCGGTGACGCCGGCGCGCACGACCCGGCGCAGCGGCTGGACGACGGCATCCTCGCCGCCGAATGGCTGAGCGCGGACGAAATCATGGCCAGCGCGGCGCTGTGGCGCAGCCCGCTGGTGGGGCGCTGTCTGCAGGACTACCTTGCCGGCCAGCGCGCCAGCCTCGATCTGATCCACCACCACTTGCCGGGCTGAGCCGATGCCACCCCTCATGCACTGGCTGTCGATTGCGCTGCTCGCGGCGCTGCCGGCCGTGGCCGCCGGTGCGGAGGTGCTGACGCTCTGTTACCATTACGGCTGCGATCGCAACCGCCGCATTGAACTGGACGACACTGCCCAGATATGGTTCAGACAGCGGCTGGACGAGGCCGCCGACGCCGCCGGCGAGCGCGCGGCACTGCAGGACATCGTGTTGTCCTATTACCAGCACGCGGCGCGCGAGACGCCGATTGCCAGCGACCGCGGCGGCAATCACGAGGATGCGGCCAACGTTGGCCGCATGGATTGTCTCGATCACAGCCATAATGTGCTGGTGCTGCTGCAATTGCTGGCCGGCAACGGCTGGCTGCGCCACCACCAGCTGCTGGGCCAGGTGCACCGTGCACCATTGTTGTTCGACCATCACGCGGCGGTGGCCGTGCGCGACGTGACATCAGGCCAGGATTGGGTGATCGACAGCTGGTTCCGGGATTTCGGGGCACCGCCGGTGGTGGTGCCTCTTGCTATTTGGAAGGAAGGATTTTCTCCGTGACGGGTAAAAAACGTATTGTCGTCGGCATGTCCGGCGGCGTGGATTCGTCGGTCACCGCCTGGCTGCTGAAGCAGCAGGGCCACGAAGTGATCGGCGTGTTCATGCAGAACTGGGAAGACGACAACGACGACGAATACTGCTCCATCAAGCAGGACGCGCTGGATGCGATGAGCGTGGCCGACATCGTCGGCATCGACATGGAGATCGTCAACTTCGCCAAGGAGTACAAGGACCGCGTGTTCTCCTACTTCCTGAAGGAGTACTCCGCCGGCCGCACCCCCAATCCGGACGTGCTGTGCAATGCCGAGATCAAGTTCAAGGCCTTTCTCGATTACGCGCTGGAGCTGGGTGCCGACTGCATCGCCACCGGCCACTACGCGCGCAAGCTGGAACAGGACGGCGTGCACTACCTGATGAAGGGCGTCGACCACACCAAGGACCAGAGCTACTTCCTGTACCGCCTGCAGCAACACCAGCTGGCCAAGGCGCTGTTTCCGCTCGGCGACATCCGCAAGACCGAGGTGCGCCGCCTGGCCGAGGAAGCCGGGCTGCCGACCGCCGCCAAGAAGGACTCCACCGGCATCTGCTTCATCGGCGAGCGCCCGTTCCGCGAGTTCCTGCAGCGCTACCTGCCGACCAAGCCGGGCGAGATGATCACCCCGGACGGCAAGACCGTCGGCGAGCACGTCGGCCTGATGTTCTACACCCTCGGCCAGCGCAAGGGCCTCAATATCGGCGGCAACAAGGATGGCAACGGCGAGCCGTGGTTCGCCGCCGGCAAGGACATTCCCGGCAACAAGCTGATCGTGGTGCAAGGGCATGACCACCCGCTGCTGCTGAAATCGACGCTGGCGATGGACGACCTGTCGTGGACGCTGCCGCAGCCACCGGCCGCCGGCGACTACGCCGCCAAGAACCGCTACCGCATGGCCGACGCGCCGTGCAGCCTGTCGCCTATCGTCGATGGACGTGCCACGCTGACCTTCCGCGACAAGCAGTGGGCGGTCACCCCCGGCCAGTCGGCGGTGCTGTACGACGGCGATATCTGCCTCGGCGGCGGCATCATCCAGTAAGCGCCACTAACACCCCATGCCTGCGGCCAACGTTGGCCGCAACGCCAACACCCCGCCGCGGCGGGGTGTTTTGCTTTTAGCGCCGCGAACAAAACCCCTGATCCTGCGTTGCGCCTCATTGCCGTACGACTTGTACTGTCTGCGTCGGCGCGCCTTGGCTCAGGTGCGCTGCGAGGTTTTGTTAGTGGCTTCTTATGGCCGTCGCCCGGCTCAACCCTTCAGCTGCCGGTGCCAGGCCTGTAAGGCCGCCAGCTGTTTGCGGATCTTCTCCTGGATCGCGGCGTCCACCAGATTGCCGTCGCCGTCGAAGGAAGCGCTGAACGCGTTGGCGAACACCTCCGGCTGGTTCAGGATATGCAGGTTGAGGAACACGGCGCTCTGGCGTAGGTGGTGCTGCGCGCGCGAACTGCCCATGCCGCCGGCTGCGCCCATGATCGCCGCCGGCTTGCCGCTGAGCAGCGCGTTGTCCGGCTCGCGCGATGCCCAGTCCAGCGCGTTTTTCAGCGCCGGCGCCATCGAGTAGTTGTACTCCGGGCACACCAGCAGCAAGGCATCGGCCGCGGCAAACTGCTGCAACAGCGTCACCACCGTCGCCGGCTTGACCGTGATGTCGGCATTGTAGAACGGCACCTCCGACAGATCGGCGACCACGATCTGCATGCCCTGCGGTGCGTTGGCCACCGCATAACGCATCAGGCCCTTGTTGGTGGATTTCTGGCGCAAACTGCCGCAAACGGCAAGCACATTGAGACTCATCTGGTCACTCCCCGGCAAGAAATGGACATGGTTTTACCGGTATAGGCGCCGCGCCATGAAATTGCGACTTCTGCATGTCATGACCGGCCGCCATGCTGGCGCTTGCTGCCACCCTGATGGATTCTCGCTTGCCATTAACGTTAGTCAAATAAAACTGATTTTCAGTTGATTTGTACCTACCGGTAAAGTGGTTAATTGAACCCAGAAAATAAATAACCACGGCAAGGCTTGATTATTAAAAGAAATATCCGTCAGAAAATAATCCGCCGTTTTCAAAAACGATTAATACCTTGCCCTTATCAGATATTGAATTAAAATATATCAATACGATTTATGATGAAGGAGTCCCTCCCATGCAAGGCGACAAAGCCGTAATCAAGGCGCTCAACACCGTGCTGTGCAACGAGCTGACCGCCATCAACCAGTTCTTCCTGCACGCCCGCATGTGCAAGAACTGGGGACTGAACGGCCTCAACAAGCATTTCTACCAGCAGTCGATCAAGGCGATGAAGCGCGCCGACGAGCTGATTGAGCGCATCCTGTTCCTGGAAGGCCTGCCCAACCTGCAGCAACTGGGCAAGCTGATGATCGGCGAGAATGTCGAGGAGATGCTGGCCTGTGACATCGCCCTGGTCAGCGGCCACATCGGCGACCTGCGCAAGAGCATCACCCTCAGCGAAAAAGCGGAAGATTACGTTACCCGCGAAGAGCTGACCGAGCTACTGGAAGCAGAAGAAGAATACGTGGACTGGCTGGAAACCCAGCAGACCCTGATCAAGGACGTTGGCCTCGCCAACTACCTGCAATCGCAAATGGAAGACTGAGGAGCGGCACCATGCAAGGCAGCAAGAAAATCATCGAAGCCCTGAACACCCTGCTGACCGCAGAAATGACCTCGGTTGACCAGTACTTCATCCACAGCGAAATGTACGGCAACTGGGGCTACAGCAAGCTGTACGAGCGTCTGCACCACGAACGCGACGAGGAAATGGGCCACGCCAAGATGCTGATCGAACGCATCCTGTTCCTCGACGGTGTGCCGGACATCGCCCCGCGCGGCAAGCTGCGCATCGGCAAGGACGTACCGTCGATGCTGGCCAACGATCTGGAAACGGAATACGAAGTCGCCGCCGCCCTGAAAAAGGCCATCGTGCTGGCGGAAAAGGAACACGATTTCGTCACCCGCAGCATCCTGACCAAGCTGCTGGACGACACCGAAGTCGACCACGCCCACTGGCTGGAGCAGCAGCTGAAGCTGATCAAGGCCATGGGCATCAACAACTACCTGCAATCGCAAGCCAGCTGATCGCACGACGCGCCACGGCCCTGCCAGCCACCGATAGCGGTGACTGGCAGGGCCTGTTTTTTTGGCCCGCGCCATCAACAACCGCTAGAATGTCGCCACCGTGCCCGGCGGCTGCGCGAACCATCGCCTCCGCGCGCGCTCTAACCCCCTTGTAGCCGAATAAACCCAGCCCTGCGCCCAGATAACGGTCGCAGGCTTGCCCATTGCCACAGGACGACCATGGCCGCAGCAAAGAAAAACAATCAGCTCCTCGAGCTGATCATCAACATCGTGATTCCCTCGCTGATCCTGATGAAGCTCAGCGCGGAACAGTACCTTGGCACCGTCAATGCACTGCTGCTGGCCTTGGCCTTTCCGCTGGGCTGGGGGCTGTACGACCTGCTGCGCAACCGCAAGACCAACTTCATTGCCATCCTAGGCCTGGTCAGCATTCTGCTCACCGGCGGTATCGGCCTGCTGCATCTGGATGCGCAGTGGCTGGCGGTGAAGGAAGCCGCCATTCCCGGCCTGATCGGCATCGCGGTGCTGGTCTCGACCCGCACCCGCTACCCGCTGATCAAGACCGTGCTCTACACCCCGGCGGTGATCGACGTCGCCAAAGTGCAGCAGCACCTGGAGCAGCGCGGCAATACCTGCCAGTTCGAAGCGCGCCTGCTGAAGGCGACCTACCTGCTCAGCGCCACCTTCTTCTTTTCCTCGGTGATGAACTACGTGCTGGCGAAGTGGATCGTCACCAGTCCGTCCGGCACCGAGGCCTTCAACGAAGAGCTGGGGCGCATGACGCTGCTGAGCTACCCGATGATCGCCATCCCGTCTCTGGTGATGATGATGGCGGTGCTTTACTACATCTCGCGCGGCATGCGCGAGCTGGCCGGGCTCAGCTTTACCGAGGCGCTGCGCCAGGACCTGACCTGACCAGCTCTGACCTGAGCTGAAGCGTCAGCCGGCACCCGACAACAAAACGCCCGTCACTCTCCGTGACGGGCGTTTTGCCATCTGCCGCGGCAGAGCCGGCTACACGACGGATCAGGCCAGCGAGGCCCTGGGCATCGCCGCGTAATAGCAGTAGCCGTTGCGCCCCGCCTTCTTCGCCGCGTACATCGCCTGGTCGGCATTGCGCTGCAACACGTCGATATTGTCGCCGTCCTGCGGAAACAGCGTGATGCCGATGCTGGCCGACACGTACACCTGCTCGTCGCCAAGGCAAAACGGTGCGGCCAACCTTTGCAGCACCTGCTGCGTCACCCGCTCCAGCGACTGCTCCGAGTCCATGTCGCTGATCACGATGGTGAACTCGTCGCCGCCGAGACGGGCTACGGTGTCGGTCTCGCGCAGGCAGCCCAGCAGCCGCAGTGCCGCCTCTTTCAGCAGCAGGTCGCCGGCACGATGGCCGAGGGTATCGTTGACTTCCTTGAAGTGGTCCAGATCGATGAACAGCAGGGCGAGCTGGCCGTTGCTGCGCTCGCTCTTGCGCAACTCCAGCGCGAAGCGGTCGAGGAAGCGGTGACGGTTGGGCAAGCCGGTCAGCGAGTCAAAGTTGGCCTGCTCCCAGATCAGCTGCGCTGACTTCTTCTTTTCGGTGATATCGCGGAACGACACCAGGCAATGCGGCACCGCGGCGATTTCCACCGCCGTCACGATCCACTCAGCGTCGAACTCGCTACCGTCGCGGCGCAGGTGGCGCCACTCAAAACGGCGCGCCGGGCTATCGCTGTCGGGATGCAGATAGCTGCCCAGCAATTGCCGCGACGACACGCCGCCATCCTGCCGCAACGGCGACAGCGCCTCCAGCGACAGCCCGGTCAGGTCGGCCTGCTCGCAGTGAAAGATCTCCGCCGCCGCCTGGTTGCAGTCGACAATGATCTGCCCGTGCAGCACGAAAATGCCGTCGCCGGACGCGTCGAACAGCACACGGTAGCGCCGCTCGCTGTCGCGCCACGCCGCCTCGGCGCGGACCAGCGCGGTCAGGTCGATATCGAGGCAGAACAGGGTCAGCCCGCTCTGCGGCGACTCCACCATCGCGTGGCTGGAGTAGACCTGCACGATATGGCCATCCTTGTGCTGCAGCCCGAGGCGGGCGGCAGGCACGCCGCGCCGCTCGCGGAACATCCACGCCACCTCGGCCTCGACGTGTGCCTTGGCCGGCGGCGAGATGATCAGCTCGAACAGGGTGCGCCCCAGTGCCTCGGCGGCGCTATAGCCGTACAACGCTTCCGAGGCGTGGTTCCAGTACAGCACGGTGCCATCCGGCGCGTAGCCCTGGATCGCCAGCGCGTCGGTGTTTTCGAAAATGGCGCGGAAACGGTCCTGGCTGGCGCGCAAGGCCAGATCGCTGAGGTATTGGCGGGTAATGTCGCGCGCGGTGCCGAGCACGCCGAACACGCCGTCCTCGGCCTGCAGCGGCGTGGTCACGATCTCCAGCAGGATCCGCTGTCCGTCTTCCGCGGACACCAGCCACTGCTGGCTGGACAACGGCTCTTCCGCCGCCAGCGCGGCGATGTCGGCCTGGCTCAGTGCCGCCGCCTGTTGCGGCCCCAGCACCATGGTATCGCTCTGGCCGATGATGGCCTGGCGGCTGACGCCGGCAAAGGCCTCGAAGCGGCGGTTGCAGGCCAGGTAACGCCCGGTGGCATCCTTCAGCCAGGCCATGTCCGGCAGCTGTTGCACCAGCCACAGCAGCCCCTGCTGCCGCGACAACAGCAACTGGATGTCCGCCGTGGCCAACTTGCCCGGTATCTGCGTCATAGGTCACCGACAGCGCGGGGTTGATCGACGCGGGCCATGACTGCACAGCAGCATGAGCCGCCATTCAGAATAGGAGGGAAATCGTCATAGTGCCATGCGCCCGAGCGGCGCAAGGTTGGCCGCAAGCAGCCGCAGTGCGACAATCACGCTTTTAGTGGATGCGGAACCAGCATGTCAGCCCCGACCTTCTTCTGGCACGACTACGAAACCTTTGGCGCGGTGCCGCGCAGTGACCGCCCGGCGCAGTTTGCCGGCATCCGCACCGATGCCGAGCTCAACGAAATCGGCGAGCCGGTGATGCTGTACTGCCAGCCGGCCCGCGACTACCTGCCGGCGCCGGAAGCCTGCCTGCTCACCGGCATCACGCCGCAGCGCTGTGCCGAGCTCGGGGTGCCGGAGCAGCAGTTTGCCGCTGCCATCGAACGCGAGCTGGCCGAACCGGGCACCATCGGCGTCGGCTACAACTCGATCCGTTTCGACGACGAAGTCACCCGCTTCCTGTTCTGGCGCAACCTGATCGACCCCTACGCCCGCGAATGGCAAAACCGCTGCGGCCGCTGGGACCTGCTGGACGTGGTGCGCGCCACCTACGCGCTGCGCCCGGAAGGCATCAACTGGCCGCGCCACGAGACAGGCCTGCCCAGCTTCAAGCTGGAACACCTGACCGCCGCCAACGGCCTGATCCATGATGCCGCCCACGATGCGCTGTCCGACGTGCGCGCCACCATCGCGCTGGCACGACTGATCCGTGACAAACAGCCGCGGCTGTTCGCGTTCTGCCTCAGCCTGCGGCAAAAGGATGCGGTGCGCCACCAGCTGCAGCTGCACCAGCCTGTGCCACTGATTCACGTCTCCGGCATGTTCGGCGGCGAGCGCGGCAATCTGGCACTGGTGTGGCCACTGGCGGAACACCCGAGCAACAAGAACGAGGTGCTGGTCTGGGATCTGGCGCACGATCCGCGCGAACTGCTGGCGCTGGATGCGGCCAACGTTCGCCGCCGGCTGTTCACCAAGAGCAGCGAACTGGCGGAGGGGGAAAGCCGGCTGCCGATCAAGAGCATCCACATCAACAAGTCGCCGTTCGTGATCAGCGACCTGCGCGTGCTGCGCGCGGAGCGGGCGCAGCAGCTGGGCATCGACATGGCGGCGGTGCAGCGCCATGCCGCCCACGCGCAGGCACTGCCCGACCTCGCGGTGCTGTGGCGCGAGGTGTTCCGCCGCGAGCCGGGCGAGACGCCGGATGTCGATGAAAACCTGTACGGCGGCTTTGTCTCCAACCAGGACCGGCGCACCCTCAACCGCCTGCGCGGCCTGACGGCACCGGCGCTGGTCGCGGCGCGCGAAAGCTTCGACGACCCGCAGCTGCAGCGCCTGCTGTACCGCTATCGCGCGCGCAACTTCCCCGACAGCCTCAGCGCGGAAGAGCGCCAGCACTGGCAGCAGTGGTGCGCGCGCAAGCTGCACCTGGGCACGCCGCCGGGGCGCACCTTTGCCGCTTTCCAGCAGGAAATCGCCACCCTGCGTGATGGCGCCGATGCGCAGCAGCTGCTGATTCTGGAACAATTGCAGCAGTGGGGCGAGCAGCTTGGCGCCCAGCTCCCGCTGCCGGCCTGATCTGATACGGCGGCCCCAAAGCAAACGCCCCCGCATGCGGGGGCGTTGTCGTGACAGCCGGCGACTCAGGCCAGGGCCGGCTGCAGGCTAGCCACCGGCTCGCTGCCGGCGATGACGCGGTTGCGGCCCTGCTGCTTGGCGGCGTACATGCGCTGGTCGGCAATCTCGATCAGCTGGCGCCAGTCGTTGCAGCCCTCCTCCAGCATGTCGGCGACGCCGATGCTGGCGGTCAGCGGTGTCTGGTCCGGCCGCAGGCCGAAGCCGTTGCGGCGCAGGCGCTGCAAGGCGTGCATCGCCTGGCGGCAATCGATGTTCGGCAGCAGCAGCAGGAACTCCTCGCCGCCCCAGCGCACCAGCACGTCGCCCTTGCGCAGGCCCTGGGTCAGCGTCTGCGCAAACTGCTTCAGCATGACATCGCCCTGCTGGTGGCCGAACTGGTCGTTGATCGCCTTGAAATGGTCGATGTCGATGAAGGCCACCGAGAACGGGCTGCCGCTGCGGCTGGCCAGGATGAACTGCAGCTCCAGCACCTCCTCGCCGCTGCGGCGCGAAAAGGCACCGGTCAGCGGATCGCGCACCGCCTGCTGCACCAATGCGATCATGAACGCCAGCTGGCAGACGCCGGCCAGTGCCGCCACGCCGGCGATCAGCCCCTGCAGCCAGAACGCGCCCCAGAACGACGGCCAGTCCACCACCGAGAACTGGAAATAGCCGGCGGTGACGTGCGCCACCAGGATCGGCGCGGCAAAGATCACACTCTCCAGCAGCGTCAACGGGAAAATGGCGAAGCCGGCCAGCAGGATGAACGGCAGGAAGGCGTAACCGGTGCCGACCGCGGCCGAGGCACCGGTGAGCTGGTAGTGCGTCAGCAGCACGTAGGACACCACGTAGAACAACGTGGGGATGGCAAACAGCATCGCCATGCCGCGCCAGGCATTGAACAGCGTCACCTCCGGCCGGTAGCAGTAGACGATGAAGGCGAAACAGCCGGTGGCGCCCAGCCGCAGCAGCGCCAGTTGCCACGCCAGCGGATTGGGCAGCACCAGCAGGTCGACGAACATCCACAGCGGGGTCAGCACCGCAAACAGGCTGGCAAACAGGCGCACCCGGTTCAGGATCATCTGCGCGCGACGATTGCTCATCAGCGGCATGTGATGCTGCGGCGTCACCAACCAGCTGGCTTCGTTCGGGTTCAGCTCGCCGGGCAACAAGCCCAACAGTTTGACCCAGGTCGTGGAATGGAAAATGGTCATGGGCTCCGCAAGCAGGCAGAAGACGTCGAGAAGCCATTATCATGACACAGGCGGTACACTCGTTTGCCAAATATCAAGCCGCCGCCAGATTTCCGTTACATTTCGCGACATTGTCGCCAGCAAAAATGCCCGGCACGAAGCCGGGCATTTTTCAGTGCAAGCATCGTGGCCGGTCGCGCTCAGTCCAGATACTGCAAGTGTGCCCGTTTCACGTTGCACAGCAGCTCGTAGCTGATGGTGCCGGCATGGGCGGCCACGGCATTGACGCTGATCTGCTCGCCCCACAATTCCACCTCGCTGCCGATGCCGGCCTGCGGCAGGTCGGTCAGATCGATGGTGATCATGTCCATCGACACGCGGCCGATGATACGGCTGTGCTGGCCGTCGACCGCCACCGGGCTACCGGTGGACGCCAGCCGCGGATAACCGTCGGCATAACCGCCGGCGATCAGGCCGACGCGGGTCGGCCGCGTGGTGACAAAGCTGGCGCCGTAGCCGACCGGCTCGCCGGCGGCCAGTTCGCGCACGCCGAACACACGGCTGGCGAGCCGCATTACCGGCTTGAGGCCAACGTTGGCCGCATGGCCGTTCGGCAGCGGCGTCGAGCCGTACAGCATGATGCCGGGGCGACCCCAGTCGCGGTGCGCGTGCGGGTGGATCATGATGCCGGCGGAGTTGGCAACGCTGCTGTCGCCAGGCAAACCGGCGGTCGCGGCATCGAAAGCGGCCAGCTGCAGAGCGGTGGCGTCGCAGCCGGGCTCGTCGGCGCGGGCAAAGTGCGTCATCTTGACGATGGCGTCGGCCTTGCCGCTTGCGGCCAACCTTTGATAGGCGGCGGCGTAATCGGCGGGGAAGAAACCGGCGCGGTGCATGCCGGAATCCATCTTCAGCCACACGCGGTAGGGCTTGTCGGCCGGCGTCGCCAGCAGCATGTCCAGCTGCTCGCGGTTCTGCACCACCAGCCACAGCCCGTGCGCCTGCACCTCGGCCAGCTCGGCCGCTTCGAACACGCCTTCCAGCAGCAGGATCGGGCCGCTAATGCCGCCTGCGCGCAGCTGCAGCGCCTCTTCCAGGCAGGCCACGGCAAAGCCGTCGGCAACATCGGCCACCGCCTGCGCACAGCGCACCGCGCCGTGACCGTAGGCATTGGCCTTCACCACCGCCAGCGCGTGGCCGCCGTGCTGCTGGCGCGCCAGCAGGTAATTGTGACGAAAATGATCGAGACGGATGCTTGCAATCAACGGACGCATGATGTTCCTTACACGTTGGCCGCAAGCGGGCGTGCCATCGGCACCACCAGCGTCTCGCCGCCCTTGGCGTAACGCTGCATCGACAGGCCGTCGATCAGGATTTCCGGCTGCGTGCCGGTGATCAGGTCGGCCAGCACCTTGCCGGAGCCGGCGCTCATGGTCCAGCCCAGCGTGCCGTGGCCGGTGTTCAGCGACAGGTTGGCAAAGCGGGTGCCGCCGATGATCGGCGTGCCGTCCGGCGTCATCGGACGCAGGCCGGTCCAGAATTCGGCACGCGACACGTCGCCGCCGTCCGGATACAGGTCGGTGACCACCATTTCCAGCGTGGCGCGGCGTTTCGGGTTCAGGCTCAGATCAAAACCGGCCAGCTCGGCCATGCCGCCGACGCGGATGCGGTCGTCAAAGCGGGTGATGGCGATCTTGTAGGTCTCGTCCAGCACGGTGGACACCGGTGCGCCCTTGGCGTTGGTGATCGGCACCGTCAGCGAGTAGCCCTTCACCGGGTACACCGGGATGTCGATGCCCAGCGCCTTCACCATCTCGCGCGAGTAACTGCCGGTGGCGACCACGTAGTGGTCGGCGGTCAGGCGCTCGCCGTCGACGCGCACGGCGGTGACCTTGTCACCGTAGTGCTCGATGGCCTCGATGCTCTTGCCCCACAGGAACTTGACGCCGATCGCCGCCGCCATCTCCGCCAGGTGCGAGGTGAACAGCTGGCAGTCGCCGGTGTCGTCGTTGGGCAGGCGCAGGCCGCCCTTCAGTTTGTGCTTGGTCTTTTTCAGCGCCGGCTCGACACGGGCACAGCCGTCGGCGTCCAGCACCTGGTACTCCACGCCGCACTCCTTCAGCACCTCGATGTCCTTGCCCATCGCGTCCACCTGCTGCTGGCTGCGGAACAGCTGCAGCGTGCCACCGGTGCGGCCTTCGAAGTTAAGGCCGGTCTCGGCCGTAAGCTCGCGGATCTTGTCGCGGCTGTACTCGGCCAGGCGCATCATGCGGCCCTTGTTGATGTTGTAATCCTGGTAGTTGCAGTTGGCGAACATGCGCGCCATCCACTCCCACTGGTAGGTGCTGCCGTCAACGCGGATCGCCAGCGGCGCGTGCTTCTGGAACAGCCATTTGGCCGCCTTCAGCGGGATGCCCGGTGCCGCCCACGGTGCGGCATAGCCCGGAGAGATCTGGCCGGCGTTGGCGAAGCTGGTTTCCAGCGCCGGGCCGGGCTGACGCTCGATCACCGTCACCTCCACGCCTGCCTTTGCCAAATACCATGCGGTCGAAATACCGATAACGCCGCCGCCAAGCACGATTACTTTCATGATCTCTCCTGCCAGTTATGCTGTCTCATCAGGCCGGAGCCTGTTTTTCCGGGATCCAAAAGCGCATTTGCACTTTCAGTGAATTTGCGTAGTATATTGATTGCAAGACAGTTTTTTCAACTTAGTTACAGCTAAACGGCAGTCAACTTACCTGTTAATCGGTGGTTATTTAGTGAAAACGCAGCGCAGCAATTTGAACCTGTCCCGCCAGCTGGACCGCATCGACCGCAAGATCCTGTTGCACCTGCAGGAAAACGGCCGCATCGCCATGACCGAGCTGGCGGAAAAAGTCGGCCTCTCCACCACCCCGTGCACCGAGCGCGTGCGCCGGCTGGAGCGCGAAGGGGTCATTGAAGGCTATCACGCGAAACTGAACCCGCAAGCGCTGGGCGCCAGTCTGCTGGTATTTGTCGAGATCAAGCTATCGGCCAAGTCCGGCGATATTTTTGACGCCTTCCGCCGCGAGGTGCAGAGGCTGCCGGACGTACTGGAGTGCCATCTGGTGTCCGGCGAATACGACTACCTGCTGAAGGTGCGGCTGCCGGACATGTCGATGTACCGCAACATCCTCGGCGACATCCTGCTGAAGCTGCCGCAAGCCAACGAATCGCGCAGCTATGTGGTGATGGAAGAAGTGAAGGAAACCGGCATCCTGCCGATCACGCTTTAGCCCGGCGGCGCGCGGCGGCGGCCGCAAGGTTGGCCGCAAGCGGCTGAGCAATAAAAAAGGCCGCAGCATCTGCTGCGGCCAACCCTAACAACGACCCACTCAAAAAATCAGCGTATTTCGTCTTCCAGCGCACGCGCGATCACCAGTTTCTGCACGTCGGAAGTCCCTTCATAGATCTGCGCCACGCGTACATCGCGGTAGATGCGCTCCAGCGGATAATCGGACAGGTAGCCGTAACCGCCCAGCGTCTGGATCGCGGCCGAGCACACCGCCTCGGCCATCTCGGAGGCCACCAGTTTGGCCATGCTCGACTCCTTCAGGCACGGCTTGCCGGCATCCTTCAGCGCCGCCGCGTGCCGCACCAGCTGCCGCGCCGCTTCCAGCCGCGCCGCCGCTTCCGCCAGGCGGAAACCGACCGCCTGGTGGCGAATGATGGTCTGGCCAAAAGTCTGGCGCTCGGTGGCGTAGCGGGTGGCAAACTCCAGCGCCGCGCGCGCCATGCCCAGGCACTGCGCGGCGATGCCGATGCGGCCGGATTCCAGATTGGCCAGCGCGATGCGGTAGCCCTCGCCTTCCTTGCCCAATAGATGACTGGCCGGCACGCGCACGTTGTCGAACACGATCTGGCAGGTGTCGGATGCATGCTGGCCCATTTTGTCTTCCACCTTGGCCACGGTGTAGCCGGCGGCCGTGGTCGGCACCAGGAAGGCACTGATGCCCTTCTTGCCGGCGGCCGGATCGGTGACCGCGAACACGATGGCGACATCGGCATGCTTGCCGTTGGTGATGAACTGCTTGACGCCGTTGATCACGTAGTCGTCGCCGTCGCGCACCGCGCGGCTGCGCAGCGCGGCCGCATCGGAGCCGGCATCCGGCTCGGTGAGGCAGAACGCCGAGATCCACTCGCCGCGCGCGATAGGGCGCAGGAAAGCATCCTTCTGCCAGTCGTTGCCGAAGCGCTCGATCGGGCCGCAGCCCACCGAGTTGATCACCGAGATGATGGTGGACAGCGCGCCGTCACCGGCAGCGATCTCCTCGATCACCGCGGCGAGGGTCACGTAGTCGAAACCGGCGCCCTCCCACTGCGGCGCCACGGTCAGGCCGAAGCAGCCCAGCTCGCCCAAGCCCCGCAGCGCCTGGCGCGGAAAGGTATGCATCTTGTCCCACTCGGCGGCGTGCGGGGCGATTTCGCCCTGCACAAAGTCGCGCACCGCATCAACCACCTGTTCCTGTTCTGTCGTCAGCAGCATGGCCCGCCCCTTACACCAGTTCCAGCGCCAGCGCGGTGGCTTCGCCGCCGCCGATGCACAGGCTGGCGACGCCGCGCTTCAGTCCGCGCGCCTGCAGTGCCGCGATCAGCGTCACCGCGATACGCGCGCCGCTGGCGCCGATCGGATGCCCCAGCGCGCAGGCGCCGCCGTTGACGTTGACCTTGGCGTGCGGCAGGCCCAGATCGTGCATCGCCGCCATGGTCACCACCGCGAACGCCTCGTTGATTTCGAACAGGTCGACGTCGTCCACCGTCCAGCCGGCCTTGGCCAGCAGCTTCTGCATCGCGCCCACCGGCGCGGTAGAGAACCAAGCCGGCTCGTGGGCGTGGGTGCTGTGGCCGACGATGCGTGCCAGCGGCGTCAGGCCGCGGGCAGCGGCTTCGCTCTCGCGCATCAGCACCAGCGCCGCCGCGCCGTCGGAAATGGAACTGGCGTTGGCCGGTGTGACCGTGCCGTCCTTCTTGAACGCCGGTTTCAGCGTCGGAATCTTGTCGAGATTGGCTTTTAGCGGCTGCTCGTCCTCGGCCACCACTTCCTCGCCCTTGCGGCCAACCACGGTCACCGCCGCGATCTCGCCCTTGAACGCGCCGCTGGTGATCGCGTGCTGGGCACGGGTCAGCGACGCGATGGCGAATTCGTCCTGTGCCGCCCGGCTGAAGCCGTATTTTTCCGCACACATCTCGGCGAACACACCCATCAGCTTGCCCTTGTCGTAGGCGTCTTCCAGGCCGTCGAGGAACATGTGGTCCTTCAGCTCGCCGTGACCGAGACGCAGGCCGCCGCGCGCTTTCGGGATGATGTAGGGCGCGTTGCTCATGCTTTCCATGCCGCCGGCCACCATCACCGTGTTGCTGCCCGCCTTGAGCAGGTCGTGCGCCAGCATCAGCGCCTTCATGCCGGAGCCGCACATCTTGTTGATGGTGGTGGCGCCCGCCGCCAGCGACAGGCCGCCCTTGATCGCCGCCTGCCGCGCCGGGGCCTGGCCCTGGCCGGCCGGCAGCACGCAGCCCATGATCACTTCTTCCACCGCTTCCGGCGCCACACCGGCGCGCGCCACCGCGGCCCGGATCGCCACCGCGCCCAGCTCGCTGGCGCTGTGGCCGGACAGGCTGCCCTGAAAACCGCCCATCGCGGTGCGCGCCATTCCGACAATCACAATTGCATCGTTCTGCATCATCCGGTTCCTCAGCGGTGAAATATACGTTTACGTTAACGTAAACTAAGTACAAAAAACAAGCCGCATCGCAGCGGCTGTGGCACAAACACAAAAACCGGCCGGCGCCGGGCTACAGATCGGGCAACCCGCCGGTGCGCTTTTCCATCCACTGCTCGCACTGGCCGCGCAGCTGGCCGATTTCCTTCAGCACCAGCTGGATGTCGTCCAGCTGCTGCAACAGCTGCCGCTCGCGCCGCGACAGGATGTCGACGAATTTCATCAGCTGCGGCTCGTCGGTGTTGGCCGCATCGTACAGCTCGAACAACTCGCGGATTTCCTGTAGCGACAGGCCGATGCGCTTGCCGCGCAGCGTCAGCATCAGCCGCACGCGATCGCGCCGCGAATAGATGCGGCGCTGCCCCTTGCGTTCCGGCGTCAGCAGGCCCTCGGCCTCGTAAAATCGGATCGCCCGGGTGGTGACATCGAACTCCTGCGCCAACTCGGAAATGCTGAATGTACGATCAGCAGTGACAACCACGGCAACCCCCTTGCTTAACTGTCCAGATAATCGGCTCTTGTCGGCCACCCGCAATTGTAATACGGCCGGCCCCTGCCGGACATCCGGCAACGCCCTGCGCCGGCAACAAAGCGCGCCGCCAGCACCACAATTCCGCGCCCTTGCTATCACTTTAGTTGACGTTAACGTAAACTGGAAATAATTTTAGAGCACCCCAACCAGGAGAACAGCGATGGAATTCAAGCAGATTGGCGTCATCGGCGCCGGCACCATGGGCAACGGCATTGCCCAGGCCTTTGCCCAGGCCGGCTTTAGCGTGGTGATGGCCGACGTCAGCGATGCCGCCGTGGCACGCGGCCTCGCCAGCATCGGCAGCAGCCTGGCGCGACTGGTGAAGAAAGGCGTGCAGACCGAAGCCGGCGCCAGCGAAGTACTGGCGCGCATCCACGGTCGCACCGGCCTGGCCGCGCTCGGAGACTGCCAGCTGGTGATCGAGGCTGCCACCGAGAACGCCACCGTCAAGGAACAGATTTTCCGTGAACTGGCCGGCATCGTCGGTCCCGACACCATCCTTGCCAGCAACACCTCGTCGATCTCGCTGACCACCATCGCCGCCTGGGTGCCGCAGCCGCAACGGGTGATCGGCATGCACTTCATGAACCCGGTGCCACTGATGCAACTGGTGGAGATCATCCGCGCGCTGCAAACCGACGATGCCACCCACGCCGCCATCCACGCACTGAGCCTGCAGCTGGGCAAGACGCCGGTGACGGTGAAGGACGGCCCCGGCTTTGTGTCCAACCGCGTGCTGATGCCGATGATCAACGAGGCCGCCTTCGTGCTGTACGAAAACCTGGCCACCGCCGAGGACATCGACACCGTGATGAAGCTGGGCATGAACCACCCGATCGGCCCGCTGGCGCTGGCCGACCTGATCGGGCTGGACACCTGCCTGTCCATCATGGACATCCTGCACCGCGAGTTCCGCGACTCGAAATACCGCGCCTGCCCGCTGCTGGTGCAACTGGTCGCCGCCGGCCATCTCGGCCGCAAATCCGGCAAGGGCTTCTACGCCTACTGAGCCGTTTCCCCTGCCAAATCAGGCACTTCCGTCACGCGGCGCCCGCTGCTGTGACGGAAGCACAACATGACGCAACGCAGTAAACCCGCCTTTCATAAAAACTCTTTGCATAAAACCGAGCGCTTGCTTTAGCTTAGTCATACCAAGTTGACGTTTACGTCAACGCAAAGGCCACAAGCCTTCCGCATTCCCACTGGCCACAAGCCTGTCTGATTTTACCCGGCATCACCCCCGCCCGTTCCCGGGCCACGCACCACCCGTGGCAGCCTGCTGCCGCCCCAAAAATACAAGAGGAGACACGAGAATGGCCAAGCCTGAAACTGTCCGCCCCGCCATCGCGCATGGCCACACGGCAGACACGTTCCCCAAGCTGCTGCTGGCGCATGCCCAGCAACGTGGCGCGCGCCCGGCAATGCGTGAGAAAGACCTCGGCATCTGGCAGACCTGGAGCTGGCAGGAAGTGGCGGCCGAAGTGCGCGCCCTCGCCCTCGGCCTTGCCAGCAAAGGCTTCAAGCGCGGCGACCGTCTGGCCGTGATCGGCGACAACCGCCCGCGCCTGTACATGGCGATCATGGCGGCGCAATGTCTGGGCGGCGTGCCGGTGCCGCTGTACCAGGATTCGGCGGCAGAAGAAATGGTGTTCGTGCTGTCCGATGCCGAAGTGGCGATGGCGGTGGTCGAGGACCAGGAACAGGTGGACAAGCTGCTGGAAATCCGCGACCGCCTGCCAACGCTGCAGGCCATCGTCTACGACGATGCGCGCGGCCTGCGCCACTACCAGCACAGCGGCCTCTACGACATCGCCGAAATCCTCGGCGCCGGCCGCGTGCAGCACGACGAGCACCCGCAGCTGTTCCAGAACATGGTTGACCTCGGCCGCGGCAGCGATCCGGCGATCATGCTGTACACCTCCGGCACCACCGGCCACCCCAAGGGCGTGCTGCACACCAACGACAGCATGATCATCACCGCGCGCAATGCGGCCAACCTTGAGGGTCTCACCGAGCACGAGGAAGTGCTGGCCTACCTGCCGATGGCGTGGGTGGGCGACAACCTGTTCTCCTACGCGCAATCGATGGTCACCGGTTTCTGCGTGTCCTGCCCCGAGTCCAGCGACACGGTGATGACCGACATGCGCGAGATCGGGCCGACCTACTACTTCGCCCCGCCACGCGTGTACGAGAACCTGCTGACCCAGGTGATGATCCGCATGGAGGACGCCGGACGCCTCAAGTACCGGATGTTCCACTACTTCATGGACCACGCCCGCCGCGTCGGCACCGCCATCCTGGAAGGCAAGCCGGTCGGCTTCTGGGACCGCGTCGGCTACAAGCTGGGCGAACTGCTGGTCTACGGCCCGGTGAAGAACGTGCTCGGCTTCACCCGCCTCAAGCTCGCCTACACCGCCGGCGAGGCCATCGGCCCCGAGCTGTTCGACTTCTACCGCGCCCTCGGTGTCAACATCAAGCAGCTGTACGGCCAGACCGAAGCCTACGTGATGGTGTGCGTGCACCCTAACGACAAGGTCAAGCCCGACACCGTCGGCGTACCGGTACCGGGGGTGGAAGTCAAGATCGCCGACAGCGGCGAGGTGCTGTTCCGCGGCCCCGGCACCTTCCACAGCTACTGGAAGCGCGACGACGCCACCGCCGAGACGCGCAACAGCGAAGGCTGGGTACACAGCGGCGACGCCGGCTTCTTCGACGAGGACGGCCATCTCAAGATCATCGACCGCGCCAAGGACGTTGGCCGCATGAACTGCGGCAGCCTGTTCGCGCCGAAATACCTGGAAAACAAGCTGAAATTCTTCCAGCAGATCAAGGAAGTGGTGGCCTTTGGCGACGGCTGCGACTACGCCACCGCCTTCATCAACATCGACCTGATCGCGGTCGGCAACTGGGCGGAAAAACGCGGCCTCGCCTACACCGGCTACACCGACCTCGCCGGCCAGGAGCCGGTGTACGAGCTGATCCGCGAGTGCATCGAGAAGATGAACGCCGACCTCGCCACCGACCCGCGGCTGGCCGGCAGCCAGATCAGGCGCTTCCTGATCCTGCACAAGGAGCTGGACGCCGACGATGGCGAGCTGACCCGCACCCGCAAGGTACGCCGCAAGTTCATCGCCGAACGCTACGCGCCGCTGATCGCGGCCCTCAACAGCGACGCGCGCGACTGCACCATCGACGCACAGGTGAAGTTCGAGGACGGCCGCAGCGGCAACATCCGCGCCACGGTGAAAATCCGCGACGCCAAGACCTTCCCCGCCACCGCCAAGGAGGCCGCATGAACCCGCACCGCAAAATCGGCGACGTCATCCTGCAAGCCGAAGCCATCTCGCTGTCCTTCGGCGGCGTCAAGGCGCTGACCAACATCAGCCTGGAAGTGCGCGAGCACGAAGTGCTGTCCATCATCGGCCCCAACGGCGCCGGCAAAAGCTCGATGCTGAACGTGATCAACGGCGTCTACCACCCGCAGCAGGGCCGCGTGATCTACCGCGGCGAGGCGCGCAGCAAGATGCGGCCGCACGAGGCGGCGCGCCAGGGCATCGCGCGCACCTTCCAGAACATCGCGCTGTTCAAGGGCATGAGCGTGCTGGACAACATCATGACCGGCCGCAACCTGAAGATGCGCTCCAACTTCATCCAGCAGGCGCTGTACTGGGGCCGCACCCAGCGCGAGGAAATCGCCAACCGCGAGCAGGTGGAAAAGATCATCGACTTCCTCGAGATCCAGCACATCCGCAAGACCCCGGTCGGCCGCCTGCCCTACGGCCTGCAAAAGCGCGTCGAGCTGGCGCGGGCGCTGGCCGCGGAGCCGACGCTGCTGCTGCTGGACGAGCCGATGGCCGGCATGAACGTGGAGGAAAAGCAGGACATGTGCCGCTTCATCCTCGACGTCAACGACGAGTTCGGCACCACCATCGTGCTGATCGAGCACGACATGGGGGTGGTGATGGACATCTCCGACCGCGTGGTGGTGCTCGACTACGGCAAGAAGATCGGCGACGGCACCCCGGACGAGATCCGTGGCAATGCCGACGTGATCGCCGCCTACCTCGGCACCGCCCACTAATCGCCGTTAGGGCACTTCGAAAAACCGTCGCGAGCCAGTCGAGTGCAAGGCGCAGCGACCGCAGCGACCGAGTTAGTACAAGGCGTACAGCGAGGGAGCGAGGACGATGCAATGCAGCAATCGGCTGGCGCAGCAGGTTTTTCGAGGTACCCGTTAACGCCGCGTGCGGCCAACGTTGGCCGCAATATCAGGCAAGGAGCAAGACATGGAATGGCAGTTTTTCCTTGAGGTGCTGGTGGGCGGCCTGCTCGCCGGCGTGATGTATTCGCTGGTGGCGCTGGGTTTCGTGCTGATCTACAAGGCCTCCGGCGTGTTCAACTTTGCGCAGGGCGCGATGGTGCTGTTTGCCGCGCTGTCCTTTGTCTCGATCCAGGCGATGGGTGTGCCGTTCTGGCTGGCGCTGCTGCTGACGCTGGCGCTGATGGTGCTGCTCGGCGTCGGCATCGAGCGGGTGGTGCTGCGGCCGCTGGTCAACCAGCCGCCGATCACGCTGTTCATGGCCACCATCGGCCTGTCCTTCTTCCTCGAAGGGCTGGCGCAGATGGTGTGGGGCACCGACGTGCACGGCCTGGAGCTGGGCATCGCCGACGAGCCCTTCGATGTCGGCGGCGTGTTCATCTCCAAGTTCGACCTGTTCGCCGCCGCGGTCGGCGGCACGCTGGTGGCTCTGCTCGCGCTGTTCTTCAGCAAGACCAAGCTGGGGCGCGCACTGCGCGCGGTGGCCGACGACCACCAGGCGGCGATGTCGGTCGGCATTCCGCTGAAGCACATCTGGGCCATCGTGTGGGGCGTCGCCGGTTTTGTGGCACTGGTCGCCGGCCTGTTGTGGGGTTCGCGCCTCGGCGTGCAGTTCGCGCTGACACTGGTGGTGCTGAAGGCCTTGCCGGTGCTGATCCTCGGCGGCTTCACCTCGGTGCCGGGCGCCATCATCGGCGGCCTGATCATCGGCGCCGGCGAGAAGCTGGCCGAGGTGTACCTGGGGCCGTTCGTCGGTGGCGGCATCGAGAACTGGTTCCCCTACATGCTGGCACTGCTGTTCCTGCTGGTGCGTCCGGAAGGCCTGTTCGGCGAAAAACATATCGAGAGGGTGTAAACCATGTTCTACCGTGAATCAGGTCAGTTCAAGAGTTCCTACGCGGCGGATTCCGCCATCCTCACCATCGCCCAGGATCGGCTGTTCATCGCCGCCCTGCTCGCGCTCGCCTTCGTGGTGCTGCCGGGGCTGGGCAGCGACTACCTGCTGTCCGGCATCCTGATCCCGTTCCTGATCCTGTCGCTGGCGGCGCTGGGGCTGAACATCCTCACCGGCTACGCCGGGCAGCTGTCGCTGGGCTCGGCGGCGTTCATGGCGGTGGGCGCGTTTGCCACCTACAACTTCATGCTGCGCATGCCGGGCATGCCGCTGCTGCTCGCCATCTTCCTCGGCGGCCTGATGGCGGCACTGGTCGGCGTCGCTTTCGGCCTGCCGTCCTTGCGCATCAAGGGCTTCTACCTGGCGGTGGCAACGCTGGCGGCACAGTTCTTCATCGAGTGGGTGTTCACCAAGTTCGGCTGGTTCACCAACTACAGCAGTTCCGGCGTGATCTCGGCACCGCCGATGCAGGTGTTCGGTATCGCCATCGACACCCCGGCCAGCAAGTACCTGCTGACGCTGTCCATCGTGGCGCTGATGGCGCTGGCGGCGAAGAACATGGCCCGCGCCAGCATCGGCCGCGCCTGGATGGCGATCCGCGACATGGACGTCGCCGCCGAGGTGATCGGCATCCCGATGCTGCGCACCAAGCTGCTCGCCTTTGCCATCAGCTCGTTCTACTGCGGTGTCGCCGGCGCGCTGTACGCCTTCGTGCTGCTGGGCACCGTCGATGCGCAGGCCTTCGACCTGCACCGCTCCTTCCAGGTGCTGTTCATGATCATCGTCGGTGGCGTCGGCAGCATTCTCGGCTCCTTCCTCGGCGCCGCCTTCATCGTGCTGCTACCGATCTGCCTCAACCTGCTGGGTCAGGCCTTCCACGACACCATCAGCACCCAGTTCCTCGCCAACCTGGAAATGATGCTGTTCGGCGGCCTGATCATCTTCTTCCTGATCGTCGAGCCGCACGGCCTCGCCCGGCTGTGGCAGATCGCCAAGGAAAAACTGCGCGTGTGGCCGTTCCCGCACTGACGCGCCGGCAACGACCTGAAGGTTGGCCGCAAGGTCGCGGCCAACCGATGCATGACCCCAAGCAGCACCACAACAGAGAAAGACCAGGAGACATCACCATGAAAAAAACCGCTGTTGCCGTATCGCTCGCCCTGTTGACCGTTGCCGGTGTGGCCCAGGCCGCCGACCAGTTCATCCCGATCCCCAGCTACCGTGTCGGCGCCTACGCCTCCGGCGGGGCCAAGTTCTACGGCGGCATGATCGACTACCTCAACTACGTCAACATGAAGGAAGGCGGCGTCGGCGGCGTCAAGCTCACCTACGAGGAGTGCGAGACCGAGTACAAGAACGACCGCGGCGTGGAGTGCTACGAACGCCTGAAGGCGAAGAACGGCGGCGCCTCGGCGTTCAACTTCATGTCCACCGGCATCACCTACGCCACCATGGACCGCGCCGAGAAGGACAAGATTCCGCTGATGACCATGGGCTTCGGCCGCGCCGATGCGCAGGACGGCCGCGCCTTCAAGTACGTGTTCCCGCTGATCACCAGCTACTGGAGCCAGGCCACCGCCAAGGTGCAGTTCCTCGGCCAGCGCGTCGGCGGCATGCAGAACCTGAAGGGCAAGAAGATCGTCAACCTTTACCACGGCTCCGCCTACGGCAAGGAAACCATCCCGGTGCTGGACGCGATGGCGAAGAAGTACGGTTTCGAACTACAGCACATCGAAGTGCCGGCACCGGGCACCGAGCAGCAGTCGCAGTGGCTGGAAATTCGCCGCGCGCGTCCCGACTTCGTACTGCTGCGCAGCTGGGGGGTGATGACGCCGGCGGCGCTGAAATCGGCGCAGAAGGTCGGCTTCCCGCGTGAAAACATCGTCGCCAACTGGTGGGGCGGCTCGGAAGAAGACGCCATCGCCGCCGGCGACGCCGCCAAGGGCTATATCGCCGGCAGCTTCGCGCTGGACGGCAGGCAGTTCCCGGTGATCCAGAACATCGAGAAGACCGTGTACGGCGCCGGCAAGGGCAATCTCTCCGACAAGGGCTTCATCGGCACCGTCAACTACAACCGCGGCGTGGTCAGCGGCATCCTGATGGTGGAGGCGATCCGCGCGGCGCAGAAGAAATACGGCGCCAAGACCCTCAACGGCGACCAGATCCGCTGGGGCATGGAAAACCTCAACATCGACGCCAAGCGGCAGCAGGAACTGGGCGTCACCGACATGTTCCCGCAGGTGAAAACCAGCTGCCAGAACCACGAAGGCAGCGGCTACACCCGCTTCATGCAGTGGGACGGCAAGGACTGGAAGCCGGTTTCCGGCTGGATCAAGGCCGACACCGGCGTCACCCTGCCGCTGATCAAGGCCTCGGTCGACAAGTACAGCCAGGAAAAGAGCATGAAGCTGCGTGACTGCGCCGCCGAGAAGTAATGCAGCCGGCACCGGCCGCGCCGCCTCGGCGCGCGCCGGCGCCTGCCGACCTCACTGCTGACCCGGCCGGGGTTCCGCCCCGGCCCTCACGGAGCCTACGCCCATGCAAGCCACCGCAACGCCTTACCTGCTGTCGGTCAACAACATCGAAGTGATCTACAACCACGTCATTCTGGTGCTCAAGGGTGTGTCGCTGGACGTGCCGGAGGGCCAGATCGTCGCCCTGCTCGGCGCCAACGGCGCCGGCAAGAGCACCACGCTGAAGGCGATCTCCAGCCTGCTGCGCTCCGAGCGCGGCGACATCACCAAGGGCACCATCGAATACCGTGGCCAGCGCATCGACCACGGCACGCCGGACCAGCTGGTGAAACAGGGCGTGATCCAGGTGATGGAAGGCCGCCACTGCTTCGGCCACCTCACCGTCGAGGAAAACCTGCTCACCGGCGCCTACACCCGCGCCATCAGCCGCAGCGAGATCAAGCTGGCGCTGGAGCGCATCTACCACTACTTCCCGCGGCTGAAGACGCGGCGGCAGAGCCAGGCCGGCTACACCAGCGGCGGCGAGCAGCAGATGGTGGCCATCGGCCGCGCGATGATGGCCGACCCGAAGATGATCCTGCTCGACGAACCGTCGATGGGGCTGGCACCGCAGATCGTCGAGGAGATCTTCGAGATCGTGCGCGAACTGAACCAGCAGGAAAACGTCAGCTTCCTGCTGGCGGAACAAAACACCAACGTCGCGCTGCGCTACGCCCACTACGGCTACATCCTGGAAAACGGCCGCGTGGTGATGGACGGCAGTGCCGACGAGCTGCGCAGCAACGAGGACGTCAAGGAGTTCTACCTCGGCCTCGGCGGCGAAGGCCGCAAGAGCTTCCGCGAGGTGAAACACTACCGCCGCCGCAAACGCTGGCTGGCGTGACTTCTTGGGCCACGGAAGCACACGGAAAACACGGAAAGAACCAAACCATTTGTCACGAATACCACGAACCGGCACCCGCACGACAACAAGTGTACTGCTAGATTTTTCGTGTCCTGTGGTGGGCTTCGTGGCTAGAAATTCGTGTTTGTCCGTGTCTTTCCGTGTGCTTCCGTGGCTAATAAAGAGAATTACGCGGCCAACAACGACAAGGAAACCGCCACCATGCCCTATCTCGACACACTGGAAACCCGCGCCCCCGCCGCAAGGTTGGCCGCACAGCTGGCCGCGCTGCCGGCGCAGATCGCCCACGCCAAGGCGCACAGCCCCGCCTACGCCGCGCTGCTCGCCGACATCGAGCCGGCCGCCATCACCAGCCTGGCCGCGCTGGCCGGCCTGCCGCTGACACGCAAGTCGGCGCTGATCGCCGCGCAGCAGGCGGCGCCGCCGTTCGGCGGCTTCGCCGCGCTGGCGCCGGGACAGGCGGCACGGCTGTTCGCCTCGCCCGGCCCGATCTACGAACCGCAAGGCCACGGCGACGACTTCTGGCGCCTCAGCCGCGCGCTGTACGCCGCCGGGGTGCGCGCCGGCGACTTGGTGCACAACGCCTTTTCCTACCACTTCACCCCCGGCGGCTTCATGCTCGATGCCGGCGCCCGCGCACTGGGCTGTGCCGTGTTCCCCGCCGGCCCCGGCCAGACCGAGCTGCAGGTGGCGGCGCTGCGCGACCTCGGCGCCAGCACCTACACCGGCACGCCATCGTTCCTGAAACTGATCCTGGAAAAGGCCGACCAGCTCGGCGTCGCACTGCCGCGCCTGAACAAGGCGCTGGTCAGCGGCGAGGCGCTGCCGGCCAGCCTGCGCGCCTGGTTCGCCGCACGCGGCATCGCCGTGCTGCAGTGCTACGCCACCGCCGACCTCGGCCTGATCGCCTACGAAACCGCGCCGGACCAGGGCATGGTCATCGACGAGGGCGTACTACTGGAGATCGTGCGCCCCGGCAGCGGCGAGCCGCTGCCGGCCGGCGACATCGGCGAGGTGGTGGTCACCAGCTTCAACCGCGACTACCCGCTGCTGCGCTTTGCCACCGGCGACCTGTCGGCGCTGATCGACACCCCGTCGCCGTGCGGCCGCAGCAACCAGCGCATCCGGGGCTGGCTCGGCCGCGCCGACCAGAGCACCAAGATCAAGGGCATGTTCGTGCACCCGGAGCAGGTGCACGCGGTGACGCAGCGCCACCCGGCGGTGCAGCGCGCACGGCTGGTGGTCACGCAGGAGCAGCACCTTGATGTGATGACGCTGCACGCCGAAGTCGGCGATCAGCACGACAGCAGCCTTGCGGCCAACCTTGCCGCCACCCTGCGCGAGGTGTGCAAGCTGCGCGGCGAGGTGGTGCTGTGCGCGCCAGGCAGCCTGCCCGCCGACGGTAAGGTCATCGCCGACGAGCGCAGCCTGGCCTGAATGCCGTACCAGCCCGGGCCGGCGGCCGCACTTTCGCCGCCGGCAGCGGTCTATTGAGACAGACGACAGGCAATACCAACCGCCGCCTGTACCCGCCACGCAACAGCCTGGCCGCCCGGTTTGCTCTGCTTGTAGTGCGCCCTTCAAAAAACCAAGCGCTTGCTCTAAATTGAGATTAAATTGACGTTTACGTCAACGTGCACTAATTATCTAACACCACGGCCGCCAGCCGCACGCGCCACGCCGCCCGCAAAGGAGAAACACCATGTCGCACCTGCCCACCGTCAAGCTGCTGATCAACGGCGAATTCGTCGAATCGACCACCAGCGAATGGCGTGACGTGATCAACCCGGCCACCCAGCAAGTGCTGGCGCGAGTGCCGATGGCCACCGCCGCCGAGGTGGCCGCCGCCGTCGCCGCCGGCAAGGCCGCGTTCAAGAGCTGGAAGAAGACCCCGATCGGCACCCGCGCCCGCATCTTCCTCAAGCTGCAGCAGCTGATCCGCGAACACATGAAGGAGCTGGCCGCCATCCTCACCGCCGAGCAGGGCAAGACGCTGGCGGACGCCGAAGGCGACGTGTTCCGCGGCCTGGAGGTGGTCGAGCATGCGGCCAACATCGGCAGCCTGCAGCTGGGCGACTACGCCGAGAACGTCGCCGGCGGCGTCGATACCTACAGCGTGATGCAGCCGCTGGGCGTGTGCGCCGGCATCACCCCGTTCAACTTCCCGGCGATGATCCCGCTGTGGATGTTCCCGATGGCGATCGCCACCGGCAACACCTTCGTGCTCAAGCCGTCGGAGCAGGACCCGATGGTGACCATGCGCCTGGTCGAGCTGGCACTGGAGGCCGGCGTGCCGCCAGGCGTGCTCAACGTGGTGCACGGCGGGCCGGACGTGGTGAACGCGATCTGCGACCATCCGGACATCAAGGCGATCTCCTTCGTCGGCTCCAGCAAGGTGGGCACCCACGTCTACAACCGCGCCAGCCTGAACGGCAAGCGCGTGCAGTGCATGATGGGCGCCAAGAACCACGCCATCGTGCTGCCGGACGCCAACAAGGAACAGGCGCTGAACCAGCTCACCGGTGCCGCCTTCGGTGCCGCCGGCCAGCGCTGCATGGCGCTGACGGTGGCAGTACTGGTCGGCGACGCGCAACAGTGGATCCCCGATCTGGTGGCCAAGGCCAGAACGCTGCAGGTCGGCCCCGGCAATACCAACCCCGACATCGGCCCGCTGATTTCCTGCGCCGCCAAGGACCGCGTCGCCACGCTGATCGCCAAGGGCGTCGAGCAAGGCGCCACGCTGGAGCTGGACGGCCGCAGCGTCAGCGTCGCCGGCTTCGAGCACGGCAACTTCGTCGGCCCCACCATCTTCAGTGGCGTCAAGCCGGGGATGGCGATCTACGACCAGGAAATCTTCGGCCCGGTGCTGTGCCTGATGGCCGCCGACAGCCTCGACGAGGCCATCGACATCATCAACGCCAACCCCAACGGTAACGGCACCGCCATCTTCACCCAGAGCGGCGCCGCGGCGCGCCACTTCCAGGAGGAGATCGACGTCGGCCAGGTCGGCATCAACGTGCCGATCCCGGTACCGGTGCCGCTGTTCTCGTTCACCGGCTCGCGCGCGTCCAAGCTTGGCGACCTCGGCCCCTACGGCAAGCAGGTGGTGCTGTTCTATACCCAGACCAAGACCGTCACCAGCCGCTGGTTCGACGACGACGCCAGCCGCGGCAAGGTGCACACCACCATCGCGCTGAAGTAAGGGCATGTTCACGATCTTGCGAGCTAGAGCGAGACAAGGCGAAAACGGCTGAGGAAGCGGAGTTGACATGGGGTCAATGAGCATTCCGAAGGCGTACTCACCGTGTAACGTTTCACGAAGCGCAGCAGATCGTGACAGGCTCTAAGGGCAACGTTGGCCGCCCCCAACCCGTGCCCGCTGCACGGCGTGACGTGCGGCCATCCCGGCCAGCCCGCGCCACAAGCGTGGTGGCCGGCGCAGCAGAAAAGGAATCAAGCATGGACTTCGCACTCAGCGACGAACAAATCGCCTTTCGTGACAGCGCGCGCGCTTTCGCCGACAACGAGCTGGCGCCGCACGCCGCGCACTGGGACGAGGCGGAAATCTTCCCGGTTGACGTGATCCGTCGCGCCGGCGAGATGGGCTTCTGCGGCCTGTACACACCGGAGCAGTACGGCGGGCTGGGCCTGACGCGCCAGGACGCCGCCATCGTGTTCGAGGCGCTGGCCGGCGGCTGCACCTCCACCACCGCCTACCTCACCATCCACAACATGGTCAGCTGGATGATCGGCAGCTTTGCCCGCCCGGAGGTGGCGGCGCAGTGGGTGCCGCAACTGGCCAGCGGCGAGCTGCTCGGCAGCTACTGCCTGACCGAGCCGGGCGCCGGCTCCGATGCGGCCAACCTGCGCACCCGCGCCGAGCGTGACGGCGAGCACTACATCCTCAACGGCAGCAAGGCCTTCATCTCAGGCGCCGGCAGCAGCGACGTGCTGGTGGTGATGGCGCGCACCGGCGGCGCCGGCGCGCGCGGCATCTCCGCGCTGCTGGTACCGGCCGACCTGCCCGGCATCGTCTACGGCAAGAAGGAAAAGAAGATGGGCTGGAACAGCCAGCCCACGCGCGCCATCACCTTTGATAACGTGGTGGTGCCGGCGGCCAACCTGCTGGGCGAGGAAGGCCAGGGTTTCAGCTTCGCGATGAAGGGACTGGACGGCGGCCGCATCAACATCGCCAGCTGCTCGGTCGGCACCGCGCAGGCGGCGCTGGACGCCGCCACCCGCTACGTGCAGGAACGACAGCAGTTCGGCCAGCCGCTGGCCGAGTTCCAGAGCGTGCAGTTCCGCCTCGCCGACATGGTCACCGAGTTGGTCGCCGCGCGGCAGATGGTGCGCCTCGCCGCCTGGCAGCTGGACAAGGGCAGCGCGGATGCCAGCACCTACTGCGCGATGGCGAAACGCTTCGCCAGTGACGTCGGCTTCAAGGTCGCCAACGAGGCGCTGCAGCTGTTTGGCGGCTACGGTTATATCAAGGAATACCCGCTGGAGCGCTACGTGCGCGACAACCGTGTGCACCAGATCCTGGAAGGCACCAACGAGATCATGCGCGTGATCATCGCGCGCAAGCTGCTGCAGGAAGGCGCGCTGGAAAACCTGCGCTGACCACGATTGAAATAGAGACATTGCCCGCCCCACCCGCCACCTCCGCACCAGGCCGCCGTTGCCAGCCACGCCTGGACTGAGGTGGCAAACACAGGAACCGAACATGCAAGACTACGCCAACCTGATCGTTGAAAAACGCGGCCACACCGCCCTGATCACCATCGCCAACCCGCCGGCCAACACCTGGACCTACGACAGCCTGCAGGCGCTGAAGCGGCTGGTGGCCGATCTCAACGCCGATCGCGACATCTACGCGCTGGTGATCACCGGCGACGGCGACAAATTCTTCTCCGCCGGCGCCGACCTCAAGCTGTTCGCCGACGGCGACAAGGGCGTCGCCGCCAGCATGACCATCCTGTTCGGCGAGGCGTTCGAGACGCTGTCGGCCTTCCGTGGCGTGAGCATCGCCGCCATCAACGGCTACGCGATGGGCGGCGGGCTGGAGTGCGCGCTGGCCTGCGACATCCGCATCGCCGAGGAACAGGTGCAGATGGCGCTGCCGGAGGCCGCCGTCGGCCTACTGCCCTGCGCCGGCGGCACGCAGAACCTGCCGCACCTGGTCGGCGAAGGCTGGGCCAAGCGCATGATCCTGTGCGGCGAGCGCGTCGATGCCACCACCGCGCTGCGCATCGGGCTGGTGGAAGAAGTGGTGGCCAAAGGCAGCGCGCGCGATAGCGCACTGGCGCTGGCGGAAAAGGTTGGCCGCCAGTCCCCGGTGGCGGTCACCGCCTGCAAGACCCTGGTACAAGCCGCGCGCCACGCTCCGCCTGCGGCCAACTTGATCCACGAGCGCGAACTGTTCATCAAGCTCTTCGATACGGAAGACCAGCGCGAGGGAGTGCAGGCCTTCCTGCAAAAGCGCACGCCGCAGTGGCAGAACCGCTAAGCACTGTTAGCCACAGAGCTCACGGAAATAAAACGGATAGCCAGCCACACCAGCACGCTTTCTTGACCCGCCGGCCTGTGTTTTTCCGTGGATTGCGTGGCGACAACAAAGAAGGAAAACCATGAACGACGTCGTACTGTTTGACGAAATCCCCACCGCCAGCGGCCACCGCCTCGGCGTGGCGACACTGAACACGGAAAAGGCGCTCAACGCACTCAACGGCGACATGATCCGCCTGCTCGACGCGCGGCTGTCGATCTGGGATCAGGATGACGGCATCGCTGCCGTGCTGCTGCGCGGCGCCGGCGACAAGGCGTTCTGCGCCGGCGGCGACGTGCGCGCGCTGCGCGACGCACTGGTGGGCGACCCCGAGCAGCAGTGGCCCAATCCGCAGGCCGAGGCGTTTTTTACCGCCGAATACACGCTGGATTACCGCATCCACACCTACACCAAGCCCATCCTGCTGTGGGGCAGCGGCATCGTAATGGGCGGCGGCCTCGGCCTGATGGCCGGCGCCAGCCACCGCGTCGCCACCGCCAGCACCCGCATCGCGATGCCCGAAATCAGCATCGGCCTGTATCCCGACGTCGCCGGCAGCTGGTTCCTGCAACGGATGCCGGCCAAGGCCGGCCTGTTCCTCGGTCTCACCGGTGCGCCGCTGAACGCGCGCGACGCGCTGCTGTGCAATCTCGCCGACCACATCCTGCCGCAGGACGGCTGGCCGCCGCTGCTGGCGAGACTCGCCGCCAGCGGCTGGCACGCCGACAGTGCGGCCAACCATGGCCAGCTCACCGCGCTGCTGGGCGAGCTGGAGGCCGGCAACGGCGATGCGCTGGCCGACAGCAATGTTTTGCGCTGCCTGCCGCTGATCCACCAGCTGATGAACAAGGGCTCGCTGGCGGCGGTGGACCAGGCACTGCGTCACACCGCCTTCGAAGACGCTTGGCTGGCCGCCGCCGCCAGAAGCTACGCCGCCGGCAGCCCGAGCAGCGCCGCCGTCACCTGGGAGATTTTCCGCCGCGCCAAACACCTGTCGCTGGCCGAGGCCTTGCGCATGGAGCTGGTGCTGTCGCTGAACTTCTGCGCCGCGCCGGACTTCCGCGAAGGCGTGCGCGCGCTGCTGGTCGACAAGGACCGCAATCCGCAGTGGTCGCGCTCGGCCCTGGCGACGGTTGACCACCACTGGGTGGCGCAGCACTTCCGCTCGCCGTGGCGCGAGCAGGATCACCCGCTGGCCACGCTGCACTGAACACACGCAAGAGGAGCAACACATGCAACACATTGCTTTTATCGGTCTGGGGAATATGGGCGGCCCGATGGCCATCAATCTGGTGCGCGCCGGTTTCAGCGTCAGCGGGGTCGACCTCTCTGCCGAGGCGCTGCAACACTTCAGCGAGCACGGCGGCAAGGCAGCAGCCAGTGTCGCCGAGGCGATCCAGGGCGCCGACGCGGTGATCTCGATGCTGCCGGCCGGGCGTCATGTCGAGGGTCTGTACCTCGGTGACGACGGCCTGATCGCCCGCCTGCCCGCCGGCACGCTGGTGCTCGACTGCAGCACCATCGCCGCGCACACCGCACGCGGCGTCGGCCGCACCGCCAGCGACGCCGGCCTGCGCTTTCTCGATGCGCCGGTATCCGGCGGCACCGCCGGGGCTGCCGCCGGCACCCTCACCTTCATGGTCGGCGGCGATGCGGCCAACGTTGAGGCGGCGCGGCCGCTGCTGGCGGCGATGGGCAAGAACATCTTCCACGCCGGCGACATCGGCGCCGGCCAGACCGCCAAGGTGTGCAACAACATGCTGCTCGGCATCCTGATGGCCGGCACCGCCGAGGCGCTGGCACTGGGGGTGAAAAACGGCCTCGATCCGGCGGTGCTGTCCGAGATCATGAGCAAAAGCTCCGGCCGCAACTGGGCGCTGGAGCTGTACAACCCGTGGCCGGGCGTGATGGAGAACAGCCCGGCCAGCCGCGGCTACAGCGGCGGCTTCATGTCGGAGCTGATGCTGAAGGATCTCGGCCTCGCCGAGGAAACCGCACTGCAAAGCCACGCCGCCAACCCGCTGGGAGCGCTGGCGCGCAACCTGTACGAAAGCCACGTCGCCGAGGGCAACGGCAAGCTGGATTTCTCCAGCATCGTGAACCACTTCCGCCACTGACGGCGCCGGACGGGGTGTTGCAATGCAGCACCCCGCGCCACCCAAACCGCATACCGGCAATTTATTGTCAATGATTCGCTGCACAACGCCGGCAATCGGAGTACACTAGCGAATCGCGTGCCACCAATCACCGCGACCTTTTCTTCAGACCCGCACTCTCCCGCCGGGTCCTCCATTGAAAACACTATTTTTGTCCGCCCGGATTGGTATTGTCTTTGCAATGGGCAGACATCCTGATTGCACAATAAATGTCCGAACTGACTTTTGCCGCACTAGGCCTTGCCGAGCCACTGTTGCGTGCCGTAGCCGATACCGGCTACACCCAGCCTACCCCTATCCAGGCGCAGGCCATTCCTCAAGTATTGCAAGGCGGCGACCTGCTGGCCGCAGCGCAAACCGGTACCGGTAAAACCGCCGGCTTCACCCTGCCGCTGCTGCACCGCCTGATGGACCAGCCGTCCAAGCAGAAGGGCCGTCCGCGCGCACTGGTGCTGACCCCGACCCGCGAACTGGCCGCCCAGGTGGAAGAATCCGTGCGCGAGTACGGCAAATACCTGCCGCTGAAATCGATGGTGATGTTCGGCGGTGTCGGCATCAACCCGCAGATCGCCCAATTGCGCAAGCCGGTCGACATCCTGGTGGCGACACCGGGCCGCCTGCTGGACCACGCCGGCCAGAAGACCGTCGACCTGTCCGGCGTCGAGATCCTGGTACTGGACGAAGCCGACCGCATGCTGGACATGGGCTTCATCCACGACATCAAGAAAGTGCTGGCGATGCTGCCGAAGGAGCGCCAGACGCTGCTGTTCTCGGCCACCTTCTCCAGCGAGATCAAGACCCTGGCCGACAAGCTGCTGAACCAGCCTAAGCTGGTGGAAGTGGCGCGCCCGAACCAGACCAACGCCCAGATCACCCAGAAAGTGCATCTGGTCGACCGCGACCGCAAGACCGAGCTGCTGATCGAGATGATCAAGGGCGGTGACTGGCACCAGGTACTGGTGTTCACCCGCACCAAGCACGGCGCCAACCGCCTGGCGGAAAAACTGGAAAAAGCCGGCATCGCCTCGATGGCGATCCACGGCAACAAGAGCCAGGGCGCGCGCACCAAGGCGCTGGCCGGCTTCAAGGACGGCAGCCTGCCGGTACTGGTTGCCACCGACATCGCCGCCCGCGGCCTGGACATCGAAGAACTGCCGCACGTGGTCAACTACGAGCTGCCGAACGTACCGGAAGACTACGTGCACCGCATCGGCCGTACCGGCCGTGCCGGCTGCGTCGGCGAGGCGATCTCGCTGGTTTGCGTGGACGAGTTGGGCTTCCTGCGTGACATCGAAAAACTGACCAAGCAGACCGTGGACCGCTTCACCGTGCCCGGCTTCGAGGCCAACCCCAACGAAGAACCGCAGGCCATCGAGATCGGCCTTGGCCGCTACATCCACGGCGCGCTGACCCCGACCGCAACACCGCCAAAAGGCAGCAGCAAGCGTCGCGAAGGCAGCGCTGGCAGCAACCAGCGCCGCCAGCCGGCGGCACAAGCCAAACCGCGCCAGGGCGACAGCAACGGCCGTCGCAACGAGCCGCGTGATGACGCCGCCCGTCCGGCCGCCGCACGCAGCAACGGCAAGCCTGCCGCCGCCAAAGCGGCCAACGGCAGCGCCAAGCCGGCAGCCGGCAAGCCGCGACAGCCACAGACCGCCGCCGAACCGCGTCGCAACGAGTCGCGCAACAACGCGCCCAAGCGCAATCCGCAGCAGGAGCCGAACGGCAACTACTTCCATGACGACGGCCCGCGCCAGCCAACGCTGACGCTGCACGCACTGGGCATTTCGCCGACCGAGGATGCTCCGCTGCGCAAGCCGGCGGGTCAGCCGCGCAACGGCGGCAGCGGCAAACCGGCCGGTGGTGGCGGCAAGCCACGCCAGGGTGGCAGCGGCAAGCCGCGCCAGACCTCGGCGCTGTTCAGCCCGCCGAAGCGCTAAGCGCCAAGGTTGGCCGCAAACAAAAAACCACCGCAATGCGGTGGTTTTTTTCGTTTCGCGACTGCCGACAGCCTCAGCGCGACCACGCCGCCAGGTGCAGCGCCAGCCGCCGCAACATCGCCGCCGTGGCCCCCCAGATGAAGTAGTCACCGTAGCTGATCGCATAGTAGTGGCCGCTGAAGCCATCGCGCTGCACCGCGTGGCGCTGGTAGGCGGCGACATCCATCAGGTGCGCCAGCGGCACGAAGAACACCTCATCGACCTCGTCCGGTGCCGGCACCGGCTGGAACGGCTGCGCCAGCAGGCCCAGTACCGGCGTCACCTCGTAGCCGGTGATGGTAACATAGGGCGGCATCACCCCGGCCAGCTGCACCAGCGCCGGAGAGAGGCCGACCTCCTCCTCCGCCTCGCGCAAGGCGGCACTGGCCGCGTCCGCGTCCTGCGGCTCCAGCTTACCGCCGGGCAGGCTGATCTGGCCGCCATGACTGCGCAGGTGCGCGGTACGCCGCGTCAGCAATACGCTGGGCTCGCCCTGCTGCCAGACGATGGCCAGCAATACCGCCGCCTGGCTGCGCGCCTGCGGCCGCGGCAACAGACCCTCATCATCCGCCGCCGCCGGCATCTGCGCCAGTGCCGCGGCAAACCAGGCGTGGGCACGCTCGAACTCGGCAGGCCACATCAGTTATCCCATCCTTTCCGTTGCGCCGCCAGCTTGGGCAGCGACAGTTCGCCCCAGTGCGCTAGCAGGCGCAGCGCCACGCTGGCGACGAATACCAGTTGCACCGCCAGCAGATGATCCCAGCCGAAGCGGCTGAGCACGAACAGCAGCGCCGCCACCACGATCGACACCGTACCGTAAAAATCCTTGTGCAGGATGAACGGCACGTCATTGACCATCATGTCGCGCACGATGCCGCCGCCGACCGCGGTCACAAAACCGAGCAGGATCACGCCGAAGGCATTGAGATGGAACTCCACTCCCAGCTTGGCCCCGGCCAGGCTGAACGCCACCAGGCCGATGGAGTCGGCGATGATGAACAGCGTGGTCAGCACCTCGTTCTCGCGCTTGTGCAGCCGCACCAGCCACGCCAGCAGCACCGTCAGCGCGATCACCACCAGGTTGGTGTTATCCAGAAACACCATCGGCATGCGGCCAACCAGCATGTCGCGGATGATGCCGCCGCCGATCGCGGTCAGCAGCGTGACAATCACCACCCCCAGCAGGTCGAGATGCTTACGCACCCCCAGCAGGTAGCCGGAAACCGCAAACGCCACCGTGCCGATGATCGAATAGCCGTCCAGATCCAGCAGTAAATCCATCCAGTTCATTATTTCGCTTCTGCAAAGAAAAACGCCAGGGAAACCTGGCGTTTGAACAGTCATGCCTGGCGTCTTAGCGACGCATCGAATCAAAGAAAGCCAGGTTGGTCTTGGTGGCCTTGATCTTGCCCAGCAAGAACTCCATCGCCTCCAGATCGTCCATCGGGTACAGCAACTTGCGCAACACCCAGATGCGCTGCAACTGGTCCTGCTGGATCAGCAGCTCTTCGCGGCGGGTGCCGGAGCGGTTGATGTTGATCGCCGGGAAGGTGCGCTTCTCTGCCATGCGGCGGTCGAGGTGCAGTTCCATGTTGCCGGTACCCTTGAACTCCTCGAAGATCACGTCGTCCATGCGCGAACCGGTATCGACCAGCGCGGTGGCGATGATGGTCAGCGAGCCGCCTTCTTCGATATTACGTGCCGCACCGAAGAAACGCTTCGGACGCTGCAGCGCGTTGGCGTCGACACCACCGGTCAGCACCTTGCCGGAGGACGGGATCACGGTGTTGTAGGCGCGGGCCAGACGGGTAATGGAGTCCAGCAGGATCACCACGTCCTTCTTGTGCTCGACCAGACGTTTCGCCTTCTCGATCACCATTTCGGCAACCTGCACGTGACGGGTGGCCGGTTCGTCGAAGGTCGAGGACACCACTTCGCCCTTCACCGAACGCTGCATCTCGGTCACTTCTTCCGGACGCTCGTCGATCAGCAGCACGATCATTTCCACTTCCGGATGGTTGGTGGTAATGGCGTGCGCAATGTGGGTCAGCATCACCGTCTTGCCCGACTTCGGCGGCGCCACCAGCAAGGCACGCTGGCCTTTGCCGATCGGCGCGATCAGGTCGATGATGCGGCTGGTGATGTTTTCTTCGGCCTTGATGTCGCGTTCCAGCACCAGACGTTCGGTCGGAAACAGCGGCGTCAGGTTTTCGAACAGGATCTTGTGCTTGGCCGCTTCCGGCGGGCCACCATTGACCTTGTCCACCTTGACCAGGGCAAAGTAACGCTCGCCCTCTTTCGGCGTGCGGATTTCGCCGTCGATGGTGTCGCCGGTATGCAGGTTGAAGCGACGGATCTGCGACGGGCTGACGTAGATGTCGTCAGGGCCGGCCAGATAGGATGCTTCCGGGCTGCGCAGAAAGCCGAAACCGTCAGGCAGCACTTCCAGGGTGCCCTCACCGAAGATGCTTTCGCCTTTTTTGGCCTGATGCTTCAGGATGGCAAAGATGAGATCCTGCTTGCGCAGGCGGTTGGCACCGTCGATCTCGTTGGCGATGGCCATTTCTACGAGTTCGCTGACGTGCTGATGCTTGAGATCGGATAAATGCATGGTATGTGTGGCGTCGACCGGTAACGGGACAAAAAACGGGATGCGCTGCTAGTGAGTACGGGGGAAATCAGATGAGAATCGAGCGACCGTGTCAGGTCGCTCGACTTTTGAAGATCTGGCTTGAAGATAGCCGATCAGTACAGGCGTGTCAATTCAATCAGGCCAGGTTATTGTTCAGGAATTCAACCAGTTGCGTTTTGGACAAAGCGCCAACCTTGGTTGCGGCTACTTCGCCGCCCTTGAACAGCATCAGCGTCGGGATGCCACGGATGCCGAACTTCGGCGGAGTGGCTTCGTTCTGGTCGATGTTCAGCTTGGCAACGGTCAGACGGCCCTGATATTCCTTGGCAACATCATCCAGGATCGGTGCAATCATCTTGCAGGGACCGCACCACTCGGCCCAGTAATCCACCAGCACCGGCTGCTCGGACTTAAGTACTTCTTGTTCGAAAGAATCATCAGTCACATGCAGGATCAGGTCGCTCATCGTCTTCCTCTCGAAGTCTGTCAATTTCAGGTTTGATGGCCGATGGTAGCAATACCCGGCACGGGCAGCAAGCCTTGACAGGGGCTGTTTCAACACACCGCGCACGACAAGCGCAGAGAGAACAAACACTGTCGGACAATAGGCGGTTATAATGCGCGCTTGCTTGAAAATAACGAAGGATTCAACATGGGTTTCTTGCAGGGTAAAAAGATCCTGATTACCGGCATGATTTCTAACCGGTCGATTGCCTACGGTATCGCGCAGGCCTGTCACCGCGAGGGCGCAGAACTGGCGTTCACTTATGTCGTAGACAAACTGGAAGACCGCGTCCGCGAAATGGCCGCCGACTTCGGCAGCACACAGGTCTTCCGCTGCGACGTACAGAACGATCAGGAAATCGAGCAGCTGTTTGCTGACCTTGGCAAGGAATGGGACGGCCTCGACGGCCTGGTACACGCCATTGCATTCGCCCCGCGCGAGTCGCTGGAAGGCGACTTCCTCGACGCACTGACCCGCGAAGCATTTCAGACCGCACACGACGTGTCGGCCTACAGCTTCCCGGCGCTGGCCAAGGCCGCCCGTCCGATGATGCAGGGCCGCAACGGCGCGCTGCTGACCCTGTCCTACCTCGGCGCGGTGCGTGCGATCCCGAACTACAACGTGATGGGTCTGGCCAAGGCCAGCCTGGAGGCTTCGGTCCGCTTCATGGCAGCTAGCCTGGGCAAGGACGGCATCCGCGTGAACGCCATTTCCGCCGGCCCGATCAAGACCCTGGCCGCCGCCGGTATCTCCGGCTTCGGCAAGCTGCTGTCAATGGCGGCCAACCAGTCCTGCCTGCGCCGCAACGTGACCACCGAAGAAGTCGGCAACACCGCCGCCTTCATGCTATCCGACCTAGCGTCGGGCATCACTGGTGAAATCACCTATGTCGATGGCGGTTTCAGCATCAACTCGTTGAACGTACCGGACGCATAAGCAGACGCCGGCAGGCGGTGCGGGACAGCACTGCTCGCCGGCAATGAAATCGCAGCCGATGGCGCGATGAGTGCGGCAGCAGCGCAGCGTCATCGCCCCGCCTTGCAGAGCATTACGCTTTTCAAGGACACGCGCGAAAAACAGGAGGCATCAACTACCCCGGTAGTGATGCCTCTTGTCGCATCCCCCCCTCGCAGCACCCATAGCAACACGCCTGCGGAACATCGCCGGCGGGCAGCGGACCAGCCGCAGCCCGCCCCGCTCTCGCCGCCGGGCCTGCCGCCAACATTCAGTCACCCCCACCTTGCAACGACACAACAGCGGCGGCAGCTGCCGCTAGCAGCTGAATAACAGCCATAAAAAAAAACCAGCACAGAAACCTGTGCCGGTTTTTTGTCCTGCCACCTGAAACTTACTGGGCAGCGGAAGCAGCAGGGGCTGCGGCAGCGCCGGCACCACCAATAGTTTCCATAACCTTCCACTCACCGCCTTCAACCTTGTACACGGTGATACCACCGTCTTTCAGGTCGCCGTTCTGGTCGTAGGACCAGGCTGCGGAAGTCACGCCGGAGTAGTTGATCGCGGCCAGTTTCGGCAGGTAGTCAGCCGGCTTGACCGAATCCGCTTCTTTCATCGCCGCGATGATCACGCGAGTCGCGTCGTAGCCGTATGGCGAGTAGGTTGCCACGTCAGCGTTAAAGCGAGCCTTGTAACGGGTGGCGTAGTCGCCGCCTTTAGGCATTTTTTCCAGCGGCAGGCCAGCCAGCGAGGCGATGGTGCCTTCGGCTTCCTTGCCAGCCAGCTTCAGGAAGGTCGGGGTCTTGGTCATTTCGCCGGATACCAGCGGTGCCTTCAGGCCCAGACGCTTCATCTGCTTGGCCATCGGGGCGGACTGCGCATCGGCGCCACCGAAGAACACCACGTCAGGTGCAGTGCCCTTGATCGAGGTGATGATGGCGGCAAAGTCGGTTGCCTTGTCGTTGGTGAACTCGCGCTTCACAACTTCGCCACCAGCAGCCTTGACTGCCTTCTCGAATTCGTCAGCCAGACCCTGGCCGTAAGCGGTACGGTCGTCAACGATGACGATCTTCTTGGCGGCCAGCTTCTCAACCACGAACTTGCCCATTACCGAACCCTGCTGGGTATCGGAGGTCATGGAGCGGAAAGTGGTCTTGTAACCTTGCTGGGTGAAAGCCGGGGCAGTCGCCATGGCCACTTGTGGCAGGCCTGCGTCGGAGTAGATCTTCGAAGCCGGGATCGAGGTACCGGAGTTGAAGTGACCAACAATGCCGCTTACCTGGTTGTCGACGAATTTCTGCGCCAGCTGGGTCGCAGTTTTCGGGTCGGCCTGGTCGTCTTCTGCCACCAGTTCGAAGGTCACCGGCTTGCCGCCGATGGTTGGCTTCTCGGCGTTGGCATCTTCGATCGCCAGGGTCACGCCGTTTTTGTACTCTTCACCGTAGTGCGACTGTGGGCCGGTCAGTGGCGCGGCAAAGCCGAGCTTCACGACTTCACCAGCAGCGGCGCCGGATTGAGCGGCAGATGCGTCGGCCGGGGCTTCTTCTTTATTGCCGCACGCAGCCAAAGTCAGCGCAGCAGCAACAGCGAGGGAAAGGCGGGTCATTTTGGTCAGTTGCATGTTTCTCTTCTCTAGTTATGTCAGGGAAAGACATCGGAACGATTGTGCCGCTCCAAGGCAAAATGCCAAGGTTGGCCGCATTATTCCAATGCGGCCAACCTCAGGCAAGTCTGATTAGTCACCAATGCTCATCAGGCTGGCATTACCGCCTGCAGCTGTGGTGTTTACGCTCACTGCGCGCTCCACAACCAGGCGATGCAGGTTGTAGCCGTCCTCATCCGCGGTCAGCAGCGGAATCAGCGCACCGTCACGCTGCGCCAGGGTCTGGCGCAGGCGGTCGGCGGCATCGCCCTCGTACAGCACGGCCGTCACGTCGGCGCTGGCGACATCGCCGCCCTTGGCCACGAAGAAGCCGGCCAGCGTCGCCGGCAAGGCGGCGGTCAGCGCGCCGTCCAGCAACACCGCGCTGTTGCCAGTGGCAAACACCGCCACCAGTTGCTGCAGCAGGCCTTCCAGCGTCAGCGCCAGGCAACCGACGCGGCCACGGGCAGCGAAGTGCAGGCTGTTGCGCTCGCCGGTCGGGCCTGGCAGCGTCACCATGTTCGCCAGCGGCGTGTGGCGGCGGGCATAGGCGATGGCTTCGCGCAGACGGGTCTGGGCGGTCGCGTCAGGCAGCAACTGCGCCAGCACGCCCTGCAGGCGGTCCAGCTCGGACAGCGCCGGCACCACCGGGTTGGCCGCCAGTTCCGGATTCCAGCTGGCGCCGCTGAGGCGGTAGACATAGAACGGGCCGCCGGCCTTCGGACCGGTACCGGACTTGCCTTCGCCACCGAACGGCTGCACGCCGACCACGGCGCCAACGATGTTGCGGTTGACGTAGACGTTGCCGACCTTGATGCGGGCGACGATGTTGTCGATGGACTCGTCGATGCGGCTGTGGATGCCGTGGGTCAGGCCGTAGCCGGTGGCATTGATTTCATCCACCACGCGGTCGATATCCTGCGCCGAGAAGCGGATCACGTGCAGCACCGGACCGAACACCTCGCGTTGCAGCAGGCTGACGCTGTCGATCTCGAACAGGGTCGGCGCCACGAAGGTGCCGTCGGCACACTCCGGCGTCAGCCGCGCCTGGTAGCAGTCGCGCGCCTTGGTTTTCATGCTGTCGATGTGACGCAGCAGGCCCTGCTGCGCTTCGGCGTCGATCACCGGGCCGATATCGGTTTCCAGCAGCGCCGGGTTGCCGACACGCAGCTCGTCCATCGCGCCCTTGATCATGGTGATGACCTTGTCGGCAATGTCCTGCTGCAGGTACAGCACGCGCAGCGCCGAGCAGCGCTGGCCGGCGGAGTCGAAGGCGGACGACATCACGTCGGCTACCACCTGCTCCGGCAGCGCCGAGCTATCGACGATCATCGCATTCTGGCCGCCGGTTTCGGCGACCAGCGGCACTTCGCCGCTGCGCTTGGCCAGGGTACGGTTGATCAGCTGCGCCACCTCGGTGGAGCCGGTAAAGATCACACCCTTGACGCGTTCGTCGCGGGTCAGCGCGGCGCCGACCACTTCGCCACGGCCCGGCAGGAACTGCAGCGCACCGGCTGGCACACCAGCCTGATGCAGCAGCTGCACGGCAAAACCGGCGATCAGCGCGGTCTGCTCGGCCGGTTTGGCCAGCACCACGTTACCGGCGGCCAGCGAGGCCACCACTTCGCCGATGAAGATCGCCAGCGGGAAGTTCCACGGGCTGATGCACACCACCGGGCCCAGTGCCGGGTGAGTCTGGTTGTCGAACTCACGACGCACCTGTGCCGCGTAGTAACGACAGAAATCGACCGCCTCGCGCACTTCGGCAATGCCATTGGCAAAGGTCTTGCCCGCTTCGCGCACGGCCAGCCCCATCAGGGTGGCCATATGCTGTTCCATCAGGTCAGCCATGCGTTCCAGGCAGGCGGCGCGCTCGGCCGGCGCGGTGGCGGCCCATTGCGGCGCAGCCAATACTGCCTGCTGCAAGGCCAGCTCGACATCGGCGGCGCTGGCTTCCTGGATGGTGCCGACCACGTCCTGCAGGTTGGCCGGGTTCAGCACGTTCTGCGCCACGCCTTCACTCAGCGGGCCTGCGGCCAACATCGGCTTCAGGTGCAGGCTCTGCGCGGCACCGGCATTCAGCGCGTCGTTCAGTTGTTGCAGCACATGCTCGTTGGACAGGTCCATGCCCAGCGAGTTGAGACGTTCGGCACCGTACAGGGTACGTGGCAGGGTGATCTTGCGATGCGGCTCGCCGCCCTGGCGCAGCGCTTCGGCGACCGGGTCTTCCACCAGCTCGTCGATGGACACGCTCTCGTCAACGATGCGGTTCACGAACGAGGAGTTGGCCCCGTTCTCCAGCAGGCGGCGCACCAGATAGGCGAGCAGGGTTTCGTGCGAACCGACCGGCGCGTAAATGCGGCACGGCTTGTCGAGGTTGTCGGCACCGACCACCTGGTCGTACAGGCTCTCGCCCATGCCGTGCAGGCACTGGAATTCGTAGTCCTTGCCGGCGGCAAGGTGGTACACCGCGGACAGGGTGTAGGCGTTGTGCGAGGCGAACTGCGGATAGATCGCGTCCTGTGCCGCCAGCAGGCGCTTGGCGCAGGCGAGGTAGGACACATCGGTGTAGACCTTGCGGGTGTACACCGGATAGCCGTCGAGGCCGTCGACCTGGGCGCGCTTGATCTCGGCATCCCAGTAGGCGCCCTTCACCAGCCGCACCATGAAACGGTGCTTGCTGCGGCGGGCGAGGTCGATCAGGTAGTCGATCACGTACGGACAGCGCTTCTGGTAGGCCTGCACCACGATGCCGATACCTTCGAAGCCGTCCAGATCCGGATCATTGGCCAGCGCTTCGATCAGGTCCAGCGAGATCTCCAGACGATCGGCCTCTTCGGCGTCAATGTTAAGGCCGATGTCGTACTGCTTGGCCAGCAGGAACAGCTGTTTCAGACGTGGCAGCAGTTCTGCCATCATCCGCTCGTGCTTCATGCGCGCGTAACGCGGGTGGATCGCCGACAGCTTCACCGAGATGCCGGGCCCCTGGTAAATGCCGCGACCGTTGGATTCCTTGCCGATGGCGTGGATGGCGATTTCGTAGTCACGCAGGTAACGCTGTGCGTCGGCCTCGGTCATCGCCGCTTCGCCCAGCATGTCGTAGCTGAAGCGGTAGCCCTTGGCTTCGCGCTCGCGACCGTTGACCAGTGCCTCGTCGATGGTCTCGCCGGTCACGAACTGCTTGCCCAGCATGCGCATCGCCAGATCGACACCCTTGCGGATCAGCGGCTCGCCGCCCTTGGCGATCAGGCGGGTCAGGGCCGAGGACAGGCCGTGCGCACTGTGCGACGACACCAGCTTGCCGGTGACCAGCAGGCCCCAGGCGGCGGCGTTGACGAACAGCGAGGAACTGTTGCCCAGATGGGACTTCCAGTCGCCGCCGGAAATCTTGTCGCGGATCAGCCGATCGGCGGTAACGCGGTCCGGGATGCGCAGCAGCGCTTCGGCCAAGCACATCAGCGCCACGCCTTCCTGGCTGGAGAGAGAGAACTCATGCATCAGCGCATCAACACCGCTGGATTTGGTGCGCTCGCTGCGCACTTTCGAAACCAGTTTGGCGGCCAGGGTCTTGACCGAGGTCACCTGCTCGGACGACATCTGCGCCTCGGCGGTCAGTGTCTTGACGCAAGCCTGCTCGTCACGGCGATAGGCTGCCGTAATGGCGTCACGGAGTGCGGTTTGTTTGCGCGCGAATGCCTGAAACTGCATGAGAACTCACCTCTATCAATTTTATTTGCCAACTTGCCTATTGTATACAATCTAAAATTAACTTGTTGGACAATATAAAATATAACGCAAGAACGTTTTCGCCTGCGATCGAAACGCCACAAAAATATAGCCCACCCTTCGGCGACCGCAACAGCAACGCAACACTGCCCCTCCCTGCCCTTACCCATTCATGGCAAGATCATCATCCCGCACCTGCCCGGAAAACCCCGCCATGAGCAACGCCCTGCTGCTATTCAGCCTCGCCGCCGCCGTCCTTACTGTCACCCCCGGCCTCGATACCGCACTGGTGTTGCGCACCGCGATCAACGAAGGGCGTCGCACCGCCTGGCTGGCTGGCATCGGCATCTGCGGCGGCGTGCTGCTGTGGGGGCTGCTGGTGGCCATTGGACTCGGTGCACTGCTGGCAGCATCGGAAACCGCCTATACCGCGCTACGCATTGGCGGCGCGCTGTGGTTACTGTGGCTGGGCTGGCAACTACTACGTGGCCGCACCTCCTCACTGGGCGAGCCGGACTCGCAGCGCACGGCGGCCAGCGGCTGGCAATGGCTGTGGCGCGGCGTGCTGACCAACCTGCTCAACCCCAAGGTCGGCCTGTTCTACGTCACCTTTCTGCCGCAGTTCATCGCCCCCGGCGAGGACGTGTTTACCCTCAGCGTGCTGATGGCACTGATTCACGCATTGATGGGGATACTGTGGTTCGGCGTGCTGGCGCTGGTGGCGGCGCGTGCCGGAGCCTGGCTGCGCTCGCCGCGACTGCAGCGCCTGCTCGACCGCGTGCTTGGCCTCGCCTTCGTCGGCTTCGGCCTGCGTCTGGCGCTGAACCGCTAGCCGCCCTCGTCCGCTACCGGCAAAACTGCGACAATCGTGGCCGTGCCCGTCCGTCAAGCGCATCGGCCCTGGCGTGATGCGCTTGGCGAACCGCAGCCGTCCCGCAGGCGACCTCGCTGTCACTGCCCGCAGCAGCGTTGCCACCCTATATATGAGGTAGCCATGCAAGTGGTGCCCTGCCCGGGCCGGCTACTGCATGACCAGCTGAACGATTTCATCGTTCTGCAACTGATCTCCACTTGCGGCCAACCTTGCCGCCACCGCATCAAGGTTGGCCGCAACTATCTGATCCTTACCTATCGAACCAGCATGCCCTTCACCCTGCAACACGCGGTCCATAGCGAGATCGAGATCAAGAAAAGCCGCTTCCTCGGCTGTGTCGAACCCATGGCGGACCGTGAGGCCGCGCTGGCACGCATCGCGGCGCTGAAAGCGGCACACCCGGCGGCAGCGCATGTCTGCTGGGCGCTGATGGCCGGCGGCCACTCTGCGGCCAACGACGACGGCGAACCGTCCGGCACTGCCGGTCGCCCGATGCTGGAGGTGCTGCGCCACCAGCAACTGGAAGGCGTGCTGGCCAGCGTGGTGCGCTACTACGGCGGCGTGAAGCTCGGTGCCGGCGGCCTGGTACGCGCCTACACCGACAGCATCGCCAGCGCGCTGGAACAGGCGGTGCGGCTGCCGCTGATCCGCCAGCAACAGCTGCAGTGCCTCGCACCCTACCCGCTGGAAGGCAGGCTGCGCCGCCTGCTGCAGACGGCCGACGCACAACTGCTGGCGGTAGAGCACGGCGCAGCGGTGCTGCTCAGCTTCAGCATTGCCGAATCGCAGTGCGCGGCGCTGGTCGCCAGCCTCAACGAGGCCTGCCACGGCCAGCTGCAGTGGCCGGGCGCGGACTGAAAAGAAAACGGCCCGCAGTGGCGGGCCAAATTGCGACAGGATTGCAGGGACTATCAGCGAAACAGGATGCAACAAGGCAAGCTTAGTCCCGCAAGGTTAATGTTCCGTGACAACCGGCAGCGGCGCATTGCGCGCGGCCACACGTTGGCCGCGGGCGTAGATCATTTCCAGCAACTTGCTGCGCGAGGCGATGTGGTGATCCAGATGCCACTCGCGGATCAGCTGCAGCGCGGTATCGAAATACGGCTCGTCCAGGTCATGCAGCGGCTGCAACTGGAACGGCTTGCCGGTCTGCAGGCTGAACGCCAGCTGCAGCAGGATTTCGACCTGGGCCGCATCCTGCCCCGACTGCAGGTACAAACGGATTTTCTTTGCTGCGTTCATCTTGCTCCTCGCCACCACCATGACCGTCCGCGCCAGCCACACTGGCATAATATGAACCGTCATTTATCCTGAACGAATAGCACATCAATATGAAACAAAGCGTCAGCGCTTGCAACCTTGACGCAACAGATATCGATAAAACAGCAACGCACGGTCACAAGCGGGCAGATACACTGAGTATTGTCCACCACGCCATTAATGGAGGCACCGATGCTGAAATATCTGACCCCACTACTGCTGGCGGCACTGCTCAGCGGCTGCGCCAGCCTGTCGCGACCGCAGCCGGAAGTGCAACTGGCCGATATCCAGCCCACCGGCAAGGCCACTCTGTTCGAGCAGGAGTTCGAGGTCACGCTGCGCATCAGCAACCCGAACCAGCAGCCGCTCAGCGCGCAGGGGCTGCGCTTCAATGTCAGCCTCGACGGCGACAACTTTGCCCGCGGCGCCAGCAGCCAGCCATTCAGCATCCCGGCGCTGGGCAACGATACCGTCAAAGTACTGCTGCACACCTCGCTCTCCGGCTGGCTGAAGCAGCTGGGCAAACTGGCGGGCGGCAAAACGGCGCTCGCCTACCAGATTGACGGCACCGTGTTCGGCGTCGGAGCGCTGGGTGACATCCCGTTCCGCAGCAAGGGCGACTGGCAGCTGCCGGGGCAGTAGCGCAAACGCAAAAAAGCCAGCTGCAGGCAGCTGGCTTTTTCAATACTGGCGGAGAGAGGGGGATTCGAACCCCCGTCAGGGTATTACCCTGAACACGCTTTCCAGGCGTGCGACTTCAACCACTCATCCACCTCTCCGTGAGGTGTACTGCAATATCGCACCGCCACAGCGGCACGATGGAAATCTGGCGGAGAGAGGGGGATTCGAACCCCCGTCAGGGTATTACCCTGAACACGCTTTCCAGGCGTGCGACTTCAACCACTCATCCACCTCTCCTTAGATGGTCTATCACCGGCGTTTCCGCTCAAGCAACAGAGGAGGCGCATTGTATAAGCGAGTCGGCCGTTGCGCAAGTTTTTTATGCGGTACGGGCGAGACAACGCTAAAATTGGCCGATCGATTCTCTACTGGTGGTTCTCCCGATGCGCATTGCACTTGCCCAGTTCAACCCGGTTGTCGGCGACATCGCCGGCAACACCCGCAAAATCCTCGAGCTGGCCAAGACGGCCATGGCACAGGGTGCCGACGTGCTGGTCACGCCGGAGCTGGCGCTGACCGGCTACAGCCCGGAAGACCTGCTGCTGCGCGAACACTTCTACCGCGCCATCTACGCCGGCCTCGACGAACTGGAAATGCTGGACGGCATCACGCTGGTGATCGGCCACCCTGCCCGCCTCGGCCACGAGCGCTTCAACGCCGCCACCGTGCTGCGGGATGGCAATAGACTGGGCCAGTACCACAAGATGCTGCTACCCAATAACGAAGTGTTCGACGAGTGCCGCTACTTCACTCCCGGCGCCGCGCCCTTGGTGTTCGAGCAGAACGGCGTCAAGGTCGGCATCATCATCTGCGAGGACGGCTGGTCGGTGGAGCCGGCGGCCGAAGCCGCCGATGCCGGCGCCGAGGTCATCGTGTCGCTGAACGCGTCGCCGTTCCACCGCAACAAGATCGCCACCCGCCATGAGGTGATGCGCTACCGGGTGCAGGAAACCGGTCTGCCGATGGCCTACGTCAACCTCACCGGCGGCCAGGACGAACTGGTGTTCGACGGCGCCTCATTCGCGCTGAACAAGGCCGGCGAAGTGGTGGCGCAGGCCGCCGCTTACGACGACGAACTGCTGCTGCTCGACATCGTCGACGGCGACATCGTTGCGGCCAACCTTGCACCGCTGCCGGACGAACTGGAGAGCGCGTACCGCGCACTGGTGGTCGGCGTGCGCGACTACATAGTCAAGAACGGCTTCCCCGGCGTGCTGCTGGGCCTGTCCGGCGGCATCGACTCCGCGCTGACGCTGGCCATCGCGGTCGATGCGCTGGGCGCCGACAAGGTGCACGCGGTAATGATGCCGTCACGCTACACCGCCGACATCAGCGTCGACGACAGCCGCGACATGGTGCAGCGCGTCGGCGTGAAGTACGACGAGATCGAAATCTGGCCGATGTACGAAAGCTTCATGAACGCGCTGGCGCCGTCGTTTGCCGGCCTCCCGGCCGACACCACCGAGGAAAACCTGCAGGCACGCATCCGCGGTACGCTGCTGATGGCGCTGTCCAACAAGTCCGGCAAGCTGGTGCTGACCACCGGCAACAAGTCGGAGATGACCACCGGCTACTGCACGCTGTACGGCGACATGGCCGGCGGCTTCGCGGTGCTGAAGGACGTGGCCAAGACGCTGGTATTCGCGCTGTGCCGCTGGCGCAACACCCAGGGCGAGATCATTCCGGAACGCATCATCACCCGACCGCCGTCGGCGGAACTTCGCCCCGACCAGAAAGACCAAGACAGTCTGCCCCCGTACGACGTGCTGGACGCGATCATGGAACGCTACGTCGAGCACAACCAGTCCGCCGCCGACATCGTCAGGGCTGGTTTTGCCGAGGCCGATGTGGCCAAGGTGGTGCGCCTGCTGAAGATCAACGAATACAAGCGCCGCCAGGCGCCGGTCGGCCCGCGCATCACCCATCGCGGCTTCGGCAAGGACTGGCGCTACCCGATTACCAACCGCTTCAGCTGAACGCGGCCCCGGCGGGCGGGTCATAGCAACAGGGACAACCGCCCGCGCCAGTTAAGGATACGCATGAAACAAGCCCTACTCGGCCTGCTGCTGGCCGCCACACTGCCGGCACACGCCGCCGCGCTACCGCAGTTCAAGGCCTTTATCGCCGGCACCAGGACCCTGGCCGCCGATTTCACCCAGACGGTGAGCGGCAAGCAGCGCCAGGAAACCGCACACGGCACCATGCAGATCCAGCGCCCCGGCAAGCTGCGCTGGACCTACGCCCAGCCGTTCGAGCAGCTGATCGTCGGCGACGGCAAGACGCTGTGGCTGTACGACAAGGAGCTGGCTCAGGTCACCCGCCGTGACCAGGCTGGCGCGCTGGGCAACTCGCCGGCGGCGCTGCTGGCCGGCAGTAACGCCATCGAGCGCGACTACCAGCTGCGCGAAGTCGGCAAGACCGGCAAGGTGGAATGGCTGGCCGCCAGCCCGAAAAAGGCCGACAACACGTTTGAATCGATCAAGATGGGCTTCACCGCCAACCAGCTGGTGGAAATGGAGCTGGCCGACAGCTTCGGCAACGTCACCCGCATCCAGTTCAAGAACCTGCAGCGCAACGCCAAGGTCAACCCGGCACAGTTCCGCTTCACCCCGCCCGCCGGCGTCGACGTGGTCGGCGAGTAAGACGTCAACCGCAAAAAAGCCGGACCGCATGGTCCGGCTTTTTTTGCGCCTGCGGCCAACGTTGGCCGCAAGGGCTTACAGCAGCGGCGTCGCCGACAGCAGCAGCCCGTCCTCGTCGACGTACAGCCAGTGGCCGGGCACGAACTCCACCGCGCCGAAGGCCAGCACCAGATCGCGCTGCCCTTCATTGCGCTTCACCGTTTTCTTCGGGTTGGTATCCAGCGCGCGCACGCCGATATCCAGCGCGTTGATGGCCACCGAATCGCGGATGCAGCCATAAACCACCACCCCTTCCCAGCCGTTCTTCACC
>Ga0073934_10001547_pt1 | contig 54376 bp, 52 predicted proteins | sample LarsenN4metaG_FD_76834 | JGI IMG/M metagenome (GOLD analysis project Ga0073934, IMG submission 76834) | Hot spring sediment bacterial and archeal communities from British Columbia, Canada, to study Microbial Dark Matter (Phase II) - Larsen... ...
ATCAGCTATCCCGGCCTTTCGAGCGCCGAGATCTTCGATTCGGTCGACCGGTTCTACAACAGGTTCTACTTCCGGCCGAAATATATCCTGCGCAGCATCGGCCGGATGATCGTCGATGGCGAAGAGCGGCGCAAGCTCCTCAAGGAGGGGAGGCAGTACCTGGCCTACATGAAAAAGCGTCGCGAGGCAGCCATATAACCGAATCCGTCCGGACAGCAATCAAGCGGGCTGTAAACATTTTTACAACTGTAAAACTTCTTTACAAATCGGATAAAGCCCCATGCCGCAAGGCGTTGCAAGCCGTGGGGGGCGCTGGTGTAAAATTTTTTACACCCATGGGCCCCGGTCAATCTCTTCCTTCACCCGGTCAATGATATTTCCTTAGCTGTAGCGCGTCTAATTTTATATTGTTTATTAACTGTCGTTGGTGGTTGGGCTCTTTGTGGCACATAAGCTGCAAGAATGCGGCATTATGCCTGTATTTCAGGCATGGCCCTTTCCAGGGTAACCTGCAGATGCTATGTCAATGACAGGAGGTCTCCATGTATCGCACCCTCATGCTATTTTGCGTCGTTCTCTCCCTTGCGTTTCCACTGTCGGCAGGTGCGGCCGTTACGCCTGCCATTGTTGCCGGAGGAAGCCATTCCGTGGCGCTGAAAAACGACGGGACAGTCTGGGCCTGGGGGCAGAACGTCCATTGGCAGCTGGGGGACAACAGCACCACCTATCGAAACGTGCCGGTGCAGGTGAGCGGCCTCGGCGGGGTCATTGCCGTTGCCGCCGGTTATGGTCAGTCATTGGCCCTGAAAGACGACGGCACGGTCTGGGCCTGGGGGCGGAATTTCGAGGGGCAGCTCGGCATCGGCAGCACCACCGGGAGCCCTGTACCGGTGCCGGTGAATGCCCTGAGCGGTGTCGTGGCCATAGCCGCGGGCAAGGACCAGAGCCTGGCGCTGAAGGGCGACGGCACGGTCTGGACCTGGGGGGACAACTACTATGGCCAGCTGGGTGACGGCACGAATACGCGGCGTCTCGCGCCGGTGCAGGTGAGCGGCCTTACTGGCGTGGTGGCCGTTTCCGCCGGCGAATTTTTCTCCCTTGCTCTGAAGAGCGACGGCACGGTCTGGGCCTGGGGGTACAACGGTTTTGGCCAGCTGGGCGATGCGACCACTACCACCCGGCTCGTTCCGGTCCAGGTGAGCGGTCTGGTCGGTGTTACGGCCATTACCGCTGGCGAGCACCACTGCGTGGCGGTGAAAAACGACGGTACTGCCTGGGCCTGGGGGCAGAACCAGTACGGCCAGCTTGGCGATGCAAGCGCGACCAACCGTTCCGCCCCGGTCCAGGTCAGCACCCTTTCTGCCGGGGTTGCCGTTGCCGCAGGTGGAGAGCATACGCTGGCAATGCTCACGGACGGCACGGTCTGGGGGTGGGGGAACAACAGTGTCGGCCAACTGGGGGATTCCGGCTCGGATTTGCGTCTTGTGCCGATGCAGGTTGCGGGTCTGAGCGGTGTTGCCGCAATCACCGCTGGCAACAATACGGGCATGGTCAAGAAAGGTGACGGCACGGTCTGGGGATGGGGAGACAACAATGGCGGGATCTTTGCCGACTATTCGGATACCAGCCGCTGGCCGTCCCCCGCACAGATCAGCAGCGTGAGCGACACCAGCGCCCTGTCGGCCAAGGGGGGTACTTTCTATGTACTCAAGAGTGACGGTACGGTCTGGGATCTTTCCCATAGCCAGACTCCGCTCCAGGTCGAGGGGCTGGCCGGTGTCACGGCAATTACCAGCGGCGATGGCCATGGCCTTGCCCTGAAAGCCGACGGCAGCGTTTGGGCCTGGGGATACAACTGGTACGGCCAGTTGGGGGACAACAGCACCGTCAATCGCACAACACCTGCCCAGGTGAACGGCCTGACCGGGGTGACGGCCATTGCCGCCGGGTACGGCTACTCCCTCGCCCTGAAGGGCGACGGCACGGTCTGGGGGTGGGGGCGCAACATGCTTGGCGAACTGGGAGACGGCAGCACCACAAATCGTCTGGAGCCGGTGCAGTCTTCAGGCCTTGCGGGGATCACCGCCATTGCTACCGGCAGATCCCATTCGCTGGCGCTTAAAGGGGACGGCACGGTATGGTCGTGGGGAGACGGCGCTTGCGGACAGCTCGGTCGCTGGGATACCTCTGCCACGCCGACAGCGGTGAACGGTCTTGCCGGTGTTACCACCATTGCCGCCGGCAGTGTTCACTCGGTAGCGGGTACCAGTGCCGGTGCCGTCTGGTCCTGGGGATGCAACGACCAAGCCCAACTGGGTGACGGGAGCACGATTGAAAGCATTACGCCGGTGCAGGTGAGCGGACTTTCCGGTGTCACCGCCCTTGCCGCCGGTGAGTCCCATACGCTGGCCCTGACGGGTGACCAGAGAGTATTTGCATGGGGAAATAACATTGTTGGCCAGTTGGGAGATCCGAAGGATGTTATTCCCCACGCCGCCCTGATCGGCCTCGATGCACTCGCCCCGGTCGTCTCGGCGGACAGGCCTGCCGGCAGCTATGCCACGACCTTCCAGGTGACTCTCGCCTGCAGCGACGAGTTCTCCGGCTGCCGGGAGATCCGCTACACCGACGACGGCGGCGAGCCGACCGCATCCTCTCCCCTGTACGCCGGGCCGATAACCGTTGCAGGGACCACCACCCTGAAATTCCTGGCCTACGACAATGCCGGCAACCAGAGCCCCGTGCAGAGTCTGGCCTATACCATGGAATCCGGCTCGTCCCCCCTCACCGTGACCTTTGCCGGCAGCGGCAGCGGCAGCGTCGACTACTCCACCGGTGGCGGCTGCGCCCTTCCCGGCGGCTGCGGCGAGTCGTTTTCCAACGGGACGGTGGTGGATCTCACGCCGGCTCCAGTGGCCGGTTCCTTCTTCGGCGGCTGGAGCGGCTGCGGCAGCCTCAGCGGCAGCGCCTGCCGGGTGGTGATGTCATCACCGCGCAGCGTCACGGCCACCTTCCTCCCCCTTGCCGCCCAGGTTGATGCAACCCCCTATACGACCCTCGCCGCTGCCCTCAATGCCGCAGTCGATGGGTCGGTCCTCAGGCTCCAGACAGCTATGGTTCCGGAGAACATCACCTTTTCCCTAGGCAAGGTGCTGACCCTGAGCGGCGGTTTCGACCCCGCTTTCAGCAGTCAGGGTGATGCGAGCCGGCTGCTCGGCTTGACGATCGTGGCGGGCACCCTCATCCTGGATGGCATAACCATCATGTAGGGCGCCGGAGGCAGAATTACCATAAAAAAAGCCGCCCCCATGCCGGAGGCGGCTTTTTTTCGTTCCCGGAGCGGGAAAATTACTTTGCTGCCGGAGCTGCTGCCGGAGCTTCGGCCGGCTTGGCTTCTTCCTTCTTCTCCGCTTTCTTTGCTTTCTTGGCTTTCTTTACCTTCTTGGCCGGCTTCTTCTCTTCAGCCTTGATCGGCGGGTGGCCGGCGGGCATTGCTGCGGGCTCCTGGGCGAGAACGACGCTGGCGAACGAGAGGGTAACGAGGGCGGATACGATCATGGAGAGTGCTTTTTTCATCGTGAAGCTCCTTTTGTGAGGTGGTGGTGCTTTATTCCTGGTTAGCAGAGACCGTGCCATTACCGGACTTTTGTGTAACATGTTGTGATGATTGAACTTGCGAGGGCGAGGCCGTTGGGGGGTCATAGTGTCTGCCCCATACGCGCCACCCTTCGCTCCAAATGAGGTTCATGAGAGACTGCTTCAGGGAAATGACGCTGGTCCGGATTTTTACACTTGCCCGCCATCACGTTCCACAGTAATAATCATCCGTCCGGCAGAAAACCGCTCGCGGTTTTATGCCGCTTGGGATTCTTCAGCTACTTTCCGGGGTTCACCATGAAGCAGCTCATCATAAATGCCGACGATTTCGGCCTCTCCCCGGGTGTGAACCGGGCGGTCATCAGGGGGTGGCAGGAGGGTATCCTGACGAGCGCTTCCCTCATGGTCGGGGCTCCCGCCTTTGACGAGGCGGTGGAGATGGTACGGGATAATCCCGGTCTGCAGGTGGGGCTGCACCTCACCCTGGTGCAGGGACGCTCCGTGGTTGCACATGGCGGTTTTCCCTGCCTTACGGACCTGGAGGGGGAATTCCCCCTTGACCCCGTTTACGCCGGCATGCGGATGTTCTTTGTCAGGACGCTCCATCGGCAGATCCGGGCAGAGGTGGAGGGGCAGATCAACCGTTTCCTTGACACCGGACTTCCCCTGTCCCACATCGACGGTCACCTGAACATTCACATGCATCCGACGGTCTTTGCGGTCCTCTGCCGGCTGATGCCGAAATACGGCATTGAAACCTTCCGCCTGACCCGGGAAAGGCTGGGGCCGGAATTGGGGATAGCCTCCGGCCGTCTCGTGGGGAAGGCGGTTGACGCCGGCATCTTTGCACTGCTGGCCGGACGCTGTAGACCGGAACTGCAGCTCCGTCGCATCACGGTTGCCGACGAGGTAAAGGGGCTTCTGAATTCCGGCGGGATGACGGAGGATTATCTCCTTGCTGCCCTGGACAGGCTGCAGGACGGTGTGACGGAGATCTATTTTCATCCGGCCGACACAAACGGGACCGAGCCGGACACGGCAATCCCCGGCTACCGGCACACGGACGAGCTGGCCGCCCTGCTCAGCCCGCGGGTGCGGGAGAAGATCGCTGCCCTGGGGATAACGCTGCGCAATTACCGGGGAAACGTGAAGAATCAGTGAGAAGTGAGAAGTAAAATGTGAGATGTGAGATGTGAGATCTGAGAAGTGAGGCTCAGTTATGGTGAAGACGGTATTGATCATGCTGCTGGCGGTGACCGCCGGCACGATTGGCGACCTGCTCCTTGCAAAGGGGATGAAGGAGATGGGGGACATCTCCGCCATGAACCTGCGGGGGATCGGCAGCGCCGCCCTGCAGGCGCTCGCCACGCCGAAGCTGGTGATAGGCACGGCCATGCTGGCGATATTCTTTTTTCTCTGGCTGGCGGTCCTCTCCTGGGAGGACCTGTCGGTGGCTCTGCCCATGCAGGCCCTCAACTACGTGCTGGTGGCATTCCTTGCCCAGTACTTCCTCGGGGAAACGGTCTCTCCCCTGCGCTGGGCCGGGACACTGCTCGTCTGTGTCGGGGTGATGATGATTACGAGGAGCGGCGGGGGGTAGTGTCTATCTGGCGGGGAGAACCAGTTGCCGGCGGACCAGGTTGAAGGTGAGCGGTTTTTTCTCGCCGGGGCGACGGACCTTGATGGTCACCGGCGTGCCGGCCCGTCCGCGCAGCCGGCGGTCGACCATCTCCCGGAAGTGGCTCCCTTCCGTCTCCTTGCCGTCGATGTGGGTGATGATGTCCCCCGGTTTTACCCCGGCAAGGTGAGCGGGCCCGCCGGCGACCACCTGCTTCACTACGATGCGGCCGTCTGCCCAGGGTACGCCGTCGATGCCGATGCCGCCGAAATTCTTCTCCGAGTTTGCGGCCATGGCAGCTGGGCTGCAGAGTAGAAGGACTATGACTATCAGGATGCGCATGGGCGAAACTATAGCCCAGGCAGGGCCCGCGGTCAACCGGCCTGTTTGCCGGCAATCAGCGGGAGAACCTTTGCAGGAGGAAATGCGTGGCTAAGACACGAGTAGCCGAACTATTGCAAACCGGGAAACAGGGCCAGCGTGCCGTCGTCAAGGGGTGGGTCAGGAGCGTGCGCGCCGGCAAGGAGATCGCCTTCATCGCACTCAACGACGGTTCCTGTCTCGCCTCCCTGCAGGTGGTGGCTGAAGCAGCTATGCCGGGATTCGAGGAGGTCTGCAGTCTGGGGACCGGCAGTGCCGTAGCGGTGCACGGGATTCTGCGGGATTCCCCGGCTGCCGGCCAGGCGGTTGAGCTGGCGGCGGAGCGGATCGAACTGATCGGCCCGGCAGATGAATCCTATCCGCTGCAGAAGAAGCGTCACTCCTTCGAATACCTGCGCACCATCGCCCACCTGCGTCCCCGCACCAACACCTTCGGCGCGGTCTTCCGCCTCCGGTCCTCGCTGGCCCAGGCGGTGCACCGTTTCTTCGGCGAGCGGAATTTCCTCTACGTGCAGACACCCATCATCACCGCCAATGACTGCGAGGGGGCCGGGGAGATCTTCCGGGTTACGACCCTGGACCCCCTGAAACCCCCGCTTTCCGGCGGGAAGGTGGACTTCGCCGAGGACTTCTTCGGCCGGCCGACCGGCCTGACCGTCAGCGGTCAGCTGGAGGGGGAGCTGTTTGCCCAGGCTTTTTCCGATATCTACACCTTCGGCCCTACCTTCCGGGCGGAGAATTCGAACACCGCCCGCCATGCTGCCGAGTTCTGGATGATCGAGCCGGAGATGGCATTTGCCGACCTGATGGACGATGCCCGGCTGGCCGAGGATTTCTTCCGCTACCTTTGCGCCCATGTGCTGGAAAACTGCGCCGGGGACATGGAGTTTTTTGACAGCCAGATTGAAAAGGGGCTTCTGGAGCGGGTGCGCAAGGTGGCGGAGACCCCTTTTGCCGTAATGGAGTACGGCGAAGCAATCGGTTACCTGGAGAAGGCAGCCGTCTCCTTCCTGTTTCCGGTCTCCTGGGGACTTGACCTGCAGTCGGAGCACGAGCGCTATATCACCGAGCAGGTGGTTGGTGGCCCGGTCTTCCTGGTCAACTATCCCAAGGATATCAAGGCATTCTACATGCGGCTCAATGACGACGGGCGCACCGTGGCGGCCATGGATCTGCTGGTTCCCAAGGTGGGTGAGATCATCGGCGGCAGCCAGCGGGAGGAGCGCTTGGATCTGCTGGTCACCCGGATGGAGGCCGCCGGTATCGACCCCCGGTCACTCTGGTGGTTCCTGGACACGAGACGCTGGGGCTCCACCCCCCATGCCGGATTCGGTCTCGGGTTCGAGCGGCTGATCATGTACCTGAGCGGCATGGAGAACATCCGCGATGTCATCCCGTTCCCGCGCACGCCGCGGCATGCGGAATTCTGAGAAAAAGGGGAGGGGAGCAGCATGCCCCGTTTCATCAATACAAATCGTGTGGTGGCCGTTCAGCTGACCACGCCGGCGGAGAATCCGCTTCTTACCGATGACAACCGACTGCTTGATGTCTGGTTCGGTGGAGCGGCGGTACGCAAGCAGATGTTCAAGCGAGTGACCAGGGAGGAGCAGGAGACCATGGTCGAGGCCCTCAAGGGGCGCGGGTTCGTCCAGTCCGGCAACCTGCTGCTGGATCCGGGGGCAGTGCTCTTTGCCGAGATGGAAAACCAGTTCCTCGGCGGGGTCGTGACCATAGGGTACGGCGAGAACGGCAAACCGGTGGAACTGAAGGTGGGGGGGAAGGCGTTCAACGAGCTCTGCGGCTGGCTCAGCCAGGGGCGATAGGCAGTATCACGGCACGTCCGGGCTTCCACCCTGCGAAGCAATCAGGGGAGAGAACGGCCGTCTTGTTTCAGTATATGGTGTAGTTGTCCGGCGAGGAGAAGATCTCCCGCAAGAGCAGGTTGTTGAGGTAGTGGCCCGTGCGGTTGGCCTCCACCTTCCCCAAGAGGCGGTAGCCGGAGGTGTAGAGGTCGCCGATCAGGTCGAGTATCTTGTGATTGACCAGTTCCTTGCCGTAGCGCAGTCCGTGGGGGTTGACGATCTCCTCGGAACCGATGACCACCGCATTGTCCAGTGATCCACCCTTGGCCAGGCCGGCCTTCTTGATCGCCTCGATCTCCTCTTCCAGGACAAAGGTGCGGGAGTTGATGATCGAGAAGGCGTTCTCGACATCCATGACCCGTTTCTTCTGCTTTCCCACCGGCGGGCGGAATTCGATGGACATGGTTATGTCCAGGGTGTTGAGCGGCTTGACCCTGATCCAGGCATCGCCATGCCGCGCCTCCACCGGTTTCATTACCTTCATGTAGACCCCGGCCTCGGGGAATTCGTAGACGCCGGCGCGCCACATCTCGTGGTAGAACTCCCAGGCGGAGCCGTCCATGATCGGGATTTCCGGGCCGTCGATGTAGATCAGGCAGTTGGTGATGCCGGCGAAGTAGAAGGCCGCCATGAGGTGTTCGATGGTGGCAATGGACGAGTCGCCGGAGGCGATCTGGGTGGAGAGTCTGGTGTCGGCAACCATGTCGAACCGTGCCGGGATGATGGTGCCGCCAATGCTGAAGGCAATGCCGAAGTCCTTGCGGGGGAGGAACTCCATGGTTACCTGCCTGCCGGTGTGCAGGCCGATGCCGCTCAGCTTGAAAATCCTGTTGATGGTTGTCTGACGCTTGATCATTTCCCATTTATCGCACATATTGCCAGGTGCGTCAATGAGAGAGCGGTTCTCCTCTCAGGAGTCCGGAATCTCCCGGCATAATGAAAAAGGGATCCGTACGGATCCCTTTTCATGGGAGATGCAGAAAGAGCCTGCCGTTGCTTATGGCTTCAGCAGGTTGTCAAGAATGGCATTGGCTTCCTTCAGCTTGTCCTCAAGTTTCCTGATTTCGTCTGCAGAGTAAGCCTTTTTCCCTTTCTTGATTTCGGCATTCAGTTTCTTGATCTTCTGCTGGATGGAATCTACTTCACCCTTGCAATTCTTGGATGCCAGCAGGCATTCATCTTTTCCACTCTTCATCTCTTCCGCGAAGACTGGTACGGATACGGATGTGATAAACGCTGCCAATAAAAGAACCGCTGCTTTTCTCATGGTGCTCCTCCTTGGTGTGGATTGAAAACTGGATTTGAGAAAATTGTATAACATCGTTATTGCGTGTCAAGGGATGGTGAAAAAAATTGTTTAATACAGGATGGTTCCGGATTTGAGGATAATCGGCTGAGCCTGTCCGGGAGTTGGATGGGTGATCAGGAGAGTTGTAAACAGATTGAACGGCACAGTCAGTGAACGTTTATTTTTGCGACACAACCCGTTTCCAGACGGTTGAACCGCCGAAGAGCGGGATACCGATGAACCCCCGCAGTTTCAGTCGGTCGGCAGAGAGCAGCGACAGGCTGCTTCGGTAGGTCTTGCCGTTTTCAGTGTTGTAGATTGTGCCGTCATCCCAGAGGTTGTCTCCCCGGAAGGTGTACCCCTCCATAACCCGAAGTCCCAGTTGGGGGCGAGTTCGCAGCTCCCGTCTGGGATTTTCACGGTCGAGCAGCGGTTTTCCCCCCATCCCCCCCTTGTCGTCCGCGGGATAGTTCGGTTCCCGTATCCAGACTATCCTGCCGCAGTACGTTTCCCCGCAGCGGTTGATCTCGATCCTGCCGCTGCCGTCTTCCACCTCCCATATGCCGAGGACGGCGTTGCCGTTGCCGGTCGATGCCGCCGTGGCAAGGGGAAGCAGCAGGGCGACCAGGATGGTGGCGATTGTCGTATGGAATAGGTTGCGCGTTGTCATGGAGTGCGGATACTCGGTGCTTCAATCACGGCCACGGTCGATTTTTCGCAGGAAGTCACTCACCTGCGGAGCAAAAGTCTCGTGTTCCAGCAGGAATGCGTCGTGGCCATAGGGGGAATCTATCAGGTGGTACTCAACCGCTTTGCCCAGTTCCGCCAGGGCGGTGGCCATCATTTCGGTCTGGTAGGGGGGGTAGAGCCAGTCGGAGGTGAAGGCGAAAAACTGCACCGGGCAAGTTATCTGCCCAAGGGCCTCCTGGAGCGATTCGTACCCCAGCGCCACGTCGTAGAGATCCAGGGCTTTTGCAAGGTAGAGAAACGAGTTGGTGTCGAAACGATCGACGAAGTTGTATCCATTGTAGTTCAGGTAGCGCTCAACCTCGAACTGGCCGAAGAAGTCGAAGAGACCGTCCCGGGCCGAGTAGCGGCGGCCGAACTTGGCCTGCATCGACTCGTCGGAGAGGAAGGTGATGTGGCCGATGCCGCGGGCCAGGGCGAGACCGTCCTTGGGGTTTTTCCGGTATTCCCCCTTTTTCCAGTTGGGGTCGTTGTAGATTGCCCAGCGGGCCACCGCGTTCAGGCTGATCGCCATGGGCGACGGTGCCGGCGTGGTTGCCAGTGCAATGATGGAACCGACTCGTGCGGGGAACTGGGTTGCCCACTCCAGGGCCTGCATCCCCCCCATGCTGCCACCGAGTACGGTGACCAGCTTTTCTATTCCCAGGTGGTCGAGCAGCAGCGCCTGTGCGCGCACCATGTCCCGCACGGTGATGACGGGAAAGGAGAGGTTGTACCGTTTTCCGGTCTTGGGGTTGATGGATGCCGGCCCGGTGGAGCCGTAGCAGGAGCCGATGACATTCGGGCAGATGATGAAGTAGCGGTTTGTATCCAGCAGTCTGCCGGGGCCGACGATGGCATCCCACCACCCCGGCTTGGGGTCGTCCTCATGGTGTTTACCCGCCAGGTGGGCGCTGCCGGTCCAGGCATGGGCAACCAGGATGGCGTTCGAGGCGTCAGCATTCAGCTCTCCGTAGGTTTCGAAAACCTGAGTAATCGGACCCAGTATCCGGCCGCTTTCCAGACGGAGGTCGGTGTCGAAGGTGACGCTCTGCTCGGTGACAATTCCAACGGACATAAAAAAAGCCTCTTCTCCGGGATGAGAAGGGGCTTTATGACGTTACGGTCCGCAAGCGCCCATCTCATCTTTCCCCTACGGGTAGGATTTAGCACCTGGTCTCCGTGCATGAGAGACCGGTTGCTGTGGTTTCATCGGGCCCATACCCTCCACCACTCTCGATAAGACGGCAAACTTCAATTGTTTCGCCAGCATACGGAAGGGGCTCTCGCTTGTCAATGAAATTGTCTGTGAACCCTTTTCTTGGGGAAGCTTCTGGATTGACTTTGCTTCTCGTAATGCTATGCTTCCCCACGTAAATCAGTCCGTGCGAAGGAGGGATGATGTGAAAAGATTGGTGCATAGTCTGGCGGTTGTGCTTTTGGCCCTGCCGTTGTCAGGTTGTCTCGTTGCCGAGAGCCGCTATCTTCAGAAGGTTTCAGAGCTTGAAACCCTCTCGACTGAACAGATTGCCCTGAAAAAGAGTTACGACTCACTTGCCGCCGAGAACGCCGTTCTCAAGACCACCGTGGACAGGCTGAACCGGGAACTGGCGGCAATGACAGCGGAGAAGGACCGGCTGGATGAAGGGGTCGCCAAGCTGGCAAAAGAGCGAAAGGAGTTGGTCCAGGATCTGACCTCTTCCCAGAACGAGTCGCTGCAGCGGATCTCCGAGCTTCGTTCGAAGATCGCCGATCTTGAGGCGCACAATGACCGCCTCAAGGCGGAAATCAGCGGTCTCAGGGAGCAGATCTCCGGCATGCAGAAGGCGACTGAAGAAAAGGTCATGGCCACCAGCAAAACGTACGAGCAACTGCTGGATATGATGAAGACCGAGATTTCCCAGGGGCAGGTGACCATCTCCGAGCTCAAGGGGAAGCTGACGGTGAACATGGTGGACGCCATCCTCTTCAATTCCGGCAAGGCTGAGGTGAAGGAGGATGGCCTGGCGGTGCTCCGGAAGGTGGTGGAGATCCTGAAGACCGTGAAGGACAAGGCGATCCGCATCGAGGGGCATACGGACAACGTCCCGATTCGCGGGCAGCTGGCGTCCCGATATCCGACGAACTGGGAGCTGTCTGCTGCCCGGGCTATCAATGTCACCCGCTATCTTCAGGCGCAGGGGGTGGACCCGTTGACGCTGTCCGCCGTCTCCTATGGCGAATTCAAGCCCGTCGCCACCAATGACAACGAGGATGGAAGGGCCAGAAACCGTCGCATAGAGATCATTCTGGTGCCGAAAGACTTATGAAAAAGAAGAGCAGTCCACCACCCAAGCCAAAGGAGTTTTCAACCTCCCCCTTTGCCGCCCTGAAAGGGGTCAAGACTGATGCTCCACAGTCCGCTCCTGCCGGATCGCCCAGGCCCGCTGCTCCGAAAGTCACGGAGCCGGATGAGTCGGACTTGTTCTTGCGGGCCATGGCCGACGTGCAGCGGCTGCACGAGGTCAGGCGGCCTGCTGCCCCGAAGAGCCAGCTGCCGGCCAGTAAACCGCTGGTGAGAAAGATCGAGGAGGAGGAACAGCAGCTCTTTCTCCAGGCGCTGCAGCAACTGAAGCTCGATGTCACCTTCAGGGACGAACTGCCGGAAGAAGCCCCCCCACCGGCGCCGAGCAGCAACCGGCTGCGCCAGCTCCGCCGCGGCACCATCCGCATCGACTATGAGCTGGACCTCCATGGACTGACCAGGGATGAGGCGGTCGAGGCGCTCGAGGCATTCATCGGCGGCGCGTACCGGCGCGGCCAGCAGGCGGTGCTGGTGATTACCGGCAAGGGGAACAACTCCCCCGGTGAACCGGTGCTTCTCGGAGCGGTCAGGGAGTGGCTCCGTACGGATGGGAAGACCATGGTCAGCGAGACGGTCATGGCACCGAAAGAGATGGGGGGAGATGGGGCACTGGTGGCATTCATCAGGACAAATGCAGGGGGTAACAGCGCGTAGATAGATCACATCGCGGCGAGTGCCGCCGCAGTTCGGACGCAAAAAGAGGCCACCGGTTACCCGGCGGCCTCTTTTTGCGTTGATCCCGCTGAACCGCTTTCAGGGGAGCGAATGGAGAAAATCCAGAAGCTCCCGGTTGACCGCGGACGGGTTTTCCATCCCGGCCATATGCCCCGCATCCGGGATAATCACCAGCCTCGCGTCCGGCAGCCCTTCGGCCAGCCTGCGGCTCTCCTCCGGCGGGATGGCAATGTCGAGTTCGGCGCCGATCACCAGCGACGGCACCGAGAAACCGGCCAGTCTGTCGGTATAGTCCGGCCGCTCCCGCATGGCCAGAAGCCCCCCCGCAAGCCCCCGGGCAGAGGTCTGTGCCATGATGCGGCAGACCTCTGCCACGAGTTCCGTTTCTCCATTGCCGGCCCGGGAGGAGAAGAGGATCCGGCTGAAGGCGTCGGTGACGATTTGTGGCCCATTTTCCATCACCTCCCTGGCAAGGCTCAGGCGCCGCTCCCTGCCGGCCTCGTCGTCGGCGGCACTGCGGGTCACCATGAAGCAGGCGGCACGTACCCTCTCCGGGTACCTGTCGAGCATGTTCATCGCCACGTACCCCCCCATGGACATGCCGCAGACCACGGTCTTGTCTATCCCCAGATGGTCCAGCAGGCCGATCATGTCGTCTGCAAAGAGGTCCATGGAGTAGGGCCCGTCCGGGGCGTCGCTCTCCCCGAACCCCCGCAGGTCCGGAGATATGGTGCGAAACTCCTGCCGCAGCGCCGCAAGCTGGGGCTCCCAGATTTTCCGGGAGAGGGGGAAGCCGTGGATTAGCAGCAGGGGGAGGCCTGCGCCTCGGTCGTCGAATGCCAGGGAGATGCCGTTAATGAGTGTTTGCATGTTTTCTTCCGTAGGTGGTGTAATCGGTCAGGACATTGCCCTGATCGCCATCCGGACTATGTCGGCAATGCTGAAGCGTTCTGTGCTCCTGAACACCGGATCGGTCGTTTCCCGGACGAATACCGCATTGATTGCGACAAGTGTCCGGTTGACCAGGTCCAGATTCATCACCCCGTCCCCGGGGATGGAGGCTACGCCGCGAAAGTTTTCCGGGCAGTAATCGATCCTCTTTTCCCCGTCGATTTCGGTCAAGAGCGGCAGGCCGTGTGTCCTGCAGATAATGGGGCGGTCCGCGTAGGCGAGGCAGCGGTCATCCTGCAGCAGCGGGCAGGGGCCGTCCGCGGGGAGCTCTCCCCTTGTCGTCAGAATCCGGCGAGACGGTACGGGGAGCGCGGCCAGGGCGACCACCAGGGCGGCCGCCTCCACGGGGAAAAGGGTGAGGTGACGGCAACAGCCGCTGCAGCCGGCACGACAGGATATCCGGTCGGCAAACTGCCGGTTGATCCTTTCGCAGAGTTCGTCCACTCGGCTGACAAATAGGCGGTAGTTGGCAAGTTCCTGATGGTCCCGATCATCGTGCATGCCTCAGATTAGCCCGAAAACAGGCGGGAAGGCAACAGTTTCTGCGGCCAGAAATGCTTTGACAAACAATGTTGCCATTAGCTAGTATTGCGCAAAAATGTGCGAGGTCTGTCAATGGAAGCAGTACTTGCCCTCATCGGGGAAGAGCTGAAAAGCGTTGAAATGCAGTTCAGGAAGGACCTGGAATCCAACGTCCCCCTGATTCGCAAAGTCGGTGAGTATGTGCTCTCCAGCGGGGGAAAGCGGATACGTCCCGCCATGCTCCTCCTGGCCGCCAAGCTCTGCAATTACACCGGCTCGCGCCATGTACCCCTGGCAAGTGTTGTCGAATTCATCCATACCGCGACCCTGCTGCACGACGACGTGGTGGACAGCGCCAACATGCGCCGCGGCCTGGCCTCCGCCAACACCCTCTGGGGCAACGAGGCATCGGTGCTTGTCGGCGATTTTCTCTTCTCAAAATCATTTTCACTCATGGTTGCCGACGGCGACCTGAATGTGCTGCGTGTTCTTTCAGCCGCCACCACCCGCATTGCCGAGGGGGAGGTCCTTCAGCTGATCTGCACCAGCGATGTGGACCTGAGTGAGGAGAAGTATATCGAGGTGGTTGTCTGCAAGACCGCCGTTCTCCTTGCCGCCGCCTGCCAGGCGGGTGCGATCATCGGCTGCGCCACCCCCGAACAGGAGGAGGCGCTGGCGGCCTTCGGCATGGATCTGGGTATTGCATTTCAGCTGATGGACGATACACTCGATTATACGGCCGACGAAAAGGAGTTCGGCAAGAGCATCGGCCACGACCTGGAAGAGGGGAAGGTTACCCTGCCGCTCATCGAGACCCTGCGCAAATGCTCGGACGAGGATCGGGAGACCGTCGGGGAGATAGTCGTCAAGGACGTGCTGGGTCACGAGGATTTCGACCAGGTCTTTGCCCTTGTGCGCGCCCATGGCGGTATCGAGTACACCGTAAACCGCGCCAGGGATTACGTGGCTTCGGCCAAGTCCAGGCTGGAAATATTTGCCGATTCACCCGTACGTGATGCCATGTTCCGTCTGGCGGACTACGTGGTTACCAGGGGGAAATAGCAGACATGAAAAAACTGACGGCCGCACTGATGATACTGGCGCTCTGCCTGCTCACCGCCTGCAACCGCGACAAAACCGAAGGAAAAGGCGGTGGGAAGACCGCTCCGGCGGGTGCCGCGGCCGAAGGGGCCATGGCGCCGGATTTTTCCGTCAAGGACCTGGGGGGGAATGAGGTCAAGCTTTCCGCGCTCAAGGGGAAGGTTGTCATGGTCAACTTCTGGGCGACCTGGTGTCCCCCCTGCAAGGAAGAGATACCGTCCATGATGAAACTGAACAAGAGCATGGAGGGCAAGCCGTTCCAGATGCTCGCCATCTCCATAGACGAGGGGGGGAAACCCGATGTGGAGAAATATTTCAAATCCAGCGGCAACTCCCTTCCGGCCTATCTTGATAGCGACGGCGCCATCTCCAAGTCCTACGGCATTACCGGCGTGCCGGAAACCTTCATCGTCGACAGGAGTGGGAAAATACAGAAAAAGATCGTCGGCGGCATGGACTGGAGCTCGGCAGAGGTACTCTCCTACATGAACGAACTGATGCAGAAATAGCATGGGGGTCTCGGGCGACATATCCCTGTACGGTGCCTTCCTGGCCGGGATACTCTCGTTCCTCTCCCCCTGTGTCCTGCCGCTGGTCCCCTCCTTCATCACCTATCTGACCGGTCTCTCCTTTGCCGACCTGCAGGAGGAACACCCGTCACACGTCGTCCGCCAACGGACGATGGTACACTCCCTTCTCTTCATCACCGGCTTCACCATCGTCTTCGTTCTCCTCGGCGCCTCCGCCACCTTCATCGGCGGCTTCCTGCGGGAAAACATGACGATCATGCGGCGGATCGGCGGTGTGCTGATCATGCTCTTCGGCCTGCATGTCAGCGGCCTGATCCCCATCGGTCTGCTCCTGGGGGAGAAACGGGTCACCCTGCACAACAAGCCCGCCGGCTATTTCGGCAGCGTCCTGGTCGGCGTGGCCTTTGCCGCCGGCTGGACCCCCTGCATCGGCCCCATCCTCGCGTCAATTCTCATCGTTGCCGCCGAGGAGGCAACCGTTTACCGCGGGATAATACTCCTGCTCGTCTACTCCCTCGGTCTGGCCATCCCCTTTTTCCTCTCCTCCCTGGCCCTGCACCGCTTCCTCGTCCTGTTCAACCGCTTCAAGAAATATATCCGCCTCTTCGAGATCATCACCGGTCTTTTCCTCGTGGTTGCCGGCCTGCTGATCTTCTTCGACCGTCTCGCCTCCCTGCAGCGCTATTTCAGTTTCTGATCCAGTCACTCGAATCAATTGATTTTCTGAAGTATCAATCTTCCGCCAACCTCATCAAGCATTCCCTCCCTCTTGAACGAGGGAGGGGGAACCTGATAGCTGCTGAATATCAATTCTCATCATGGTTGATTATACGTGTTCCTTCGTGGTGGTTCACTGCCGTTTTCAGGCTAAATGCTCGTGGTCGTGGGGGGGGTGATGGTCGGGACTGCAGCGGCCGTGACCGGCGTGGGCGGCAGGGGGGTGGGGGTGGCGACCCGCGCGGGGGCGGTGGCGCAGTTCCTTCAGCACCGGCGCCTCGATGCAGAGGGTGCACTCCACCTGCAGGGTTGTGTGGCTGATGTGGAAGCGGGTGAAGAGCAGTTCCTCGATGCGACGGAGCACCTCTGACTGTTTCCCCTTGTGCTCCGGGGCCACGTCCACATGGGCGGAGAGGGCGATGATGTGGGAGCAGAGCGCCCAGAGGTTCATGTGATGCAGGTCGTTCACCCCTTCGATCCCCTTGATGGCATCCGCCACTTCGCTGCTGCTCATCCCCCGGGGGACCCCCTCCAGCAGGATGTGGGCCGAATCCCTGACTACCCGCCAGGAACCCCAGAAGATTGCCATGCCGATGCAGGCCGAGATGATGGGGTCGAGCACGTGCCAGCCGGTGAAGTGGATCACCAGTGCAGCGACGATGACCCCCACCGAAGCGGCGGCGTCGCCGATCACGTGGAGAAAGGCGCTCTGGACGTTCAGGTCGTCGTGGGAGTGGCCGTGCAGGGCGGAGGCGGAAAAGAGATTGAAGGCCAGGCCGATGGCGGCGATAACCAGCATCGGCAGGCTCTTGACTTCGTGGGGATCGAGAAAACGGTGCCACGACTCGTAGAAGATGCCGATCGCCATGAGAAAAACAGTGATGCCGTTGATGAAGGAGGCGAACACCTCGGTCCGGTGCCAGCCGTAGGTCCTGGTGTCGGAAGCCGGGTAGGAGGCCAGTTTTATCGCCGCCAGGGAGAGGACCAGGGCGAAGAGATCGAGGAACACATGGGCCGCGTCGGAGAGCAGGGCGAGGGATCCGGTCCAGATTCCGCCGGCGATTTCCGCCGCCAAGGTGACCGTTGTCAGCACGATGGCGATGCGGAACCGTCCGGCAATGCTCGTGTCCAGGTGTTCGGCGGTCATGTCACGCCCCTTTCCGTTGTCTCTACCTGTATTGTATCAGCAGGCGGGAGAGGGGTCAAACGGACGGGTGGGGAGAAATGTTACTTATTCCGGTTTGCGTTCAAGTTGGCAGTTACAAAACCTCCGAGGTTTTTAAAACCCCGGAGGGCTTCCATGAATGAGTGTCATCCTGATTGCAAAATCGACTTAGAATGCGCATGTTTGCCATGTTATTATGTAGTTTTATTCACGACTTTCGAAAAAACGTGCGGAGGTTCCATGAGGATAATTGCGAGGGTCATATGCTGTTTTTTCCTGGCAGCATTTCTCGGCTGCCAGAACGTGCCGCAGATTCCGCCGCTCCCCGCAGCCGGGGCGGTCCTTGCCTACGGGGACAGCATCACCTTCGGCACCGGTGCCGGGGAACAGGAAAGCTATCCTGCACAGCTTGCGAAAATGATCGGCAGAAGGGTGATCAATGCCGGGGTTCCCGGAGAAGTGTCTGCCGCCGGGTTGCAGCGGTTTGCGGAAACCGTTGACCGGGAGAGACCGGCCCTGGTAATTCTCTGCCACGGCGGCAACGATCTGCTGCAGAAACTGGATCAAAAGGCGCTGGCGGAGAATCTGCGGGGGATGCTCCGGCTTGCTCGCGAAAGGGGCTTGCCGGTAGTACTCGTTGCCGTGCCGACGCCTGATCTTTCCCTGACCCCGCCCGGTTTCTACGGGGAGATTGCCGCAGAGTTAGAGGTGCCGATCGATACGAAGAGCCTGCGGAAGATACTCGGCAAAGGTGGACTGAAGTCGGATTATATCCATCCCAATGCCGCCGGCTACCGGCTCCTGGCCGAAAACCTGGCGAAGCTCCTGAGGAGAAGCGGCGCAATCCCCTGACAGTACGGACAAAAGAAAAGGGACGATCAGCAAAGATCGCCCCTTAATGCTGCCTGAAGTTTGCTCAGCCTCTTCAGAGATTGATGCAGACCAGCTTGATGTTGGTCATCTCCTCCATGGCGTAGCGGATCCCTTCCCGGCCGAGGCCGCTCTCCTTGTTGCCTCCGTAGGGCATGTGGTCAACGCGGAAGGTGGGGACGTCGTTGATGATGACCCCCCCCACGTCAAGTCGTTTCACCGCCTGGAACGCCCGGTTGATGTTGCTCGTGTAGATGCCGGCCTGCAGCCCGTAGACCGAGTCATCGGCGTAGTCCAGTGCCTGTTCGAAGGTGTCGCACGGAACGACGGAGACGATGGGGGCGAATACCTCGGAACACATGACCTGCATCTCCGGGGTGACGCCGCTGAGGATCGTCGGTTCGAGGCAGTTGCCGATCCTCCCGCCGCCGGTTTCAACCGTGGCCCCAAGGTTCTTCGCCTCGTCGAGCCACTCCAGAGCCCGTGTGAGCTCTACGTTGCTGATCATCGGACCGATGTCGCAGTGGCGGTCCATCGGGTCCCCCACGACCAGCTGCCTGGTGGCGGCGACGAATTTCGCCAGGAACTCGTCGTAGCGTTTGCGGTGAACGAAGATCCGCTGCACCGAGATGCAGACCTGGCCGGAATTGGCAAAGCTCCCCATGACGCAGCGGGGGACCGCCTTGTCCAGGTCCGCATCCTCGTCGATGATGGTGGGGGAGTTGGACCCGAGCTCCAGGGTGACCCGCTTCAGGCCGGCGAGGGCCTTGATCCCCCGGCCGACGGCCGGGCTGCCGGTGAATGTGATCATGGCCAGGCGCTCGTCCTGAACCAGCTGGTTCCCCACCACCTTGCCGCTGCCGATGAGCACGTTGAGCGCTCCGGCGGGGAGACCCGCCTCCTCCAGCAGTTCGGCCAGCTTGAGCAGGGTGAGGGGGGTCTTGGTGGCTGGCTTGACCACCAGGGCATTGCCGGCTGCCAGTGCCGGGGCGACCTTGTGGGCCACCAGGTTCATGGGGAAGTTGAACGGGGTGATGGCACCGATGACGCCGATCGGTTCCCGCAGGTAGAAGCCGAGACGACCGGCGGAGACCGGCGAGGCGTCCATGGGTATCATGGCGCCATGCTCGCTGCGCGCCTCGACGGAGGCAAACCTGAAGGTCTCGGCGCTCCGCTCCGCCTCGGCAAGGGCGAATTTCCATGATTTCCCCGCCTCCTTGGCGATGATGCCGGCAATCTCCTCCTTGTCCCGCAGAATGAAGGCGGCGGTTTTTTCCAGGATCTCGGCCCGCTTCCAGGCCGGTGTGGCGGCCATGGTTTTCGCCCCGGCCCGGGCGGCGACAATGGCCCTGTCCACCAGATCGCTCGTAGCCTCCGGAACCACGCCGATCAGGGCATCGTCGTAGGGATTGATGACCTCGATCCCCTCGAGGTCGTCGCCGATCCATTCTCCACCGATCAGTACTCTGTAACGCTTGCCCATGGTTTCCTCCGCAAAGTGATATGGTCATGTATCCCGGTAACTGCCGCCAGAGACGGGCGGGTGCTTTCCCGGAGTAAAATGTGCGCGAATACCGCTGAATTTGGCAACTGAATGCTGCTGAAACAATGGAGATGTCGGAAATTGCGGGGCTGTTGTTTTTGGAGATTTTACGGAGGGGAAGTTCCCGCCCGTCGGCACCCGCAGCAGATGACATCATCAGATTTAACCAGAATCCGCGGATATTACAAGTGCAAAGCCCCTATTCTCCCAGCATCGCCCGCAGGCGGGCAAAGGCGTTGTCCGCCATCTTGTCGTTGTCCTCGCAGGTCACCACCTGTGCCGAGGCCCCCTGCTGGTGGCTGAGGAGTTCGTCCGGGATCTCCGCCAGGAAGCGGGACGGGGTCCGCTCCTCGTTCCGGCCGTACTTGCGCCGCATGAGGCAGCGGCTGATGGTGAGATGCTTCTTCGCCCGGGTGATCCCCACGTACATCAGACGGCGCTCCTCGTCAACGGTCATGTCCTCGTAGATGGAGCGCCGGTGGGGGAGGATCTCCTCCTCCAGGCCGACGAGGAACACGTGGGGGAACTCGAGCCCCTTGCTGGAGTGGAGCGACATGAGGGTCACCGCATCCTGGCCGTGCTCCTTCGCGTCCCGCTCGTTCCGGTCCTCGTCCATCAGGGCGAGCCGCTCCAGGAACCCGCTCAGGGTCGGGGCGGGGGTCCGCTCCTCGTAGGTTGCGAGGGAGTTGACGATCTGCTCCACATTTTCCACCTTGCGCCTGGCCGCGTTCTTGTCGTCCGTGCTTGCCATCAGCTCCTCGTCTATCTTCAGACCGTTGAAGAGCTCTCGCGCCTTGTCCGCCAGCCTGCGGCCGTTGGCAAAGAGTTCGGATTCACTTTTCAGCAGCTGGTGGAAGGCGAAGATCCGCTGCCGCGCCGCGGGCATGATTCCCGGCACCTCGTCCACCCGGCCGAGGGCCTGGAACAGGGGAACCCTTTCCGCCATGGACCAGTCGCTCAGCTTCTGCACCGACGAGTCGCCGATCCCGCGGCGGGGGAAGTTGATGATCCGCAGGAGCGCCTGCTCGTCTTCCGGGTTGGCCAGCACCTTCAGCCAGGAGAGGGTATCCTTCACCTCCTTGCGGTCATAGAACCGCATCCCCCCGACCAGCACATAGGGGACCGATTCGTAGCGGAGCTGCTCCTCGAAGGCCCGGCTCTGGGCATTGGTGCGGTAGAGGATGCAGAAGTCGGCGTAGGGCGCATCGCGGCGGAACCGTTCCGTCTGGATCCGCTCGACCACCGTGGCCGCCTCCTCCTCCTCGTCGGCCATTACCACCAGGTCGATGGGGCCGCCGGGGCCGCTGTCGGTCCAGAGGGTCTTCTCCTTGCGGGCCTCGTTGTGGCGGATGACATGGTTGGCCGCCTTGAGGATTGTGCCGCTGCAGCGGTAGTTCTGCTCCAGCTTGATGACCCGGCACCCCCGGTAATCATCCTCGAAGGCGAGGATCTTGCGTACGTCCGCCCCGCGCCAGCCGTAGATGGACTGGTCGTCGTCCCCCACCACGCAGAGGTTGCGGGAGCCGGCGGCCAGCAGGCTGATGAACAGGTACTGGGACGGGTTGGTGTCCTGGTATTCGTCCACCATCAGGTAGCGGAACCGTTCCTGCCAGCGGCCGAGCACCTCGGGATGCTCCTGAAGCAGGCGGACCGTGAGGAGGATGATGTCGTCGAAATCCACCGCGTTGCAGGCTTTCAGCTGGGACTGGTAGCGGGGGTAGACCCGGGCAACGAGAAGCTCCGTCTCGTCGCTGAAGCGGGGTTTGAACTCCCCCGGTCCCACCATGGCGTTCTTCAGCATGGAGATCTTCCAGTGCACCGTCTCCGGGGTGACTTTCTTCGGATCTGCCCCGAGCTCCCGCATGGTCTGGCGGATCAGGCCGAGCTGGTCCGAGCTGTCGAAAATGGAGAAGTTGGGGCGGTAGCCCAAGGAGCGGCACTCCTGCCGGAGAATGCGCACCCCGAGGGAGTGGAAGGTGGAGACGATCACCCCGTCACGCTTTTCCTTCCCCACCAGCTCTTCCAGCCGCTCACCCATTTCCCGGGCCGCCTTGTTGGTGAAGGTCACCGCCAGGATGTTCTCCGGCTGGACCCCCCTGTGCAGCAGGAGGTAGGCGATGCGGCAGGTTATCACCCGGGTCTTGCCCGAACCGGCCCCGGCCAGCACCAGCAGCGGCCCTTCGGTATGCATCACCGCCTGGCGCTGCTCCTTGTTGAGCGAGTTGAGGTAATTCATAGGGAGCCTGTCATACCAGATTGATCGTGCCAGTGCAAGGGGGGAGTTGGTGTCCTCCCCTGGTCATTCGCGGGGACGGCCGTTCACCGGCTGATCTCACGGCCGGAGCAATGATAACTTCTTGTCTCCAGACACGTTTAAGGGTAAATTATCCGCTTTGACGGGGGGCGAATGCCCCTCCATCAGCGGGGGAGCGTCAGGGAAGCATGGCCGGTCCGGTAGTTGCCTTGAAAATCGATGTTGATACCTATGCGGGGACCCGGGACGGCGTGCCCCGCCTGCTCGATATTCTGGAGCGGTCCGGCATCACGGCAACCTTCTACTTCTCCATGGGGCCGGACAACTCGGGCAAGGCAATCCGCCGCATCTTCAGCCGCAGAGGTTATTTGCACAGGCTGCTCCGCATGAAGGGGGTTGCGACCGTCCACCTGAAGACCATGCTCTACGGCACCATCCTGCCGCCGCCGCTGATCGCCGACTCTTTTCCAGGAATCCTGCGGGAGACGGAAAAACGGGGGCACGAAGTGGGCACCCACAGCTGGGACCATGTCAAGTGGGACGACCTGCTCCCCTGGTTCCCCATGCCGGTGACAGCCATGGAGCTGGGGCGGGCGAGCAGCGCCTTCGAAAGGATCTTCGGCCGCCGTGCCCGGACGACCGCCGCGCCCGGTTGGACGGTCTCCCCCGACTCCCTGGAGATCCAGGATGCCATGGGGCTCGACTACTGCAGCGACAGCCGGGGGAGCCACCCCTTCTACCCCTCCATGGGGGGGCGCAGTTTCCGGACACTGCAGATACCGACCACCTGGCCGACGGTGGACGAGGTGATCGGCGAGAACGGCATCACCCGGGCAAACGTCAACGACCACTATCTCTCCCTTCTCCGTCCGGGGCTGAACGTGCACACCGTCCATGCCGAGATCGAGGGGGGGGGGCTGGCCGATACCTTTGCCGATCTGCTGCAGCGGCTACGGCAGGAGGGGGTGCGCTTCGTTACCCTCGGGGAGGCCGTTGCCGAGTTTGGTCCCGATGCGCCGGAGTGCGTCATCGAGATGGGGACGCTCCCCGGCAGGGCAGGGGCCGCGGCGATTCAGATCAATTGACTGTTAATTGAACCGGTATTCGCAGGAGCCCGGGGGCTCTCCCTGCGTAAAATCTGCAATTGCGGTCACCTGTTTCTCCTCCGGTGACTGCTAAAGTCGTGCAGAGGGTTTCCCCATCGCTCGTTGGTTGCCGTTCGCCGCACATTTTACTCCGGGAGAGCCCCCGGACTCCCGCACCAGCATCAGAATTCGGAGAAACTACTGGAACCTGATAATCGACAAGACATCGTCCGCTATTTCAAGGTGGACCGGCGCGACCTGGTCTTTCTCAAGTTCATCCTTGAGGCCTACGAGGGGATGTCCACCCTCTCCACCGTGGACAAGAGCGGGGTGATCGTTTCCCTGACGATCCCCCGCGGATTTGCTCATGATATGGAACAACTGATTGCCTCGCTGCAGAGCGAGATAACCCTGGTTGAGACTGCCAGGCCGGAGAGTTTGACAGAGGAACCGACCAACCATGCTTGAAAACTTTGCCTGCGACAAGATTCTGCGCACAGCCCTGGCCAATGGCGGCGAGTTCGCCGACATCTATTTCGAGGAAGGTGATTCCACCCAGGTGGTGGTGGAGGATGGCAAGGTGGAGAAAGTGCTGGCCTTCTCCGACCGGGGGGTCGGCATCCGGGTGATCAGCGATCTGCGCACCGCCTTCGGCTATACCAACGACGTCACGGAAAAGTCCCTGCTGGAACTGGCCGCCAGGATTAGCGCGGCCGTCAGGGGAAAATCCTTTGCCGGGGATATTGCCGTCTCGGCCTGTATCAGGGGGGTAAACCCGCCGATACCGCTCAGACCCGAAGACATCTCCCTGGAGGAGAAGATCAGGACCGCGGTGGAGGCGGAGAAGGCCGCCCGTGGTCTGTCACGGGATGTGCGGCAGGTGCTGGCCATGTACCGCGACGGTGTTGCCCGGTTCCAGACCGTCAACTCCCTCGGGGAGTTCACCGACAGCGAGCGGATCGGCACCATGTTCGTCGCCCAGGTGGTTGCCGAGTCAGGCGGCGTTATGCAGACCGGATACGAGTCGCTCGGCGCCTGCCGTGGCTTCGAGCTCTTCGGGGAGAAGAGCGCCGTGGAGATCGCCCTGACGGCGGCGCACCGCGCCGGCCTGATGCTGGGGGCCCGCCGGGCGCCCGGGGGGACCATGCCGGTGGTCCTCTCCTCCGAGGCAGGCGGCACCATGGTTCACGAGGCGATCGGCCACGGGCTTGAGGCCGACCTGGTTCAGAGCGGCATTTCCGTCTACCGGGGGAGGGTCGGCGAGCAGGTGGCTTCCCCCCTGGTCACCGTTATCGACGACGCCACCATCCCCTATGCCCGCGGCTCGTTCCCCTTTGACAGCGAAGGGAGCCCGGGGCAGAAGACCGTGCTGGTGGAGGACGGCATTCTCAAGGGGTATCTCTACGACCGACTGACAGCCATGAAGGAAGGGTGCTCGTCCACCGGCAACGGCCGGCGTGAGTCCTATCATGCCAAGCCGATCGTCCGGATGACCAACACTCTCATCGCTCCGGGAAAAACCGATCCGGAGGAGATCGTCCGCACCGTGCCGGCGGGACTCTTCGTGAAGAAAATGGGTGGGGGACAGGTAAACACCGTCACCGGCGATTTCATGTTCGAGGTGTCGGAGGGGTACCTGATCGAGAACGGTGCGGTGGGCGAACCGGTGCGGGGGGCGACCCTGACGGGGAACGGCCCAGAAGTGCTGAAGAAGATCCTCATGGTCGGCTCCGATCTGGGGTTCGCCATCGGCACCTGCGGCAAGGATGGCCAGGGGGTGCCGGTGGCCGATGCCCAGCCGACCATGCTGATCGCCGACATGGTCGTGGGGGGGGCGGCCTGATGGCCCGACCTTTGCATTACCAGTTTCCACCGGAGTGCGCCATCCATCGGTGCACTGCCCGGAGAGCACTGTCCATTTTGCAGGGGAGATGAGTTCGCTTGACGAAAAAAAGCGCTGCAATCAATCCGGTAGATATTCTCGATTCCCTTCGGGGCTACTCTTTTGCTGCCCCCTACAGCATGGCCATCTACTCCCGTGGCGAGGGGATCATTGCCAAAAACCTCTCTTCCGGACAGATGTGCGGACTGTGCGGAGCCACTGCCAACTGCGGCAAGAGCTGTACCATGCCGCTGGATGACGCCCTGCGCGAGGCGCTGGTCCGCGATGTGCCGGTAATCGGCCGCTGCCCCCTGGGGGTGCTCGGCTTCGCCATCCGTCTCCCCGACCCTGCCATGGGCGACCGGTGTCTGCTTGCCTGGGGGGTGAGGACCAGTTCGGTTAATCTGTTCTACCTGGAGAGTATGAGCCGGGCGGTGAAGGTCGAGCCGTTCACCATTCTGGACCGGCTCGGCAGCCTTACGGTGGTGGAGCTGGATGATGTCCAGGAAACAGCTGACCGGGTCCATCGCATCCTTCCTTCCGTTCTCAGCTCCAATCTGCACAATCACGCCCTCGAAACAACCGTCTCCCGCCTCAACTCGGTCGTCGGGATCTCGACCCAGCTCGACCGGGGGAAGAGTCTGGACGAGGTCATCTCCCTCTTGAGCGAGTCCTTCGGTGTTCTGTTCGACTGTCGCCAGATCGCGGTGGCCATGTCAGGCCAGGACAGCGAGGCCTTTGCCATCAAGGGGACCTGGGGGCTCCCCTCTGACCTGGGGCAGACCTCCCGGGTGGTGCTTCACCGGTTGATGGCCGAGCACCCCGAAGACCGCTCCGTCAGGCTGATCGCCGAGACCGGCGAGTTCTTCCAGTCGCTGAACTCCCAGAGCGCCACCTTCCTGCCGCTCATGGCCGGCACCGAGCTGCTCGGCTGCGTCCTCCTCCCCGATCTGGAGCTACAGCCGCGGGACGCCCTGCTGGCGGAGATTCTCACCGGCCGTGCCGCCACCAGGATTCAGCAGCTGCGCAGCGAGGCCAACCAGTTCTCCGACTCCTCCCTCCCGGCGCGGCTCATCGCCATGACCAGCGCCATGGCCGAGGTCCAGACCGTTGAGGAGCTCAACTCCCGCATCCTGCAGACCGCTGCCGGTTTCCTCGGCGCCTGCAGCGGCTCCCTCATGCTGGTGGACATTTCCGGTCACTCCCTGCGAATCGTCGCTTCCCTGGGCCTGAACGAGCAGATCTCGAAAAGCCTGCAGATCAAGATGGGGGAGGGGATCGCTGGGAAGGTTGCGGCAACCGGCAACCCCATTGTCGTCAATGACATCGAGACCGACAGCAGGGTGGCCACCACCAACCGGCCGCGCTACAAGACCAAGTCCTTTGTCAGCGTCCCGTTCCGCAAGGGGGACCGGGTCATCGGCGTGCTGAACCTCTCCGACAAGGGGGGGAGAGACATCTTCACGGAAAACGATCTGCAGCTGCTCACCCTGCTGCTGGGGCAGGCGGCCATGGTGCTGGAGCGGACCGAGTCGCGCCGCCAGGCCGAACTGCTGTCAAACCTGGCGGCGATCAATCCGGCGACCAATCTGTACAACCGCAGTTTCCTCGACAAACGCCTGGCGGAGGAGGCCAACCGGAGCCAGCGGCAGGAACTGGTGTTCAGCATCGTCATGGTCGAAATGGACTACCTCTCCCTGTACGAGTCTCTCTGCGGACCGGCCGCAGCTGCGGCGGCGATCAAGAAGACGGTCGGGGTCATCACCCGGTCGGCTCGTCAGATGGATGTGGTCTGCAGCTACAATAACGAGACCCTGTGCATCATCTTGCCGGGGACGACGAAGAACGAGACCGTGCCGGTGGCGGAGCGGGTGCGGAAATCCTGCACCCGCCTCAAGATCCCCGGGGTCGAAGCGCTCCCCACCGGAAAGCTTTCCTTCAGTATCGGCATCGCCGCGTTCCCGGTTGACGGCACCGATGCTGGCGCCCTTCTGACCGCGGCCCTGGATGCCCTCTACCTGGCGAAGGCCGAGGGGAGGGACCGGGTGGTGTTTCACGAAGGTGCTGCCGAGGGGGCGAATGAGGCCGCTGCCGGTTGATGGCTGCCGGCCGGGTGAGTGTCGGTCATGGGCATGAAAAAGGCCGCCGGAAAATTCCGGCGGCCTTTTTGCGTCAGTCTGGATCCGCTCTCAGGCGAGCAGGGTTGCCCTGGTGATGAAGACCGGTTCCACCGGCACATCGGCATGGCCTGCCTTGTTGCCGGTCTTGACGACCTTGATGGCCTCGACCACGTCCATCCCCTCCACTACCTGGCCGAAGACGGCATAGCCGAACTCCTCAGGACGCTTCCCCTTGTAGTCGAGGAAGGCGTTGTCCGCCACGTTGATGAAAAACTGGGAGGTTGCGCTGTCCACCACCGAGGTCCGGGCCATGGCCAGGGTCCCCTTGAGGTTTTTCAGGCCGTTGGCCGCCTCGTTCTTGATAGCGAACTTGGTCTTCTTCGGCTGCATGTTTTCGTCCATGCCGCCACCCTGGATCATGAAACCGTTGATGACCCGGTGGAAGATGAGTCCGTCGTAGTAGCCTTCGTTCACGTAGGAGAGAAAGTTGCGCACGGAAATGGGGGCCTTCTCCTTGAAAAGTTCGATGGTGATGTTGCCCATTGAGGTCTCCATCAGGACCCGTGGATTCTGTTCGCCGCTCATATAATGGCTCCTTTGCAGTAATATTTCCGCTATTCTTACCACAACAGGGCGGGAAAATGGAATCGCTTTCTGGGTTTACAGCCGGTCGACAGCTGATATACACTGTCCCTTCGCGAAAAAATCTATCAAGAGGTGAACGAATGAAGCAGTGCGTCAAACGGATACTGGTGACGGCGGTCCTGCTGATGGCGGCCCTTCCCGCCCATGCCCAGGGGCTGGCGGAGCGGGTCAGGGAGCACACCCTGGCAAACGGCATGAAGCTGCTCATGGTGGAGCGGCATACCTCCCCGACGGTGGCGGCCTGGATCCGCTACCGGGTGGGGAGCGTGGACGAGCGGAGCGACGAGCGGGGGATCGCCCACCTGCTTGAGCACATGCTCTTCAAGGGGACCAAGACCCTCGGAACCACCGACTACGCGGCGGAGAAGCCGCTCCTGGACCGGATCGAGGTCGTGGCGCAGCAGCTCCTGCTGGAGAAGACCAAGCGGGAAAAAGGCGATCCAGCCCTGGTGGCGCGCCTGGAAAAGGAGCTGGCCGATCTGGAGAAGGAGGCTGGCAAGTACGTGGTCAAGGAGGAGTTCGCCCAGATCTACAACCGTCACGGCGGGTCGAACTACAACGCCTACACCAGCAAGGACGGCACCACCTACCTGATCAGTCTCCCCGCCAACAAGCTGGAGCTCTGGGCGGCCATCGAGTCGGACCGGATGCAGAACCCGGTGCTGCGGGAGTTCTACACCGAGCGGGCGGTGGTCATGGAGGAGCGGCGCCGCTCCTATGAGGCCGAGCCGGAAGGAAAGCTGTGGGAGACCTTTTCCGCCTCCGCCTTCAACGCCCACCCCATGGGTCAGCCGGTCATCGGCTGGATGTCGGATATCGCCAACCTGACCCGGACCAAGGCGGAGGACTTCCTCCGCCGCTACTATGCGCCCAACAATGCCATCATCGCCATTGTCGGCGATATCGACCCGGAAAAGACCATCGCCCTGGTGGAGCGTTACTTCGGCCATATCCCTCCCGGAACCCCCGTCCCCCCGGTGGCTGTGGAGGAGCCGTCGCAGCAGGGCGAGAAACGGATCGAGGTGATCGGTGATGCCGGGGCCGAGCTGATGATCGGTTTTCACAAACCGACCCTTCCCCACCCGGACGACCTGGTCTTCGACGTCATCGACATGCTTCTGGCCGACGGCCGCACCTCCCGCCTCTACAAGAAGCTCGTTGTGGAGAAGCAGCTGGTGAGCGGAATCGGCGCCTTCTCAGCCCCCGGGCACCGCTACCCGAACCTGTTCATCATCTCGGCCACTCCCCAGGCGCCCCACACGACCGCCGAGGTGGAGGCGGCGATCTACGAGGAGCTGGAGAAGCTGAAGACCGAGCCGGTCAGCCAGCGTGAACTGGAGCAGATTCTCAACCGGCTGGAGTATGAAGAGGCCCGGCAGATGACCTCCATTGGCGGCCTAGCCCGCAACCTGAGCGAGTTCGAGGCAATTGCCGGCAGCTGGCGCTACCTCATCGAGCATCGTCAGCAGGTGGCCGGGGTCAAGCCGGAGGATATCCAGCGGGTCGCAAAGAAATATCTCACCAGGGAAAACCGCATCGTCGGTTTCATCACGCCGCAGGAGGTGGCCAAGAAATGAAGCTGACCTGTCGATTACTGTTTCTGACAATCATGCTGCTGTCGCTGGCCGCCTGCGCCACGGCCCCCCGGACGGTTGATCCGCGGACCCTGACCTTTGCGCCGCTCGATTTCACCATTCCCAAGAGCGACCGGGTCGTCCTTTCCAACGGCATGGTCATTCATCTGCTGGAGGACCATGAACTGCCGCTGGTGAACATGACCGCCTACATCAATGTGGGCAGTATATACGAACCGGCGGAAAAGACCGGCTTGGCCGGCATCACCGGTGCGGTCATCAGGACCGGCGGGACCACATCCCTCTCTTCCGATCAGCTCGATGCCGAGCTGGAGTTCATGGCATCGGGGATCGAGTCGGGTATCGGCGACGATGCCGGCAATCTCACCATGACCACCCTGACGAAAAACCTTGACCGCACCCTTGAACTCTTTGCCGACGTGCTGATCAGGCCCGCCTTCGATGAGAGGAGGTTCGAGCTGACCAGGAAGAACACCCGGGAGGCCATCCGCCGGCAGAACGACGACCCGAAAGGGATTGCCGGCCGGGAGATCCGCAGGGCGCTCTACGACGGTCACCCTCTCGGCCGGGTGGCGACCATGGAGACGGTTGACCGGATCACCCGCGACGATCTGGCGGCATTCCACCAGCGCTTCTACCGTCCACAGGGGATGATCCTGGCGGTCAGCGGCGATTTCGACACCGCGCAGATGAAGGCGAAGCTGGAAAAGCTCTTCGGCGGCTGGCGCCCGGCGGAGGAGAAGATTCCGGCGGTGGCCTCACCCGATACCACGCCGAAAAAACAGATCCTGCTGGCGCGCAAGCAGGTGAGCCAGTCGGTGGTCAGAATGGGGCACCTGGGTCTGGAGAAGAACAACCCGGACCAGCACGCCGTGCGGGTCCTGGATTACATCCTCGGCGGCGGCTTCACCTCACGTCTGACCCAGGAGATCAGGTCCAACCAGGGGCTGGCCTACCATGCGGGGAGTCGCTTCGACATAGGCCGCCGTTTCCCCGGAACTTTCATCGCCGAAACCGAGACCAAGTCCGCTTCGACCGCCAGGGCCATCGGCCTGATGCAGGGGATCATCGCCGGCCTGACGAAGGAGCCGGTCTCGGAGGAGGAGCTGAACCTGGCCAAGGATGCGATCATCAACTCCTTTATCTTCGGTTTCGCCAAGGCGGACTCAGTGGTCAACCAGCAGGCGCGACTGGAGTTCTACGGGTTCCCGTCCGGCTACCTGGAGGGGTTCCGGGATAATATCGCAAAAGTGAGCCGCGAGGATGTGCTGCGGGTCGCCCGCACCTACCTGCATCCCGATGCCCTCACGGTTATGGTGGTGGGTGACGACGCGAAATTCGATCAGCCCCTCTCCGTCTTCGGGCCGGTGAGGGAGATTGCGCTGGAAACGGCAAAATAAGGAGGGATTATGGCAGAGTGGCAGTGCAAGACCTGTGGCTTCAGCAAGGAGGGGCGCTGCAAACCGCAGAAGTGCCCCCAGTGTCAGGAAAAAGGGGCGTTAGAGAAGAAGGAGTAGATGCCAGGCTGAAGACTGAAGAAAGAAGTTACAACAATCCTTCAGTCTTCAGCTTTCAGCCTGTCAACCTGAAAAGTTATCTCACCAGTTTTGACAGCTTTTTGAAGGGCTCGGTCCCTGCGATCCTGAGGAGCTGGAACAGGGCCGCCTCGGTGGAGGTGATGACCGCTCCGGCAGCCTGGGCGGTTTCAAGCCCCACGAACCAGTTGTCCTTTCGACGGCTCATGACGGCATCACGCACCAGGTGGACGGTGTAACCCGCATCCAGCAGCTCGATAACCGTTTGCAGGACGCAGACGTGGGTCTCCATGCCGACGACGATGACCTGCTTTCTGCCGAGTCTCTGCAGTTTCTGGAGGAACGCACCATCGCCGCAGCAACTGAAGGTCATCTTCTCCATGGCGGGATCCGTGAGGCGCTGTTTCAGCTCTGGGAGCGTTTCACCCAGGCCCTTGACGTACTGCTCGGTTGCCACTACCGGAATGGCCAGCTCCTGCGCAGCCTCCAGCAGTATACCCGCATTGCGCACCAGCCGCTCCAGCACCTTTTCATCCATGGCCCGGCAGAGCTTCTCCTGCACATCGACGACCACCAGGACCGCATCTTCGCTCTTGAGGAAAAACTTCTCCTTGATTCCCATTGCTTCCTCCATCTGATTGGATATGCTTGCGATGTGAAAGCATAGCAGGCCGGGAGAAGGAAAGCAACGCGGGGGCGTCAATCCGGGACATGGGGATGAAACATCGCGAAAATGCGCCGGTTTTTCCGGTGTAACTTATTGAAATAAATTAATTTTATAAAAAAATAAAAAATGCTATTGACAAATCAATTATCGAGGAATATACCTTTTCTGTTACTAAACACTGTGCCCTGTTCTAAACAGCGGTTAATTACAAAGGAAAGAGGAAACGTACAATGAAAAAAATGATCTCTCTCGCACTCTGCCTCACCATGGCTCTTGCTTTCGCTGCTGGCTGCAAGAAAAAAGAAGAAGCTCCGGCTCCTGCTCCGGCTCCGGCTGCTGCTCCGGCTGCTCCCGTTCAGGGCCAGGCAACCTCCAAGCAGGCACCTGCTGAAGCTCCTGCTGCTGCTCCTGCTCCTGCTGCTCCGGAAAAGAAATAATTTTTCCCACATCGAAGTGAAAAATGGCCCGCAGGCACCTGCGGGCCATTTTTTTAGAGCATGACCGGGAGAAGCGACCCTTCCCCGCATATTTTTGGAGGATTCACCATGGAAAGAACATTTGCAATCATAAAGCCCGATGCCGTAGAGCGCAACCTCATCGGCAAGGTTCTCGACCGGATCGAGACCGCAGGCTTCAGGGTCGTCGGCATGAAGAAGATGCAGCTCAGCCGCGCACAGGCCGAAGGGTTCTACTACGTCCACAAGGAGCGCCCCTTCTTCGGCGAACTCTGCGCCTTCATGTCCCGCAGCCCCGTGGTCGTTCTCTGCCTCGAGAAAGAGAACGCCATCGCCGACTGGCGTACCCTGATGGGTGCCACCAACCCGGCCAACGCCGAGGCGGGGACCATCCGCAAGGAGTTTGCCAAGAACATCGAGGAGAACACCGTCCACGGCTCGGACGCCCCCGAGACCGCGGCATTCGAGATCCCCTACTTCTTCAGCACCCTCGAACTGGCCTGATCCGTTTATGCACCACGGTTGTACAAGCCCTCCCGCGTCCACGCTGGAGGGCTTTTTTTTGTCTCCCCTGCCGAAGCGGACCACACGCTGGAGTCCCGCTATGTTTCTGCTCATTAAATGCCTTTACATGAGCCTTTACATGAATGCGGTTTTTGTATAGTCTGCTGGGGTTTTATGAAATGAATACGGGCTGTTATCGTCCACTTTGCGGAGGCTGCCTTTGAGACGTTCAAACGACACCACGCAGGTCAAAGCCAGAGCCGTTATGAAACGGACGAAGACATCGCATCCCGACATAGGATCGCCCCATGAACTCAAGCTCCTGTCCCCCCCATAACGGTTCGGGCACCAGGCGCCGGTGGCTGCTTGCCCTGTGCGCCGCGGGAGCCCTGTTCCTCTTCTGGTCGCAGACGATCCATGTTCCGTACTGGCAGGACGACTACCATTTCCTGGTCGATGTCCGTCAGGCCATTCACGAGGGGCGGTCCTGGCTGGCGCCGTTCTTTCCCGCAGCGAAGCTGCCGTTCTGGCGGCCCCTGGGGATGGAGACGTACTGGCGCTTCGTCGTGACCTTCCTCGGGGCGGATGTCGTTTACGCCCACATCGCCAACATCGTGCTGCTCGTTGCCGCCGCGGCCGCGGTCGGCTGGTTCGCGGCAACGCTGGTCACCCTGCTGGCACCCGACCGAAAACCGGTGCCGGCGGCCGTCGCGGCCGGGTTCCTGTACGGCATCCACGCCTCCCATTTCCTCCCCGCGGCGTGGGTGGCGGCGGCGAACGATTCCATCGCCGTGCTGTTTTCAGCACTCGCCCTGCGCTTCTGGCTGATCGTTGCCACCTCCCGTGGGAAACGGCTGCTGCCGGCCGCCGCGGCGACCGCCGTCTGCCTGGCACTGGCCCTGCTCAGCAGGGACAGCTCCTTCGTGCTCCCACCCCTCGGGTTCCTGCTGGTCCTCTGGCTGCGCCCCCGGTTCCGCCCGTCGCCCGCCGCGGTGGGGGTTGGCGCGCTCTGCACTGGCATCGCCCTGGCCTGGCTGGCGGCCCGCAACCACTTCACCATGACGGTGGACCCTGCCTACACCATCACGTTCGGCGCCAACGTCGTCCGGAATGCGGGCTGCCTCCTCCTCTTTTCTCTCAATGTCCCCTTTGAATCCCTCCGCTATTTCTTCTTCGTCAAGGCATCGGCCGCCATGGCCGCCTGGGGCATCGTCTCGTTTGCCCTGCAGGCGGCGGCCCTCGGCATCCTGCTGCGCGGGACGCGGCAGCGGCTGGGGGAGCGGGGGTGGCTCGCACTCGCCCTATTCTTCGTTATTGGCTGCGCCCCCTATTACCTGCTGAGCTTCAACTGCTACCCCTACTACACCTCCATCGCGCTGTTCGCCTATGCCGTCGTCGCCGGCTTCGCAGCCCCGCGCACGCAGGCAGTGGTGGCGGCCTCGGTCCTGGCGCTGTTCTCATCGGCCCTTGCCACTGGGGGGAACTATCTGCTGGACTCCCCCTCGCACATCGGCCGGGCTCGCTGGACGGAACGGCAGCTCCAGAAAATGGCTGCCCTGCGAGAGGCGCAGCCCGGCCTGTTCTCCGCACCGCTGTACCTGGTGGTCGAAGACACGCACAAGTTCCTCGGCTTCGGGACCAAGGGGATCGCATATCGGCTGGGGATGGATACGAAGCAGGTCCGGATCGTCGAGCCCGGCGACCCGGAGGCGGGGAAGAGGCCGGTGCTGGTGGTGCCGAAGGAGGGGGACATCTATTTCAGGCCCGGCAGTGCGGATTATGCCGCCCCGAAAATGGTGACGGGGGACGGCGGTACGGGTCCCGACTCCTAGCGTTCCTCGGCCGGCACGTCAGTGGCAGGGGGCATGCCGCGGTCTTTGGCTGTCTTTGGGGGGCATTCTATAGTCTCGCTGTCAACTGAAAATATTGGTCTTTAAAAATCTAACAGTTAGCTCACTTGCCAAGGATCGCTACCGGTTTTTCGCCAGCACTACGGAGTACCTGGCCGGATTTTTCTTGAATTCCGACATGCTAATAGAAAGATCAGCGTAAATGGTATCGTTAAGCATAACTAACACCTATTGTCAGCTCTAAATAGAGCTTTTTTTTGGGGCAAGCTTCCCGCCACATGTGAGCAGTAGGGCAAGCGGCCGAAGAAAAAAGCCCCTCCACTCGGTCGTGGGGGGGCTTTTTTTGTGGTGCGGGTGGCGCGTTGGGGCTAGAGCACGTCGAAATGGGTCAGGCTCTTGAAGCTCCGGTAGCGGGCTTCGATCTGTTCGTAGTCGAGGGTCTTTAGTCGGTTCAGGCTGAAGTCCTCAACTGTGAAGGAGGCCATGACGCTGCCGTAGACGATCGCCTGCCTGATCCCTTCGTCGGAGAGGTTGCCGGTGTTGGCCAGGTATCCCATGAAGCCGCCGGCAAAGGTATCACCCGCACCGGTCGGGTCGAAGACGCTTTCCAGCGGGTAGGCCGGGGCAGCGAAGATGGAGCTGCCGGAGAAGTAGAGTACGCCGTACTCCCCCCGCTTGATGATCAGGTTTCGGGCGCCGATTCCCTGGATAGTCCGGGCGGCCTTCACCAGGTTGGTTTCGCCGGTCAGCTGCCGGGCTTCGCCTTCGTTGATGATGAGGAAATCGACCCTGGCGATCACCTCCTTGAGCACCTCGGGCTTGGAGGAGATCCAGAAGTTCATCGTGTCGCAGGCGATGACCCGCGGACGCTTCACCTGGCCGAGAACCTCGAGCTGCAGGGACGGGTCGATGTTGGCCAGGATGAGGTATTCGGCATCGGCATACTCGGCAGGGATCCTCGGGCGGAAGGTCTGGAAGACGTTCAGCTGGGTGTCAAGGGTATGGGCTTCGTTCAGGTCGAAACCGTAGCGCCCCTTCCAGCGGAAGGTCTGGCCCGCCTCCCGGGAGAGGCCGGCCAGGTCGATGTTTCGCGATGCGAGGAAGTCCAGGTGTTCCTGGGGGAAATCATCGCCGATGACCGCCACCAGGTTGACGTCGGTGAAAAAGCTTGCCGAAGTGGCGAAGTATGTCGCCGAGCCACCCAGGATATTTTCTCCCTTGCCAAATGGGGTCTCAACCGAATCTATTGCAACCGAACCGACAACCAGTATACTCATGCTGTCTCCTGTCTGTTTATGAACTGCGAATTGATATGAATCTAATTACCTTCCCCGGGCAGTGGAGTCAATACGAAATATGTTTGCTGGCTGCAAGTATCTGTTGTAAATTGCTGCCGTATACTTGCTGAAATCTGCCATGTGACGCCGCCTCATCGCCTACCGCCAATCGTGCCGGAGCGCGACCATTTGATTCGGAGGATTACAATTGGTCAGGAAATCGGTTCTTCTTCTGCTTCTCCCCCTGCTGTTCCCGGTGATCTGCGGCTGTGATCGCGACCGGTCGATCAAGATCGGCTTCATCGGGAGTCTCACGGGCAAGAACTCCGATCTTGGCGTTGCCGGGCGGGACGCGGTGCAACTTGCGGTGGAAAACGTCAACAGCAGTGGCGGCATCAATGGCAGTCCCCTTGTGCTCAGCGTCCAGGACGATGCCGCCAGCCCGGATACGGCGGTCAAGGCAGCGGAGCGGCTTGCGGCGGAGAAGGTGACGGCCATAGTAGGGCCGATGGGGAGTTCAATGGCCAAGGCGGTCCTGCCGGTGGCTACCCGGAACCGGATTGTCCTGGTGAGCCCCACGTCAAGCACCAATGAACTGAGCGGCAAGGACGACTATTTCTTCCGGGTGATGGAGCCGAACCTGCTCTTTGCCCGCCACCAGGCGCAAACCTGCCTCAAGTTGAAGATCAGGCGGGTAGCGGCAATTTATGACCTCCAGAACAGGACCTACACCGTTGAGATGTTTCAGGCGTTCAAGGATGAGTTCACCCGCCGCGGCGGGATCATCACCTCGGAACAGAGCTACGACTCCGCCCTCTCCCCGGCATTCATGCCCCTGGTACAAAAGCTCGGCCTGAAAGGGGCGGACGGGGTCATGATCCTGGCCAACAGCGTGGATTCCATCAACATCGGCCAGCAGATCAGGAAGATCAACCGGAGCATTCCGGTCATCTCCGGCGCCTGCGGTATTGCCCAACGCGACCTGCTGCAGCAGGCGGGCAAATCGCTCGAAAACATCATCTTCACCCTGCCGGTGAATAGCCAGTGCCCGAAGCAGAGTTACACCAGCTTCCGCGACAACTTTGTCAAGCGGTTCAACTACCAGCCAACCTTTGCCGCCGTGCTTGCCTATGATGCCGCCCAGGTAATCATGGCAGCCCTGCGGAAAAACCCTGATCCGGGCCGGTTCAGGGAGACCCTGCAGGGGATCGGGACGTTTGCCGGCCTGCAGGGTGATGTTACCCTTGACAGTTTCGGCGATCCGAGCAGGCAGCTCTACATCATCCGCTTCTCGGAAGGGCGTGAAGCGGTCATCGAGCAATAAACCATGAAGTTTGACCTGAAACGGCTCTTTCTGCTGAACAACCTTCTGACCGCCCTGCTGCCGATCATCTTCATCGGGCTCATCTCCATTGCCGCGGTAAAGTCCCACGTCATGGACGACCATGACCATAACGGCGCGCTCCTTGCCCGTAGTCTGGCGGGGCAGATCAATACCTACCTGCGCGAGCCGATCGGCACCTTCAACCTGCTGACCAATCACCTCAGGGGACATGACTATTCTGCCGGGGAGCGGAGCAAGCTGCTCTCGCTTCTGGTTGAGTCCTACGACTACTTCGATGCCATCTACCTGCTGGACGGCAGGGGGATCGTGCGCCAGGCCGGTCTGAAGAGGGAGCGGCTGGAGGCGGAGGCGGATTTTCTTGGGATGGATTTCTCAGGGGTCGAGGCCTGCCGTGAGGCGCGTCTCAACAGCCGGCTGCAATGGGCGCCGTCCGTATCCATCTCTACCGGAGAACCGACCATGTCGTTCTGCGCTCCAATCGGTGGCGGCGCCATGCTGGCCGAGTTGAAACTCTCCGAGCTGGGGAAAATCATCAATGAATCCAGCTCCTCCAGGACATTCACCGCCTTCATTGTCGACAAGAGCGGCAGAATCATCGCTCACCCGGAACAGAAGGTGGTGGAACGGAAGGAGAACATAAGCAATATCAAACTGTTCCAGGATGCCCTGGGCGGCAGGGTGGTAACGGCCAACCTGGCGCTGCACGACAAGGATCTGCGAGGAACGGCACTGCGCATACCGGAACTCGGCTGGGTTCTTGTCGTGGCCCAGGAGGTCAGGGTGGCCATGGCGCCGATACATGCCCTGCAGCGGATACTCTTCGCCGGCATGCTGGTGACGGTGCTGCTGGCCATGGTTCTCGGACAGATCTGCAGCCGCATACTGCGTCGACCTTTCGACCAGTTGACCGGTATCGCCCTCAGGGTTATTCGCGAGGATTACAGCTCGGTACGGAGCGTTACGTCGGGCTGTGAGGAGGTCCGGATTCTTTCCGAAACGCTCGGCCGCATGGTTGATGCCATCAGTGCTCGTGAATCAGCCCTGAACGAGCAGACCGAGGCGCTGATGTGCACCGAGGAGACCCTGCGGGAGCTGAACCTGCTGCTGGAGGAGAAGGTGGCCGAGCGGACCGTCCGGCTCGAGAAGGCCGGGGAGGAGATGGCGCTCCTGAATCTCGATCTGTTGAAACGTTCCACGGCCCTTGAGGATGCCAACCGGCAGCTTGAGTCGTTTGCCTACACCATTTCCCACGATCTGCGCGCCCCGGTGAGGCATGTGGGGAGTTTCGCCGCCATGCTGCTGGAGGACCATGGCGACAGGATGGATGAAGAGGGGCTCGCCCTGGTCCGGCGGATCGTTGCCAGCTGCAGCCAGATGGAGCAGTTGATCGCCGCCCTGCTGCAGTTTTCCCGGGTGGCCCTCTGTCCGATCAACAAGACCGTGATACAGCCCGACAGGCTGATCGCCGAGATACTGACGGAACTGCAGGGGGAGTTGGCGGGGCGGGAAAAGGAGATCATCGTGCACCCTCTTCCGGAATGCAGTGCCGACGTGATCCTCCTGCGCCAGGTATGGGCCAACCTGCTCGGCAATGCCGTCAAGTACTCCCAGAAAAGCCCCGTGACCCGGATCGAGGTGGGGGCGGAGATCGGAGAAAATGAGATTACCTACTCTGTGCGGGACAATGGCGCCGGTTTCGATATGGCAGGCTATGGCCGGCTGTTCGGCGTATTCCAGCGGCTCCATTCGGCCAGGGATTTCGAGGGGAGCGGGGTGGGGCTTGCCATCGTGGAGAATATCATCAAGCGGCATGGCGGGAGGATCTGGGCCGAGTCAAGGGTTGGCGAGGGGGCCGAATTCCGCTTCACCCTGCCACGGGAACGCCAAACTTCGGATGAGGCTGCTGTTGACAGCAGGGCACCCGCACAGGTATAACCCTGAACCCGTCAGTTGATACTGACTCTCTCCAACCGGAACCTACAGGATACCCCATGCTCACCTATGCTATCGCACCGTGCGACCACTGCCGTTCGGTTGACAGTTTCCTGCGCAACCTCCTTCCGATCGCCACCGCCGGCTATCTGCACAAGCTGCTCAAAAACGGCCATGTGATCCTGAACGGTGCACCTGCCGGCGGCGATGACACCCTGCGCCTGGGTGACACCCTGGCCATGAAGGAGAGCGCGAAGACCGCCTCTCTCCTGCAGAAACGGCTGACGGAGCTGGACATACTCTATGAGGACGATCATATCCTCGTTGCCAACAAGGAGCCGGGGTTGGCGGTGCACAAGGCTGCCGAGGACGGTGATCGGAACCTGGTGACCTTTGCCGAGCGTCACCTGCTGCTTCGGGGTGTTGTCTGCAAGCTCCGGCCGGTGAACCGAATCGACCGCGGTACCACCGGCAGTGTGATCCTGGCCAAAAGCTCCAGCGCCGCAGGCATGTTCGGCCGCTTCATCAGGGAGACCGGCCTGGGGAAGATCTACCTGGCGGCTGTTGCCGGCCGGCTGGCTGATGAAGGGGTCATCGACCTCCCCCTCGACGACAAGGAGTCCCTTACAAGATACCGTACCCTGGCCCGGGGAGAGCGGGCGTCCATCGTTGCCGTCTACCCGGTCAGCGGCAGGCTGCATCAGATCCGCCGCCACCTGGCGGCAATCGGGCACCCTGTCCTCGGCGATTGCCGCTACGGTGGCCCGGCGCTGGAGAACTACCCCGGCAACTGCCTGCATGCCTTTATCGTTTCCCTGCGCCACCCGGCTGACGAGAGCGACCTTGTCGTCCGCGCGCCGCTCCCGACCGGGCTGCAGTCTCTGCTGGAGAAGATCGCCGGCGAAGAGTGGCCAAAGCTTCTTGTCTCGCTCCCGGACCTGCCGCTGAAAATGTAGCGGCGCGTCTATCGATCGTTTTGTGCATTCTTCATGCAGCTAACAAAGAGCCCTCGGCGGGATGACCGCCGGGGGCTCTTCAATTTGTAGCGCGCTGCCGCAGATCTTTCAGCTGCAGATAACCCCTCAATCCCCCCCCTGACAGGGGGAAGCCTTTAAGCCTCCCCTGACAAGGGAGGTTTGGAGGGGTTTGATTGAGAAAAACGAATTGCTGCCGCGCTTACAGGTACTTGCCGATGATAATATCCAGGTCCTGCCGAGCCTTTTCCGGGACGGCGGCACGGTCGGTGATGACCGCGTACTGCATGGCGGTTGCGCAGTGGCAGCTCCTCTCCGCGGCTATCTTCTCCACGGCGTGGCGGATGATGTTCTTGGCCATGGCCACATTCTGGTGGATGATCTTGATGATCGCCTCGACGGTGACATCGTCGTGTCCCGGGTGCCAGCAGTCGTAGTCGGTGGAGAGGGCGATGATGCCGTAGCAGATCTCCGCCTCCCTGGCCAGCTTCGCCTCGGTGAGGTTGGTCATGCCGATGACCGCTCCCCCCAGGTCGCGGTAAAGGTAGGATTCGGCCCGGGTCGAGAAGGCCGGCCCTTCCATGCAGATGTAGGTGCCGCCGCGGTGCACGGTTGCCCCTGCTTCCAGGGCGGCATCGAACAGGACGGTGGACAGGGGGGCGCAGACCGGGTCGGCGAAGCCCGCATGGGCGACAATGCCATTGCCGAAGAAGGTATCCTTCCTGATCCCCTTGGTCCGGTCGATGAACTGGTCCGGTATGACGATATGCCCGGGAACTATCTCCTCCCTCAGGCTGCCGACGGCGGAGACGGATATGATCCGCCCGACGCCGAGTTTTTTCATGCCGTAGATGTTGGCCCGGTAGTTCACCTCCGAGGGGAGGAGCCGGTGTCCCCTGCCGTGTCGGGGGAGAAAGACCATTTTTACCCCCCCGAGAACGCCGGTGACATACTCGTCCGAAGGGTCGCCGAAGGGTGTTTCCACCCGCTCGCGGCTGATATTCTCCAGCCCCTCCATTTCGTAAAGTCCGCTGCCGCCGATGACGCCGATTACCTGTTCTGCCATAGAGCACTCCTTCGCTAAAGTAGTTAAAAAATAACAACCAGTCCGCCACGGAGATTCAGAGGCGCAGAGGTTGCTGTCGGGGATTAATATTTCTCTGGCTCAGTACCGCTGCGGTTGCTCGACGGAGGGAGTTTCTTCTTGCAAGGTGTCGTGAGATCTTCTCCGTGTCTCTGTGGCAGGCGTTAGTTTCAGTCCGTCTTCTTCTCCATCCGCCCTTTGAGCTGGCCGCAGGCTGCCGAGATGTCGCCCCCCCGGCTGTCCCGGGTGATGACCGTGACGTTGCGGTCGATGAGGTACTTGTGGAAGGCGTCGATTGCCGCCCGGGTTGGGGACTTGAAGCCGCACCCCTCATGTTCGTTGAAGGGGATCAGGTTTACCTTGTTGGGGATATCGCTGGTCAGTCGCAGGAGCCTCCTGGCATCCTCCAGGGAGTCGTTCAGGCCGCCGATCATGACATATTCGAAGGTGATCTTGCGCCGGGACGGCAGCGGGAACTCCCGGCAGGCCGCGAGCAGCTCCTTCAGTGGGTAGCGGCGGTTGACCGGCATGATCCTGTCCCGCAGTTCGTCGGTGGTGGCATTGAGGGAGACGGCCAGGTTGACCGTGACCCGTCGCCCAAGTTCGGCCATCTCCGGCACGAGACCGCTGGTTGAGACGGTGACCCGGCGGTTGGAGAACTGCAGGCCGTTGCCGTCAAGGAGGATCCGGATGGCGCTGACGACGTTGTCCAGGTTGTGCAGAGGTTCCCCCATACCCATGAAGACGATATTGCGGATCTCCGCGTCCTTTCTCACGGCGCAGACCTGGTTGACGATCTCCGCCGTGGTCAGGTTGCGGGTCAGCCTGAAGGTACCGGTGAGGCAGAATTCGCATGCCATGGCGCAGCCTACCTGGGAGGAGATGCAGAGGGTGTTGCGCCCTTCGTCGGGAATGAGCACCGATTCCACCGCCTCGCTGTCCTCAAGGGTGAAGAGGTACTTGCGGGTGCCGTCGCTCCCCACCTCCACCGTGGCGGGGACGAAGCTGCTGATGCAGGCAATCTCTTCCAGCTCCTCCCGCAGCGCCTTGGACAGGTTGGACATCTCGGCGAAGGTGCCTGCATCGTGCTGGTAGATCCATTTGAAGATCTGGGTGGCGCGGAAGCGCTCCTTCCCCCTGCCGGAGAGGAACTGCTCCAGTTCGGCCAGGGTGAAGTTTTTAATATCTGTCTTGCCCATATTCTCCCTGTTCTGAGTCATATCCGGACCATAGTAAGGGAAACCGGCGCCGGCATCAAGCAAAACGAGCGGTCAGGGGGGCCTCGCAGATTGACAACATACGGATATTCTGCTACTTATCCGCTATGCGCGGCGAAAAGATTAATTTTTCGGAGCGAATAACACTCTTCTCCTGGGGGCGGCAAGGTGAAAACGAGATTTCGCAGGTTCTTTCTGATTGCCCTTGTCGGCGGCATGCTCGCTGGTTGCGCCCTAGGTGAGGCTTCCCGGAAGCAGGCCAGCTATCACTACCAGATGGGGCTCTCCTATCTGGGCGAGAACAATATCCCCGGAGCACTGGTGGAACTGACCCAGGCGGAAAAGATCGATCCGGACAACGCCGAACTGATGAACTATCTCGGACTGGCCTATTACAAGAAGAACCGGCTTGAACTTGCGGAACAGAAATATCTTCGGGCCATCAAGCTCAAGCCCGATTATTCCGAGGCGCGGAACAACCTGGCCGTGAACTACCTGGAGATGAGGCGGTGGGACGATGCCATCTACCAGCTGAAGCTGGTGAACGAGGATATTTTTTACCAGAACCAGTCAGCCGCGGGCGTCAATCTGGCCCTTGCCTATTTCGGCAAGGGGGATTTCCCGCAGGCATTGGCAACGCTGCGGCCCCTGGCCGTAAGCTACCCCGCGGATCCACTCATCCGTTTCAATATTGGCAAGGTCTATTATGCCATGGAAAAGATAGATCTTGCCGTCAACGAGTATCGCAAGGCAATCGAATTGTACGGCGATTATGCCCAGGCTCATTACAACCTCGCCCTGGCAACCATGAAGCAGGGTGACAGGAGGGGGGCTGCCAAGTCGTTCCGGGAGGTTGTCAGGGTCGCCCCTGATTCGGAAATCGGGCAGCTTTCCCGCGAGTATCTCGATCTGCTCAAATAAACGGCTCTGTCAGTCGACAAGGTGAGGTGTGGTGGTTTCCAGGCTAGATGAAAACAGTGAGGTCCACTCCGTCGGGAGCTGGCTGCAGAGCGCCCGTGAAAGCCGGGGAGAGAGCCTCGACGATGCCTCCAGGGTTACAAGAATAGGCAAGGGCTATCTGATCGCCATCGAACAGGGAGAGCTGCACAAGCTCCCCAGCGAGGCGTATGTAAAAGGGTTCATACGACTGTACGCCACCCATCTGGGGCTTTCGGGGGACGAGGCCGTTGCCCGGCTCTCCGGCGTTCAGGCGTCTGCCACCGGCAATGCGGGCGAAAACGTCCCGCGATCGGCAGATGTGATCGGGAGTGAAGGAATTCCCGGGAACAACGGTTATCGCCGCTGGGCCATCCCCCTTACCCTGCTTTTTTTTCTGCTCGTCTCCGCACTGATCCTGCGGCAGAAACGCTATGATCCCGGACCGCTGGTTGCCGTGCCGTCGAAACCGTCGCCCGGAGCTCAAGTCAGTCCTCCGTCGGTGTCTCCGGCAGGCCAACCGGTGAACCCCCCGCTTCCTCCCGTCGAAACCACCGACACGACTCCTTCGGCAGCGGAGTCCGTCCAGTCGGGGGGCATCATCCTGCGCCTCAAGGCGGTGCAGACGGGAAAGCTCCATATAACCATCGATGGCGCGGTCTCCCAGGAGTATGACCTGAATGTCGGTGACCTGGTAGAGTGGAAGGCGGAGAAGATGTTCCTGCTTGAGCTGGATAATGCCGGATCGGTCGAAGGTGACCTGAACGGCAGACCGCTCCAGCCGTTCGGCGAGCAGGGGCGTGCGGCCCATCTCGTCATCCGTGCGGACGGCATCCATAACGAGTAGGAGGAACTGGCAGGCCACCATGACGCATTCCCTGCGCATCCCACTCCTTGCGCCGGTAGTCTCCAGCCGCGCAGAGCGGTTGTTGCCCCCTTGTCCGCGAAGGCATCGCCATTCTTGACAGGCAGTAACTTCATGCTAAAGTTTACTCGATCCTGATAATTCATGAGTTTTCAAGCTGCTCCGGGTATGCCGCGGTCGGCAAGGAAGCTTCATGGGTTATAGCGGCCATGACAATCCCAACCGTGGAGACTTTTTTGCAAAAGCAGGCAAAGCGCATATTGCTCGTTGATGATGAGGAAAATGCCCGCATAGCTCTCTCTCTGCTCCTTTCACGGGAGGGGTATGTTGTCGACACCGTCTCCAACGGTTTCGAGGCGCTCGATCATCTTCGCGAACATGACGTCAATCTTATTGTTACGGACATAAACATGCCGGAGATGGATGGCATCTCCTTTCTGCGTGAGGTGAACAAGTGCTTTCCGGGGAGTAACGTCATCATGATGACCGCTTATGGCGGGGTGGAAACCTATATCGAGTCGATAAACCTCGGCGCATTCGAGTACATCAACAAGCCGGTCAGGATTGAAGAGCTGAAGTCGATCATGAACAAAATATTCCGGGAGTCCGCAACCTAGGGAGGATGCCATGAAGCCGTTCGACACGATACTTTTTGCCGTAGATTTTTCCGAGAGTTCGGAGCATGCCTTCACCTATGCCTATGAGCTGGCTCAGAAGTTCTCCTCAAGGCTGGTCATAATCCATGTTATCAACGAACCGGTGGATCTGCGCGGTTTCTATGTGCCCCATGTTTCTTTCGACAACCTGGAAAAGGAGATTACCGAAGGGGCGGAGAAGATGATGGACCGGTTTTGCGCGGAGAAACTGCAGGGCTTTGCCAATGTTGAGAAGTCGGTGGTTTCGGGTATCCCCTATGAAGAAATCGTCGGCAAGGCAGAGGCGGTCAATGCCGATCTGATCATCATGGGAACACACGGACGCAAGGGTCTGGACCACATGCTCTTCGGCAGCACTGCCGAGCGGGTGGTGCGAGCTGCCCGTTGTCCGGTGATGACGGTCCGGCTCCCCTGACGGCCCACCTTGTGTTTTTTTACTGAAAAGGCCGGAATGGAACTCTCCGGCCATGATTTCTTCTTCAGTCTAGCGATACAGCAAATCATCTCGGAGGGCAGCAGGCAGACTGCTGCCCTCTTTTTCGGGTAACCATGGACAGTGCAAGCGAACAGGTCAAACCGACGATCCTGGTCATTGACGATGAGAAGAGCGTGTTGGATCTGGTTTCCATCATCCTTACAAGCAGGGGCTATACTGTTGCCAAGGCAGGGGATGCCCTGGAGGGAATGAAGCTCGTTGCCGATCTTTCCCCGGAACTTGTGCTGATGGATTACATGATGCCGGGGTTAGACGGTCTTACCGCCCTCGGGCAGATGCGGACCGAATTCCCTGATACCTACGTGATCATGTTTACCGGCAAGGGGAGCGAGGAGATAGCCGTCTCGCTGATGAAGGCCGGAGCCTCCGACTATATTCTCAAGCCGTTCAACAACCAGAATCTCATCGACAGAATCGAGTCCGTACTGAAAATACGGGGGGTCGAGCTCAGGAACAGGGAGCTGATGGCGGAGCGGGAAAAACTGCTGGAAGAGATCAAGGAGTGGAACAGCGAGCTTGAGCGGCGGATACAGAAGGAGTCGGAGGACCTGAAAAAGGCCCATGCCGAGGTGGTCCAGTCCCAGAAGCTGGCGACCTTGGGGTATCTGGCTGCCGGAATGGCCCACGAGATCCGCAACCCGCTCAATACCATAGCCCTTTTCGTCCAACTGCTCCGTGAGGGGGTGCATGATCCGGAGAATCTTGAGTATGTGGAGAAGATACTCAAGGAGGTGGACCGGGTTGACGATACCCTGCGCAAGCTTCTCGACACAGCCAAGCGACCGATGTACGAACTTTCCGAGGTGGACATCGAGCAGGTCATTCGCGCAACCCTCGACTCTTTCAGACCCCAGATCGCGGTGCACAGGATCGAGACGGTTTTTTCCCAGACCGGGACTCCGCCGCCGATCAAGGCGGATCCCGCGGAGTTGAAGCAGATATTCACCAACCTTTTCCTGAACGCCATTCATGAGATGCCCAACGGTGGGCGTTTGGGGGTTGAGCTGTTTCATGACGACAGAGAGGTGACCGTCCTGGTGAGCGATACGGGGGGCGGGATTCCCAGGGAGAATCTCCCCAGCATCTTCGATCCGTTCTTCTCCACCAAGAGCAGGGGAACGGGCATGGGGCTGTCGGTGGTTCTCAGGATCGTCAAGAACTACGGTGGAAGGATCGAGGTGGCTGAAACCGGGGAGAGCGGTACCGTCTTTCTGGTAAGCCTCCCGATCGCACCACCCCGGCATTGACACCAGGCTGCCGGAAAACCGTGGAAAAAGCGGCGATCGATGAACACCGCCCTTTCAATTTTCCCGCAAATTAGCTACTATTAGCCCCGAAATATCCCGGCGAGGTTTTGATGGGGCCATCTCCCGTAACAGTTCTCCTCATAGATGACGATGCATTCTTCCTGAAGGTGCTCTCCGAAGCGTTCGCCGGGAGCGGTTTCACCGTCTTTACCGCGCCTGACGGCAATGCAGGGGTGAAGGCATATCTCGACAACAGGCCGCAGGTCGTCGTCTGCGACCTCGTCATGCCCGGGATGGGTGGCGTGAGCACCTGCATGACCATCCGCAAGCTTGCAGGCGACAACGAGCCGATCATCGCGCTTCTCACCTCCATGTTCAAGGGACCGCCACGAATGCTCGAAGCGCCCGAGATGGGGGCACGCATCCATATCCCCAAGTCGACCCATCCCCTGAATGTCGTTGTCCTTATCGAACAACTGCTTGCCAGGCAGGGTAGCGGTGTCGCAAGTGCCGTCTGACGCATCAACCTTTCTGCTGCGCAATCTTGTCCTTTCCCTGGATGAGGACGAGGCACTCTTGCCCCGCCGTATTGCCGAGATCTTCTCCATCACACCGGCCGACATCGTTGTTTGCAGGATTGTGCGCAAGGGGGTGGATGCGCGGAAAAAACCGAGGGTCAAGTTTGTCTATACCGTGCAGTTTTCCGTTGCCGATCCGGAGGTGTTCTGGAAGAAGCATGCCGGACACCGGGAGCTGGAGCTGGTTGCGCCTCTGCAGCCCCGGTCATTTCCCGGAATTCCCGGCACTAAAAGGATCGTCGTTGTCGGCAGTGGTCCGGCAGGGCTCTTTGCCGCGCTCAGGCTTGCCGAGTACGGCCTCAGGCCGCTCTTGATCGAGCGTGGCAGGGAGATGGCCGAACGGGTGCGCGACGTGGGGCGTTTCTGGCAGGCAGGTGAACTTGATGAGGAGAGCAACATCCAGTTCGGCGAGGGGGGGGCCGGAACCTTTTCCGATGGCAAGCTGACCACCAGGGTGAGGGACCCGGAAAGCGGCTATGTGCTCCGCAGGCTGGTGGAGTTCGGTGCCCCCGAGGAGATCTCCTGGCTTGCAAAGCCGCACATCGGCACCGACAGGCTCCGGGATGTGGTCGTCAATATCCGCAGATTCCTTGCATCCAGTGGGGTGGAGATCCGTTTCGGAGCCAGGCTTACGGCCCTGCACAGCGACTCCGGACGCCTCCGCGCCGTTGTGGTCAATGACCGCGAAGAACTGCCGTGCGACAGGCTTGTCCTTGCACCCGGACACAGCGCCCGTGATACCTACGCCATGCTGGAGAGCCGCGGGGTACCGCTGGAGTCGAAGCCGTTCGCCGTGGGGGTCCGGGTTGAGCACCCCCAGGAGCTGATCAACCGGATACAGTACGGCCTTGCTTCGCACCCGCGGCTTTCCCCGGCGGACTATGCCCTGACCTACAACGACACCGCCAGCGGCCGCTCTGCCTACTCGTTCTGCATGTGCCCGGGCGGTGTGGTGGTGGCCTGTTCATCCGAGCGGGACGGGGTGGTGACCAACGGCATGAGCAGCCATGCCAGGAACACCCCGTGGGCAAACAGCGCACTGGTGGCCACCGTACGGCGTGAGGATTTCCCGGGGAGCTCACCCCTTGCCGGTGTCGAGTACCAGCGGCAGCTGGAGCGGCGTGCCTTCACCCTCGGCGGCAGCGACTACCGCGCGCCGGCCCAGAACCTGCTCGCCTTTCTCGGCAAGGGGAGGGGGGGGGCGATTACTTCCACCTATCGTCCCGGCGTACGGGAGGCGGATCTGGAGGGGCTGCTGCCGGATTATGTCGCCAGAACCCTGCGGGACGGCATTATGTCCTTTGACCGCAAAATGCCCGGCTTCATCACCGCAGAGGCGACCCTGGTAGGGGTCGAAAGCCGCACCTCCGCCCCCGTGCGCATCCTGCGGGGAGATGATTACCAGTCGGTCGGGCTGGCAGGCCTCTATCCCTGCGGCGAGGGGGCCGGATATGCGGGGGGGATCATGAGCGCCGCCCTGGACGGCATACGGGTCGCCGATGCCGTGGCCGGGGGAAGGATGGCATCTCCGCAATCCGCTGCATCGTCAAGTACAACCTCCTGCGTTAAAGAGCGGCAGGGAGGGAAAAGGAGCCCATGAGAAAATTATTTGTCAAGGATATCAAGGATCGTGACCATGTCAGCGAGGTCTTTCTCGTCAAGGAGAAGATCACCGCCATGGCCAAGAACGGCAAGCCCTACCTGACCATCAGGCTCATGGACAAGAGCGGCGAGGTTGATGCCAAGGTCTGGGACAACGCCGACCAGGTTGCCGCCCAGTTCGAGCGGAATGATTTTCTCGCCATCACCGCCAAGGCGTCGGTCTACCTGGGGAAGATGCAACTGGTCGTCTCCGAGCTTCGCCGCATGCCGGAGGAGCAGGTGGAACTGGCCGATTTCCTCCCGGAGACCGAGAGCGATATCCGGGAGATGGAAGCGCGGCTTCACCTCCTCGTGGCAACCATGGAGAATGTCTGGCTGCGGCAGCTACTGGAGGGGTTCTTCGCAGAATCGCGTTTCATGGCCCAGTACCGCATGGCTCCGGCTGCCAAGGGGATGCACCATGTCTATCTCGGCGGGCTCCTGGAGCACTCCCTGGCCGTGGCGGCCCTGGTGGATGCCATGGTGCCGCTGTACGAGGGGCTGGACCGGGACCTGCTGATAGCCGGTGCGCTGCTCCATGATGTGGGGAAGGTGCGGGAGATGACCTATACCCGCAGTTTCGACTACTCCGACGAAGGGAAACTGCTGGGGCACATCACCATCGGTGTGGAGATGATTCACGAGCGGATCATGGCCATTGCGGATTTCCCACCGGAACTTGGAATGCTGTTGAAGCATATGCTCCTCTCCCACCATGGCCAGTACGAATACGGTTCTCCCAAGCGGCCCAAGACCGTGGAGGCGACGGTGCTCAGCTACCTTGATGACCTTGACTCCAAGATCAACGGCATCCGGACCCATATTCGCCGGGAGGGGGAGATGGCGGGCAACTGGACCTCCTATCACCGTCTCTACGACCGGTATTACTACCTTGACAGCCGTGAGAAAAACGGTGTGCTGGAAGAAGCTCCCCCGGCGGAAGTCGTGCCGGAACCCGTGGCGACTGTTCCGACAGAGCCTGACAGGGCGCCTGCGCCGCGGAAGAGTTTTCACAACAACCCCTTCGAGAAGTTGAAGGGGGGGTAGCAGGGTTATAGCCAAGTGACCTGTACGCCAAAAAAAGGACCAAAATACGTGTGGCGGCTGCTGGTGCTTGTCGGGGTGGTGCTGACCATGCTCCCGGCCGGGTGCAGCAAATCCGCCGCAAAGAGGAAAGCGATGATTTTCGAGACACTTGTGGTAGGACAGCTGGGGGTAAACTGTTTCATCCTTGCCGACGACGATACAAAAGAGGGTGTGGTGGTCGATCCCGGGGATGAGACCGAGGCGATTCTGGCCCGAGTCAAGGCAAAGGGGATAGCGGTGAAATATATCCTCAACACCCACGGTCACTTCGATCACGTGGGAGGGAACAAGCGGCTGGTTGAGGCGACCGGTGCCACCCTGATGATTCACCAAGGTGACGAACCGTATTTCTCCCGGGCGTCCCGCTCCGCCACCACGTTCGGCCTGAAGGCGGAGGATTCCCCCGCGCCGGCTGCCTACCTGACCGATGGCCAGACCATAACCTTTGGCAGTTGCGAGCTGCGGGTGATCCACACACCGGGCCACACCCCCGGCGGCTGCTGCCTCTATCTCCCTGCCGAAGGGAAGCTGATCAGCGGCGATACTCTCTTTGCCGACTCTATCGGCCGCACCGATCTGCCCGGCGGTTCGACGGAGCAACTGATCGGCTCCATCAGGTCGAAACTGCTGGTACTCCCGGCCGACACCAGGGTTTACCCGGGTCACGGCCCGTCCACCACCATCGGCCATGAGAAGGGTCACAACCCCTACCTGGGGCAGTGACCATGGAGGTGCAGCAATGTTGAAGGGGAAGTGTATCGTTCTCGGAGTGACCGGAGGAATCGCCGCCTACAAGTCGGTGGAGCTTCTTCGCCTGCTGGTCAAGGCCGGCGCCGAGGTCCATGTGATCATGACCCGCGGGGCGACGGAGTTCGTCACCCCCCTGACCTTCCAGACCCTTTCATGTAATCCGGTTCATACCGACCTGTTCAACCTCATCACCGAGCAGGAGATCGGCCATATCTCCCTGGCCGACCGGGCGGACCTGTTCGTCATTGCCCCGGCGACTGCCAATGTCATCGCTAAGATTGCCTGCGGCATTGCCGATGATCTGCTTACCACCACGGTCATGGCGACGAAGGCACCGGTGCTGCTTGCCCCGGCGATGAATGTCAACATGTACGAAAATCCCATTTACCGGGAGAACGAGGAGAAGCTGCGCCGTCACGGTTATCTTTTTGCCGAGCCGGTGAGCGGTTTTCTTGCCTGCGGCTGGGAGGGGAAGGGGAAGATGCAGGAACCCTCCCTGATTCTGGAGTCTGCAGCGGCCGCCCTGAGCGGGAAGGACCTGGCCGGGACCACCGTCATGGTGACCGCCGGCCCGACCCGGGAGGAACTGGATCCGGTCCGGTTCATCAGCAACCACTCGTCCGGCAAGATGGGGTATGCGCTGGCCACATGCGCCTGGAGGCGCGGTGCGCGGGTTCTGCTGGTGAGCGGTCCCACGGCTCTTCCCGCCCCCTTCGGCGTCGAATTCACAGCGGTGGAAAGTGCCGTGGAGATGCGCGACGCGGTCCTGGCCCGTGCCGGTGAGTGCGACGTGATCATCAAGGCTGCTGCGGTGGCGGACTATCGCCCCCGGGAGCGGGCCGGCGACAAGCTGAAAAAGCGGGGGGAGGAGATGGTTGTCGAGCTGGTGAAAAACCCCGACATCCTGCGGGAGCTCGGGGCTGTGAAACGCCCGGGGCAGCTTCTGGTCGGTTTTGCCGCCGAGACGGCCGATCTGGAGGCCAATGCGACGATCAAGCTGACAGAGAAAAATCTGGACATGATCGAGGCAAACGATGTCTCCGCACCCGGTGCCGGGTTTAACGTGGATACCAATATCGTCCGGCTCCTTTACCGCAACGGGACGGGGGAGGCGCTTCCCCTGCTTGCCAAGGAAGAGGTGGCGGAAACCATTCTGGACCGGATCGTTACCTTGCGGTCGTTCTGAATCGGAATCAGACTGAGAGGATCTGCCGGATCTGTTCCGGCTGCAAGATGGCGGAGCGGAGCTTCATGCGCAGAACCTCCAGCTCGCTCTGGGCATCGGCCTTGCTGATCTTGCCGCTCTGGTAGAGGAGCCGGAGATTTTTCCGCACCGTTTCCGCGGCAGCAAGAGCCCGTTCTCCGGTGGGGTCGGCCTTCAACCAGGGTGAGTCGTGAGCGTCGGCCAGAATGGAGAATACCGCTTTTGTGGAAAGGTCAACCAGTTCGCTGCGCTCCTCGTCCTCCAGCTGAAAGCGGGAGACATCGCTCATGGTCTGGATCAGCTTCTGCCACTGTTCCAGGCGGCCGACCAGCAGAATCGAGTTGAAGATCTTCTTGTTCGTGCCGAAGGAGAAGAGGGTGTTGGCAATGACCCGGCGCAGGAGTTCGTCGTTGTCCTCGAAATGGTTGGTCGCGACATTTTGACCCAGTTCCCACATGGCGGGGTCGACGAAGCTGTCAAAGCGGACCTCCCAGTAGGCATGCTTGAGGAGCAGGGTCGGGTAGCTGCGCATGATGTTGATCGGCACATAGTAGCTGTGTGATACCGTGTCGGCAGCCAGGTGGGTCAGGTACCCCCAGGCGCAGGCCTGCCTGGCGTCGCTGTCAGCTTCAAGCAGCAGTTTCTGGCCGATATGCCAGCGGTGGCAGTGGAGCAGATAGTGGGTATACTTTTTCCCGAGGGTGATGTCCGCGGCGATGCAGCCGTAGAGGAAGTCGTTGGGGTGGGAGCCGATGACGGCTGCCACCGCTGCCGGCAGTGTCTGCAGGGTGCCGAGCACGGTCGTTCCAAGCTGCAGGTGAAAGCCGGGACCCCAGGCGAAGGACTGGTCCGGGAGCAGGAGCAGGACGGCCGCGGCAAACAGGATGATTGACATGGGCTCTATCTTATGGCTGTAAATCTTAAAAGTAAAGGGGTTAGGATCGATGCAGCGGCATGATCGTGGTGAACTGCTGGGTGCTCTGCGTGATTACCTGGAGGATCTTCGCGACAGCGGTGTCGACGGTCTTCCCCAGGATCAGCCCACGGGCCTGGCCGAACGGGTTGCGGCTGCAGACGCTCAGCCTGCCCGGCCTGTGATGGAGCGCGAGACCCTGGCAGCCATCCGCGCCGACCTGGGGGATTGCCGGCGCTGCAGCCTGGCCGGAGGACGGAAAAACATCGTCTTCGGGGTGGGGAACCCCGCTGCCCGCCTTATGTTTGTCGGTGAAGCCCCGGGGCGGGACGAGGATATTCAGGGGGAGCCGTTCGTCGGTGAGGCCGGCCAGCTTCTGACGAAGATCATCCAGGCAATGGGGCTGGGCCGGGAGGATGTCTATATCTGCAACGTGCTCAAGTGCCGTCCGCCGGAGAACCGTAACCCCCACCAGGAAGAGATCGAGGCGTGCGGTCCGTTTCTGCTCCGTCAGGTGAAGGCTGTTGCGCCCAGGGCCATCATCGCCCTCGGTACCTTCGCCAGCCAGACACTGCTTGAGAGCAAGGAGCCGATCAGCAGGCTGCGCGGCCGTTTCCACGATTACCACGGCATACCGCTCATGCCGACCTTTCACCCGGCCTTCCTGCTCCGCAGCCCGGAGAAGAAGCGGGAGGTCTGGGCGGATGTACAGCAGGTCATGAAACTGTTGGCGAACAAGGCATAACAATTCCATTTTCAGGAGGGGCAGATGTTCAACAGCAATCCGGAAAGAAATACCCTTGCCATGGTGCTGGCAGGGGGGAAGGGTGAGCGGCTCAGCCCGCTGACCCTGAGCCGTCCCAAGCCGGGTGTCCCCTTCGGCGGGAAGTACAAGATCATCGATTTCGTCCTGAGCAACCTGTTCAACTCCGGCATCAGGCAGGTCTACATCCTCACCCAGTACCGGGCCTATTCCCTGATGAAGCATATCCGCGAGTCATGGGCAAAATGGACGGGCCTGAACGAGTTCTTCGTTGCCATCTCTCCCGAGACGCGCAGCGAGTCGGAGGAATGGTTCAAGGGGACGGCCGATGCCATCTACCAGTACATCCGATTCATCGAGTCCTCCGATGCCGAGTACGTGGCGATCTTCGGCGGCGATCACATCTACAAGATGGACATCAGCCAGATGATCGCCTTCCACCGTATGAACCGGGCGGATATCACGGTTTCCGCCATCGAGGTGCCGATGGATGAGGCGTCCCGCTTCGGCGTGGTGGTGGTGGATGACGACAACCGGGTGATCGGTTTCGAGGAAAAGCCGGAAAAACCGACTCCCGTGCCGGGGAAGGATGTCTGCTTCGCTTCCATGGGGAACTACATCTTCTCCACCAGGAAACTGATCGAAGTGCTGCAGGAGGGGAAGAAGAAGCACGAGGACCTGGATTTCGGCAAGCATGTCATCCCGGCGATGCTGGCTGCTGGCGACCGGGTCTTTGCCTACAACTTCAACGACAACCTGATCCCCGGCATGAAGGCTGAGGAGCGCGGCTACTGGAAGGATGTGGGGACCATCGAGTCGTACTACGAGGCAAACATGGACCTGATCAACGTCTCACCCCAGCTCAATCTCTACAACTACAAGTGGCCGGTGCTGACCAACCAGGGGAACCTGCCGCCGGCCAAGACCGTG
>Ga0073934_10001548_pt1 | contig 54317 bp, 55 predicted proteins | sample LarsenN4metaG_FD_76834 | JGI IMG/M metagenome (GOLD analysis project Ga0073934, IMG submission 76834) | Hot spring sediment bacterial and archeal communities from British Columbia, Canada, to study Microbial Dark Matter (Phase II) - Larsen... ...
AACAGGCTCAAGGACTTCAGGCGTATCGCCACGCGTTATGACAAGCTCGCGCGAAACTACCTGGCTTCTGTCTGCCTGGCGGCGGCCATGGTATGGTGGATTTAATGAGTCTGGACCCTAATTCGATTGGGAAGGCCCCGGACGATGCGGTGGGTTACCTGCCCGAGCGGGATTCTCACGGGCTCGCTCATCGCATACCCCGCCCACGCCGCCGCGTTCGACGGCGCGACACTGGGCTGGCCATGGGCGCTGCCGTTCATCGGCATTCTGCTGACGATTGCTGCGGGGCCGCTGCTGTTCCCACGGCTGTGGCATCGCCATTTCGGCAAGCTCGCCTTCATGTGGGCCGCGCTCACAGTCGTGCCGATAGCCGCGCTCTACGATATCCCGACCGCGACAGCGGCATTCGTGCATGCGGCGATCGGAGAATACCTGAGCTTCATCGTCGTGCTGTTCACGCTCTATGTCGTCGCCGGCGGCATCCTGGTGACCAGCAGTCTGCGTGGCACGCCGCTCGTCAACACCTCGATCCTCGCCTTCGGCGCGCTGATCGCGAGCATCGTCGGCACCACCGGCGCGGCGATGATCCTGATCCGGCCGCTCATTCGCGCCAATGCCAATCGCCTGCACAATACCCACGTGGTGGTGTTCTTCATCATCCTGGTCGCCAATATCGGCGGCGCGCTCACTCCGCTCGGCGATCCTCCGCTGTTCGTCGGGTTTCTGCGCGGGGTGGATTTCTTCTGGACCGCGCAGCACCTCTGGCTGCAGACCGCGATCATGGCCGGCCTCGTGCTGGCGACCTTCACCGCACTCGACATCTACTTCTACCGCAAGGACCGCCTTGTCACGACCGTGGGCGAGCCGCCGCCCGCTGCGATGGATCTCCGCGTGCACGGGAGCATCAATCTCGTCCTGATCGCCGTCGTAGTCGGCGTCATCCTCGTTTCATCGCAATGGAAACCAGGTATCGCCTATGACGTCTACGGCACCACCGTCCAATTGCAGGACCTGGCGCGCGACGCCGCCCTGCTGCTGGTCGCCGTCCTCTCGCTGGTGCTCACGCCCAACGAGCATCGCGAGGCCAACGATTTCACCTGGGGACCGATCCGCGAAGTGGCGATCCTGTTTGCCGGCATCTTCGCCTGCCTGATCCCCGTGCTGGCCATGCTGCAGGCGGGTGCCGCCGGCGCCTTCGGCTGGCTGCCCAAGCTGATCGACGACAGCGTGCTGCCGAACGAAATCGCCTATTTCTGGCTGACCGGACTGCTCTCGGCCTTCCTCGACAATGCACCGACCTATCTCGTGTTCTTCGAAATGGCGAGCGGCGACGCCAATGCGCTGATGACCACGCTCGCCCCCACGCTCGCTGCCATCTCGATGGGCGCGGTCTACATGGGCGCACTGACCTATCTCGGCAACGCGCCGAACCTGATGATCCTGGCCATTGCCGAGGAGCGCGGCGTCAGGATGCCGGGTTTCTTCGGCTACCTTGTCTGGGCGTCGCTGATCCTGGCGCCGGGGCTCGTGCTGATCACCTGGCTTTTCGTCTGGCGCTGACCTTCCCGGTCTTGCGACCCGCGCGTTTGGCGCGGCGTGCGCCCGCGGCCGGCCTGGCCGATGTGGCCGGCACCACCGCGACCACCTCGACCTCGAGCAGCGCGCCTTCGCGCGCAAAGCTCACTCCGCCGAGCGTGGTCGAGGCTGGAAGCGCGGCCGGATTGAGGTAACCGATGCGCACGTCGCGCAGCACCGGCAGGTCCTTGATGTCGGCAAGGTAGCTGTTGACCTTCACCACGTCCCTGAAGCTCGCCCCGACGGCGGCCAGCGCGGCCTTCAGATTCTCGAACACCTGCACCGCCTGCGCGCGGAAGTCGGGGCCGACGAGCCGGCCGTCGAGGCCGCCGCCCAGCTGTCCCGAAATGAAGATGGTCCGGGCGGGTCCGGCGACCTCGACGACCTGGGTATAGGTGGGCGGCTTGTGCAGCGTCGCGGGATTGATGAAGCGGATGGCCACGGCGATTTCTCCCTTGGTTTTCATCCTTCGGCGCAGGCGCCGAGGTGTGACGGGCTAGCATGGCCAAATTCCACGGCGAAAGCGACCGGTTAACCAGAGCGCGATGCCGATGCGGACCGGGCTTCCGATTTGCAGGAAAATTAGGGAATTGCAGCCCGGCTGCGCTTAGCGGGCGTTTACCTTTGCCCGCTATGGTCCGCCCACGTCGGTCGGGAATCCGGGTGCTCCGGTTGTTGAGTCCGAATCGGCGGCCGCCGCAGCGCGCGGCCGGCTGCAACTCTTTCGTCCTGCGTGCGTTCACTAGGCGACGCGCGCGCCGAAGGACGGCGTGTGTGATGGAGGTCCCTCGTGTTCGCCCGACGCCGTCCGACCATCGCAAGCAGCACTGTCGGTCTGGCGATCGTTGCGGCACTCGCGGCAGTTCCGACCATCGCTTCCGCCCAGGGCCTGTTCGACTTCCTGTTCGGCGCGCGCCGGCACTCGGGCCCGCCGCCCTCGGCCAATGCCTATGCCGACCCGTTCCCGAACTTCAGCCCACGGCTCAACGATCCGGAGCGCCGTGCCGGACCGTCCGGTCCGGCCTCCGCCTATTGCGTGCGCCTCTGTGACGGGCGCTACTTCCCGATGCAGCGCAATGCCGGCGCAAGCCCGGCGCAGCTTTGCAGTTCATTCTGTCCGGCCGCCGAAACCAAGGTGTTCTCCGGCGGCGGCATCGACCATGCGGTCGCCAGCGACGGCACCCGCTACGCAAATCTCCGCAACGCCTTCGCCTATCGCGAGCGGACGGTGGAGAACTGCACATGCAACGGCCGCGACGCCTACGGCCTCGTCACCCTGAACGCGTCCAGCGATCCGACGCTGCGCCACGGCGACATCGTTGCGACCAACGAGGGTTTCGTCGCCTACAGCGGCGGCGGCCGGCGTCAGGCCGGCGAATTCACGCCGATCGCATCCTATCCGGGATTGTCGGCGGAATGGCGCGAGCGGCTGGCCCAGACCAAGATCGAGCCGCGCAATGCGACACCGGTGTCGCCCGACCGGATTCGCGACGGCGCCTCGCTGATCTATGACGAGCGCGGCCGCCGCGTTCAGCTCTCCAGATAGCCCGCCACGTCGTCCGCGATCGATAGCGCCGACGTAAGCCCCGGCGACTCGATGCCGAACAGGTGAACGAGCCCCGGCAGGCCGTGCTGCGCGGGGCCTTCGATCATGAAGTCTGCGGCCGGCTCACCCGGTCCCGTCAGCTTCGGCCTGATGCCGGCGTAATCCGGTTGCAGCGAATTGTCCGGCAGACCCGGCCAGTAGCGGCGGATGCTGGCGTAGAAGGACTGCGCGCGCGCCGGATTGACGTCGTAGTTTTCCTCCGTGATCCACTCGACGTCGGGACCGAACCGCATGCGTCCGGCGAGATCGAGCGTGACGTGGGTGCCGAGCCCGCCGTCGATGCGCGGAGCGGGATAGATCAGCCGCGAGAACACCGGCCGGCCGCCATAGGCAAAGTAGTTGCCGCGCGCCATCACCAGGCGCGGCACGCGCTCCTGCGGATAGTCCTCGGTTGCCTTGGCCAGCGCCTGCGCGCCGAGCCCGGCGGAATTGACCACCGCGTCCACCGGCAGCGCGCCCGGCTCGCTGCCGCCGTAATGCACGATCCAGCCGGAGCGGCCGCGGGCGATGCGTTCGATCCTGGTGTTGAACGCGATCATGCCGCCGCGGTCCTCCAGGTCGCCGCGCAGCGCCGACATGAAGCTGTGGCTGTCGATGATGCCGGTTTCCGGCGAACGCAGCGCAGCGACACAGTGCAGCGCCGGTTCCAACGCCCGCGCCGCCGCGCCGTCGATCAGCTCGAAATTCTCGACCCCGTTGAGCGCGCCCTGCCTGAGGATCGCCTCCATCTTGCCGACTTCGGCGTCCTCGGTGGCGACGATCAGCTTGCCGCATTTGCGGTGCGGCACGCCGTGCGATGCACAAAACTCGTACAGCAGGCGGCGGCCGCGCGGGCAGTGATGGGCCCGCAGCGAACCGCTCGGGTAGTACATGCCGCCGTGGATCACTTCGGAATTGCGCGACGACACGCCGTTGCCGATGCCGCGCGTCGCCTCGGCGACGATCACCTCGTGGCCGGCAAGCGCCGCGGCGCGCGCGACCGCAAGCCCGACGACTCCGGCACCGACAACAAGGACTTGCATGAAGGACGATCCAGGTGAATTCGCGTTAATGTGCGCCGCACATCGTGCCTGCGCCATTGCGTCGCGACGCGAACCCAAAACGCGGGCAAAGCGTTCTACACCGCACCAGGTGATTTTTGAACTGCGCGGCCGCTCGGACAATTGGGCGAACGCTGCGTTGACGGAGCGCGGGGGCGCAATGGAGCTCGACCATGGCACCCTTGAGATCGCGCATCGCAGCCCGCATCGCGGCAGGATCGGCGGCAATCGCGATCGCAGTGACGGCGTCACTCGCCCTGCTGATCGCGCCGACCACGGATAGCCAGGCCCAGGGCAAGCGCAACCACGGCGCCGGAGCGCCGCCCGCGCAACGCGTTGCGCCGGCCGCCCGCGCACCCGCCGCACCCGCGACGCGGGCACCGCCGGCCGTACGCCAGGTTGCTCCGCGAGCGGCTGCGCCGCGCATGGCGCCGCAGGCCATGCCACGGCAGCCGCGCCAGGCGATGCCGCGCATGGCGCCGGCGATCCCGCGGCAGGCGGTGCCCCGGCAGGCTGTTCCCGGCCAGCGCGTGGCGCCCCGTTTCGCCGCACCGCGTGGCAATGCCAATGCAATCCGCCGCGGCACCGTTCCGCGCGTCGCCGGACCAGGCCGCGACCTGCGCGGCATGGGCAAGAGCGCAGCATCACGGCGCGCACTGCAAGCGGGCCCGGGCTCGAAAGCGGGCGCAGCGCGCGACGCCGCACGCTTGCGTGCGATCGAGCGTCGACGGCTGCGCGCCATCGAGCGCCAGCAGGTGATCGGCAAGACGCGCGACAACCTGAACGCCGCCAAGGCCGGCAGGCCCGGCCCGGTCGGGCGCCGTGTCGCCGGCGAGCCAAGGCGCGCGCTGATCAACCGTGGTGCCGCCGGCGATCGCCGCTGGGTGCTGCGCAATCAGGGCTTTGCCAATCCCAATACCCGGAACCCGGCGGCGCGGGTGCTGGCGCGCGCCACCTTTGGCGGCCGTTACGCACGGTGGAATCGGGACGGCGACCGGCGGCGCTGGCGCCACCGGCACGTCATCGGCTGGATCGGCCCGCTGTTCTGGCCCTACGCCTATGACGACATCGTCGACTACGCGTTCTGGCCGTATGCCTATGATGCGTTCTGGCCATACGCCTATGACGACATCTATGAGGGTTTCTTCGGTCCCTACGCGGTCGGCGGACCCGTCTATGCCAGCACCATCATGCCGGGCGGCCGCCCGCGAGCCGGCGGCGGTCGCGCAGCGGCGCGTTCGCCGACATCGGCTGCGGCGCAGATCTGTACCGGTGAAGCATCCGGCCTGACCGACTGGCCGGTCGAGCGGATCGCGCAGACCGTCGACCCCGACGAGACCCAACGCGCCGCGCTCGACGAACTGCGGGACGCCTCGGCGCGCGCCGTCGCGCTCCTGCGCTCGGCATGCCCTGAGGCGCTTCCCGGCACGCCCACCGGCCGCATGGCGGCCATGCGCGAGCGGCTCGAAACCATGCGCGAGGCGGTGCGGATCGTGCGGCCGGCGCTCGATGCGTTCTATCGGTCGCTGAGCGATGAGCAGAAGGCGCGCTTCAACGCCTTCGACGCCGAAGCACCGGCCGCCGGAGACCGGCGGTCACGCGAGGCCGATCTGGCGCAGGCCTGCAACGGCGACGCCGCCAAGGCCGGCGCGGCGCCCGCGGCGCGCCTCGGGCAGGCGTTGCGGCTTTCGGCGGTGCAGCGGTCGGCACTGGATGAGCTGAACAGCGCAAACGCCAAGGCGGCCGCGCTCCTGATGGAGAATTGCAGCGCCGACGAGGCGCTGACGCCGCCCGGCCGCCTTGCCGCCATGGAGCGCCGGCTCGACGCCATGCTGCAAGCGCTCGACCTCGTGCAGCCGGCGCTCACGCGGCTCTACGACTCGCTCAGCGACGAGCAGAAGGCCCGCTTCAATCAGCTCGAACGGCGCGAGCAGGCGGCGCGCTGACGATCGCCGGAAACGACGGCAGGAAAACGATGGGCGGCCGCGCGCACCGCCCGTTGTCGTCCCGGGAGGGCGTCACTCCGCCGCGATCCGAACCTCGGGCGCGGCCGCGCGCACGTCGGCGTCGACGTGCTTCTCGTACTTGACGAAATTCTCCTGGAACATGCGCACGAGCTTGCGCGCGGTCTCGTCGAAGGCGGCCTTGTCCTTCCAGGTCTTCATCGGATAGAGCAGGTGCGGCTCGATGCCGGGCACCGAGGTCGGCACCGAGAAGCCGAAATACGGGTCGGTGCGGTAGTTGGCGTTGCGCAGGCTGCCGTCGAGCGCGCCGGTGACCAGCGCGCGCGTCACCTTGATCGGCATGCGCCGGCCGGTGCCGTAGACGCCGCCGGTCCAGCCGGAATTCACAAGCCAGCAGTCGACCTTGTACTTGCCGATCAGGTCGCGCAGCAGGTTGCCGTATTCCTCGGGCGGCCGCGGCAGGAACGGCGCCGCAAAACAGGTGGAGAACTCGGGCTCGACGCCGACCAGGCCCTTCTCGGTGCCGGCGACCTTGGCGGTATAGCCGGAGAGGAAGTGGTACATCGCCTGCGCGGGCGTCAGCTTGGCGATCGGCGGCATCACGCCGAACGCATCGGCGGCGAGGAAGATGATGTTCTTGGGATGACCGGCGCGGCCGGTCTTCGAGGCCTTCGGCATGAAGTCGAGCGGATAGGCGGAACGCGTGTTCTCGGTCTTCTTGTCGCTGTCGAAATCGCAGACGCGGGTCTGCGGATCGAACACAACGTTTTCCAGCACTGCGCCGAAACGATTGGTGGCGGCGTAGATCTCGGGCTCCGCCTCTTCCGACAGCTTGATGCACTTGGCGTAGCAGCCGCCCTCGAAATTGAACACGCCGTCCGGACCCCAGCCGTGCTCGTCGTCGCCGATCAGGATGCGGTTGGGGTCGGCCGACAGCGTCGTCTTGCCGGTGCCGGACAGCCCGAAGAACAGCGCCACGTCGCCGTCATGCCCGACATTGGCCGAGCAGTGCATCGGCATCACGCCCTGCGCCGGCAGATAGAAGTTCAGCGCGGTGAACACCGACTTCTTGATCTCGCCCGCGTAGGACGAGCCGCAGATCAGCACGATCTTGCGGCTGAAATCGATCGCCACCATCGTGTCGGAGCCCTCGCGGCCGCCGTGCCGCTTGGAGTCCGGCCGGAACGACGGCAGGTTGACGATGGTCATCTCGGGCACGAAGTCCTCCAGCTCCGGCGCCACCGGCCGGATCAGGAGCTGCCGGATGAACAGCGAGTGCCAGGCGAGCTCGGTGAAGACGCGCACCTTGATGCGGTATTTCGGGTCGGCGCCGCCATAGAGGTCCTGCGCGAACAGCGTCTTGCCGCGCGCATGGGCGCGGAAATCCTGCAACAGGTTCTCGAACTGCTCCGGGGTCTGCTTGCGGTTGCCGCCCCACCAGACGGTGTTCTCGGTGAGCGCGTCGACGACGGTGTGCTTGTCCTTGGGCGAGCGGCCGGTGTGGTGCCCGGTCTCCGCGCAGAACGGCCCGCCCTGGACGATCGCGCCTTCGCGAGCCGCCATGGCGTGCTCGTAGAGCAGCGGGGCTTCCAGATTCCAATGGACCGCGGCCAGACCCTGTAAGCCGAACTTGTCAGCGCCGTGTGCGCTGTTCCTCAAACCCGTTTCCTGCACGAAGACCTCCACTGAAGCGCCCGGCCGCCGGCCGGAAATCCTCCACGGCGCCGCGTCTGGAGCGCGACTGGGCCCCATTATAGCGCCCACCCCGATGGCGCGCGACCTATAGCGGGGTGAATGCACCATGCCAAGTGCATTGGCATTCCAAGGTTATTGCGCTGCGGTAGTCCGCATTTGTCGGGGTCGGACCGGTAACCTTTTCTGCGCCCGTTAACCGACCTCGGCGGCACGCGCGGCGACTTCCAACGCAGCCCCACGCAAACGCCACTCCGTGATTCCGCGATTCCGCTCAGGTGCAGACAGAGCTGATGTCGTCACACCGCCCGTGCCTCGTCGGCCAGCTGCTTGAGCACCTGCCGCAGCACGCCCGGGGCGCGGATGCGCTGCGGGAACGCCAGCCGCAGCGCGGCGCGGTCGAGTTGCAGCTCGAGCCCCTCCGGGTCGCAGCCGACGCAGCGCCAGGGACCATCCTGCGCGCCCAGGAGCCTGGTCGCGTAGAGCCGGCAGGTATCGGCATGGTCGGCATTCATGTGCGCAAGGATCTCGGGCTCGGCCGCGGTCAGTTCGGCGGCGTCGTCGACCGCCGTCAGGACGTCCGCCGGTGCAAGGTCGACAATGCGGCCGAAGCCCGCCACCAGGTGCGCGCCCTTCAACGCCAGCCGATAGAACGCGAAGTCGGCAAAGCCGGCGAACATCTCGGCTTCCGGCTGGCGCGCGAGGTAGCGCCGGCGGACATCGGCATCGTCGGTCGCGGCGGCAGTGCCCATCAGCATGACACGCGCGCCCTGAAGCGGGTCGCCCTCCTTGCGCTCATCGATCATCAGCGAGACCCGCGGGTCGGCCAGGATATTCTTGGTGTGCACCGCGAGGCGGGAGATCAGGAGCAGCGGCGCGCCGTCGGCGGCGGTCGCGATGTTAACCAGGGAACAATAGGGATCGCCCGAACCCGGCATTAACGTCGCGAGTGCGCCGGAGCGGCCCTCCCGCAAGAGCTTCTTGGCCGCCGCCCTGGGATTGAATTCGGGGGTCGGTTGCATTGCTCGCCTCCCTTCCGGCGCGCTTCCGGCTTGCGTTTAGAATTCGCAACATTACGTAACCACGGGCATTCTAGCCTTGCGCGGGCGCGTCAAGTATGATTCAGAAAGCCCAGACGAATCACGGCTTTGTCGAGGATCAGTCACATTTTGGCCCTGCTTTGCGGGCTGCCTCGACCGCCGGGGTGACTTACACGTACCAGAAACGGGGCTCATGCCTACAATCGCTCTGGTCGACGACGACCGCAACATCTTGACGTCGGTATCCATCGCGCTGGAAGCCGAAGGCTACCGCATCATGACCTATACCGACGGCGCCTCGGCGCTCGACGGCTTCAAGACGTCGCCGCCCGACCTCGCCATCCTCGATATCAAGATGCCGCGCATGGACGGCATGGAGACGCTGCGGCGGCTGCGCCAGAAATCCGACATGCCGGTCATCTTCCTCACCTCCAAGGACGAGGAGATCGACGAACTGTTCGGGCTCAAGATGGGCGCCGACGATTTCATCCGCAAACCGTTCTCGCAGCGGCTCCTGGTGGAGCGCGTGAAGGCGGTGCTGCGGCGCGCGACGCCAAAGGACGGCGCCGCGCCCAAGGAGGTCGACGCGCGCGCGCTGGAGCGCGGCCACCTGCGCATGGACCCCGAGCGCCACACCTGCACCTGGAAGAACGACCCGGTGACGCTGACGGTGACCGAGTTCCTGATCCTCCAGGCGCTGGCGACGCGGCCGGGCGTGGTCAAGAGCCGCAATGCCCTGATGGATGCCGCCTACGACGACCAGGTCTATGTCGACGACCGCACCATCGACAGCCACATCAAGCGGCTGCGCAAGAAGTTCAAGGCGGCGGACACCGACTTCGACATGATCGAAACGCTGTACGGCGTCGGCTATCGCTTCAAGGAGACGTGAGGCCGCGGGCGCGCGCATGCAAGCGGTGCTATAGTGACGGCACCGCGGTTACGAATTAGGCGGTCCGCGGGGCCAGCGCCTCGAATGACGCGACTGGCCGGGCCCAGAGGGGGCGCGCTACCCCGGCAGATTGACCGTGCTCAACAGAACACCCGAGCCTTTGCGGACCCAGGTTGACGCGGCGGTCGTGGTCGACGAGCCGGTGCGCGAGGACGCCGTCGCGCGCCGGGGGTTCGTTCGGCGGGCCTGGCAGTTCTTCGCGCATCTGAGCCTGTCGAGCCTGACCCGTCGGATCATCTTTCTCAACGTGACCGGCCTGCTGGTGCTGGTGATCGGCATTCTCTATCTGTCGCAGTTCCGCGCCGGCCTGATCGACGCCCGCATCCAGAGCCTGATGGTGCAGGGCGAGATCATCGCCAACGCGATCGCTGCGTCCGGCACCAGCGATCCGGACGGCACCACCATCGATCCGGGCAAGCTGCTCGACCTCCAGCTTGGCGAAAGCTACGACCCCTCGGAAGCGGGCGCGCAGGGGCTCGACTTTCCGATCAATCCGGTGCGGGTGGCGCCGATCCTGCAACGGCTCGTCTCGCCCACCAACACGCGCGCGCGCATCTACGAGCGCGACGGTACGTTCATCCTCGACAGTCTCGCGCTGTACGACGTGCTGCGCTTCGACCTGCCGCCGCCGGATGCATCGCAGCCGAACTACTTCCAGCGGCGGTTCAACGCGCTGCGCCGGTGGCTGACGCGCGGCGACTTGCCCACCTATCGCGAGATCGGCCAGGCCAACGGCAAAGGCTACGAGGAGGTCGCCGACGCCCTCACCGGGCTCAAGTCCAGCATGGTGCGGATCAACGAGCGCGCCGAGGTGATCGTTTCGGTGGCGGTCCCGGTGCAGCGGTTTCGTGCCGTGCGCGGCGCGCTCATGCTGTCGACCCAGGGCGCCGAGATCGACGACATGGTCACCGCGGAGCGGCTGGCGATCTTCCGCGTGTTCCTGGTCGCCGCCACCGTCATGGTGGTGCTCTCGTTCCTGCTCGCCGGCACGATCGCCGGTCCGATGCGCCGGCTGGCGGAATCCGCCGAGATCGTGCGCCGGCGGATCAAGAGCCGCGTCGAGATTCCGGACTTCACCCGGCGCCGCGACGAGATCGGGCACCTGTCGGGCACGTTGCGCGACATGACCAACGCGCTCTACAGCCGCATCGAGGCGATCGAGAGCTTCGCCGCCGACGTCGCGCATGAATTGAAGAACCCCCTCACCTCGTTGCGGTCCGCGGTCGAGACGCTGCCGCTCGCCAAGACCGAGGAGAGCCGCGCCCGCCTGCTTGCCGTGATCCAGCACGACGTGAAACGTCTCGACCGGCTGATTTCCGACATTTCCGATGCGAGCCGCCTGGAAGCCGAGATGCAGCGGCAGGAAGCGCGCCCGGTCGATCTCATCAAGCTCCTCACCGCAGTGACCAGCGTCGCCAACGACGTGCCGCAGGAGGACGGGGTGAAGGTCACCCTCAACTTCGAGGGCGGCAATGCCCAGGCCTTTGTCGTGCCCGGCAACGATCTGCGCATCGGCCAGGTGATCACCAACCTGATCGACAACGCGCGGTCGTTCTCGCCGCCGGAAGGCACGGTCCGCATCACCTGCCGCAGGCTGCGCAACGAGGTCGAGATCGTGGTCGACGACGACGGCCCCGGCATCAGCCCCGACGCGCTGCAAAAGATCTTCGAGCGCTTCTACACCGACCGGCCGAACCATGGCTTTGGGCAGAACTCGGGGCTTGGCCTGTCGATCTCGCGCCAGATCGTCGAGGCGCATGCCGGCCAGCTGTGGGCGGAAAACCGCATGAGCAGCGCATCGCCGGACGGCCCCGCGACCGTGCTCGGCGCCCGCTTCGTCGTGCGCCTGCCGGCAACGTGAGGGGAGAGAGCGACGCCGACCGTGCATGCCTCCGCCGTATTGACCGGCAACCGGGCCGTCCTCATCCGCGGGCCCGCCGGCAGCGGCAAGACGCGCCTCGCGCTTGCGTTGATCGCGGCGGTCGGGACCGCGCCGATCCGGTTCGCGCGGCTCGTCGCCGATGACCGCGTGGAGCTTTCGGCCCTGCACGGACGGCTGCTGGTGCGGCCGCCGGCGACGCTGGCCGGGTTGATCGAGATGCGCGGCGTTGGAATTCTGCGGCTGCCGTTCGAGGCGGTCGCGGTGGTCGGACTCGTCGTCGACCTTGCTGCGGCGGACGCGGCGCGGATGCCGGCCGAATCCGCGCAGAGCGTCGAGATCGATGATGTCCGGCTGCCGCGGCTGGCGGTCGCAGCCGGCGCCGACCCCCTTCCCGCAGTCCTTGCAACGCTTGAGTCCGAGGCCACATAGACGCGCGTATGCTGCAATGCCATACCGCCGAAAATTCAGCACACAGGCCCTTGCGGACCGGCTTCGGATGGTCAAGATGATGGCCCTTTCGTGCGGTGCACCATTCGCGCCCGCGAGGAGTTCTTCATGATCGGTCTCGTTCTGGTCACGCACGGGCGGCTCGCCGTCGAGTTTCGCTCGGCACTGGAACACGTCGTCGGCCCGCAGCAGCAGATCGAAGCCGTGACCATCGGTCCCGATGACGACGTCGAGCAGCGGCGCAGGGACATCATCGAGGCGGTGAAGCGCGTCGACACCGGCGAGGGCGTCGCCATCCTGACCGACATGTTCGGCGGCACGCCGTCCAACCTCGCGATCTCGGTGATGAGCCGCCCCAAGGTCGAGGTGCTCGCCGGGATCAACCTTCCGATGCTGGTGAAGCTCGCGAAAATCCGTGACGAGTGTCCGCTCCAGGACGCGGTGGCGGCGGCGCAGGACGCCGGCCGCAAATACGTCACCATCGCCAGCCGCGTGCTTGCCGGGAAATGAGCGATCAGGCCGCAGCCCCCGACGGCGCTCCTTCCGATCACGCCGGCGGCGAGACCCGGGTCGTGCGCGCGCTCGAAATCTGCAACAAGAAGGGACTGCACGCGCGCGCGTCCGCGAAGTTCGTGCACACCGTGGACCAGTTCGACGCGGTTGTGACGGTCACGCGCGGCAACGAGACCGTCGGCGGCAATTCGATCATGGGCCTGATGATGCTGGCCGCCGGCCCGGGCACGAAGATCACCATCGAGGCGACCGGCAAGGAAGCCGCCGCGGTGGTCGAGGCGCTGACGACGCTGGTCACCGGCAAGTTCACCGAAGGCGAGTGAGTTGACGCCGCGCGCGGTGCGCTATGGCACCACCGCGAAGAACAGGAACACTGCGAAAATCACCACGTGCACGATCCCTTGCAGCACCGTGGTCCGGCCGGTACCCAACGTGATCACGCCGAACAGCAGCGTGAGCGCCAGCAAGACCTGATCTTTGCCGCCTAGGCCAAGTTCCAGCGGCTGCGCAAGCACGATGGAAACACCGACCACCGCCGGAATGGTCAGGCCGATGGTCGCGAGTGCCGATCCCAGCGCCAGGTTCAAGCTCGTCTGCAATCGATTGCGAAGGGCAGCGTTGAGCGCCGCGAGACCTTCGGGCAGCAAGACCAGCGCCGCAATGACGATGCCAACCACGGCCTTTGGCGCGCCAAGATAGGCGATGGTGGATTCCACCGCCGGCGTCAGGATCTTGGCAAGGCCGACAATGGCGACCAGCGCCGCGACCAGCAGTGCCGCGCTCACAGCGGCCGTTCTGTTGGACGGCGGCGGCGCGTGCGCCTCCTCATCGCCGGTTTGAACGGGCAGGAAGTAGTCGCGGTGCCGCACGGTCTGGACAAAAACGAACGAGCCGTAGAGAACCAGCGATACCAGCCCCGCAAAAACCAGCTGAGACACGCTGTACAGCGGCCCAAGCGCGCTTGTCGCGTAGTTTGGAAGAATCAGAGTGAGCGTGGTGAGGGCGGCCAGCACCGCGAGCGCGACGCTCGCGCCGTGCAACTGAAAGTCCTGCTCGTGATAACGGGCGCCGCCCATGAGCAGACAGAGGCCGACGATGCCGTTGCATACGATCATGACGGCCGCGTAGACCGTGTCGCGTGCCAATCCGGCGTTCTCGGCGGGAGCGGCGATCAAGACCGAAACGATCAGCGCTGTCTCGATGACAGTGACGGCCAGCGCAAGAACAAGCGTGCCGTATGGCTCGCCGACACGATGGGCAACCACCTCCGCGTGGTAGACGGCCGCAAAAACCGTTCCCAGCAAGGCAACGCCCGCAGCCGCTGCAATGACGCTGCCGCTGCCGAAGAAAGCTGCCACCAGCAAGGTCACCCACGCCAAAGCAGGCCACACCCATGTCCACCAAGGCTGTGTAGCGAGCATGCCGGCGCCCCCGATCCGATGGCATTCAGGTTAGCATGACGCGGATGCAGGAAACGAACCGAATTTCCCCGAACAAGCGCGGTAACGTCGGTCACGCTTGCGTGCGCGTCATGAGCTTTCCCGCCCGCCGAAGGTCGGCAACGAAATTCCTGAACTCGCGTGCCTTGTCGGCCTCGTCGTCCATCCGCAGCAGCCAGGACGGATGGATGGTGACGAACGCAGCCGTGCCGTCGGCGAGGCAATGTTCCCGCCCGCGCATCCCGGTGACGATCACCACCTTGCCGAACAGGCTGCGCGCGGCGGTGGCGCCGAGGGCAACGATGGCGGCGGGCTTCACGATGATGCGTTCGTGGTCGAGCCACCAGCGGCAGCGCTCAATCTCGTAGGCATTCGGCCGCTTGTGCAGCCGGCGCTTGCCGCGCTGCTCGAACTTGAAGTGCTTGACCGCATTGGTGACGAACACATCGCCGCGCGAAATGCCGGCCTTTGCCAGCGCCTGATCGAGGATGCGGCCGGCCGGGCCGACGAACGGCTTTCCGGCCAGGTCCTCCCTGTCGCCGGGCTGTTCGCCGACCAGCATCAGCCGGGCGCCCGCCCTGCCCTCGCCCGGCACCGCCTGGGTTGCAGCTTTGTAGAGAAGGCAGCGCGTGCAGGCAGCCTCCGCCGCCGCGAGGGCGGACAGCGTATGGATCGGACTGACGGACAGGTCGTCATGCATCCTGGGACAAACGCACCGCCGCGCCTCCCGGTCCAGGCTAGGATATAAAGAAATCTTTATATCTTTATTGCGCAGGTCCGGTGGCCCTGCTATAGGCACGCCCCGAAAGACCCTACAGAGCACCAGTCCCAAAGCCCGAGGATTGTCATGACCGCGTCCGCCAAGCCGAAGACCGCCGCCACCGATTATGTCGTCAAGGACATCGGCCTCGCCGAATGGGGCCGCAAGGAGCTCGCCATCGCCGAGACCGAGATGCCGGGCCTGATGGCGACGCGCGAGGAATACGGGCCGAAGCAGCCGCTGCGCGGCGCCCGCATTGCGGGTTCGCTGCACATGACGATCCAGACCGCGGTGCTGATCGAGACGCTGAAGGCGCTCGGCGCCGACGTGCGCTGGGCCTCGTGCAACATCTATTCGACCCAGGACCATGCCGCCGCGGCGGTTGCCGCCGGCGGCACGCCGGTATTCGCGGTCAAGGGCGAGAGCCTCACCGACTACTGGGATTACACCCACCGCATCTTCGAGTGGGGTGACGGCGGTACCCCCAACATGATCCTCGACGACGGCGGCGACGCCACGCTCCTGATCCATCTTGGCCTGGAGGCCGGCAGGAACCCGAACGTCATCAGCCATCCGAGCAATGAGGAAGAAGAGGTCCTGTTCGCCACCATCAAGAAGCGGCTCAAGGAGCAGCCGGACTTCTACAGAAAGAACGCCGAGAACATCCGCGGCGTCACCGAGGAGACCACCACCGGCGTGCACCGGCTCTACGACATGCAGAAGAAGGGCACACTGCTGTGGCCGGCCATCAACGTCAACGACTCGGTCACCAAGTCGAAGTTCGACAATCTCTACGGCTGCCGCGAGTCGCTGGTCGACGGCATCCGCCGCGGCACCGACGTGATGATGGCCGGCAAGGTGGCGATGGTCGCGGGCTTCGGCGACGTCGGCAAGGGCTCGGCGGCATCGCTGCGCCAGGCCGGCTGCCGCGTGATGGTGTCGGAGGTGGATCCGATCTGCGCGCTGCAGGCGGCGATGGAGGGCTACGAGGTCACCACCATGGAGGATGCCGCTCCGCGCGCCGACATCTTCTGCACCGCCACCGGCAATGTCGACGTCATCACCATCGAGCACATGCGCAAGATGAAGGACCGCGCCATCGTCTGCAACATCGGCCACTTCGACTCGGAAATTCAGGTCAACGCGCTGCGCAATCTCAAGTGGAACAACGTCAAGCCGCAGGTCGACGAGATCGAATTTCCCGACGGCAAGCGCATCATCCTTCTATCGGAGGGCCGGCTGGTGAATCTCGGCAACGCGATGGGGCATCCCTCGTTCGTGATGTCGTCGTCGTTCACCAACCAGACGCTGGCGCAGATCGAATTGTGGACCAACCCCGGCAAGTACAAGAAGGAGGTCTACACGCTGCCCAAGCACCTCGACGAGAAGGTCGCCCGCCTGCATCTCGCCAAGATCGGCGCCAAGCTCACCAAGCTCTCCGACAAGCAGGCGACCTATATCGGCGTGCCGATGGAGGGTCCGTTCAAGGCGGACACCTACCGGTACTGAGCGGCGCGCTGTCCTGTTAAATCTTGGTAATCCCGTTGTCGGCGGGCGGCTTCCGGTCGACATCGCGCGGAGAAAGAGCGGATTTTCTTGGCAACCGGATTGCTTTAGGATGAATGCTGCCCGACCGCGCGGAAACCGCATTACCAAGATGTAACCCGAATGACACAATTTCCGCGTCATTTTCAGCGACTTACGCGCGATCAGGCAACCCGTTCGTCCTGGAGGGCGATATGAAAAATCTCACGCGCGCTGGCGCACTTGGCTTGGCGATCACCGCTTGCGTCCTGGCGGCGGCCAGCGCCCAGGATCACCCGGCCGCAGGCCTTACCATCCCGCAATCGTCGTTGACGCCGGCTGAATACGCCCGCGCGGTCGCGCTGGCGGAACCGCAGGCGGCGATCAACACCGCCTCGGCCCTGCATCCCGACAACGTATCCGCACGCAACTCGCCCAATCGCGTCGTCGTCACCGACGTGCAGGCGGTCGGCGTCGACAAGACCAACCAACGGCTTGCCGTCGTGACGCTCTACCAGTACGAGGGCAATCTCACCGTCAACCGGCTGGTCGACCTGAGCAGCGGCCGCGTGCTCGAGGAAGACCGCATCCAGAACGGCGGCGCGCGCTTCACCAATGTGGAGAACGAGTATGCGCGGCAATTGCTGCTGGCCGACGAGCGCGTCCGCCGGATCGTGGAGCCGTTGGGTGATCAGGCGCAGTTCAACTTCCTGCTGACGACCACGCCCGATCCCAGCAATCCGCTCTACGGCAAACGCGTCGTGAACGTCCTCATCAACACGCCGGATGGCTATCTGACCGAGATGCCGAGGATTTCCGTCAATCTTACGGACGCCGCCGTGGTGGTCGGACCGCAGCCGTAACTTCGGACTCGTCGCGAACAGGGGGGTTTCATGAGAGTCAAGCTGCCGTGCCGCCTTCGGGCGGCACTGTTCGTTGCGGGATGCGCTTGGCCCGCGGTGGCGCTGGCACAGACCGATCCGCACTTTCACCCCAGCACGCGCGCCGCCGAAGATCGGGCAGCGCGTGAACTGAGCATCGAATACGGCAGCCGCACGGTGCCGCTGCCGAGCATGCAACGTCCGCCGATGCCGACCGGACCGGGCGCGCCGTCGGCCGGACCGGGACCGGGCGGCCCCGGCCCCGGCAGTCCCGGACCGGGAAGCCCCGGTCCCGTCAGCGGGCCGCCGAAACCGACGGGACCCGGCGGGCCGCCGACGGCGGGTCCGGGCGGACCTCCGAAGCCGACGGGTCCCGGCGGGCCGCCCACGGCCGGCCCGGGCGGACCTCCGAAGCCGACGGGTCCCGGCGGGCCGCCCGGACCGGGCGGGCCCACGCCGACCGCCGGCGGCGCCTGCGAGCCGCATTCGCCACTGCCCGCCGGGCTGCCCGGCGGCCCGGGTGCCGGCACCGCGGTCTATCAGCAGTTTCCCCCCACCGGGCCGATGCTGACCGCCTGGTTCGTGACCTTCGACCACGCGGTGCATCGCGGGCTGTTCATCACCAGCGCATTCTTCAAGCCCGGCCCCAACCGGCCCTGGATCAAGGTGCTGTCAGATGCCGGACCGTCCGAGATCTTCGTGCCTTACCAGTCGGGCGACCCGCGCTACCTCGATCTCGCGCACCCCTCGCAAGGGGGCGCCGGCGAATTCGGCCTGATCCCCGCCTCGCAACGCGATGCCGGGCGCTGCGGCATCGTGTTCGGCCGCGGCAATGCGGTGGTGCGCGAGCTCACCGAAAAGGGCCTGCTGTGGAAGATGAACCAGTACGTCTACCGCGGCCACAAAATGACGCTGTGGGGCACGCTCGGCTCCGGCAACTACAACTACATCCTGTCGTATGCCTTCCACGACGATGGGATGATCGAGTTTCGCGGCGGCGCGACGGCCACCAACCTGCCGTCGAAGCCGTTCGAAGCACACATGCACAACATCATCTGGCGCGTGAACGTCGACCTGAACGGCGCACGCAACACCGTCAGCGTGGTCCGGCACATCGAGAACACCAACTCGCCGAGCTGGCGCGACATCGTCGAGCCGTTCAACAACAATCGTGAAGGCTCCATCGAGTGGAATCCGCGCGAGTTCACCACCCTGCACGTGATGTCCTCGAACCTGAAGAACCCGCGCGGCTCGCAGTCGGGCTACATGATCATGCCGATGTACCGCGGCACGGCGCGCCACATGGAGCGCTGGATGCGGCGCGACATCTGGGTGACGCGCTACAAGCCGCAGGAGATCGGATTCCAGTTCATCGAGCGCTACGCCAACAACGAGCCGATCGCCAACGAGGACGTGGTGATCTGGCTGGTGACGTCTTCGCTGCACATTGCGCGCGACGAGGACGGGCAGATCATCCGCCGGCAGAACCAGCCGGCGCGCTTCCTGGGCGCGGCGGTGGTGATGTGGGCGGGCTTCGACATGAAGCCGCACAACATCTTCGACAACACCCCGTTCTTTCCGCCGCCGCGTTAGCGGGGCTGCGGGAGGCATCTGCTTTCATGGCGCGGCGGGCCGGCGAGTCCGCCCGGGATGACAACGGACGATCCCCGGCGACCGCCCGGACCGGGCCTCCACCCGCGGTTCGGCGGATTCCGTTGGAATGGCCGGCGATCCGCGCCGCCGCTTCTTGCCCCGCCCGCCAGGAGTGTTAAATCCTCGTTTGGGGTTGGGGTACAGAATGCGCCCGAGGTTGCGCCATGTGCCGATGGATCGCCTATCGCGGGGAGACCATCCCCCTCGAACAATACGTGACCGCGCCGGCCCATTCGCTTGTGGTTCAGAGCGTGCGGGCGCTCGAATCGACCGCCTCCACCAACGGCGATGGCTTCGGGCTCGGCTGGTACGGCGAGCATTCGGAGCCGGGACTCTACCGCGAGGTGCGCCCGGCCTGGTCGGATGAGAACCTGCGCTACCTCTGCCGCCACATCCGCTCGCACCTGTATTTTGCCCACGTGCGCGCCTCCACCGGCACGCCGGTGACCCGCCCGAACTGCCATCCCTTTGCCTGCGGCCACTGGATGTTCATGCACAACGGCCTGATCGGAAACTGGTCGCGCATCCGCCGGCAGGTCGAAGCGCTGATCCCGGACGAGCTTTACGGATCGCGCGTGGGCACCACCGATTCGGAGGCGGTGTTCCTCGCCATCCTCGGCGCCGGCGCCGACAAGGATCCGGTCGACGCCACCACCCGCGTGCTCGCCGAATTGACCCGGATGGTAAGCGCCAAGGGCGTGGAGGAGCCGTTGCGCTTCACCGCCGCGATGTCCAATGGGCGCGAGCTCTACGCATTCCGCTATGCCGCCAACGACAAGGCCAACACGCTCTACTACCGGCAGTCCGGCGGAAACGTGGTCATCGTCTCGGAGCCGCTCGATTCCGAGCACGCCAACTGGAAGCCGGTGCCGGCAGGCCACATGATCGCCGCCGCCGGCGACCGGGCGATTTCGCTGGAGCCTTTCCTCGGCGAGCAGCGTGTCGCAGCCGAGTAGTTTGACAATCCTTCGCCGCTGGCGTTTCGATGACCATGGCTGAACCAGACCATGGAGGTTCGATCGTGGCCGTGCGGTGGATGACCTTGAGCATCGGGCTGGCGATGGCTGGCGCGGCATGTTCGCCGGCGCGGGCGCAGTCGGTTGCGGATTTCTACCGCGGCAAGACCATCAATGTGCTGATCGGCGTCGGCGTCGGCGGCGAGTACGACCTTCAGGCGCGGCTGGTCGCCCGCCACATCGGCAAGCACATCCCGGGCAATCCCAACGTCGTCGCGCAGAACATGACCGGCGCCGGCGGCATCAACATGGCCAACCATCTGTTCAACGCGGCGCCGCGCGACGGCACCTCGATCGGCATGATGGGCAACAACTTCCCGGCGACGCAGGCGGTTGGCGGCAAGCAGGTGAAATTCGACGCCGGCAAATTCCAGTGGCTCGGCACCATCGCGCCCGTGGTCGAGACCATGGCGGTCTGGCACACCACCGGCGTCAAGAGCATCGACGATCTGCGCAAGCGCGAGACCGTCGCCGGCGCGTCCGGCCGCGGCGCCATCACCTTCTTCTATCCGACCATGATGAACGAGTTCCTCGGCACCAAATTCAAGATCGTCACCGGCTATCCGGGCGGCAATCAGATCAACCTGGCGATGGAACGCGGCGAGGTGGAGGCGCGCAACAACACCTGGTCGAGTTGGAAGGCGACGCGTCCCGCCTGGCTCAAGAACAAGCTGATCACCGTCGTGGTGCAGGCCGGTCCGCGCGCGCCCGACCTCGACGCCCCCTCGGTCGAGGAGCTTGCGCGCACGCCGGAGGACCGCCGGACCATTGAGCTGATCGTCTCCGGAACCCAGCTCGGCCGCCCGCTCGCAACCACGCCCGACGTTCCGGCCGACCGGCTCGCGGCGTTGCGCGATGCCTTTCGCGCCACCATGAAGGACCCGGAGTTCCTGAAGGACGCCAAGCAGATGAATTTCGAGGTCAATCCGGTCTACGGCGAGACGATGCAGAAGATCGTCGAGAAGGTCTTGAGCACGCCGAAGGACCTCGTGATGCGCGCCAAGGCGATCCTCGAATAGATGGAGCAACGCCCATGCCCAGATTACCGGCCGCGGTCACCGCGTTGCTCATCGCATTGCCCTGCACGGCGCAGGGCGATCCGGTCGCCGATTTCTACAAGGGCAAGACCATCGCAATATATATCGGCGTCAGCGTGGGCGGCGAATACGATCTGCAGGCGCGCCTGATCGCGAAACATATCGGACGCCACATTCCCGGTCGCCCGAATATCGTGCCGCAGAACATGGTCGGCGCAAGCGGCCTGAACATGCTCAACTTCCTTTACAACCAGGCACCGCGCGACGGCACCGCGATCGGCATGATTCAGAACGGCTTCCCGGCGGCGCAGGTGATCGGCCGGGCGGGAATCCGGTTCGACGCCAACCGGCTCCACTGGCTCGGCACCATCGCCCCCGTGGTGGAGACGCTCGCGGTCTGGCACACGGCCGGCGTCCGGTCAATCGAGGACGCGCGCAAGAAGGAGGTCATCATCGGGTCGACTGCGCGGGGCGGGATCACCTACACGTTTCCATCGCTGATGAACGAGCTCCTGGGCACCAAGCTCAAGATCGTCACCGGCTATCCTGGCGGCAATCCAATCAACGTGGCCATGGAGCGCGGCGAGGTGCATGGTCGCAACAATACCTGGTCGAGCTGGAAGGTCACACGGCGGGCATGGCTCGACGAGAAGAAGATCTACGTTATCGCCCAGGGTGGCGCGCGGGCACCGGACCTTGATGCGCCCGTGCTTGAGCAGCTGGCCAAGAACGAAGCCGACCGTCAGCTCGTCGACCTCATCATGTCGGGCGCGGCAATCGGACGGCCGATCGCCGCGACGCCGTTCATGCCCGAGGACCGGGTCAAGGCGTTGCGGGCGGCCTTTCTCGCCACCATGAAGGACCCGGAATTCCTGGCGGAAACTGCCAAGCTGCGAATCGAGGTCATGCCGGTCGCGGGTGAGGCGATGCAGAGGATCGTCGCCAATGTGCTGGCCACGCCGAAGGCAATTGCCGAACGCGCCAAGCCGCTGCTGGAATAGACGCGCTCGCGAGGTCGCCACATCGCGCACCACCTGTGTCCGGCCGGCCTGCCCGCTTGAGCCTTGCCGCCCCCGGAATCGGGTGTTATCTGCCGCCCATGACGGCGGTTCCCATTCCCAATATCCGCAACTTCGCGATCATCGCCCATATCGACCACGGCAAGTCGACGCTCGCCGACCGGCTGATCCAGCTCACCGGCGCGCTCGAAGACCGCGAAATGGTCGAGCAGGTGCTCGACTCCATGGACATCGAGCGCGAGCGCGGCATCACCATCAAGGCGCAGACCGTGCGCCTGAAATACCGCGCGAAGGACGGCAAGGACTACGTTCTGAACCTGATCGACACCCCCGGCCATGTCGACTTCGCCTACGAGGTGAACCGCTCGCTCGCCGCCTGCGAGGGCTCGCTCTTGGTGGTCGACGCCTCGCAGGGCGTCGAGGCGCAGACGCTCGCCAACGTCTATCACGCCATCGATGCCGGCAACGAGATCGTGCCGGTGCTGAACAAGGTCGATCTGCCGGCGGCCGAGCCCGACAAGGTTCGCCAGCAGATCGAGGACGTGATCGGCATCGACGCCTCCAACGCCATCCTGATCTCGGCCAAGACCGGGCTCAACGTGCCCGAGGTGCTGGAGGGGATCGTCACCCGGCTGCCGCCGCCGAAGGGCGACCGCGACGCGCCGCTCAAGGCGCTGCTCGTGGACTCCTGGTACGACCTCTATCTCGGCGTCGTCGTGCTGGTGCGCATCGTCGACGGCACGCTGCGCAAGGACCAACGCATCAAGATGATGGGCACCGGCGCCGTCTACAACGTGGACCGCGTCGGCGTGTTCACGCCCAAGCTCGTCAACGTGGACGAGCTTGGCCCCGGCGAGATCGGCTTCCTCACCGCCTCGATCAAACAGGTGGCGGACACCCGCGTCGGCGACACCATCACCGACGACCGCAAGCCCACCGCCGCCCCGCTGCCCGGCTTCCGCCCGGCCATTCCGGTGGTGTTCTGCGGCCTGTTCCCGGTCGATGCCGCGCAATTCGAGGACCTGCGCGCCGCCATGGGCAAGCTGCGCCTCAACGACGCGAGCTTCAGCTACGAGATGGAGACGTCGGCGGCGCTCGGCTTCGGCTTCCGCTGCGGCTTCCTCGGCCTCCTGCATCTGGAGATCATCCAGGAGCGGCTGCATCGCGAGTTCAACCTCGACCTGATCGCGACCGCGCCTTCGGTGATCTACAAGATCAAGCTCCGCAGCGGCGGCACGCTCGAGATCCACAATCCGGTCGACATGCCCGATCCGATGAAGATCGAGGAAATCGAGGAGCCGTGGATCGAAGCCACCATCATGACGCCGGACGACTATCTCGGCGCCGTGCTGAAGCTGTGCCAGGACCGCCGCGGCGACCAGAAGGAGCTCACTTACGTCGGCAACCGCGCGATGGTGAAATACGACCTGCCGCTCAACGAGGTGGTGTTCGATTTCTACGACCGGCTGAAATCGGTCTCGAAGGGCTATGCCTCGTTCGACTACCACCTCACCGACTATCGGCCCTCCGACCTCGTCAAGCTCCAGATGCTGGTCAACGGCGAGCCGGTCGACGCGCTCGCCATGCTGGTGCACAAGACCCGCGCCGAGAGCCGCGGCCGCGCCATGGCCGAGAAGCTCAAGGAGCTGATCCCGCCGCACATGTTCCAGGTGCCGATCCAGGCTGCCATCGGCGGCAAGGTGATCGCGCGCGAGACGGTGCGCGCCTTCCGCAAGGACGTGACCGCAAAATGCTACGGCGGCGACGTCACCCGCAAACGAAAACTTCTGGAGAAGCAGAAGGAAGGCAAGAAGAAGATGCGGCAATACGGCAAGGTCGACATCCCGCAGGAGGCGTTCATCGCCGCGCTGAAGGTGGATGTGTGAGGGGGAACATGTCCTCACCAGATCAGCCTGTCAAATTCCAACTAAGACGGCTCGCTGTAGTCAATAAGGAGACAATCGCTGCTGAAATTCGCCGTATTGCAGCGATACCCCGACAATCACACTTGGCGGTCACCGACTTGAAGAAGCTAGGGGCACGTGTCGGTGCGACTACAATTCGCCGTCATTTCGGAACCTGGCAAGCAGCGCTCAAGTACGCGGGACTTGAGCACATGTTCAGTGGCTCGCAGCCAACTAAGCAGGGCGTAATTCATCGCAACCAAATGCGTTCGAACGAAGAGCTTCTCGCAATACTTCGGGCAGTTGCCGAGAAGCTCGGGAAAATTGAACTAACGAAGGATGAAGCAGAACTGCACTCGGAAATTAGACAGGGCACGATCCGGAAGCGTTTTGGATCGTGGGCAAATGCACTGAGGGCAGCTGGACTTCGACAGGCCAAACTCGGTAAGCGATACACGGACGAAGAGTGCTTTGAAAATCTCTTGACGGTGTGGACGCATCATACGCGTCCGCCTAAGTACGACGAGATGTCGTTGCCGCCGTCGACTATTGGTGGCAAGGCATACACAAAACGATTTGGAAGCTGGAACAAGGCCCTTGCCGCATTTGTCGACCGAGTCAATAACGCCAACGACGATGCGACTTCAGTGGTCGGAACACCTACGCCATCAACGTCGGTAGTTGATGGGGCCGGAGGCGGTGTTGGTAAGCAACGCCCTTCAATATTGGAAGAAGTCCGACGCGATATCAAGCTTGGTCTGCGCTTTGCAATTTTGCGGCGTGATCGCTTCCGTTGTAGCGCGTGCGGTTCAAGCCCAGCTACACATCCCGGTTGTGTGCTGCATGTTGATCACATCTTGCCGTTTTCAAGGGGCGGAAAGACACTAGCCGACAATCTCCGCACACTCTGCGCGGACTGCAATATCGGCCGAGGAAATCGCTTTCGGGATTGAGACGGTGCGCGCCTTCCGCAAGGACGTGACCGCAAAATGCTACGGCGGCGACGTCACCCGCAAGCGCAAGCTTCTGGAGAAGCAGAAGGAAGGCAAGAAAAAGATGCGGCAATACGGCAAGGTCGACATCCCGCAGGAGGCGTTCATCGCCGCGCTGAAGGTGGATGTGTAGGAACGAAGGTTGCGGCCTTGCATCGCCCGCGACCGCCTGTGACATGTTACGCGCGCACCGACGAGACGGCAGCGGCAAATGCGATCCGGCCCGGGGACACTGTCGCCCGGGCCGAACGTGGCAGGCCTGCCGGACGGGGATCAGCAGCGGCTGACCCACTGCCCGTTGCGGAAGCCGCAGCGCGCTTCGGCGTCGGCGGATACCGTAACGGCGCCGATGGAGCCGAGGACGGCAAGCGCGGCAAGCAAGGTGAAGACCTTCGACATGGCTGGTTCTCCGAATGGTGGCGCGGATGCGCCGTCTGGGTGAAGGGGGTGTCGCCCCACGCCCGGGTCAGACGGACACGTCAAAAAATTCGCGGGGCGCCAAGTGTCCCGGGCGAACGGGACGTCATCACGTCACGCGCTGCGGCGGCCGTCCGAGCGCGGCGCGCAGGTGGCGCAGCGCGTCGCGCAGCCAGCGCACCGGCATGCTCACGTAATATTTGCGGGTGAATTGGAGCCGGCCGAACAGGCTCACCGGCAGCGCCGTGTCGGCCGGCATGTACCAGGCGTTGAGGTCGGTGCGCCGCACCCAGCGATAGCCGCGCCGCTCGATCGCGCGATGCAGCTTGAGATTCAGCACATGGTCCTCCACCAGCAGGAGCCGCGGACGCCAGCGCGCGAGATCGAGCCCCTCGATGACGTCGAGCTCGTGGCCTTCCACGTCGATGGAGATGAAGTCGATCGGCGCCGGTGCCTGCGCGTCGGCGAGGATGTCGTCGAGGGTACGCGTCTCGACCTCGATCTCGCCTTCCGGACGCAGGCCGGCGATGACCAGGCGGTCGTTGAGCGACGAGTAGCGCCCGAGCACGTTCATGCGCATGCTGCCGCGATTGCGCGGCGAGGTGGCGGCCACCTCGTACACCTTGGCGCGGCGCAGCCGCCGCAGTTCGGCCGCGCAGTCCGGCCGCGGCTCGATCAGCACGCCGCGCCAGCCCTTCTGCTCGAGCTGCCAGGTCTGCGAGATGAATTCCGGATCGGCGGCACCGACGTCGACGAAAAAGCCGTCGTTTACGTCGCGGAAGAATTCCGCCAGCAGCCGCTCCTGGTCGTCGTCCCGGAAGATCGCGCGCTGCATCTAGCCGCCGATCACCGCGACGCCCTGGATCTCGATCAGCATGCCGGGCCGCGCGAAGTGCGACACCGTGATGAGCGCCGAGGCCGGGAAGTTGCCATCCGGGAAGAAGCCTTTGCGCAATTCGACGAAGCGGTCGCCGTTGCGCGGGTCGTTGATGAACACCGTCATGGTGACCATGTCGGCGAGCGAGCCGCCCGCGCGCCTGAGCGTCTTGTCGATCAGGCTGAAGATCGTCCTCGTCTGGGCGTCGAAATTGCCGGCAATGTCGTTGCCGGCTTCGTCGCGGGTGGCGGTCTGGCCGGCGAGCCAGACGGTGCGGCCGCCCTGGGTGATCACCGCGGGCGAATAGGCGCGCGCCGCCTGCTGCTCGGATTTCTCAAGATACTGAACCATCGCTTGCTCCCTCGGCCCGCGCGCGGTTGCGCGGCCGGACCGGCGGAGCATACGCGGATTGGGCCGGCAGGAGCAGGCGGTTCAGCGGCCGCGCGGGGCGCGCGTGTCGAAGGCGGAACGCCTGACGGCAGGCAGGCGCTCGGCCGGGCGTGTGCCCAGATCGGCGCGTGGACCGCGGCGGTCCTCGAAGCGCAGCAGCACGCCCATGGTGCCCCAGAAGCGGCGCGCGCGCCGGCGCTGCGCGAGCGCATGGTCGGCGAGCACGATCACGCGGGCTTGAGCAAGGTGGGTCACGGTCGCCTCCTAAGATCGTCGGCATTCGGCCTTTGCAGATTCGTCGTGGCGCTGAATTCCGGGGTTCATCGTACCGGGGGCGATTTCACGCCGGCCGTGACAACCGTCACAAAGCGGGCGGGATTCCGATGCCTTTGGAGTTGTTGCTAATCATTATCAATTGCAATAATGTCGCCCGCGGTTTTTCGTGGGAGGAATGAATGCGCCCAATTCTGAGTTCGGCCGCCCTCGCGGCGGCAGCCTTGGTTGTGTCCGTCGGCGTCGCCGGCGCCGCCGGCGATCTCGCCCAGCAGAAGCCGATCGAGGCCACGGTCGCGCTCGGAACGCCCGGGCGGCACGTGTTCGAGCCCAATCGACTGCGTTTCGAGACCGGCAAGCTCTACAAGCTCGTGCTGACCAACCGCAGCAGCGATCCGCACTACTTCACCTCGCACGCGTTCACGCAGCTCATCTTCACGCGCAAGGTGCAGGTGACGCATTCGATCGGCGGCAAGACTGTGACGCTCGCCGAGTTCAAGGGCGCGATCCGCGAGATCGAGGTCTATCCGGGATTCAGTGCAGAATGGTGGTTCGTGCCGGTCGCGACCGGGCGCGTCACCGACCTGCACTGCGGCATCCGCGGCACCGACGGCAAGACCCATGCCGAGCACGGCATGACCGGCGAGATCGTCATCGAGTGACGGCGCGGATGGAACCTGCGCTGCGGCATGGTGTTGAATCGTCGACAGCCACCATGCGCAGGAGTCCCCATGCCACGCGGCGACAAGTCAAGCTACACCGACAAGCAGAAGCGCAAGGCCGAGCATATCGAGGAAGGCTACGAGAAGCGCGGCATCCCCCGCAGGGAGGCTGAACGGCGGGCCTGGGCCACGGTCAACAAGGAAAGCGGCGGCGGCAAGAAGAGCGGCTCCGGCCGCGGTAAGCGCGAGAACCGCTCCGCCTCGCGCAAGGGCGGCCGGATCGGCGGACGCGCGGCGGCGCGGCGTCCGGCAGCGGCGCGTTCGCGCGCGGCCAAGAAGGCGGCCGCGACGCGCAAGCGGCGCGCCGCATCACGCTGATGGCGTTGACGGCGCGATCAGCGCTGCGCCATGCGCGACACCGAATCCTGGATGTTGATGCGGGTGTTGGCCATGCCGTGCCGCTGCACCAGCGCAAACAGCACCGCGGCATTGGACGGGTGCAGCCGCACGCAGCCCTTCGAGGCGCGCGCGCCGAGCTGGGCGATCGCGGTGGTGCCGTGGATGGCGAAATGGCCGCTGTAGAAGATCGCATAGGGCATCGGCGCATTGCCGAAAATGCTGGAGCGGTGGTAGCGCGACAGGATCTGAGCCCGGAACGACCCGCTCGGCGTGCCGCCGAGCCCGGTCGACACCGGCCAAGTGTAGCGGTGCTCGCCGTCCACCATCACGAACATGCGCTGTTTGGCCTTGTCGACCGTCACCACGACCTCGGCCTGGGCGCTGCCGCAGGGCAGCAGCCAGACAGCAAGCATCGCAGCCGCCATCGCGGCTGCCGTCCTGAATTGTGGCATCGCAGGCCCCCGAGCCCTGATCAACGCTTCGATTCTGCCGCAGGATCGCCTCATAGAGACGATCTTGTAAAGCCGCGCACGTTACCGCGGCGCTAATTGTGGACAGGGTGTGGTTTGCATGCACCGGCGGCTGCCATGAAGCCCGACATTCTGACCATCGGGCACTCCAACCTCCCGGCCGACCGGTTTCTCGGATTGCTGAAGTCACACGGCGTCACCGCCGTGGCAGATGTCCGCTCGGTCCCGTTTTCGCGGCGATTTCCCTGGTTTTCAACCCGAACCCTGGCCGAGCGCCTGCAGGGGCAAGGCATCGCCTATGCCGCGATGGGCGATACGCTCGGCGGCCGGCCCGCCGACCCGCGCTTGTATTGCGACGGTGTCGCCGACTACGAGGCGATGGCCCGCACCGACGGCTTCCGCGCGGGCCTCGACCGCCTTGCCTCGGACATGCAGCGCCACCGCCTGTGCCTGATGTGCGCGGAGCGCGAGCCGCTCGATTGCCACCGCTGCCTGCTGGTCGGCCGTGCACTCAAGGAGCGCGGCTATTCCGTCGGCCACATCCTGGGTGACGGCACGGTCGAGCCGCACGCCGCCGCAGAGGACCGGCTGCTGGCGGGAGCGAGCGCCGACCTGTTCGGCGATCCGCGGCAGCGCCTGGCGGAAGCCTACCGTTCCCGTGCCGGCAGGATCGCGGCGCGTCTCGCCGATCGGCTCCGGCCCGGCCGTACGCCACGCGCCATGACCTCCTAGGCCCCTTTCATCCCGTCTTAAGGCAGGAACCGTAGCTTCGGCGGCGTCCGCCGGAGCCCGCAATGTCCCTGTCCGCAACCGTTGCCGCCCTGCCCCGCGAGCCCGCGGAAACCCGCAAGCTCCTGCTGCTGATCTGGGCGGTCTCGGTCGCAACCTACCTGTTCGCCGGGCAGGGCCTGACGGTTTCGACCGACGACGCCATGCGCCTCGTGCAGGTGCGCGACCTTCTCGCCGGCCAAAGCTGGTTCGACGTCACCCAGCATCGGCTGAGCCCGCCCGCCGGCGTCGCCATGCACTGGTCGCGCCTGATCGACCTGCCGCTCGCCATCCTGATCCGCGCCGGAGAAATCGCGGTGCCGGCGGTGCAGGCAGAACGGGTGGCGCTCGCGGTCTGGCCGGCGGCACTATTGCTGGTCTTGCTGTTTGGTGTCGTGCGGCTGGCGCGCGATCTGGCCGACGACAGTGCCGCACGGCTGGCGCTGATCTTCGCGGCATTGATGGCGCCGGTGCTCCAGCACTTCCGGCCGGGCGCGATCGACCACCACAACGCCCAGCTGGTGCTGACGGTGTGGGCGCTTGCACTCATGGTACGGGACCGCCCGGGCGGCGCTGCGCTCGCGGGCGCGCTATGCGCGCTGTCGCTGGCGATCGGGCAGGAAATGGTGCCCATGATCGCGGTATTGTCCGGCCTCATCACTCTGCGCTGGATCATGCGCGGCGAGCCTTGTCGCCCCGCTGCGGCGGCGTTCGGAATCGCGCTCGGCGCAGTGACGCTGGGCCTCTTCGTCGCGACGGTACCGCCCTCGCGCTACCTCACCGCCACCTGCGATGCGTTGTCGATCGTGCAGGTGGCGATTGCGGTCTGCGGCGGCTTCGGCCTCGCGATCCTGGCCGCCTGGCGCAGCCTGAACGCCGTCCGCAGACGCGTCGCCGGCGCCGCCGGCCTTGGCGAAGTGGTCTCCGCCATTGTCGTGCTCGGATTTCCCGCCTGTCTCGGCGATCCCTATTCGCAGCTCGAACCAAGGCTCGCGGCATTGTGGCTCGCGAATGTCAGCGAGGCGCGCAGCATTGCGAGCATGATGCGCGATCTGCCGCACGAGGTGCTGCCGTATTACGGCCTGCCGGCGATCGGACTCGTGCTCGGCATCTACCGCTGCCGGAACGATCTCGACCGGTGGGGCTGGGTCCTCGGCACCTCGGCGCTGGCGATGGCTACGCTGATCGCGATCTGGCAGGTGCGCGGCAGCGCGACGGCGAATGCACTGGCGCTTGCGCTGGTCGCTGCGGCGCTGGTGCGCGGTCTTCCGGTGCCGGAAGGCCGCGCGGTCTTCTTCGGGCTCGGACGGGCTGTGCTGGTCGCCGCCCTCGTCATCAATCCGCTGACGCTGATAGCCGCGGGCCGGGCTGCCGCCTGGGCGGTGGAGCAGGCTTCCGGCACGCGCCGCCCGACGGTGATCGCGGACGGGCCCGGCACCTGCCGGCTGCCGGCGGACTACGCGCCGCTCGCGCGCCTGCCGCAGGGCCTCGTGCTTGGCTTCATCGACGCCGGTCCTTACCTGCTGATGCAGACGCCGCATCGCGTGCTCGCGGCGCCCTTTCATCGCAACGTGCACGGCAATGCGGCGATGCTCGAAGTATTCCTAGGCCGCCCGGAGGAAGCGGCCGGCCGACTCGCCGCGCTCGGCGTCGACTATGTCGCATTTTGTCCCGGGGCGCCGGAGCGTCACAATTACGCCGCGGCGGCGCCGGAGGGACTCGCGGCAGCGCTCGGCCGCGGCAAGGTTCCGGAGGTGTTCGAACGCATCCCGCTCGACGGCACCGAGGTCCTCGTCTACCGCCGGCGGTAAAATTTGGTTCGGGACGGAAGCCCATCGACGTAGACTGTGTAAACTCTAGGGCGGCCTGCCACGGAGGGGATATGACAGCGGTCAGCAAGGCACTTCGGTTCCTGGGTTGGCGCGCGCTGCTGCCGGCGATCACGGCCGCAGCGATCGCGAGCTGCGTCGCCAACGCGCAAGACAAAGGCACGATCGATCCGAAGCCCCTGCCACCACTTGCCAATCCTGACGATCCCAGGACCCCGGCCAAGGAGCTGTTCGGCCGCCGCGTCACCGCGGCGCCGCTCGAGGCGCGTGCGATCGGCTTTTACGCCAAAGGATGCTTGGCGGGCGCCGTCGCCATGCCGATCAATGGCAAGACCTGGCAGGTGATGCGGCTGTCGCGCAACCGCAACTGGGGCCATCCGACGCTCATCAAATTCCTCGAGCAGCTGTCGGAGAAGGGCGCCAAGCTCGGCTGGCCTGGGCTTCTGGTCGGCGACATCTCCCAGGCGCGCGGTGGCCCGATGCTGACCGGCCACGCCAGCCATCAGGTCGGCCTCGACGCCGACATTTGGCTCACCCCGATGCCGAACCGCGAATTGACCCGCCTGGAGCGCGAAGAAATGTCCGCTACCATGGTGGTGGCGAAGAGCCGCAAGGACGTCGACCCGGACATCTGGACGCCGGCGCATGCCGCGATCATCAAAGCGGCGGCGGAGACTCCGCAGGTCGAGCGCATCTTCGTCAATGCCGCAATCAAGAAGGCGCTTTGCCGCGCGCCCGATGCCGATCGCGCCTGGCTGCGGAAGGTGCGGCCGATGTGGGGTCACGACTATCACTTCCACATCCGCATGAGCTGCCCGCCGGGCAGCCCCAACTGCCGGGCGCAGGACCCGGTTCCGCCCGGCGACGGTTGTGGGAAGGAACTCGACTGGTGGTTCCGCGACGCCATCATCAATCCGAAGAAGGCGCCGCCGAAGAAGGACCCGGTGGAGAAGAAGGATGCCAAGCCGAAGCCCAAGCCGAAACCGAAGAAGCAGATCGTGATGGCCGATCTGCCAGCCGCGTGCCGGCAGGTGCTGCTGGCGCCGTGACCGGCTCAGCGCGGCGTACCGAAGCTCGCGACGGTCGTCATGGTCACCACGATCTCAAGCGCGAGCGCCCACCCCGTCACAGCAAGGGCGTAAGGCAGTGCCCTTCCGCGCTCGACCCGTTTCACGACCGGCGCCCCGGTCCACAGCAAGTGGAAACCGTAGAGGCCGAGCAGCGTAAGAAAGCTCGCACCCGGCACCAGCAGAAAGATTCCGGCGAGCCACACCGGCGTGAACGAATAGACGGTGAGGCGCAACGACTGCGGAAAGTCCCGCTCGCCTCCGAACGCCGGCGCCAGCATGTCGGCAAGCAGCGCCACCGCATAGACGATCGCAAAGGTGAGCGCGTAGGACAGTACGGCGCCGGTCATTCCCTGAACGAACGGGACAAAGCCGCCGATCTGCGTGCCGCCGACGAACCGCGCCAGCGGCGGGATCAGGGCGAGGATGGCGACATAGAACAGACACCGCCCGCTGCCGGCTTCGCGCGCGACCGCCGGCCATTCCGCCTGCGGCGCCAGCACGATTCCCCTGACGCGCCGGACGATCTCTTGCATGCCCTGCCCCCGACGCCACTGTCGCGCACCGGCGCCACCCGCGCAATGGCCGCCCATTGAATGCCGGCGCGCTTTACCGCAGCGATACCAAACTGCTAGAGTGGATGCGTGACCTGTGACGCGCCGTAAGCGCGTCCTCACCGTCGGAATGGCGCTTCCGGCCCGGTCGCTCCCTGGATCGCCACGTCGCAGTTCGCGCACGCGCGCCAGGCGTCACTTGGAGCGTCACGATGTTCATGCCGGCCCTTGGCCTCATGATCACAACCCTGGTGCTGATCGTCGCCGGATCACTCGCGCTGCCGGCGGCGCAACCACCTTCGCTGACGATCTTCGCCGCCGCCTCGATGAAGAACGCGCTCGATAGCGTCAACGCCGCCTTCACCCGGCGCACCGGCATCGGGACGGTGGCGAGCTACGCCGCCACGTCCGCCCTCATGCGCCAGATCGAACAGGGCGCGCCCGCCGATGTCTTCGCATCGGCCGATCTCGACTGGATGGAATACGGACTGAAAAGCAAGCTTATCGACTCGAGGACCCGCATCAATCTGCTGGGTAACAGGCTGGTCCTGATCGCGCCAAAGGACTCGAAGATTGCAGCCGTCATGCTCGTGCCGGGGGTCGACCTCGCGAAGCTCATCGGCGAAGGCCGCATCGTCACCGGCCAGGTGAAATCGGTGCCGGCCGGGCGTTATGCCAAGGCGGCGCTCGACAAGCTGGGACTCTGGCCATCGGTCGAAAAGCGGATGGCCATGGTCGAAAACGTGCGGGTCGCGCTCACGCTGGTTGCGCGCGGCGAGGCGGCGCTGGGCCTGGTCTACGAGACCGACGCCAAGATCGAACCGGGTGTGCGGATCGTCGCGCATTTTCCAGCCGACTCGCATCCCGCAATCACGTATCCGGTTGCCGCCACCATGCTGGCGAAGCCGCAAGCCGCGCGCTATCTCGACTTCCTTCAATCGAGGGCGGCGAAGACGGTCTTCGAGGCATTCGGCTTCAGCTTCCTGATCGAGCCGATGTCATAACCGGCGGGCCATCGTGTTTGACCTCACGCCTGACGAATGGATCGCGATTCGCCTGTCGCTGCGGATCGCGCTGGTGGCAACGGCGGTAGCGCTGCCGTTCGGCATCGCGGTCGCCTGGTTGCTCGCGCGCAAGGATTTCTGGGGCAAGTCACTGCTTGACGGGATCGTGCACCTTCCGCTGGTGCTGCCGCCGGTGGTGACCGGCTATCTGCTGCTGATTTCGTTCGGCCGGCGTGGCCCGATCGGCGCGTTCCTGGCCGACCATTTCGGCATCGTTTTTTCGTTTCGGTGGACCGGGGCGGCGCTGGCGTGCGGCGTCATGGCGTTTCCCTTGCTGGTGCGGGCAATCCGCCTATCGTTCGAGGCCATCGACCGTCGCCTCGAACACGCCGCGGCGACGCTGGGCGCGAGCCCGTTTCGCACGTTCATGACGGTGACGCTGCTGCTGTCCCTGCCCGGCATCATCGCCGGCATGGTCCTCTGCTTCGCCAAAGCGCTCGGCGAATTTGGCGCAACCATCACCTTCGTGTCCAACATTCCGGGCGAGACGCAGACGCTGTCGGCGGCGATCTACACGCTCACGCAAGTGCCGGGCGGAGATGCTGCCGCGCTCCGTCTCGTGATCGTCGCCATCGCCATCGCGCTCGCCGCACTGGTCGCGTCGGAATGGTTCGCCCGCCGCGCCGGCATGCGCTATCACGGGGAGTGACGATGCTCTCTTTCGACGCCGAAAAGCGGCTTGGCGATTTCACGATCGTCGCGAAGTTCCGGACAGCGGGCGGCGCAACGGCGCTTTATGGTCCTTCGGGCTCGGGCAAGACCTCGATCGTCAACATGATCGCCGGACTTGTGACGCCGGATCGCGGCCGCATCGCGCTCGGCGACACGGTGCTGTTTGACAGCACGGCCCGCATCGACGTGCCGGCGCACCGCCGCCGCATCGGCTACGTGTTTCAGGAAGGCCGCCTGTTTCCGCACCTCAGCGTCGCGCAGAACCTGCACTACGGCCGCTGGATGGTCGGGCTGACGCGCGACGAGGCCGAGCACGCGCGGATCGTTGCGCTGCTCGACATCGGCCACCTGCTGGAGCGGCGGCCCGGCCGGTTGTCCGGCGGCGAACGTCAGCGCGTCGCCGTCGGCCGCGCCCTCCTGATGAGGCCGCGCCTCCTGCTGCTCGACGAGCCGCTTGCCTCGCTCGACCGCGCCCGTAAGCTCGAAATCCTGCCGTATCTCGCGCGGCTGCGCGACGAAGCGAAGGTACCAATGATCTACGTCAGTCACCAGGCAAGCGAGATCGTGAAGCTCGCATCGCAGGTCGTGCGGATCGAGGACGGAACCGTGGAGGCCGTGGGTGGCCTCGAACTGCTTGATGTGGAGCGGCGCGAGATGGTCATCTAGGGCGCATGTTCCCGCCCGAGCGAATCGTCTGTCTCACGGAAGAAACCGTAGAGACGCTCTACCTCCTTGGCGAGGAGCGCCGTATCGTCGGCGTATCCGGCTATGCGGTACGGCCGGCGCGGGTCCGCAAGGAGAAACCGCGCGTCTCGGCCTTCATCTCCGCCCACTTCGAGAAGATCCTTGCACTCGAACCAGACCTGGTGCTGACGTTCTCCGACCTCCAAGCCGATATCGCGGCGGAACTGATCCGGCGCAATGTCGCGGTCCATGCCTTCAACCAGCGCGACGTCGCCGGCATCCTCGACATGATCCGCACGCTGGGCGCGCTCGCCGGCGTGCAGCTCAAGGCGGATGCGCTCGCCGCCTCGCTCTCGGCGCGGCTGCGCAAGGTGCGTGAGCGGGCCGCAGCCCTGCCACGCCATCCGCGCGTCTTTTTCGAGGAATGGGACGACCCCATGATCTCCGGCATCAAATGGGTGTCGGAGCTGATCGAGATTGCGGGCGGCGTCGAGGTGTTTCCGGCGTTGGCCGAGCGAAAGAACGCCAAGGACCGTATCGTGTCGCGCGAGCAGGTGATTGCGGCTGCGCCCGACATTGTCGTCGGTTCCTGGTGCGGCAAGAAATTCGTGCCGGCCAAGGTGTCGGCGCGGCCGGGCTTCGACGTCGTGCCAGCCGTGCGCACGGGCTGGCTGCGCGAGATCAAGTCGCCGCTGATCCTCCAGCCCGGGCCGGCCGCGCTTACCGACGGTCTCGATGCGCTCTCCGCCATCATCGCGAGGTGGGCGACGGCGTGACCTGCCGCGCAAGCTTCGTCAGCACGCCGGCGAGATAGTCGAAGGCCGCGACCAGACTCGGGCCGGCGCACAGCGTAAAGCGGCTCGGCAGCACGATGCGTTTGGACGGCGGATAGAGCGCGCGCAGCGCTGGATGGGCGAGATAGAGCGCGCCCTGCCCGTCCGCCGTCTCGATCAGGCTCGCCAGCACGAGATAGTCGGGCCGCAGGGCTACGAGCCTCTCAAGCGGAACGAAGCCCCCGTAGCCCTTCGGCGCCCCCGCCGGCGGCTTCAGTCCGGCTTCGGCCATGAGCGCGCCGGCAAGGCTGTCGGGTCCGACCGTGTAGCCGGCATTGCCGACCAGCAGCGCGCTCGACTGGGGCGGCCGTGGCGCGGCCGCGAGCCGTCGCCTGGCCGCATCGATGTCGGCGATCAGCGCCTCGCCGCGCTCGGGATGGCCCAGGAGTTTCGCCATCGCGCGAATCTGCGCGAGACCCGCATCGATGTCACTCACGACATCGACGCCGACCACACGAAACCCGAGGCTGCGCAGCATGCGCTGTGTCAGCGGCCGGTCCCAGGTCCCGACCAGCACAAGATCGGGCTTGAGTGGAACCATGGCCTCGGCTTGCAGCGACAGCCGCGGATAGGCGCGCGCCTTGTCGGAAACGGTCGAGATCGCGGGATCGCTGGCATAAGGCGACAACCCGACGATGCTCTCGGGATCGGCAAGTGCGACCACGAGCTGGTCCGCGCAGACATTGAACGACGCGATGCGGCGCGGCGGATCGGAATCGGCGACGGCATCCACGCCCGACGCAAGCACCAGCCAGGCAAGCGCAAGCACCAATTGTCCGCGACGTGCCGCCATGAACCCTCCGCACGGATAGTGCCGCAAATCCGTTGGAGGGCAAGCCGGAAGCCTGTAGGAAAGGCACCGGAGAATGCCATGACGCGCGCCGAACCGGGTAGTCTGCGCCTCATCCTCACGCTGGCAGCGCTGATGACAGCGCTGGCACTCATATCGCTGATGGTGGGACCGGCAGGGCTCTCGCCACAGCAGGCGATTGCCGGACTGTTCGGTGACGACGCCACCGCCGCAATCGTGGTGCGCGACATCCGCCTGCCGCGTACCGTGCTTGCGCTGCTGATCGGCGCGACCTTCGGACTCGCCGGCGCCGCCTTGCAGGGGCTCTTGCGCAATCCGCTCGCCGAGCCGGCGCTGTTCGGCGCGCCGCAGGCCGCCTCGGTCGGCGCCTCGTTCGTGATCGCATACGGGCTCGCGGGCGCGACCTCGTTCGCGGTCCCGGTGGCTGGGATCGCCGGCGCGCTCGTTTCCATCGGCGGGCTGGTGGCGATCGCCGGACGCCGCGCCAGCCTCACCGTCACGCTGCTGGCGGGGCTCGCGCTGGCGTCGCTGGCCGGCGCCGCGACCGCCCTGATCCTCAATCTGGCGCCGACGCCGTACGCGGCGCTGGAGATCGCCTTCTGGCTCCTGGGATCGCTGGAGGACCGCAGCCGCGACCATCTCCTGATCGCCGCGCCCTTCTTCGCCGCAAGCTGGGTCCTGCTCGCACTGCACGCGCGCACGTTTCGCGCGCTGACCCTGGGCGAGGACGCCGCCGCGTCCCTCGGCGTCGACATCGACCGTACGCGCGTGCTGGTGGTCGTCGGCGTGGCGCTCGGGGTCGGCGCCGCCGTTGCCGTCGCGGGATCGATCGGCTTCATCGGGCTGGTCGCGCCGCACCTGGTGCGGCGTGCAGTCGGATCCGATCCGGCGCGGGTGTGCCTGCCGGCGGCACTCATGGGCGCCGTCCTGCTGATAACAGCCGACATCGCCGTGCGTCTCATTCCCGCCAATCCCAATGCGACGGCGGTCGAATTGAAGCTCGGCGTGGTCACGGCGTTGGTCGGCGTGCCGTTCTTCCTGATGATGATCTTCCGCGAGCGCCGCCTGCTCGACGGAGCGCCGTCATGAACGCGACCAGGCCGAAGCTGCACGCCGCCGACGTTGTGGTGCGATACGGCGACGCGACGGTGGTCGATCTGCGCGCGCTTGACCTGCACACCGGGGAATTCACTGTGCTGGTCGGCCCCAATGGCGCGGGCAAGACCACGCTGATGCGCACATTTGCAGGCCTCATCCGGGCGGAGGGCCGCATCGAGATCGACGGCAGGCCGCTGCCCTCGTTCGATGCACGCGAGCGAGCGCGCCGCGTCGCCTATCTGCCGCAGGGCCATGTGTTCCATTGGCCCATGCCGGTCGCAGCCGTGGTGGCGCTCGGCCGCTATGCCTATGGCGACGCGTTCTCGTCGCTGAGCGACCTCGACCGCCGCGCTATCGGCCAGGCGCTGGCCGCTACCGCCACCGAAGCCTTTGCCTCGCGTCCGGTCACCACCCTGTCGGGTGGCGAGCGCGCCCGCGTCGCGCTGGCGCGCGCACTCGCCAGCGAGGCGCCGATTCTGCTGGCCGACGAGCCGACGGTGTCGCTCGATCCGCGCCACCAGCTCGTCGTGATGGACCTTTTGCGGCGCGCCGCGCGCAACGGCGGTGCCGTTCTGGCGATCGTTCATGACCTCGCGCTCGCGGCGCGTTTCGCCGACCGCATCGTGCTCATGGATGCCGGCCGGCTGGTCGCCGATGGCACCCCGCGCGACGTGCTCACGCCGGAACGGATCGCGGCGGTGTTCGCGGTCGAGGCCGTTATCGCCGACGATGCCGTCACGCCGCTCCCGATCCTGCGACGTCCGCTGTAGCGGGCCTCATCGGAAGCGCGACACGATGCGCCGCAGCGCCTGCTTGATGCGCCCGGCCGTCGTGGCCGCCGCCGCTTCCTCGAGTTCCTCCGCCAGCCGCAGACCCACATCGACGACACGGTGATCGGCCACCCGCCGCACCACCAGCGCAATGGCGCCGAGCGGTACGATGTCACCGGCGCGCGGCGTGCGGACCGTCCGGCGGGCGATGAAGTCGGCAAGCGACATCCCCAGTTCCTCCGGCGCAATCGACAGTCCGTAGATCTCAGCAAGCTCGCCCAGCGTGTGGTCGCCGGTGACGAAGAAATCTCCCAGCAGCCGGGGGTCCGGCCGCGCCGGCGGCGGCATGTCGACAAAGAACCGGTCGAGCGCCTGGGCCCGTTCCGGCGGCGCCAGGAGATAAATGTAGTCGCCCTGCTGCAAAGGTTCGGCCTCGGCCGGGCTCAGGATGCGTTCGTCGCGCACCACCAGCGTCGGCCGCGCCCAGTTTGGCAGCAGGCCGCGCCGCAGGTAGGGACTGTTGGGGCCGAGCGGATAGCCCACGAGTTCCTGTTCGAGTTGACCGGGCAGATCGAGCTCGACCCGGCGCGGCAGCGGATCGCTGCGCGGAAACGACACACGAAGCCAGCGCGCCGACTGCGCAATCGTCCAGCCCTGCACCAGCAGCGATGTCAGCACGACGACGAATCCAACATCGAAATAGAGTTGCCCGTTCGGCAACCCGACCAGCATCGGGATGGAGCCGATGAAGATGCCGACCGCGCCGCGCAAGCCGACCCAGGACATGAACGCCTTTTCCCGCCAGTTGAACGGATAGGGTGCCAGGCACAGGAACACCGACGCCGGACGTGCGATCAGCATCAGCGTCAGCGCGACCGCCAGCGCGGGCAGGATCGTCTGCGGCAGCCGGCCCGGCCACGACAGCAGCCCGAGCACCACGAACATCCCGATCTGCGCCAGCCAGGTTGCGGCATCAAGGAAGGTCACCACTGCGTTATGCGCGCGAACCGCGGCGTTGCCCACGACCAGCCCCGCGATGTACACGGCCAGGAATCCCGAGCCGTGCGCGACTTCGGCCGAAGCAAACACGACAATCGCGCCGGTCGCAACGAAGGGCGCGTGCAGGCCCTGCGGCAGGTTGAGCCGGTTCAGCACCAGCACGACAGCATGCCCGCCGAAGAAGCCCACGATGCCTCCCAACACTGTCTCCAATGCCAGGAAGGTGACAATCTCGCTCCACGACTTCGGGCCATGGAGCAGAATCTCGATCAGCACGATGGTCAGAAAGATCGCGAACGGGTCGTTGACGCCGGATTCGACCTCGAGCGTCGCGCTCACGCGCGGACGCAGCCGCAGGCCCTTGGCATGCAGCAGGAAGAATACCGCCGCCGCATCGGTCGACGCGACCACCGCTCCGACCAGCAGCGCCTCGATCCAGCCGAGCCCGAGCGCGTAGGCCGCTGCCGGCGCCGTCAGCGCGGCGGTGACCAGCACCCCAATCGTCGCCAGCAGGCCCGCCGGCCCGATCACATTGCGGAAGCTCTGGTAGCGGGTGCGCAGGCCGCCGTCGAACAGGATCAGCGCCAGTGCCACCGACCCGATGGTGTAGGCAAGTCGGACGTCGTCGAAACGGATGCCGAGCGGACCCGATTCTCCCGCCAGCATGCCGATCAGCAGGAACGCCAGCAGCAAGGGCGCGCCAAAACGAAGCGCCACCAGGCTCGACAGGATGCCGGCCAGGATCAGAAGCGCCGCAAGCAGGATGCCAATGCTGACTGCGTCAAGCGCCGCCATATCACGAAGTCTTCCTTCCTCGATCGTTGATACATGGCGAGGCGCGAAACACAAAACACGGATCGTCGTCCGCGAAAGCGGGCTGGCGATTATTGCACGCGCGGTTCACGCCTCGGGACCAGCGTATTTGCCGGCCGTGTGCGGGAACATCGCCTTCACGATCTTGAATTTGGAAATGTCGGTGGTGCCGTCCATGTGCGGGAAAATGGCGGCATCGCGGAACACCTTCTCAACCCCGAAATCCAGCATCATGCCGTTGCCGCCATGCAGTTCGACGGCGTGGGTGGCCACCTTCAGGATTTCCTCGGACGCGAACAGCTTGGCCATGTTGCAGAGCGCGTCGGCGTCGGACGCCTTGGCGTCCACCGCCGCCGCCGCGCGACCGAGCAGCGCGCGCACGGCTTCCAGCTTCGTTGCCATCTCGGCCACGCGCAGCGCCACCGCCTGGTGCTTGATCAGAATGCGGCCGCCTTGCACGTAATTCTGCACGTAATCGGACGTCAGCTCGAAGGCGCGCACGCCGACGCCGAGGTTCTTCGCCGCCTGGATGATCTTGCCGGGCTGGAAATAGACGCCGGCGCGGCCGAGCGCATCGTTCTCGGCCAGGAGATGGTCTTCGGGCACCCGCATATCCTCGAACACGAGCTCGCCGTTGTTCATGAAGCGGCAGCCGAGCGTCTCATTGCAACGCGCGATCGTGAGCCCCGGCGTATCGCGCGGCACCAGGAATGACGACGTGCCCTGCTGCATGCCGACCTTGGGATTGGTGTTGGCATAGACCACGAACAACCCGGCATCGTAGCCGTTGGAGATGAACTGCTTGCGGCCATTGATCACCCATTCGCCGCCCTGCTTGACGGCGCGGGTGTGCATGGCGGCCTCCGGCACGTTGTAGGGAAGCCACCGGTCGGAGGCGCCGCGCGGCTCGGTCAGGCAGTGCGCCAGCAGGAACTGCGGGTCCTCGACAATGCGCGGGAACCAGCGCTCCTGGAGATGCCGCGGCGCAAGGTTGCGCAGCAGCACCGACACCTTCCAGATCTGCACCAGCTTGTCGGCAAGCCCGGAATCGCCGCGCGCGATCTCTTCCGCGATGACGGCGAAGGTCTGGGTTTCGGTTCCCTTGTCCAGCTCGACGCCGCCAAACTCCTCCGGCACGCCGAGCGTGCGGATGCCGACCTTCTGTGCGCTATCGAGGATTTCCGGCGGCAGCCGCATCTCCGGGCGCATGTCCCATTCCCGCTGCCAGTTGCCGCGGATAAACGGAATCACGACTTCGTCGACGAATTCGCGGCAGCTCTGCCGCATCAGGCGTTGCTCTTCGGACAGCCCGGTCATTGTGATCTCCTGTTCGCTGGCGCGTTCGACCACCCTATCGTCCGGAGGTGCAAAGGCTCAACGGGGCGTATGCCGGGACGGCCGAATCACTGTCTTATGGGCGGCGAACGGCTAAGCCATGGACGACCTCAAGGACATCTTCGAAGCCCTGGCCATCGCCTGGGCCGCAGTCGCTGCGCAAATCTCGACGATCTGGATACCGATCCAGCTCGGACTGATCGCGCTGGCCGTGCTGCTGGGCTGGGGCCTGGCCGCCCTGCTGCGCCGCCGTCTCGACCTCGTCGCGATGACGATGGGCTGGCCGGTGTATCTGAGGCTCGCGGCGCGGGCATTCATCAGCAATCTCGGCATCATCATCTGCATCGTGCTGCTGGTGGCGGAACGCGCATTGATGCAGGCGGCGACTTGGCCGAGCCGTTCTTATTTCATCGGCGTCGCCATCAGCCTCGCGACCGCCTGGGTTGCGATCGCCATCCTGGCCAGCCTGATCCGCAACCAGTTCGTCAACCGTGTGGTCTCGATCGTCGCCTGGTCGTTTGCGGCGCTGAGTATTCTCGGCCTGCTCGAACCGGTTCGCAGCGGCCTCGATCAGGCCGCTATCACGATCGGCGGGCTGCGGATCAGCGCCCTTCTGGTGCTCAAGACCACGGCACTGCTGCTGCTGACGCTGTGGCTCGCGACTGCGCTGGCCAATTTCCTCGAAACAAGGTTGCGCAGCTATGCCGATCTGACGCCGTCAATCCAGGTATTGCTCGGCAAGCTGATCCGCATCGCGCTCATCGCGTTCGCAGTGCTGGCGGTGCTCAGCAGCGTGGGGATCGATCTCTCGGCGCTCGCGCTGTTCTCCGGCGCGGTCGGTCTCGGGATCGGATTCGGACTGCAAAAAATCGTATCGAATCTGGTCAGCGGAATCATTCTGCTGGCCGACAAGTCGATCAAGCCGGGCGACGTGATCACCGTCGGCGACAGCTTCGGCTGGGTCGACACCATGGGTGCCCGCTACACGTCGGTGGTATCGCGCGACGGCCGCGAGTTCCTGATTCCGAACGAGGACTTCGTCACCCAGCGGGTGATCAACTGGTCCTACTCCCACAACCGTGTGCGGTTGGAAGTGCCGTTCGGCGTCAGCTACGGTAGCGATCCGCACCGGGTTCAAGCCCTCGCCGTCGAGGCCGTGGCGGCATTGCCCCGGGTGCTGCGCGATCCGAAGCCGGTCTGCCATCTGGTGAAGTTTGCCGATTTCTCGATCGACTTCTCCCTGCGGATCTGGATCGAGGATCCGATCGAGGGCGTGACCAATATCCGCAGCGGCGTCCTGTTCGCGCTGTGGGATGCCTTCAAGCGCGACGGCATCGAAATCCCCTATCCGGTGCGGGAAATCAGGGTGACGCCCCCCTCCACCTTGCCGGAAACGCGCCCATCCGCGCCGGCGCCGTGACGTTGCGGCGTTCAAGCTCGCCGCCGCCTTCTTTCAATCGGAACGCTTGCCTCTGTGCCCGACCTGGAACTCCGCCATCCGCATGACCTCGAAGATGACGGCCACCGACCAGCCGATCAGCAGGAGCCCGTTGAGGGCCATGATCGGGCCGATCAGTCGCCGCGGCCCCTCGGTGGGTAGCGCATCGCCGTATCCGAGCGCGGTGTAGTTCTCAAATGCGAAGCTGAAGACATCCGTACCGCTGATCGCGATACCACTGAGATGAAGGAACATCGCCCACACGCCGATCTCGGCAACGTGCGCACACATCAGTACGATCATCGTGACCGTGAGCAGCGCGGTCAACCGTGCAAATATCCCGAGATGCTGCGTCCGCGAATGCGTCCGGCGGGTCGCCACCACGATCAACGCGGTCATCACCGCATGGATTCCAAAGTTGAGGAAGCTGACAACAGCACCGGTGAGCAGGTCACGCAGCACGTTCTATGCCTTCATGCCCGCCGGCGCGACCTGCGACGACCTAAGCCCCATGGCATCGAACGCGCGGCGCACGAGGCCGGAGGCCTTCGCTTCCTCGATGAAATCGGTGGCGAAGGCGCGCGCCGCCGGCCGGTTCTGAAGCACGGCGACCGCAGTGGTGGAATTGAGGAATGCCTCCTCCAGCACGCGCGAGCCCGGCAGCGCATCAACCAACCCGCCGACCGATTCGCGCGACAGCGCGATCGCGTCGAGCTTGCCAGCGCGCATCAGCTCCACGGCCTCGTCGGGATTCTTCACCTTGACGGTGGTGGCGTTCGGCGATGCGGCGACGGAGGCGCGGCCGGTCGCCGTCCCGTCGACAATGGCAATGCGCACGCCGGCCCGGTTGGCCTCCGCCAGCGTCCTGATCGTGGAGCCCGGAGCGACCAGATAGGTGCTCTGGAGCAGGTGATAGGGCGCACCGAAATCGATCGCCTTCTTGCGGTCGTCATCCACCGGCACGAAGGTCACGTCCCAGGCATCCTTGTCGCGCGACGCAACGATCTCACCCGAGGAGGAATACTCGACCAGCTCGACCGGCACGCCGAGCCTGACTGCCATCGCGGTGCCGAGTTCGACCGGCACGCCTTTCGGCCTGCCGGTCGCGGCGTCGCGCACGGTCCAGAGCGCGGAGGGTGACGGCCCGACCGCAATTGCGACCCGCAGCCGGCCGGTGGGCGCAAGTTCCTTGATCGCGGCGTCGGGTGCAGCCATGGCGAATGCCCCTGATGCGAGCCGGACGAAGGAAAGCCCGCGGCGCGAAGACCCGCGCATCGTTGCTATAAGGCGTGCCTGCGAGGGACACAAGCGCGCGCGGCGGACCGCTAATCGTGTATCCCGGCAGCTTGTAGGTATTGCAGATCGACGAAGCGGTCGGGCTGCGGCAACGGCGGCTTGAGCACGCCGCCTTCACCGAGCACGCCGATAACGGCCGCCATGCCCTTCATGTCGATTTCGCCCCGCATCGGCAACACGTGACGCTCGGGTTCGAAATACAGTGCGAGGGTCTGGCGCGCAGTCGCTTCCGGAAAGCCCGTGGTCGCCATGATGGTGCGCACGACCGCATCGCGGTTGCCCGGCTCGCGAATGAACGCGAATGACGACGCCAGCGCCCGCACATAGCGGGTTACAGCCTCTCTGTTGGCAACCGCCCAGGAGCGCCGCACGGCCGTCACGGTGTAGACGAACTCCGGCACCGCCTCAATCGAACGGCCGAGCAGCCGGTGGCCTCGCCGCAGCGCCGCGAAATCGTGCGGCTGGCCAAGCGGTACCGCGTCGCATTCGCCCGCATTCAGGCAGGCCAGACGGTCGCGCGTGCCGTCGACGAAGCGCGTCCGGTAGTCCTCCCTGGCCAGCCCCTTCATGGCCAGCAGCCGCCGGATCGACACGGTGATCGATCCGGTCTCGGCGGCCACGCCGATCAGTTTGCCCCTGAGATCGGCATAGGTCTTGATCTCCGGCTTTGCGATCAGGCTGTAGATCGGATTGTTGAACTCGGTCACGACCGCGACAGCGTCGGAACCCTTCAGCGCGGCCTGAATCAGGAATGCCGTTGCGACGTGGCTGACGTTGGCGGTGCCGTCATGCAGCGCCTCGATGAGCTTCTCGCCACCGCCTGGCACCGGCACGATATGGAAATCGAGACCCTCGCGAACGAAGAAACCTTGCCGCTCCGCCATCAGGATCGGCAATGAGAAGATGCTGTTTTGCGCGGAATAGGCCTGTCCGTAGCGAAGATGAATCGGCTGGGCGATTACCGCAGTGGCAGTCGCCACGACGCCAAGGGTGGCGGCAACGATCGCGATCGCCAAGCGCCGGACGCTGCCTGTGCAGTGGCTATTTCCACGCTGCATGCAGAGGCTAGACCCGTTGAAGGATGCACTCCACCTCGATCGGAGTCCTTGGGTTCGTGCTGGGAGCCGAGCGCCGCAGTGTCCGCACATATTTGTACCCGCTCTTCTCGCACACCACTTCGATCGAACCCGGGTCGACCTCCTTGCGGAAACCCGGCACCCGATAGGCGCCGAGGATATTGCTGCGGGTGATCACCTCTCCGGAGGTGGTGCCGCCGCTCCCCTTGGTCGAAACGCTGACCTTCGCATCCGGCACCGCGGCGCCGCGGGTATCCTTCACGAAGCCGAAGAATGCAGGCCCTTCATCCTCGGAATGATCATGGTCGTCGTCAAATCCGGAACCGCCGGCCCACAGGGCGGTCGACAGCGCCAGGCAGATGCCCAATACCCACGCGCCGCCTCGCAACGGAACCCAGAATTGTGATCGCATATCCTTCCTCCTGCCGCATCGCGGCACCTGGCAGCACTCCAGCCACAAAAGCCGTGTGCATCCTACCTCATTCCTACCTCATAAAGAACGATCGAAGCCCATAAGCGAGCACGACGAACGCAATGATCGGAACGATCCAAAGCAGGCCGGGCGAGATTCGCCTGGCCACATTCTCCGGCAACAATGTGGCGGCCGCACCGACGATCAGTCCGCCGAGCAGCGCGCCGACGGTCCAGCCGTACCAGTACATGACCGGCCCCTCGCCCTTGCGCGGTGGCTGAGTTCCGAATTCAAGTCGTCCGGTCGCCGGGTGATAGCTGAACAGCGCCCATCCCATGATCTCGGTGACGGTATAGATGACAGCGACGGCAAGGCCGAACGCAACGACAAAGATCGGAGCCTTGCTTGCCGACCTCATGACCCGAAACCCCGCACGTTATTGACGACGTGACCGACCAGGAACGCGTACCAGACAATGACCGCCAGCAGCACGGTCACGCCCTTGCGCGCGGTTGCGTATTCGCCCTTGGGTGCCTGCCTCCAAAGCCACCAATAAGCCGGCAACAGGCCAAGTCCGATCGTGACGACATGCTCTTTGAATTCAAAGGAGCCGCTCGTCTTCCAGAACTCGAACTGCTCGATCGGGATGCGGACATAGACCCGGTAATGCGTATAGATCCAGGCCCCGGCAAGGAAGGTGAGCACCCACAGAAGGCAGACCGCCGTGGCGTAGCCGGCCGCCGGAACCGCTCGGAAACGATCGACGAAGTTGCCCGCTGCCTGCCGCACCGGCATCATCACGGCCACCGCCTGGTGAGTGAGCGCGCCCAGCAGCGCCACTGCCAAGAGACCGTGAATGATCAGCAGAATGGTCCAAATGGTTGTGACTGACAAAAAGGACATAACCCTCCCGCCCGCTTTTTTTTTGCAGCGCCGAAGTCGGGCTGTCGGCCTGCCAGCTCGGTTGTTGGAGATGCTGACATACCTGACCTTCGATGTGAAGGTGGCAGACTATTCGGCGCGGTTGTGGGTACCGCCCGGATTGGCTATCCTGATCCGATCGGGCAGGACCGTTTGCGTCCACCAGAAGACTTCCACCAGAAACATGAAACATGAGAGGGACCGCGCATGAGGATGACACGGGTGTTATGTTCGGGCGTTGCCGCCGCCGCGCTGATCGTCGCGCTGAGCGGGTCGCCGGCGCAGTTGCAGGCGCAACCGGGCAAGGCGGCGGTTGCCATCGACAACGACGACATCGGGGGCGTAGTGACGGGCCCCAACGGGCCGGAAGCCGGCGTCTGGGTGATCGCGGAAACGCGCGACCTGCCGACCCGCTACGCCAAGATGGTGGTGACCGACGACCAGGGCCGCTACGTCGTGCCCGATCTGCCGAAGGCGAAATACAAGGTCTGGGTGCGCGGCTACGGTCTCGTGGATTCGCCAAAGCTCGATGCCGTCCCGGGCCAGCAGCTCAATCATCGCGCGGTGCCGGCGCCGAACGAGGCGGCGGCGGCACAGTACTATCCGGCGATCTACTGGTACTCGATGCTGAAAATCCCGCCGCAAAGCGACTTCGGCGGGTCGAGCGACATTCCAGCCAAGGTCAAGTGGACCGACTGGATGAACATCATGAAGAACAACGGCTGCATCGGCTGTCATCAGCTCGGTCAGTTGTCGACCCGCACGATCCCGAAGAGCCTTGACGGACAATACTCGAATTCGACGGAAGCCTGGGTACGCCGCGTGTCGTCCGGACAGTCGGGCGAGCAGATGGTCAACCTGCTGGCGGGCCAGTTGGGCGGCGTACCGTTCCGCTACTATGCCGACTGGACCGATCGCATCGCGAAGGGCGAACTGCCGCATACCAAGCCCACGCGGCCGCAGGGCCAGGAACGCAACATCGTCGTCACGACCTGGGACTGGGGGACGCCGAAGCAGTACCTCCACGACCTGATCGCATCCGACCGGCGCTTCCCGACGGTCAACGCCTACGGTCCGGTCTTCGGCTCGCCGGAGTATTCGACCGATGCCTGGCCGATTCTCGATCCGCGGACCCACACGGTGACGTATTTCAACGCGCCGGTGGCCGACGAGACGGCGGGCATGGCGCTCGGCCCCGGCCATGCGGCGAGCAACAAGCAAGTTGCGCCGTCTCCCTATTGGGGAACCGAGTTGGTCTGGGATACGCGGACCAACAATCACAATGCCATGTTCGATCGGCACGGCCGCGTCTGGTTCGCGGCGCGCGGACGCGGCGCCAACAACCCATCCTTCTGCCAGAAGGGCTCCAGCCACCCGTCCGCCAAGCAGTTCCCGGTGCCGAAGTCCAACCGGCAATTGGCAATGCTGGATCCAAAGACGATGAAGTACACCTTCATCGATACCTGTTTCCAGACGCACCATCTGCAATTCGGCTACGACGCCAATGATACGCTGTGGACATCAAGTGGCGCCGGCACTGGCGTGGTCGGCTGGTTCAATTTGAAGGTGTATCAGGAAACCGGTGATCCGGTCCGGTCGCAGGGCTGGACACCGCTGATTGTCGACACCAACGGCAATGGCCGGCGTGATGAATACACCGAGCCGAACCAGCCGCGCGATCCGAACAAGGACATGCGCCTGCCGCAGGTGTTCTATGCCGTGATGCCGAACCCGGCTGACAGTTCGGTCTGGGGCACGATCCGCAGGAATCCGGGTTCGGTTGTGCGGCTCAACCCCGGCCCCAACCCGTCGGAGACGGCACTGGCTGAAATCTACAACGTGCCGATGCCGGGCTTCGGTCCGCGCGGCGGCGATATCGACTCGAAAGGCGTAGTTTGGGTATCGCTCGCGAGCGGTCACCTCGGCAGTTTCGATCGGTCGAAATGCAAAGGGCCGCTCAATGGTCCGAAGGCGACCGGCGATCATTGCCCTGAGGGCTGGTCGTTCTACCAGTACCCCGGACCGGGCTTCCAGGGCATCGGACCCAACAGCGCGGAATCGAGCTACTACACCTGGGTCGACCAGCACAACACGTTCGGCCTCGGCCGCGACGTTCCGATGTCGACCGCCAACCTGATGGACGGCTTGGTCGCCTATGCCAATGGTCAGATGATCTCGCTGCGCGTCCCGTATCCCCTCGGCTTCTACGCCAAGGGATTCGACGGGCGCATCGACGACCCGAACGCCGGCTGGAAGGGCCGTGGACTCTGGACCTCGAGCGGCGACCGTGCGCCGTGGCTTCAGGAAGGCGGCAAGGGCATGACGCCAATGGCGGTGCACTTCCAGCTCCGCCCCGATCCGCTGGCGAAGTGACCTGCGATTGCCCGCGACGAATTGCGATGGCCGGGCCTTGTCCCGGCCATCGTCATTTTGGAAACGTGAAGGGCCATGCAGTTCGCCGCTCCGCTGATCCCGGCCACGCTGATCCGGCGATACAAGCGCTTCCTCGCCGACGTCGTGCTGCCTTCGGGCGAAACGGTGACGGTCCATTGCGCCAATCCGGGCGCAATGACCGGCCTGAGCGTGCCGGGCGCACGGGTGTGGCTCTCGAAATCCTCCAATCCCGCCCGCAAGCTCGTACATAGCTGGGAACTGATCGAGGTCGACCTCGGCGCCGGTATGGAACTGGTGGGTATCAACACCGGCCACCCGAATGCGCTGGCCGCCGAGGCATTAGCCGCCGGCCGCATTCCGGAACTTGCGGGCTATCCGACGGTCCGACGCGAGGTGAAGTATGGCAAGGCCTCTCGGGTCGATTTCCTGCTCGAAGACGCCGGGCGCCCACCCTGCTACCTGGAGATCAAGAACGTGCATCTGATGCGGCGTCCGCGGCTGGCCGAGTTTCCCGATGCGGTCACCAAGCGCGGCGCCCGGCATCTGGCCGAACTGTCCGACATGGTCGCCGCCGGCGCGCGTGCGGTGATGCTGTATCTGGTCCAGATCGGCTCGGCGGATCGCTTCGCCCTCGCCCGCGACGTCGACCCCGGTTACGGCAAGGCCTTCGACGCCGCAAGGAAAGCCGGGGTGGAGGCGCTCGCCTATCGATGCCGGATCACGTGCGATGGCATCGACGTCGAGAAACCGCTGGGACTGGTCGATTGAAGCCGTGCTTGCGTCCGGCGCGCCATCGCTTACATTGCAGTGCAACAGCGGCGTGAGGCCGCCTGGAGGCGGCGAGGCCGCATGCTGGAATGAGTTACGTCGACGCGGCGCTGGCGCCGCAACGCAAGACCGGACAAGTCAAGCTGCACGGTCCGGCCGCCTTCGAAGGCATGCGCCGGGCCGGACGCCTGGCAGCACAGTGCCTTGATATGCTGCACGGCGAGGTCCGGCCGGGGGTGCCGACCGAGCGCATCGACCGGATGGTCTTCGAATTCGCAATGGACCATAAGGCGATGCCCGCAACCCTGATGTATCGCGGCTATCGCAAATCGACCTGCACGTCGATCAATCACGTGGTCTGCCACGGCATCCCCAGCGACAAGCCGCTCAAGGACGGCGACATCGTCAATGTGGACGTAACGCTGATCCTCGATGGATGGCACGGCGATTCGAGCAGGATGTACGCGGTCGGCACGATTCCGCGCCGCGCCGAACGGCTGATCGAGGTGACCTACGAAGCGATGATGCGGGGTATCGCCGCGATCCGGCCCGGCGCCGCCACCGGCGACATCGGCCATGCCATCCAGACCTATGTCGAAGGCCAGCACATGAGCGTGGTGCGAGACTTCTGCGGTCACGGTCTCGGCCGGCTGTTCCACGACGAGCCCAACATCGTGCATGTCGGGCGTCCCGGCGAGGGCATCGTGCTGCGGCCGGGCATGTTCTTCACGGTCGAGCCGATGATCAATCTCGGCCGTCCGCACGTGAAAGTGCTGTCCGACGGCTGGACCGCGGTGACCCGCGACCGCTCGCTATCGGCTCAGTTCGAGCACACGGTGGCGGTGACCGAAAGCGGCGTCGAAATCTTCACGTTGTCGCCCAAGGGCCTCGACCGCCCGCAGTTCAAGACGCAGGCTTAGCTGGCCCCCGCCCACAAACTACACGTTGCAAAATACGATATTGCCGTCATTCTGAGTGGCTGCGGACGCCTCGGGGTCCGTCGAGCGAGCGACGGTTGCGTATCGATGCCTGCTGACCCGAAGAGAGGGCGGACGGTGGAGCTGGCTGAAGCGCCGCCGCACTATCACGGCCATCGCGAGCGGCTGCGCCGGCGCTTCCTCGACGCAGGGAGCGACGCCGTCAGCGATTATGAGCTGCTTGAGCTGATCCTGTTCCGCGCCATCCCGCAGCGGGACGTCAAGCCGATCGCAAAGGACCTGATCGAAAAATTCGGCTCGTTCGCCGAGGCGATCGCCGCGCCGCCGAACCGATTGCGCGAGATCAAGGGCATCAAGGACGCCGCGATCGCCGAATTCAAGATCATCCATGCCGCCGCCAGCCGGATGGCGCGCGGGCAGGTCAAGAAGAACCGGACGGTCCTCTCGTCATGGTCGAGCGTGCTCGACTATTGCCGCACCGCTATGGCCTTCGCCGACAAGGAGTCGTTCCGCATCCTGTTCCTCGACAAGCGCAACCAGCTCATCGCCGACGAGCTCCAGCAGACCGGCACGGTTGACCACACGCCGGTCTATCCGCGCGAGGTGGTCAAGCGCGCGCTCGAACTGTCGGCCACCGCGATCGTGCTGGTGCACAACCATCCCTCCGGCGACCCGACGCCGTCGCGGGCCGACATCCAGATGACGCAGGCGATCATGGAGGTGGCCAAGCCGCTGGGGATTTCCGTGCACGACCACATTATTGTGGGCAAGGACGGTCACGCCAGCCTGAGGGGACTGAAGCTGATTTAATTGTAGAGGCGCAATCAATTGATCGCGCCGCTGATCGGTGCAATGCGCTGCGCTTGTTGCGCACTGCGCACTTGACGTGAGCTTATATAAGTTCTTTCGAGGCCGACCATAATCGTATGTTACTGGCAACCCTTATCGCAACTTGATGTTGGCCGCCCTTATGACAGCACCCCACTTCCGGGTATCCTCGGCAATGAGCGTCTCGAAATCGATCGGCGAACCCGCAACAAAAGCAGAGCCCGCAAGCTCCGAGAGCTGCATCTGAATCTTCGCATCTGCGAGCGTAGCATTGATCTCCGCGTTGAGGCGCTCAACGATTTCGGAAGGTGTTTCCCTCGGTAAAGCGACGCCACTCCAGACGGTCGCCTCGTAGCCAGGGAGGAATTCGCCCGCAGCAGGAACGTCGGGAAGGTCCCTCAACCGCTCCGAGGTCGTCACAGCCAGCGCGCGCAGCCGCCCGCCCTTAATGTGCTGGAGCGGGCCGCCGATAGTACCGACGATTGCTGGTAGCTTGCCGCTCAGTACATCCTGGAGCATTGGCCGCCCTCCTCGATACTGGACGTACACCACGTCAATGCCGGTTCTCAACTTCAGCCACTCGCCGGACAGATGCGCGATCGTTGCGTGACCTGGTGAGCCGACAGTGATTGATGCTTCGGGGCGGCGCGCGAACCGGACAAACTCGTCCAATGTCTTAGCAGGAAACGACGGATGTACTGCAAAGACACAGGCTTCACGCGTGAGGCTAGCCACGGGCGCAAAGTCTCGTTGAAAGTCGTAGTTCAGGTTGTCGTAAAGAGTTGGATTAACCGCAGCTGCGACGTTGACTAGAAGCAATGTATGGCCGTCGGCAGCGGCACTAGCAACGGCTTCGGTAGCGTCTATCGTTCCTCGCCCCGGACGGTTCTCCACAATAATCGGCTGACCAACCCTTTGCGTCAAACGCCGACCAAGTATTTGCGCAACCTTGTCAAACGATCCGCCCGCGGGGACACCGGCAACGAGGCGTATGGGACGCGATGGATACGTTTGTGCACTCGCAAACTTCCAAGACGCGGGCAGCGCGAATGCCCCGATCGCCCTCTGGAAGAAGCCACGGCGCGTGAATTTCATGGTTCCTCCGATTGAAATGACCCGGAGCCGAGCTGCCGGCGAACTCGACAGTGGCCGAAACAGACCGCGTCACCCGCCTACTTCGCCTTTATTCCAGCAGCTTTGATCACCGGCCACCACTTGTCGATCTCTGCTTTCTGAAAGGCTCCAAGCGCTTCCGGTGTCTGTTGCTCGCGCGCCGGAATTTCCTGTCCCAGTTCGGAAAGCCGCTCCCGTACTGCAGAATCGGCGAGCGTTTCCACCAATGCCCGATTCAATCGACGAACTATTTCAGTTGGAGTGCCCTTCGGAACCCACATTCCGTGCCAGACGGAAATGTAGAAGTTGGACAGTCCAGCCTCGTCCACGGTCGGAATGTCCGGAGCTACTGCCGCACGCTTGTTCGCCGTGACAGCGTACGCTCTTATCTTGCCTGCGCGGGCCTGTGGTAGCGCATTCGCGACCTGATCGAACATTAGATCGATTTGGCCTGAGACCAAATCCCGCAACGCCGGACCCGCGCCTCGATACGGAACAAACTGGAAGCGCGTCCTGGTAAGATTCTGGAAGAGAATGCCTGCTACATGTGTTGCAGCACCAACGCCAGAAGTGCCCGCCGCAAACTTGTCTTGGTTTGTCTTCACCCAGGCAATCAATTCCGCGAGGCTTTTCGCTGGAGCGGCACTCTTCGACACGATCATCAATGGGTTATCGGCAACCAGCGCGACCGGCTCAAAATCCCTCAGCAGATTCCATTGCAACGCATAGATAGCACCGGTAATTACGTGGGAGTTCCATGGACCGAGACTTACAGTGTATCCGTCCGGCGCGGCGCGCGCTACGCGGCCGACGCCAATGGTGCCCGCCGCACCGGTGACATTCTCGACGATCACGGGCTGTCCAAGTGATGCGCGCATTCTCTCCGCGAGAATACGGGCCAGCGCGTCAGTAGGGCCGCCAGCCGCGAATGGTACAACCATTGTAATTGGCCGTGCTGGATAGCCTTGCGCGTTTGCAAAACGCGAGATAACAGGCCATGCAATAACGCCAGGTGCCAATCTCAGGAATTGACGGCGAGGAAGTTTCGTCACGGCTGGTCTCCAGCTTGCGATAAGTGCGCGGGTGAGGGCGGTAGGACCGCGCCACTCGGATCGACCGTTACCACACGTGCGCACGGCGGCATATCTGGCACATAGAGCTTCCGCAGTTCGCCTTCGCGCTGGATCGCCCGACGTTCCGCCTGCGCCAGGTCTCTATCCGCAACAATAATGTTTTCACGTCCGCATCGGAAGCCAAGACTCCAGCCACCCTGCACGGTGGACAGGTAAGCACCGCATCCTAAATTTGCTCCGGACATGGCCTTACACTTCTCGATCGCAAGGAAGATCGCGCGGTTGATTCGGGGATCAGTGGCGGTGCCCCATGACCCGTCCGGCGCCATGGTCAGCACG
>Ga0073934_10001549_pt1 | contig 54288 bp, 41 predicted proteins | sample LarsenN4metaG_FD_76834 | JGI IMG/M metagenome (GOLD analysis project Ga0073934, IMG submission 76834) | Hot spring sediment bacterial and archeal communities from British Columbia, Canada, to study Microbial Dark Matter (Phase II) - Larsen... ...
CCTTGGTGTTGAGCGCAGACAGCATGGCCGGCACGGCGGGAAACAGCGTGGGACGGTGTTGTTCGATCAGTCGGATGACCGAATCCGTGCGGAAGCGGTGGTAGATCACCAAAGTCGCACCCAGCAGCAGACCGGAGTTCATGCAGGTCGACAGTCCGTAGCTATGGAAGAACGGCAGCACCGAGAGGATGGACTCTTCGCCCGGCCGCCCACCCGACCAGTGCGTCAACTGGTGGGCGTTGGCCATCAAGTTGGCGTGCGACAGCGTCACGGCCTTGGGAGCGCTCGTCGTGCCTCCGGTGGGAAGAATTAGCGCGGCAGTCTGGGGGGCGACATTAGGCCAATCCAGCAACGGATGCCGCCCGGCCACGGCGTCGGGCCAGCTCAACTTGCGGATGGTGGGGCAGGGCTCGCTGAAGCCCAGCCGATGGAAGCGCACCCAGGCGTAGCCCAGCCGTTCCAGCCGGGTCAGCCGGTCTTTCAGGGTCGCCAGGACCACCAGTTGCGGATTGGGGGCCATGCACTGCTTCAGCAGCGGAGCCAGCACGTCGAGGGTGACGACCACGCGGCAGGCTGTCGTTTTTACAAGCGCGCCGATTTCCTCGGCGACCATCAGCGGGCTGAGGGAGACCACCACGCCCCCGGCCAGCCACGTGCCGTACATGGCAACGACGGTTTCCGGCAGGTTCGGCAGCAGCACCCCCACGCGGTCGCCCGGCTGCATGCCGTTTCGCACCAGCGTTGTTGCAAACTGCTGCGCGGCGTGGAGCAGTTCGTCGTACGTGAGCCGCTGCGAATAGTAAATGCAGGCGGTGCGATGAGAGAATTTCTGGGCGGCCTGAGTGAGCAGCCAGCCCAACGGTTCGCTCGGGTAGCGGAGCTGCGGCGAAACGCCCTGCGGATAGCGCGCCAACCAGGGACGTGCAGGATGGGTGTCGAAGGTCTCAAAACGAGGGGCAATCATGGCCGCGCTCCGTGGGGTGGTTTGCTCCTGAGGCTCCCTGTGAGTGAACATCCTTCCGTGTTGGGCGAATCTCGTGCCGTGGGCGCACAACGGCCTCCAATTGCTATCTCATAGCGGCCCGCGCCGCCCGTCGGACGGCACCTCTCACGCCGTCGACCGCTGTGCATCGGTCAGCGTCGCGCGTCCCACTGAGGCAGCATCAAGCTAACCATCGGCCGAGTCACGGCTCGACAACCGCTCTATTTCGGAAAAAGGCTCAAGGTTCCGCGTCCCGGACGTCGGCGCCGAGCCGAAGGCCTGTCTCTGCAGATGACAGGCGAGGCTGCTTCCACGGGCTCAGTCCAGGGCGACAACGCAAAGCAATCTGTCGCCCGGCGAATCCGTTCGAAGTCAGTCTGATGGCGGAAAAAATTGGCCTCTTGGGGATTCTTCGAGACGCAGGCAAGCCGGTCAAGAGGAACTCGACCGCGGATTCTGCGATTTTTTCAGGTGGCGGCAGCGCACGCGGCTGGCTCGCTCGTGCGGACTCTGCGGGAACGCCGTGAAACGCCGCGCTCACCGAACGAAACGGCGCGTGCGGCTACACAGCGGTCAAATGCAGGATCGCGAACGAAAACCGCGAGCTTTCCGGCACGAAACAGAGGATGCGCTGCCCTGGCTCGACGCGTCCCGAGACCAGCAGCTCTTCCAGAATGATGTAGATAGACGCCGAGCCCGTGTTGCCTTTTGTCGTCAGGTTCGTGAACCATCGGTCCAGCGGAATCTCGAATCCGCCTTCGATTAAGCCGTCGTTGAGAGGCTTGCGGAAGCCTTCGGAGGAGTAGTGCGGCAGGAACCAATCGACCTGATCCGGCGAAATGTCGTGCCGCTCGCGGACCATCGCCGCCATCTGCCTCATGCCGACCGGCAGGTACGTCTGCAACACCTTGACATCCTGCGCCAACGAGGCGTAACCCTGCGTGTACAGTTCTTGGGGATCGTCGATCAGCCGGCCGCCCTTCCAGGTGCCATCGGGTTGTTTCACGCAACCATAGTACATGCAGGGGGGGGCGACGTGAGCGAAGGATTGGAACTCCATCCAGTCGATGCGGAGCGAGACGCCGTCCATGCGGGGCGTGCTCGACAGTACGGCGGCGCCGGCGCCGTCCGAAAGCATCCACCGCAGGAACTCGTTCTCGAAGGCCAGCGTTGGCTCCTGCTTCAGCTCTTCCAGCTTGTGCCGAACCTCGGATTGGAAATGCGAGGCCCGCAACGAGACCGAGGCCAGTTCCGAGCCGGTGGAAACCGCGGTGTGCACCAGCCCCGAGGCCACGTTCAGCCAGGCATACTTGAACGCTGACATCCCCGAGCAGCACACGCCGGTGGTTGCGGCCACCTCCATTGGGTGGCCGCCCAACAGCCCGTGCACCATCACGCCATGGTGCGGCAGAATCTGGTCCGCGCTGGAGGTGCCGCAGCACAGGCATTCCAGCCGCTCGTAAGGCACGCCGGCATCGGCCAGCGCCGCGAGCACCGCCAGCCGCGTCATTTCGGCGTTGGTGTGCGTGGGCTGGTGCGTTTCCGGGTCAAGGGCGTAATGCCGGGCCTGGATGCCGTTGTAGTCCAGAACCCACTTCATCACCTCTTTGGATTTGGGACTGACCGCGCCGAGCACCTGCTCGATGCGATCGTTGGTGACGGGCGAATTCGGTAGAAACACCCCCATGCCGGTGATGTAGGTCTCAATCATGGTCCGTCGATTCCGTGACTGACAGCCCCGGTGGCCCTACCGGAACCCGATGGGGCGGCCAATCGCTCGGCATAGGCCGCCATCGATTTGCGAAGAACAGGAAACAGCAACAACGTCATCAAAACGACGGCAGGAATCCCCAGCCCGACGACACACACCAGGAAGATCATGAAACAAACAATGCCACTCTGGCGCGCCCATCGGCCGAGCCGACCGAGCGCCTTCAGCACTCGGGCCCACCCCATAAATAGATACCAGCCAATCGCCTCCGGCACCATGTAGCGGCGGTTGATGGCCACGGCCCCAACGCCGCACAGCGCCGGTTCGGCACTGCCGGCCGCGCGCAGCGGCCAGCGATCGCGAAGGATTTCGCCGATCTGCCGCACGCGATCCAATTCCTTCGCACCAATCCCCGCGGGGGGAAAGATCCCCCAGAACGGCTCGGTCTTGCCGAACAACAATGCCCGCGGCGTGGTGACGAACGTGGCCCACGGCGGCCCTTGATGCGTGACGACGACGTTGTCGGTGTGGATGGCCCCCGCGTCACGCAGCAGTCGCTTCATTCGCTCGGACGCCGATTGCCACATGTTCCGGCTGACCGACACCGTCACCACAGGCTTTCCCCGCAGCACGGCTGCCGCGGATGATGCCAGAAACCCCTGCACGGGCAGTGAGGGGGAGAGAAACCACACCTGGTACACCAGGATGACCAGATCGAACGGTGCGCCCGGATCGAACCCGACCGGCTGCATTGCCGGCGGTGGACCGAGCAGGCATTCCGGCAGCACGTCAAAGAACCGTAACGGGTTGCGCCACGGGAAGGGATACTCCACAACCGGCCGCAGCCGTTCGCAGGTCACCTGATGGCCGGCCTCGGCAAGCGGTTCGGAGATTGCCTGGGCCACTCGGGCTGAGTCCCCGGTCTGCGAATAGGAGATTACCAAGACCCGCAGCGCCGTCGAGGAGGCTCCGGAATTTGGCGGACCGGGTGACTCCATGCGGAAAGGCTCCTGGGCCGACCATCGTATCGGCCCCAACCCCCGCACCGAAAGGCCGGAGCGCCCAGATGTTTGGAACTGGTCGGCGGCCCCGTCTGCGTAACCGGTTTTGACATTTGGCCTAACAGCTTGACCGCCAAGTCTACAATGGGAAAGGTGTTCTCACGACGTCCTGGGCCACGGTGTCGAAACTTGATTCGCAACATTTGATGCCGCAATCAGATCTGTCCAATAACCGCAGGCCTTGCGCAGCCTACCGCCGTTGACAAGAAACGGCCTTCCCAACGAAGATGAGCCAAGAACTCAGGGATCCGGGTTCCTACCAAGCGCCCGCGGTCAGGTGTGCCATTGAGACGGGGGGTCGCAGGCAATGCCTTTGTCAGCGGATGACTTGTCGGCGGTGAAGCCTCAGAAAACGGATGGCGGTGCAGGGATTCCCATTCTGAATGCAGAGCCTGTCGTGCCGCGGATCAGACCGACGGCGACGGAAGTCGAAACCTGGCTGCGCGAACGGTTCGCCCAGGAGCTCGGTTGCGCCCCGCACGACGTCGATCCCACGCTGGAGTTCAGCGCGTTCGGATTCGATTCGCTGAAGGCACTCAGCCTCGCCGGCGCGCTGGAAGACTGGCTGGGCGTTCCCGTCTCGCCGACGTTGGCATGGGACTATCCGTCCATCGAACGACTGGCGCAACACATTGCCGGTGAATCGACCACCGTCGACGCCAATGGCGCGCCCTCACTGGCTCCAGCCGAACCATTGGCGCTGGTCGGCATAAGCTGTCGATTTGCCGGGGCGGAAGACGTCGAGGCCTTCCTGCGGTTGTTGCAGTTTGGGGGCGACGGCATCCGCGAAACGCCTCCCGATCGCTGGAACGTCGACGAACTCTACGACCCGAAACCGGAAGCCCCCGGCAAGACCACCACGCGCTGGGGTGGCTACCTCACCAACGTCGACCAGTTCGACGCCGCGTTCTTCGGCATTACACCGCGCGAAGCCCAGCGGATGGACCCGCAGCAAAGGTTGCTGGTGGAAACGGCGTGGCACGCGTTCGAGGACGCCGGTTACAGCCGCAGCCGGTTCGCCGGCTCGAACACGGGTGTGTTCATCGGCATCGGCGGGTACGACTACCCTACGTTGCAGGGCCATTATCACGACTACCTGGACCGCATCGACGCCTACACCGGCACCGGCAACACGCACAGCATTGCCGCCAACCGGCTGTCGTACCTGTTCGACCTGCACGGTCCCAGCCTGGCTACCGACACGGCGTGCTCGTCGGGGCTGCTCGCGTTGCACCTGGCGTGTCAGTCGCTGCGGAACCACGAATGCGACATGGCGCTCGCCGGCGCGGTGAACCTGATCCTCAGCCCCGAGGTGACGATCGCGTTCTCGAAGGCGAACATGCTCTCGCCGGACGGGCGCTGCAAATCGTTCGACGACGACGCGAACGGCTACGTCCGCGGAGAAGGCTGCGCAATTCTCGTCGTCAAGCGATTGATGGACGCCCTCCGCGACGGCGACCGCGTGCTCGCCGTCATCCGCGGCTCGGCCACCAATCAGGATGGACGCACCAGCGGCATCACCGCCCCCAGCGGTCCCGCTCAGCAAGCCTGCGTGCGCAGTGCGTTGCGGCAGGCCGGCATCACGCCGCAGCAACTGGGCTATGTCGAAGCGCACGGCACGGGCACGCCGCTGGGCGATCCGATCGAGATCAACGCGCTGGGAGAATTACTCGGATCGTCCGCACCGGGCCAGCCGCCGTGCTACTTCGGCTCGGTGAAGGCGAATATCGGGCATACGGAAACGGTGTCGGGGATCGCCGGCGTCATCAAGGTCGCCTTGATGATGCAGCACCGCACGCTGTTCCCCCAGGCGCACTTCCAGAAGTTGAATCGGCACATCCAGCTCGACGGCACGCGGCTCGCTCTCTCCGACCAGTTGCGGCCGTGGCCCGCCATTGACGGCAAACGCTTCGCCGGGGTGAGCTCCTTCGGCTTCGGCGGCACGAACGTGCACGTGGTGCTGGAAGAGTTCGCCCCACACGCCGTCGCGCGGGCTCCGGTTCCCTCGCCCCCGTCCGCGGGGGAGAGGGTTAGAGTGAGGGGGCCGATCGAAGTGGGGCGTAGCGATCAGGAAGAACGTGGTGCGAAGACAGATCCTTCTGCGTCTCCGTCTGACGCGATCGTACTTCCCTCTTCATCCACCCCCTCACCCTAGCCCTCTCCCCCGAAGACGGGGGAGAGGGGACCGGAGGTAGATCGTGGCACTCATATCCTGACCCTCTCCGCCAAGACCGAACCCGCGCTGCAGGAGCTGGCCCGGCGGTATCGCAATGCGCTGCAAGCGCTTCCGGCCGCGGAGTTGGGTGACTTCTGCTTCACGGCGAATGCCGGCCGCACCCACTTTGCCGAACGGCTGGCGCTGCGTGGCGAAACGGCCGACCAGCTCATCCAGCAACTGGATGGCTTCCTGGCGGGCCAGAAGCTGCGCACGATTCACCGCGGACAGGTGAAGGAACCGCGAGCGCCGAAGATCACCTTTCTGTTCACGGGACAGGGTTCGCAATACGCGGGGATGGGCCGCGTGTTGTACGAGTCGGCCCCGGTGTTCCGCGCCGCGATGGACGAATGCGACGCCATCCTGCGCAGGGCGTGGAACGAGTCGCTGATCGAGTTGCTCTATCGTTCGCCGACGGGCGACGAGCGGATTCATCGCACGCGGTACACTCAGCCGGCGTTGTTCGCGGTCGAGTACGCTCTGGCCCGGTTGTGGCAGTCGTGGGGACTGTCGCCGTGTGCCGTGCTCGGCCACAGCATCGGCGAATACGTCGCGGCTTGCGTTGCGGGCGTGTTCGCGTTGGAAACGGGCCTCCGGCTCGTCGCCGAGCGGGCGCGGTTGATGAGCGATCTCCCCGCGAACGGGAAAATGGCCGCTGTGCTGGCGAGCGCCGCGGACGTGGAGCCGCTGTTGCCGGCGACCGGTGAAATCGCGCTGGCGGCGCTCAACGGACCGAAGTCGGTGGTGGTCTCGGGTGCGACGGCCGTCGTCGACGAACTGCTGCGCACGCTCTCGCAGCGCGGCATCGCCGCCCAACCGCTGCAGGTATCGCACGCCTTTCATTCGCCGCTGATGGAGCCGATGCTCGATCCGTTCCGCGCGTTCGCCGAGCAATTTCAGTTCAACGCGCCGCAGTTGACGCTGATCTCGAACGTCTCGGGCCTTGCCGTGGAGCCGGGAGAGCGTCTCGACGCCGCGTATTGGGTGAGGCACGTCCGGCAGCCGGTGCGGTTTGCCGAAGGGGCCGCGGCGTTGGAAGCGCTGGGAGCCGATATTTACCTGGAAATCGGACCCGCCCCGCAATTGGTGGGACTGGGCAAGACGTGCGTCAGCAACCGCACGCGGCCGTGGGTCAGTTCGCTCAAGCCGGGCAACGACGATTGGAAAATGCTCGCGGAGTCGCTCGCCACGCTCTACGTGAACGGCGCGCCCATCGACTGGGAAGCCTTCGAAAGACCGCGCCGCAGCAAGCGACGATCGATTCCGTTGTACCCGTTCCAACGGCAGCGTTACTGGATGGATCCCCCGGAAGCATCCCCGTCGCATCCGAGCGAACGGAATGGCCAGAGCGCGGCTTCGCACGACCGTAATGGACAGGTTTGCACACATCCGCTGCTGGGCTGGCGCGTCCGCTCGGCCACGGCGAGCACGTTGTTCGAGACGGAGATTTCGCTCTCGAAACTGGCCTGGCTGGGCGATCACAAGATCGAGACCTCCGTCGTGATGCCCGCGGCGGGGTATCTGGAAATCGCATTGGCAGCGATGCGCGAAGCCGGCATGTCTGGCGCACGGCTCCAGCACGTCCGCTTTCAAGAGGCGCTGGCACTGCCCAAGCAAGGGTCGCGGCTGGTGCAGTTGGTGCTGGCGCCGGAGATCGCCGGCCAGGCGGCGTTTCAGATCTTCAGCCAGCCGCCGGCATCAAATGGTCGGCCGAATGCCCGGTGGACGCTGCACGTCACGGGACAGATTGTCCGCACCGATAAATCGCCGCGCACGCCCGACGACGACCCGTGGGCCGATGCCCGCAGCCGCTGCACCGAGGAAGTCGACGTGCCGGGGTTCTATGCCGAGTTGGCACGGCACGGCCTGCGTTATGGTCCCTGCTTCCAGGGTGTAACGGCGCTGTGGCGCGGCGTGGGCGAGGCGGTGGGCGAAGTCACCGCTCCCGCACCGATTGCCGACCACGTTGCCGACTTCGAGTTGCACCCTGCTTTGCTCGATGCCGCGTTCCACGTTCTGGCCGCGGCACTGGCGAAAACCACGCACGACATTTACCTGCCCGTGGGCGTGAAATCGGCGCAACTGTTTGCCCGGCCGATCGGCGCGCTGCGCGTCCACGCCCAGTCGCGGCCAACCGATTCGCCCGACCTGTTGGAAGGGGACATCGCGATCTACGACGGCGAGGGCGCCCTCGTGGCGCAGGTAGCTGGTCTCACGCTGCAGCGGCTGCTTCTTGGCCGCGGTGAGAAACGAGGCGTGTCCACGTCGCTTTCCGACCTGCTGTACCGTCCGCGCTGGGACGCACGCCCGTTCACGGACTCGGCGGGGCGACATCGCCTGGGCACGTCGCGGCCGTGGCTGGTCCTGGGGGATCGCGGCGGCGCGGGGGAATCGCTCGCTGCCCGGCTGGAAGCGTACGGCATCAAAACCGTCGTGGTTGCCCATTCCGACGAATCGCTCGATCTGCGTCGCGCATTGCTCGACGGGGGCGGCAGCGACGCCACCGGTTTTGCCGGGGCCGTGCATTTGTGGGCGCTCGACACGCCGGCCGAACTTCCCCACGATCCCGAGGCATTGCTGACCGCGTTTACCAATCCCGTCAGCGGCCTCGCGGAAGTGGTCCAGCAACTCAATCGGCTGAAAGGCCCCACGCAGTTGCTCGTGGTCACGCGGCAATGCCAGGCCGTGCGGCCGGACGACGTGGTTTCGCTGGCACAAACGCCGGTGGACGGCATGTTCCGCACGCTCGTGCACGAGCATCCGGAATTGCGGCCCACGCACATCGATTTGGACGCTGCCGCTGATGCCGCCGCCGCCGCGGACACGCTGTGGCAGGAAATCCATCACGCCGATGGCGAAGACCAGATCGCCTGGCGCGGCGGTCAGCGGTGGGTGCTGCGTCTGGAACAATTGACCGTCGACGACACGGCGGCCACACCGGGCGATGACCTGGCACGTGTCGCCAACACGGAGACGCGCTTCCGCCTGGAAGTCGGCCGGTCCGCGACGCTGGACGGCCTGACGTTGCGTCCCATGGAGCCCAAGCCGCTGCCGCGCGACGCCGTTGAGATCGACGTTAGAGCCGCGGGCCTCAACTTCAGTGACGTGATGAAGGCGATGCATCTTTATCCCGGCGCGACCGATACCGTGGTGCCCTTGGGCATCGAATGCGCCGGTGTCATCACGCAAGTTGGGGACGAGGTGACAGGTTGGGCCGTCGGCGATGAAGTTTTGGGACTCGCTCCGTACTGCTTCGCGCGGGCGGTGCAATGTCCGACCTATGGGCTGGCGCGCAAGCCGGCCGGTCTCAGTTTCGCCGAAGCGGCGACGCTGCCGGTGGCCTACCTCACCGCCCATTATGCGCTGGTGCATCTGGCTCGATTGTCGGCAGGGGACCGGGTGCTGATCCACACCGCCGCGGGGGGAGTGGGGCAGGCGGCGATTGCGATCGCCCGGCATGTCGGCGCCGAGGTGTTTGCCACCGCCGGCTCCCCCGCCAAGCGCGAATTCCTCAAATCGCAGGGTGTGAAGCACGTCTTCGATTCCCGCTCGCTGCAGTTCGCCAATGAAATTCGCACGGGGACCGGCGGCCGCGGCGTCGACGTCGTCCTCAATTCGCTTGCCGGCGAAGCGATGACCGAAAGCCTCTGTGTGCTGGCGCCGTTCGGACGGTTCCTCGAACTGGGCAAGACCGACATCTACCTCAATCGACCGCTGGGGCTGGAGCCGTTCCAGAACAACCTTTCCTATTTCGCCATCGACATGGACCGGTTGTACCGCCAGCGGCCGGAAACGATCCGACAACTGCTGGACGAAGTGTCCCAGCGGTTCCAGGACGGGTCGTATCGGCCGCTCGTGTTCACCGAATTCCCGATGACCGACGTCGTGGCGGCGTTCCGGCACATGTCGCAAAGGAAGAACGTCGGCAAAGTGGTGGTGTCCCTGACGCCACCGGTTGCGGAACCGACGCCGTCGCAGCCGGTTTCCACCATCCGGCCGGATGCAACCTATCTCATTACGGGCGGTTTCGGCGGACTGGGCTTGCGATTGGCGGAATGGCTTGCCGGCCAGGGGGCGACCAGCCTCGCGCTGTTCGGTCGCACGGGTCCGTCCGATCGGGCACGACGGACGATCGACGAATTAACCAGACGCGGCGTGCGCGTGGAGTGCCTGGCGGGGGACGTTGCTCGCCGCGACGAGGTGCAGGCCGTCGTCGAACGCATTCAATCGACTCTACCACCGCTGCGCGGCGTGTTCCATCTGGCCGGCGTGCTCGACGACGGTGTTGTTCTACGGCTCACGCCGGAGCGATGGGAACGCGTGCTTGCACCGAAAGCGTGCGGGGCGTGGAATCTCCACGAAGCGACCTGCGGACTGCCGCTTGAGATGTTCGTATGCTTCTCCTCGGCGGCGTCACTGTTGGGTTCGAGCGGCCAGGCGAACTATTCCGCGGCGAACGCGTTTCTGGATTCGTTGGCACACGTCCGCCGACAACGCGGTCTGCCGGCGCTCTCGGTGAACTGGGGCGCCTGGGGATCGGGGGGCATGGCGGAAGCCGAACATCGCCGCAAACAACTCGCCCACCGCGGGTTCCGCCTCCTGCAAACGGACGAGGCATTCACAGCGCTAGCTGCGCTGCTGAAGCAACCGCATCCACAGGCGGCGGTGATGGCGGTGGATTGGCCCGTGGCGCTGAAACCGTTCCGCCAGCGCGTGCCGCCGATGGTCCGCGATTTCGCGACCGCCGAGGAGACGCCGGCGGCCGCATCGACCGAGACCGACTTTGCCGCCGAACTGCAGGCTGCCCCGCCGGAAGGGCGAGTCGCGCTGCTCACCGAACACTTTCGGCAGCGCCTGACGACGGTCACCGGCCTGTCGGCAAGCGAGATCGACGTGAATCAGCCGCTGAATCTGCTCGGCCTCGACTCGTTGATGGTGTTCGAACTGAAAAACTCCATCGAGAGCCAGATGCGGATCACGATCCCGGTAGCGCGGTTCTTCGAGAACCCCTCGCTCGCGCAATTGGCGCAGTGGTCGTTGGAGCTGCACGAAGATTCGCAGGCGGTCGCCGAACCGAAATCGCCGCCAACCAACGGGCACACCGACGCCCGCCGCGAGGCGGCGACGATCGGAACGACGTAAGGTTGCGGCTAAACAGTTTCCGATCGTTACGGCCCAACCAGCTCCACCGTCCCGCGGCGCACGGAGAAGTGGTCGTCCCCCGAGAACACAAGGTGGATGGTTTTCCCGTCGTCACTGATCCACTTGGTGGGGATGCTCGACGACTCGCCGGGGCCGACGTCCCACTTGGTGATGAAGAACGCGGTGGTCCACGGCCCCCACGGCTCGGGGGCATCGTAGATGCCCAAGCCGCCGTTGAATCGCGGGTCGCCGCCCGGCAGCGTCTGGCACCACAGGTACCGCCGCAGCGCCCCATTGTAGGTGATGCCGCTGCGATAGCAGCTCCCGCGATGCGTGAAGACCGCTTCGCGCCGGTCTACGTCGTCGCTCCAGCGCGGTTCGCCGCGCTCGTTCGTGCCGACGAAGAACTGATATGCCTTTTCATCGGTGAGTCGGTCTTTCGGCACGCGCGCCAGCACCATCCGGTCGGCCGGTTCGTAGGCGCTGTGGCTGTCGTGCGAAACGATGTACACGAACTCGTCTCGCGCCCTGGCGTAATTGCGGCCGTAGTTGACGAACGTGGGGCAGCCGAAGCTCGTGGTGAACTTCCAGTCGCACCATGTCCACGTTTGACCCCGGTCGCGCGACCAGGCCAGTCGCGCATTGCCCGCGTTGCGTGCAAGTAAATACAGCACGCCGTCGACCATCAGCATCCCGCTGGCTTTCATTCCTTTCGCGCCGTCGCCGCGCTGCTCGATCGATGATGACCGCAAATTCTCCGCGGTGAACGAGGGGGGCAATCCGGTGATCCGCACCAGTCCCAGGCTGAGCTTCTCGTTGATGAACGGCTCGAAGCCCTTGCCGTCACCGTAGGCGGTGTAGAGGCGGTCATCGTCGCCCCACGTCATGGGCCAGTTGTCTCCGCCGCGGGCCTGGCGGACGATCGTCGCCGCCGGCGCCCACGCGATGCCGCGAATGACGGGACTCGGTGGACACGGCGGGTCCCGCTTCACGGCGCTCGGCGACGTCGCGGGCTTCCGCTCCAGCACATCGCCCGTGGCTCGAGCAATCGGTCCCAGAAATGGTTCCAGCACGGCATAGTGCTCTGCCTTTGGCGTGCGCTTCCACGATTGCCCCGCGCGCGTCACCACCAGATCGAGACTCGGAATGACCACCGTCAAACTGTCATACAGCCCCCACGACCAGAACGCGTCGCGCGGCACGTCTTTCAGCGTGCCATCCGCGTTGTTCCACCAGAGAAGGCCGTAGTGGTTCGAGGCACGTGTGTAGTCTGCCTCGTTCACCACCGGCAGACCCGCAACGGCCGGGCTGGTTGTGCCGGCCTGTTTCACGAAGTCGGCCGGCAGGATTCGCCGGCCGTTCCACTCGCCGCCGCGCAGGTAGAGGTAGCCGATGCGGGCGAGGGCATCGACATTCGCGCTCACGCCGGAACCGAACTCCCGCCGCGGCAGGCCGTCGATTTCGTGCGGGCGGTACTGGTTCTTCCGCCACACGAGATCGTCCTTCGTGATGCCGATGGGGGCGAACACTCGCTCGAACATCAGGTCGTTCACATCGCGGCGGTAAGCGAGCGTGACGCACTCGGCAAGCCAGTTCGGGCCGCCATCGCTGTAGGCCCACTTTGTCCCGGGCGCGAACAGCAGTTTCTGATAGCCCCCCGGTTTCTCGAATCCCGCCGTTTGCGTCGCCAGGTGCCGGATCGTGATCTCCTTCAGCCAGCCGGTCTCCGCGTTGGTGTCCGGCGGCACGCCGAACGTGGGGTGATGTTTCTGCGCGAGGTCATCGAGTGCGAGCATGCCGTCGAGGATGGCGACGCCGAGCGCGGTAGCCCCGATTGATTTCGTGGTCGATTTGAGATCGTAGCGCTGCTTCAGATCACCCCAACTCAGCACGAGCTTGCCGTGCCGCGTGATGTAACCGGAGCCGTTGCCGGTGAGCGCGTAATCGCGTGCGGCGAGGAGCGGCGTTTCATCGAGGTCCACCTCGCGCGGTGTGGCCCGCGGCCATTCGGTGGCGGGCCACGACGGTTCGACCGCCAGCGCCGCGTTGATCGACGCGCCGAAAAGGAAAAGAGCAACGAACACACGCTTGCCGCTGAGCGGACTTGGTTCGCGGGGTGTCGCCATCTTGAATTCCTCACGGTGTGAAATCGCTCTCCGGCCCCACCGCCGTGCAGAACCGGGCAATCAGCTCTGCCGCGTGATCCAGGTCCTTGAGTGACACCATTTCCACCGGGCTGTGCATGTAGCGGTTCGGAATGCAGACCAGGCCCACCGCCACCCCTTCCCGTGCGAGCTGCAGCTCAGCCGCGTCGTTGCTGGCGGCGACGGCAATGCCGTTCACCTGCACCGGGATCTCCGCGGCCTGGGCTTCTTTCGTCAGCGTGTCGAACACCACCGGGTTGACGTTCGGTCCGCGATACAGCACCGGTCCCTGTCCCAGCTTCACACGGCCGTACTGGTTTTCGTCGATCGTGGGGCAATCGGTGGCGTGGGTGACATCCACCACAAGGCCCACCTGTGGCGCGATGCGGAACGCGCTCGTCTGCACGCCGCGCAGGCCGATTTCTTCCTGCACCGTCGACACCGCGAAGATCGCCGCCTGCGGATGCCGTTGGGCCGCGCGCTGGGCCGCGGAAAGCACGGTCCACACGCCCACTTTGTCGTCCATCGCGGGGGAGATCGCCAGGCCGTTGCGCAGCTCCCGGTAGCCCAGCGTGACGGTGATCGGATCGCCGGGCGACACCAGCTCGCGGGCCTCATTGCCATTCGCCACGCCGACGTCAACCCACAGGTTCTTGATCTCCGGCACGACTTTCTTCTCGTCCGGCGTGAGCAGATGGATCGGCTTGCGGGCGATGACGCCGCTCAGGGGGCCGCTCTTCGTCCATACCTGCACCGATTGGCCCAGCAGGATCTGCGGGTCCCAACCACCGATGGCCTGCACCCACAGGAAGCCTTTGTCATCGACGTTTTTGACCATCAGGCCGATCTGGTCGCAGTGCCCGGCGAGCATGATCCGAGGCGAGCCGGAAGGGTTCACCGCGACGGCGACGTTGCCGTGCAAGTCCGTGGAGACTTCGTCGGCGAACGAGGCGGCAAAGCGCCGCACCACGTCCTGGACGGGGCGCTCGTAACCCGACGGGCTGGGCGTGTGGAGGAGTTCCTTGAGGAAGTCGAGGGACGGAATTTCCATGGGCGACTCGGGCGAGGCTGGCAAATGGAGCGACCAAATACGAAGAACTTGGGAAACCTGGGGCGTCTGGAAGAAAGGGGCGCCGGTCGTGCGGTGTTTATGTCATCAGTGAACGGCGGAACCGTCAGAATTCGGTTGAATTTCGCGCAATGGTGCCCATTTTTCTTTGATGTTTTGAGTCGACACGGCTAGAACTGATTGCGTGACTTCGGTCGGACGGTCGTGCCATCGACAGCGAACCTCTCCGATTCTTCTCTCTGAAGTCCGCGAATCGGTTGCACGCCGTGGTAGTGGTACAAGGAAGGTGTCTTCGACGCAAGGAAGAGCAGGTCCGGAGAGCTGTGGGACTGCTCCGAGGATATTGCTAACTGGCAGGATTGCACGTCGGGCAAGGGCGCCCGAGTGCAGTTTCGCAGGCTCCAGGATTTGGTGAGGACACCAGCGTCCGTGGCATCGGACGTTCCATTGGATGGTTCTGAAAGGATTTTCCATGCCCCTTCCCGACACAATGGAAGACACGCGCACTCTGGAAGAACGCGTCGAGCAGGTGGTTCACTCCCGCACGAGCGGCCGCATTCGCGGGCTGCGCGTGCAAGTGCAGGATGGCCGCGTGGTGATCTCCGGCCGCACGGCCACCTACTACAACAAGCAACTCGCCACCCACGCCGCGCTCGAGGCCGCCTCGTCCGTCCAGAACGAAGTGGAAGTGTGCTGATCGCTTAATTCTGCTAAGACGCAAGCGGCTCAGGGTTTCTCCGGTGCTGCGTCTTGGCCGCCTTGCAGGCCGCGCTCCTCTCCGCGCAACAGCCGCACAATGTTGTTGCGGTGCCGCACAATGATCAGCAGCGGCACACCCAGGCTGAACGCGGTCAGGCTCCAGTTCGCTGCCGACCAGGGGTCGGGCTGCAGTGCGAACCACTGGAACACGGCAAATCCAACCGCGGCCAACAGCGATCCGGCCGAGACGATCCGCGTCAGTGCGAACGCCGCGGCAAACAGCCCGGCGGCGACCAGCGTTCCCCACGGCGAAAGGATCAGCACCGCGCCCAGCGACGTCGCCACGCCTTTGCCGCCGCGGAAGCCGAGCCAGATCGGGTAGGAGTGCCCCAGGATCGCGCACACGCCGGCCAGAACCCGCTCGTGATGGATCAACGGCTCCGAACCGTCGAACAACATCGGCAGCATCAGCGTCGGCAGCAATCCCTTCAAGGCGTCGAGCAGCAGAACGACGCTGCCCCACTTGCCCCCGAGCACCCGCGTTGCATTCGTGGCGCCGATGTTCCCGCTCCCGACGGATCGCAAATCGACCCCAGCGATCCACCACGTTAACCACAGCCCGAAAGGGATCGACCCCGCCAGGTACGCCAAACCGGCCATCGCAACCCACGGCATCATGTACTCGATCCCCGAAGCGAACGGATTCTGGCGAACGAGTCCCGATGATATCGGCCCGTCCGCCGTTTCGCCGCTCCCGCGCAGACGCGGGCTGCGGGCTGCCGTGGAGAAGAAACCGCTCTTTGCGGGCGGCTGGGTCGCCGCTAGAATCCGCGGCCTTTTGTCGGAGCGGGCCACTGCGGCCTTGCGCTGTGTTCAAATCGCCGTGCAGGATGTTCGGCACTATGAAACGCCGTCAGCTCGGGATGATTGTCTGCGCCATGGCTTCTGGCATGTCGTTGGTCGCATTCGCCCAACAGCAGCCGGCTGCTCCATCCCAAGGCAACCAGCCTCGGCCGCCCAACGCCGTCCTGCAGGTTCCGAATCTGCCCCCCGAGCTCGAGCGCCTGCTCAAAACGTGGGAGCAGGAATCGGCGAAGATTGAAACGCTCACCGGTCGGCACGAGCGCTCCGAGTTCAACCACGTGTTCCAGGTGGAAACGCGGACCGAAGGCAAATTCTTCTTCGATGCGCCGGACAAAGGCCGCATTGACATGAACGGCAAAAAGCTCAAGGCCACCGATATCAGCCTCCGCAAGGACGAGCAAGGCAATCCCTACCGGCTGCAGTCGGGCCACAGCGAGCGCTGGATCTGCACCGGACAGGAAGTGCTGCAAATCAATGACGACGCCAAGGAGATGGATGTCATCCCCATCCCTAAAGAAGCCCAGGGACGGAACATCATCAACACGCCGCTGCCGTTCCTGTTCGGCCTAAAGGCCGAAGAGGCCAAGAAGCGGTTTCAGATCGAGCTGCTCCCCACGAAGGCTAACGACTACTTCAGCCTGAAGATCATTCCCAAGACCAACAAGGATGCGTTCCGGATGGCCTACGTGAAGCTCGATCGGCAGTTGTTCGTGCCGACCGCGGTGATCCTGTTTGACCTCGCCGGCAGCCTGGAAACCCGATACGAATTCAGCGACATCAAGATCAACGACAACGGCATTGCCAAGCGCGTCAGCGAGCTGTTCGGCCACGACCCGTTCCACCCGACGCTCATCGGCTACAAGCGCGTCCAGCGTCCCGTGCAACCGGCAGGTGCGGAGAAGCCCCAGGACGAAAAGGTGCCGGTGCGGCCGATTGTCAACACCCCCAACGGCGGGTCATCGGCCTCGCGTAGCGCGATCACCAGGCCACCCGCGGCGCCCTCCAAGACGGCGATCAATCGGTAGCGCCGTTGCGTTCCGCGTCTTAGGCCCCGGCGACTCGCCGGGGGCTAAGACGCGGAGTGACGCCGTTCAATTGCACTCCGCCACCAGCGGTCCGGCGAGTTCCTGCAGGAAAAACAGCCTCCCCGGTTGCGTGGGCATGAAGGTGGACGGAATCCACGGCGTCGGCTCGTGCCGCAGCGTCATCCACAGGCTGAGTCCCTGCCACATCATGCCGCGGCCGAACGTGCCGTCGGCGCCGCCGATGATCTTGTCCGCGCCCAGAAACAGCCCCGGGCCGATCGTGTTCGCGAACGCGGGCACCAGCGTGGTGCGGCTCTTGAAGCTGGTCAGCGCGTTCTGCTCGATCGTCAACGGATGCAGCTTCGCGCCTAACCGGTGCGTCTGCTTCTTCCATTCCGCATCGCTTTTGAACTCGCCGGCAAAGTGCGGCTCCCAGAACGCAATGTGGCACACGCGGCCGATGCCGAACATCACCGCCAGTTTCGCACCCTTCGCCCGCAGGTCGCCAATCTTGTCGGCATAGGTCGGCAGCAGCTTCTTCGTGGCGAAGTTCCGCTGTTTCTTCGGCACAGTGAGCCTGCCCAGCGGACCGTAAAACGCCTGCTCCATCGCGTACTGAAAAGCGCCGGTATTCGTCGGCGGCAGCGTGTTGCCGTCCGCGTCGCTCCATTCGTCCATGTTGAAGCCGTGGACGTGGTCGCAGGGCACGTTCCACTCCGTGAGAAAGTACACCGCCCAGCGATACATGCCCATTGGCCCCACCGGCAGGATCATCGCCAGCGGATGTCCGGCGTCGCGGGCCTGCTTGATCGTCCACGCCACCTCGTGCCCCATGAACGTGTCGAAGTCCGCCAGCGATGCACACGGCACGGGTTGGAACTGCTTGTGCCACCACTTCTGCCGCTGGGTGATCGTTAATGGATCGTCATCGACGCAGGCGTCGATCTTCGCGAGATCCCAACCGGCGGGGAAGTAACCTTCCATCATCGAGCCGCGGAGCGTGGTCAACAGGTTCATCGGTGAAGGTTTCCAATGGTCGCGTGAATCTCATGCCGCCTTCGGCGCCATGAGGCAGATTCGCAGCTTGCTGTCGAAGTGCGGGGTTGCGAGGCGCAGGCCGTCGGGATGAACGGCGAGGTCGCGGGCGGTGTTGCCGAGGTTCAGCGTGTGAAACTCGTCTTTTTGGTCGGACTTCCAGAAATACAAATGTCCGCCGGCCTGCCCGCCGATCGCGCCGATCACAAAGCCATCGGAATGCAGCGCCGTCCCCCAGGCCACGCCGTTGATATTCCCTTTGCTGAGATGCGTGACGGCGTCCTTGCCGGCGTCCCAATCGATCTGCACGACGATGGGGTTGCCCACGCCGGCGAAGGCGTTGGTCACGTTCGTGATGCCTCCGGCGAGCAGCCGCTTGCCGTCCGGGGCGAATACCATCGAGTGCGGACCGCCGTAGTCGGCCATGAATCCGGCGTCGTACTTCGACAGGCTGGCGATGGCGAACTCGCGAAGCTTCGCGCCGGTCTCCAGATCCCAATCGACGAACTTCGCCACGAGATCGCCTGAGGCGAGGTGCTTGCCGTCGGGATGGAACGCCACGTTGTACACGTGCCGCTCGTGGCCGACGAACTCGCGAACGAGGCTGCCGTCCATCGCGTTCCACAACTTCACTTTGCGATCGTTGCCGCAGGTGGCGAGCCATTGTGCGTTGGGGCTGATGACGGCGGCGCGGATCCAGCCCTGGTGAGCCTCGACGGTGCGCGTGGGCGTGGGCTGCTCGGCCGCAGCGGGCCACCACATCAAGCGGCCGTCGTATCCGGCTGTGATGAGCGTTTCGCCGTTCGAAGCGAAGGCGAAGCTGCGGACCCAACTGTCGTGGCCGCTGAGGACGGTTTTCGCGCCCGTGGAAAGTTCCCACCGCACGATCTTGTTGTCCTGCGCTCCCGCGAAGACGAACCGTCCGGCCGGATCGAACCGGCAGGCGACCAGCGGCGCGGTGTAGTCCAACGTTTGGGCCACGTGCGTTTGAGCGGGCTCGGCGGGCATGGAAGTTCCTTCAGAAGCCGCGGAGTCGCAACCTCACGGCTTCGCGCGAACAGTCGTCACCACAGAGTGTAACCGCCGTCGATCACGATCGCCGCGCCGGTGACATACCGCGCAGCGTCGCTGGCCAGGTACACCGCCAGAGGGCCAAGATCCTCCGGCTGTCCGAAGTCGCCTTGCGGCACTTGTGCGCGGAACTGCTCGATGACTTCGGGATGCTCGCGGGCCCAGCGCTGGTTCGGCTCGGTGAAGAAGCCGCCGGGGCAGATCGCGTTCACCGTCACGCCGGCCTGGGCCCAATCGACCGCGGCGGCGCGCGTGAGTTGAATCACCGCGGCCTTGGACGTTTCATAGCTTCGGCCGCCGATGCCCCGATTGCACACCATACCGGAAATCGACGCGATGTTGATCACGCGCCCTCCCTGTCGGCGGCGGACCATGTCGCCGCCGATCCACTTCAGGCACAGAAAGGTGCTGGTGAGATTGAGGTCCAGGATCTGCCGCCACTGGTCGAGCGTCTGCTCGGCGATGGGCACGTTGATCCTCCGGCCGCCCACGTTGTTGATGAGAATGTCGATCGGCCCGTGCTGTTCGAGAACGGTCTGGCAGAGTTGCTCGCACTCTTCGGGCTGGCCGACGTCGCCGATCAACTCCACCGCGGTGCGGCCAAGCCGGCGAATGTCCTCGGCCGTGGCGTGCAGGCTCTCCGCATCGCGACCGATGAGGAGCACATCGGCGCCGGCATCGGCAATGGCCAGCGCCATTTCGCGCCCCAGCCCGCGACTTCCGCCGGTAATCATCAGCCGTTTGCCGTCCAATCGAAAGCGATCGAGCACGCTCATCGGTCTATCCATGCCAGGCCGTGGAGATCTTGCCGGATTCGTAGCCAACGATCATAACGGACACATCGGACATCACCATTGCGAATGGCCGATTTCTGCCGTTGTCTGCCCAAACACGTCGGGCTGACGCCTCGACGCTCGCCACATGCCCCGACCGCACCATCGTGCCGATCGAATCCTTGCCTGGTTCCTGCGTCTCGTTGGTCTCGTCGACCTGTCGGCCGCGGTGGCGGTGGTCATGCCGCGGTCTTTCATGGCCGCCATCCATTGGCGGCTCGGTCTGGGTGAATTCCCAACCGGCGCGATCATCGGGTACCTGGCGCGGAGCGCGTCCTTGTTTTGCGTGCTGACCGGGGCGTTGCTGATCTACGCTGCGGCCGACGTTGCCAGAAATCGCCAATGGATCGCCTGGATGGCGCGATGCGGACTGGCGGCAGGGGTGGTGCTGCTGGGAATCGACCTGGCAGAGGGTCTTCCCTGGTGGTGGACCTGTACAGAAGGGCCGTGCTGCCTGCTCTTCTCTCTCGTGACGTTGCGTCTGCAGTGGTGGTCCGGCAACGCGAAATCGCCCGTTGTGTCGTCCGAATGAATCGTCCGAGCGCTCCCGACCTTCCTGGCAGGTTGCTCCGCGCACGCCGGTTGGTGTCCGGAAAACTCGCAGTGCGCTCCACTTTTTTGCCTCGCATACCGGCAGCGACCTAGATTTGTGCTGGAGCACCAGACCAATCGTTCCCCTCGCTTTGGACCCCTTGGGCCATACGCCGTGTCCCGCGGCGACGACGGAAATGGTCGTCGCGCGCGAGTGTGAGAGTCATGCAGCCCGAACCGTGGACCAGTGGGATCGCCACCGTGCCCGCAGCACGTCGTGCAATCCCGTAAACCATGTGCCGGCCGCGCGCGAGCCTGGACCGACGGATCCCGTGTGGGGAACGCCTGGCCGCGTGCACGTGCGATCCGCGAGACAGCTCGCCGCGGCCGGCCATGAACTTCTGCGTCGCGGTGGGGCGCGTTCGAACACGAGGAGTCATGTGACATGAACGGATCAGTCGTGCCTTTGAAACAACGTCCCGGCAGCCGCCGTCCGCGCGGCGCCCTGCCGTCCGTAGGCGATCGTCGCGGATCGGTCCTGGTGCTGGCGGCGGCGCTGTTGATTGTGATTTTCGGCCTGGCCGCCTTTGCCCTCGATGTCGGTTTCATTGCTTTGACGAAGACGCAGATGCAGACTGCGTCCGATGCCTCGTCGCTGGCGGCGTGCACGGAGCTGACGAACGGCCTCGGCCTACAGCCCGCCTTGACGACGCCGCAGGTGGTCGCCGTTGCGGGATACGCGGCCAAGTCTGTCGCCAGCGCGAACCCCAACGGGGGTCTGGACGACACGTACCTCGACGTCAGCCGCGATGTCGAGTACGGCCAGACGGTCTGGGATCCCTCGGCTCAGGAGTGGGTCAAGAACTGGGGCGTGTCGCCTTACAATATGGTTCGCGTGACCGTCCACCGCGACACGCTGTCCAGCCTGGAGAACATGAAGGGGGACCGCCCGCTCGATACCTTCTTCGCCGGAACCATGGGCATCAAAAACGTCGGCCTCCAAACCGATGCCACGGCGGCGCTGTTGCCCGGTGTGGGAGTCTCGATTCCCACCGGCAGCAGCCTCACCGCCGACATCCTGCCCATTACCCTCGACATCCAATCCTGGCAGGCCCTGATGGCCGGCTCGGGCAACGACAACTATAAGTACACTCCGCTCACTGGTGCCGTCTCTTCCGGCAGCGATGGCGTGAAAGAAATCGATCTGTATCCCTACGGAGTGAACACCTTGCCGCCCGGCAACCGCGGCACCGTGGACCTCGGCAACCCCAACAACAGCACCACCGATCTCAAGCGGCAGATCCTGTACGGACTGAACGCCGAAGACCTGTCCTGGTTCGGCGGCGAGTTGCGGACCGACCAGGGGGCGCTGCTGATCAACGGCGACACCGGCATCAGTGCCGCCATCAAAGCCGAGCTGGAACAGATCAAAGGCAAGCCGCGGCTGATCCCGCTGTTCTCCGCGGTGTCGGGACCAGGCAATAACGCCGTCTACACGGTGGTGAAGTTTGTGCCCATTCGCATCATGTACGTTAAGCTGACCGGGAGCAACAAGCAGGTGATCGTGCAGCCGGCGACGTACGTATCGTCGGTCGTGATCCGCGGCGGCACCAGCGTGACCAACGAAAGCTACTTCACGCGGCCGAAGCTCATCGAATAGAGGTGTGAGGAATCAGCGATCAGGTGGCCGGGAGACGACAAATAGTCGAAGGTAACCCATGATCGCCCATTTGCCGGGGAAGGGCGATAAGAACGGCACGTTTGCGCGGCCGTCGGCTGTTAGCGGTCTTCAATGAGGTGCAGCCGCAGCAGGTTGAGGGCCGATTTGGCGGTGCGGCTTTTGGCGATCGCCGGGTCGCCGAAGTGCTGGATCTGCTCCACGTGCACGCCGTGCGGTCCGGCGAGGGCGACGAAGGAGGCGGGCACCGGCGCCAGCGGATCGTCCGGCACAAACGCGGCCCACTCGGTGACTGCAAGGGCGAAATCGGTGCCGAACCGCTTGCGGCAACCCTCGGCCATCGCCTGCGCGACGTCGGCGTTGATGGGGCCGGACTTTGCCAGCAGTTCCGCATCCACAGAGACCAGTTCGCGCTTCGCCGCATTGGTGGGGGCGACGACGCCCCCCATGTAGCACGAATCGAATCCGGGCGCGCCGGTCAGTCGGTGCGCGAGCAGCCCGCCGGTCCCCGATTCGACCGTCGACAGCGACGCCCGCCGCTGATGCAGCAGCCGCACCACGGCGTGCTCCAGCTCGTCGTCTTCTTCGCCGAACACCAGCGTCCCCATGCGGTTGACGATCACGCCGCGCGTCTTTTCGATCTTGGCCTGGCATTCTTCCGCCGTCGCGCCCATTGCCGTGATCCGCAGCGTGATGGTGGCCTCGTGCACGGTGATCCCCACATCGGGATCGCGGCCGCGCGCCGTCAGGTCCCCCAGAATCTCCTCCGCCTGCGACTCTCCCACGCCGAAGCAGTTGATCCGCAGCCGGCGGATCACGCGCTCGCCCGCGTCCAACCGGCTCATCACCTGCTGCCGGAACATCACCTTCATTTCGCTGGGCACGCCCGGCATGACGGCGATGAGGCACGGCGCGGCCCGGCCGGGACGCTTCCATTCCATCCAGATGCCCGGCGCCGTGCCACGCGGGTTCGGCAACGGCTCGCTCCCGCGCGGGAACATGGCCTGCACCACGTTGCGCTCCGGCATGGGCCGGTTCCGCCGCGCGAACATCTGCTTGACGTGTTCCAGCGACGGCTCGTGGAGCACGAGATCCACCCCGGCGAACTTCGCCAAGGCTTCGCGGGTCAGGTCGTCGAGCGTGGGACCGAGACCGCCGGTGATGAGCAGAATGTCCGACCGCTGTGCCGACTGCGCAATGGCGTCGATCATCGCATCGAGGTCGTCCGAGACGGTGATATGGGCCCGCACCGGGATGCCCACTTCGGCCAACTCCAGGCTCAACCACTGGCTGTTGGTGTCCAGCTTGGCGCCGCTGGTGAGTTCTGAGCCGACGCTGAGGATTTCCGCCTGCATGGTGCCGTCCGCGGGAGGGGATCGGACTCGCCGCCGCGGCTATTGTGCTGGCGGAAATCGCGAAACCGCAAGCGTCGGTCGGTCACCGCTTTGCAGTTTGCAGAGGATCACTGCTCCGCGGGCGGCTTGCGCAACTGCACCTGCTTTTCCGGCCAGCCGAGCACCTTCGCCGTCGCGAACGGGTATTCCAGCCCAGCATCGTCGTCGCGGTAAATGACCACCTGGCAACGCTCGGCGGCCATCGCGATTGCCTGCGGAACGTCGAGGAACCGCAGCACGTTCAGCAGGGCCGGGCCGTCGCGATGCGAGAGAGGTAATGCGTGGAGATCGAGGCGCTTCACCGGCGGCTCGAACAACGAGGCATACACCGAGAGCGCGGCGAAGGGCCCTTTCGCCTGCAGCCACAACGGCGTGGATTGCAGACCGTCCACTGTGCGCACGGCCTGCATCGCCCGGCGGATGTCCCAGGTCTGCATCCCCTCCAATGTCTGGCCCAGCAGATAGAACCGCCGGCGGATCTGGATCTGCTTCTTGTCGTCCCCGCTCCAGCGCGTCAACCCGACGCCTCGCGGAGCGACATAGGCCATCACCCACGGGAAGGAGGTGAGCATCTTCTTCAGGTCGCCGTGGGACTGTCCCTCGCCGTCGATCTGCGGTCCGGCGAGTTCCGTCTGCAGGGCCTCGGCGAACGTGGGCTTCAACGTCGCGAGCAGTTCGTTCCAGCCTGTTTCATCCACGGGGTTCAACACCATCAATTCGGGTCGGTCGAGGCCCGCGCGATGGGTTACATACAACCGCAGCGGCACGTTCGGCTGGCTGGTGAAGTCGTATCCCTTCAGCACCAGGCCGTCCTTCTCCACCGAAAACGCGGGCTTCATATGGAGCGGCAAGGTGCCTTCCGGCCACGCACCGAACGATTTCTCGCGCAGCACCTTCAACCAGCCGTCGCGCTGGGCCGTCCATTCCGGCATCGAGGCCGGCGGATCGGGCGCGTTGGCCCTTGGCACGAATGTCTCGTCGACCGTGGTGTTGATCGCGTCCTCCGGCAGCGCGTCGAAGACCTTCAATTGCTCCGGCTCGAAGAACTTGATTGCCGCCTTGTCGATGATGCGCGGTTCCTTGCGCAGGTGCTGGTCGAACCAGCGGAAGGCGTGCATCTGCAGTTCCTGCGTGTCGGCATGTCCGCCGGCGGTGATGTTCAGCGCCGCCTTTTCGCCGGCCTTGCCGAGTTCGTACAGTCGCCGCACTTGCGAGTACGTGCGGTACACGCCATCGAGCGGGAAGATGCGGTCGCGATCGGTGTTGCTGATTAAGAGCGGCCGCGGATAGTTCAACGCCGCGACCAGCGGGTAGTCCCAGCGATACGTGTTGACCAGGAACATGCAATCGCAATGCCCTTCGACCGTACCGTCCACCACGTGGTTCTGCAGATCGGTGATGCCTGCCACCGGCACAGCCACCTGAATGCGGTCGTCGAGGCCGGCGATCCACCAGCTATAGGCGCCGCCACCGCTGCGGCCCGTCACACCCAGCTTCGCGCCATCGACTTCCGGCCGCGATTGCAGGTAGTCGAGCGCGCGGACGCAGTTCCACGCCTCCACGCCCGCCGGCGTGTAGCCCCGGCTGAGCCACCACCAGCGGTTGTAGCGGTGCGTGCCGTGATGGATGCCTTCAATCTCGCCGAGTTGCAAGGTGTCGATGGTCAGGCACACGTAGCCGTTCCGTGCGAACCAGGCGCCGTGATGCTGGTAGTGCGTCTTGTTGCCCAGGCTCACGCCGTCCTTCACCACCCGGCCGTGACCGCACACGTACAGGATGGCGGGCGCGGGGCCGCTGAGATTCTTCGGCAGATAAAGATTGCCGGTGACGTACAACCCCGGCCGCGATTGGAAGTGCAGGTTCTCGACAGTGAACTCCGCCTGATCGAGCCGGCCGGTGATCGTGGCGTGCAGATCGGTCCGTTCCGGTTGTGGATCGAGCCCCAGCATCTCGAACAACTGGCGGCGATACTCGTCCTTGCGGGCCGTCCAGTCGGCGATGGATTCGATCTCGCTCAGGCACCGGCTGCGCAGCTCTTCAGTCTGGTCGCGGAAGTAGGCCGCGAGCCAGGCGTCGCCGCCGTTGACGATCGGTGCGTCCGCCGCCGGCGACCCTCCGCCCAGGATCAACCAACACATTCCGACCGCAAGTTGCCCGTGCATAACGGCCCTTCGATGAATCGGCCCGGTCTATCTCGGCTTGCGTTCGCGTTCGGGCGGCACATTGTGCGGCACCCAGCGCACGCTGCTTTCGCTGGCGGCCTCGCGCAACTCCTCCAGCGTGGGTGGGCGATTGGAGCCCCAGGGCTGCTCCGGTCGGAACCGCTTCTTGCGCGGCTGGTAGAGTGTGAGCGGATTCACTTTCGTCCGCGTGCGGGACCAGAACAACTGCAACAGCGACGGTCGCTGGTCGGGCTTGTCGACGAGCGCCCACAGCATCCATCCCACGGAACCGAACAGCAGCCCCCACACCGCCCACGCGCGCCAGTCGGCCCGTTCCGCCGCCGACAGCACCGTGAACGCCGTCAGCACGGCGCCGATCAGCACCACGAACGCCGTCGCCAGCAGCGTGACGGCGCGGCGACCGGTTTCGGGATTGCGGCGGATGACCATCGTGCTGTCGCCTCGCGAACCAACCGTCGAGCATATCGGCGAAGCCCAGGGATGGCTATCCCTGGGTCTCCGATACACTTCACTTCACCTCGCGATTACAATCGCCCATCATGCCGCACGTGGGTTTATTTCTCCCCTGCTATGTGGACCAATTGTATCCGCAAGTCGGCTGGGCGACGCTGGAATTGCTGGAGCGGTTCGGTTGTACGGTCGACTTTCCCGCGGCCCAGACCTGCTGCGGGCAGCCGATGGCGAACACCGGCTGCACCGACGACGCGGCGCCGCTGGCCCGCAAGTTCCTCGATATCTTCCGCAAGTACGACTACATCGTCTGTCCCTCGGGAAGCTGTACGGCGATGGTGCGGCACCACTATCACGACCTGGTGCACGACCATCCCGACTACGAGCGGGTCCGCGGCCGAACGTTCGAGCTGTGCGAATTCCTGCACGATGTGCTCAAGATCGAGAAAATCGACGGCCGGTTTCCGTACCGGGTTGGATTGCATCAAAGCTGCCACGGGCTGCGCGAACTGCGGCTCGGCTCGTCGAGCGAAACGATGGGGCCGCGGTTCAGCAAGGCGGGCAAGCTGCTGGCGTCGCTGGAAGGGATCCAGCTCGTCGAACTGCAGCGGCCGGACGAGTGCTGCGGTTTCGGCGGCACGTTTGCCGTCGCCGAGGAAGCCGTGTCCTGCATGATGGGTCTGGACCGCATCCACGACCACGCGCAGGCCGGCGCCGAGGTGTTGACCGCCGGCGACATGAGCTGCCTGATGCATTTATGGGGTCTCATTCAGCGCCACAACACGCCTTTGAAGGTGATGCACGTGGCGGAAATCCTGGCGGGAAGGCAACCGGTGTGAGAGAATTCAGCGATCGGAGAGAGGAGTGCAACAACCATGAAGGCCGTCATCTCAGATGTCCCGGCAGATTTGCTGGCGGAGCGGAAGCGCACTGGCGCCGACCGATGGGATGAAATGTGGAACGGGGTTTTGCACATGCCGCCTGCTCCGGTCATCGATCATCAGGATTTCGAGTACCAGCTGGAGCATTGGCTGCGGCGCCATTGGGGTGGACCGCAAGGGTACCGCGTTTATCACAACATCAACGTCGCGTCGATTGGCGGATGGCCCCACGATTATCGCGTCCCGGACCTGGTTCTCGTCGATTCCGAACGATTTCACATAATGCACCGGGAGTACTTCGAGGGGCCGCCCCTGGTCGTCATCGAGATCCATAGTTCGGGTGACGAGGCCTATGACAAGCTCGAGTGGTATGCAGCACTCGGCATTCCGGAGACCTGGATCATCGACCGCGACTCGTGTGTGCCGAAAGTCTTTGTGCTCAATGGCCGCGATTACACCGAAAGAGCTCCGGACGCCGACGGCTGGTTCATCAGTCGCGCATCGGGCATCCAGCTTCGCACCAAACGCCCCAAGAAGCTGGTTCTCCAACTCGGCGACGACGCCGGCACCCGCGCGGCCTTGCCGGAGTCTTGATCGCAGCCCATGTCCACTCCGCACGTCCGCGAGCATCCCGCCGCCGCCGCCGAGTTCGTCGCCAACGACGAACGCGCGCACTGGCACGACCAGGCCTTGTGGTTCGTTCGCGCCAAACGCGACCGCATGGCCGCCGCCATTCCCGAGTGGGAACTGCTCCGCGAACGAGCCGCCGCGATCAAGCGGCATACGCTGTCGCGATTGGCCGACTATCTCGAAGAATTCGAGCAGAACGCGGTCCGCCTTGGCGCCAAGGTGCATTGGGCGCGCACGCCCGCCGAGCACAACGAGATCGTGCTGAAGATCATTCGAGACAGTGTCCCGAACGCTTCCGAGCGTCCGGGACACTCGATCCCGGTCGTTAAAAGCAAGTCGATGCTCACCGAGGAATGCCATCTTAACCCGTTCCTCGAGCGGCACGGCATCAGCGTCACCGACACCGATCTGGGCGAGTGGATCGTGCAGCTCCGCGACGAGCCGCCGAGCCACATTGTGCTGCCGGCGATCCATATCAAGAAGGAAGAAGTGGGGGAGCTGTTCCACCAGCATTTGGGAACGACGGAGGGCGCCACCGATGCGCCGTATCTGGTGACCGCGGCGCGGCACGAATTGCGACAACGCTTTTTGAAGGCGGAGGTGGGCATCACCGGCGTGAACTTCGCCATCGCGGAGACCGGCGGGTTTGTCGTGTGCACCAACGAAGGCAACGCGGACCTGGGCGTGTCCCTGCCGAAGGTGCATATCGCCTGCATGGGGATTGAGAAGCTGATCCCCCGATTGTCGGACCTGGGCGTCTTTCTGCGGTTGTTGGCGCGTTCGGCCACCGGGCAGCCGATCACCACCTATTCGTCGCATTTTCACGGTCCGCTGCCGGGGGGCGAGTTGCACATCGTGCTGGTGGACAACGGCCGCAGCGACATCCTGGGCAGCGCCGATTTCCGCCGGTCGCTCAACTGCATTCGCTGCGGGGCGTGCATGAACACGTGCCCGGTGTTCCGCCGCAGCGGCGGACACAGCTATCAGACGACGGTGCCGGGACCGATCGGCTCCATTCTTGCTCCCGCGCGCAATGCGGCGGCGTATCACAGCCTGCCGTTCGCATCGAGCCTGTGCGGGTCGTGCACCGACGTGTGCCCGGTGAAGATCGACCTGCACCTGCAACTGCTCGCGTGGCGGAAGGAACTCGCGCACCGCGGCCTGCTGCCGTGGACCAAGCGCTGGGGCATGAAGCTGGCGGGCAAAGTGCTGGGCAACGTCTGGTTGTATTCTCTGGTCGGGCGTTGGGCCCGCTGGTTGCTGCCGCGGCTGCCCCGGTCGTTGGTGTACAATCGATTCAACCCGTGGGGCAAGCAGCGCGAGCTGCCGCCCATGCCGCGAAAGAGTTTTCGCGAAGATTACGCGGCAACGCGGCCTCGCCAGCTTTGAGGAGACGAGCGATGTCCCAGGCAACGAAATTGCGCGGTGTAGTCCACGGCCAGACGATCACGTTGGACCGCCCAGTGGATTTCGCAGAAGGCGAAACGGTGGAGGTGACGATTGCCCCCGTGCCGAATGTGGAACAGCAGTCACTTCCACCCGGCGAAGGTCTGCGCCGCTCCGCCGGGGCGTGGGCGGATGACGCTCAAGCGCTGGACGAGTATCTCGAATGGAATCGTCGGCAGCGCAAGTTCTCGCGAAACGGAATGCGCCCGTGAGTTACCTGCTCGACACAGACACCTGTTCGACCCCTCTGAAATCGCACAGCGTCGTGGCCAGCAGGGTGCTCCAGAACCTTGGTAAGCTCCATGTCTCGGTTGTCACCGTCGGTGAATTGCGGACCTGGGCAGACCGTCGAAACGCTTCGCGGCGGCGCGCGGTCGATCTCGACTTGTTTCTGCAGGACGTGGACATTCTTCCGGTTACAGTTGATATCGCGAATCGATTTGGCGAACTGCGGGCCGGCCTGTTGGATCAGGGCCAGCCTTCGCCCGACCTGGATCTGCTCATCGCGGCAACAGCGCTCGTGCACAACCTGGTGCTCGTCACTCACAACGTGAAAGACTTTCAGAGCCTGCCCGGACTTGCGCTGACCGATTGGGTACCATGACGTCGATGTCCTCCCGCGAACAAATCCTCGCGTCGATCCGCCGGCATTTGCCGGAGTCGTCGCCGCTGCCGGACGGCGACGGTCCGTGGATCGCTTACGACGATCCGGTCGCGCAGTTCGCGAGCGTGCTGGAATCGATCGGCGGGCGCTGCGTGCGCGCGCAATCCGCGGCAGAGATTGAGCGCGAACTGATGCTGGTGCCGGAATATGCGAACGCACAGCGCGTGGTGTCGACCATTCCCGGCATTGGTGCTCGCGCCATCGATCTTGCCGCGGTAAGCGAACCGCATGCTTTGGAGGACGTGCAGTTTGCCGTGCTGCCCGGCCACTTCGGCGTGGCGGAAAACGCCGCGGTGTGGGTGACCGATGACGATCTGCCGCACCGCGCGATCTACTTCCTGTGCGAGCACCTGGCGCTCGTGGTGCCCGCCGACCAGATCGTGCATAACCTGCACGCGGCGTATGACCGGATCCAGTTCGCGGGTCCGCGGTTTGGCACGTTCATCGCCGGACCGTCGAAGACCGCCGACATCGAGCAGTCGCTCGTCATCGGCGCCCACGGGCCGAAGTCGTTGACCGTGTTCCTCGTGGGCTGAGGTGGTAGGTGGTAAGATGAAGAAACAGAATGTCGATGCTGTTGTTCTTCCTACCCCCTAACGCCACAGAAACTTTAGTCTGCCGCGAAGTACTGCTTCAGCTCGCGGAGCACTTGTTGGGCGCGGGCCTGGAAGATTTCGGGGTCGCGGATGCGGCCGCGGGGTCGAATCGTGACTCCGATGCGCGTCCGACAGTTGGGGCCTTTTTCTCCGCCGGCCCGCTCGAAGCAGACTTCGACTTCCACCGGCTGCGACTCGGGTTTGGTGCCCCAGCCGCCGAGCCAGCCGGCCTGTCCCTGGCGCATCACGACCCGCTCGACCGTGACATCGCCCACCTGGGCGGCCATGTCGTTCACGTAGCCCCCCAGCTTGTGGACCACCATTTCCGCGGCAATGACGGCGGTGAACCAGCTCGTGAACACAAACGGGTCGGATTGTTCGGCGACGGCGGCTTTCGCGACCGCGGGTTGGTCGTCGTCTGGCGGCGACAGCGTGAGTGAGCACGTGCGGTCGCGTCCCGCCGCTTTGGCCTGGTACAATGCCTTATCGGCCCGTCGCAGGAGCGATTCCACGCTGTCGCCCAGTTCGAATTGCGCGACGCCGAACGACGCCGTGACGCGCAGCGCATCGATTCCGCCAATCTTCGCGCTTCGCAGCGCAGAGCGCAATCGCTCGGCCTTGCGGACGGCGTTGTCCAGGTTGGTGGCGGGGCACAACACGAGGAACTCCTCGCCGCCGTAACGGCCCACGATTTCGCCGGAGTATGTTTCCTGCTGCAGCAGACGGGCCAGGTCGATGAGCACCTGGTCTCCCACTGCGTGGCCGTAGGTGTCGTTGATGCTCTTGAAGTGATCGGCGTCGAGGAAGATCACGCTGAACGGCTCGTCGGGCCGCTGCTCTTGCCGGGCGACGAGCTCGGTCAGTTGCGTTTCCAGTTCGCCGCGATTGAAGACCGACGTGAGCGCATCGCGCGAGGCGGCGAGCTGCAGCTCGCGCACGGCCTGCGGCGCGCGGCGCTGGCAGCGCGTGAGATCGCGCAGAATCTCGATGGCGCCATGCAAATGGCCGTGTTCGTCGAGCAACGGCATCGTTTGCAGCTCGACGCGCACCAGACGGCCGTCCTCCCGCTGCAGTTGCATCTCGGTGGCTTGAGCCCCGCCCCCGCGCAGAACGATGTGCATGGGACACTGCGACTCCGGCAGCGATTGGGCGTCGCTGCTCCGATAGCCCAGCATCCGGCTGGTCCAGGTCTTGCCGAGCATGTCGAACACGCCCAGCCCCAACAGGCCCTCGATACCGCGGTTCCACACAATGACCCGCAGGTCGGCATCGACCACATAAAAGCCGTCGTACAGGCTCTCCAGCAGATACAACTGCGACATCACCTGGCACAACCAGCTTGCCTCGAGCTGTTTGTCCCCAAGCGTGGTCTCGCCGCCGAACGGATCGCTTTCGAGCTCTTCGTCGTTTTCGGGGAAAGGCAGGCCGCTCCGTTTGACGTATCGCGCCAGCGCGCTGATGACGTTGCCGTCGAATTCCTTTCCTGCCGCCGAGTTGAGGATCTCGATGATCTCCTGGTGCGTGCGGGCCGGACGGTAGGGTTGTTTGGTGCTCAGCGATTCGTAGGCGTCGGCGATGGCGAGAATTCGTGCGCCAAGCGACCGTTCCCGCCAGGAGATGCGGCTGGGCGCCACGCCCGAGAACGTCGCGTGGGCATTGCAGATCATCTCCAGCACGGAGGGCGCAACGCGGCAGGCCTGCAGCACGTTCAGCGCCACGTTGTAGTGCAGCGACATCAGCTCCACTTCGTCCGGCGTGAGCTTGCCCGGCTTGAAGCGGATGTTGTCCGGCACGCCGAGCTTGCCGATGTCGTGCAGCAGCGCGGCGACTTCGATCGCCTTGAGCTGCTGGCCCTCCCAGCCCAGATACTCCGCCAGCGCCACCGACAACAGCGCCACGCGCCGGCTGTGCCGCACCGTCATGCGGTCGCGGGCGTGCAGCGCCGACCACAGGCTGCGCATCACCGGACGAGAGATGATGTTTTCCAGCGGGCTCGGTTCGTCGCCGGCCTGCGGCGGGACGGCGCCGCGGCCGCCAAGCTGCATCAGGCCGAGCAGCGAACGCGTGGAGTCCATCGGCGTCGCATGGGATACCTTGCACGGGGCTACGTCGGGAAGCAGATGCGCGGGAACCACGGCCATTGCGGATGCTCGGCACTGTCTCGGGACAAGCACTCTGGATGCACAGTCCCTGCGCGGGACCGGCGCCTCACGGCAAACGTAGGTCGCCAGTGCAACATGTCAAACAGGACGTTCGACCGTCATGCAGCAGTTGCGACGCGGATGGCGGAATTGCCGGTTGTGCGGCGCAACCAGCCACCCCTCCCCCTCTCGTGGGGCGCGAGAGCTACTTTGACAGTTCGCGGGCGCGCTCGGTTGCGGCCTGGACGGCGTTCATCAACGCGCCGCGCAGGCCGCCCTGTTCCAGGGCGTGCAGTCCAGCGATCGTGGTGCCGCCGGGACTGGCGACCGCATCTTTCAACTCGCCGGGATGCTTTCCGGTCGAAAGCACCATCTGCGCGGCGCCGGCGACGGTTTGCGCAGCGAGCCGCGTTGCCAGGTCGCGCGGCAGCCCCATCCGCACGCCGCCGTCGCTCAGCGCTTCGATCATCAGGTAGACAAACGCCGGACCGCTCCCCGACAACCCCGTGACTGCGTCGAGCAGTTTCTCAGGTACCTCGGCCGCGACACCCACGGCCGACAGCAGTTGCAGCACCAGCGCGGCATCAGCGGGCATGGTTGCGCCGCCAACCGCGAAACCGCTGGCACCGGCGCCGATGAGGCACGGCGTATTCGGCATCACGCGCACGACACGGCAGTTCGTCCCCAACCCGGACGTCAGCGTCGCAAGCGTCACGCCGGCGGCGATCGAGACCACCAAATGCCGCGGCTCGATGGCGGGTTTCAGCGTCGCCAGCAGTTCGGCCATGTGCTGCGGCTTGACGGCGAGGATCAGCACGTCCGATTGTTTCGCGACGTCCGTGGGAGTATTGACCGTCGCCGCGCCGGTTTCCTGGCCAAACTTCTCAGCGGCCGCTGCCGAGACATCGACGGCGACGATTTGATTCGCGGCCAGCAGGCCGGCGCGCTGGAATCCGCGCGCCAGCGCCGTCGCCATTTGCCCGGCGCCGAGGAACCCGATGCGCGTCGATAGAGCTGGCGCCGACGACATGATGAGATATTCAACCCCCGCAAAGCGCGAAACCGCAAGCGATCGGCGCTTGCGGATTCGCGATTCTACGCTGGAGGACTACACGGCGCGAATCACCGCGGCGGCACTTTGACCCATCCGCGTGCGGTTCACGCTGAGCGCTACCGGATTCGTCATCCGCACCGGCTCGCGAACCACGTTCAGGCGGCACAACGGGTCCGGATTGCGATAGTTCAGCGTCTGCGGCAGCACGCCGTGACGCATGGCGAGCAGGCTGCCCGCAAGTTCCACGGCCCCGGCGCCGGCATCGAAGTGGCCGAAGTAGCTCTTGAGCGCGGTGACGGGGATGCGTTCTGCGAGATCACCCAGCGCGAGGTGATAGGCCCGCGCTTCCGCCCAGTCGTCGCGCCGGGTCGCCTTGCCGTGGGCGTTGATGTGCCCGAGATCCCTCGGCGTGAGGTTCGATTGCCGCAGCGCCGATGCGATGGCGCGCATCAGCCCCACGCCATTGTTGCGGTTCTCGGGGTCCGCACCGTCGCACCCTGCGCCGACGCCGAGAACTTCGCAGTAAATCGTTGCGCCGCGGCGGACGGCGTGCTCGTACCGCTCCAGCACGAAAGCGGCCGATCCTTCACCCGCCACAGTGCCGTCGCGATCGCGATCGAACGGCCGGCAGGCGGCGTTGGGATCGTCCTGACGGCTGAGCGATTCGTACAGATTGAGCCGGGCGATCTCCAGCGGAGAAATGTGCGAGCTGCACGCCCCGACGATCATCACATCGGCGGCGTCGCGTTGAATGACGCGATTCGCTTCGGCCAGCGCGAGAAGAGCAGACGATTCGCACGCCGTGATGGTGTTATTGGGTCCGCGGGCGTCGTGCTCGATCGCGACGTGGCAGGCCGGCATGTTGGGCAACTGCTTGAGCAGCCACAACGGACAGATCTGGTCCATGCCGTCTTCGGCAAAGCGGGCCAGGCTGCTGCCCCCTTCGACGTCTGCGGCAAAGCTGCGGGCGGCATCGGCGAGCTCGTGCGGCTCGGCGGAGATGTGGCCGGCGCCGAAGTCGACCCCCAACCGATCGGGATCAACCGACCCGCGGGGCAGGTTGGCATCCTTCATGGCCATCGAGGCGGCGGCGACCCCCAATTGGATGTCGCGGGCCATCACCTTGATGAACTTCTTGTGATAGATGTGCTCTTCGGGATTGAAATCGAGGATCTGGGCGGCCAGGCGTGACGGCAATCCGGCGGCGGAAAATGCCGACAGCGGTCGAATGCCGGTGTGCCCGGCCACCAGATTCGACCAGAAACGTTCGCGGCCGATCCCGATCGGCGAAACCACGCCCACGCCCGTGACCACCACACGGGGAGGAACGTCTTCGGACCTCATAGTTGTTGACCCCGTCAGAACGCATCGCCGGCGACGGAATCCATCTGCCGGCTGCTCGGCAAAATCCACACCTAGCAGTCCCTGCTGTGCCCGGTGCGAGGGCGACTCCACCGACGCACCGGCGGGCGTGAACGACGTCTCGTTGCCGAATTTGACTCCCATGGCGGCAAATGAGGCCTCATCGGGAAGTCCCGATCTGCCGGATTTTGCCGCCGCACCAATGCTATCGACCGTCGCCGGCCAACCAGTGCACCTTCACGGTGCCGGTCAGCAGGCTCCCACTGCAATGGCCGTCTTGTGACGCCCCACGGAGAAACACCCACGACTGGGCGAAAATGCCTTACGCCTCGTGTGGCCAACCCCCCGGCACCCGGTCGCTGGCGCGACTCACCGAGTTGTTGTCCCAGCCCACATTCAAGGCGCTTGTCATTTGCGGCAGAGGATCGCCAGCCGCCGCCTCGCCTCAGTTCGCAACCGAGAAATTAGAGTGATCTAGGAGCAAACTGTCAAGGAACGCCATAGTGTATAAAAATGCACATAACGCCCCAATTCGCAGCAGGCGCGTCCCAGACTAATCATTTTCTCTTATCGAGTTGTTTTATCTATTCTTGCAACTGCTCGTCTGCGGAACTTTCGCCACCACCCCACCTCATTCAACCCCGATCCAGCCGCGAGCGACTCATGGTCGATTTGCCGGAAACGCGGTCTCAGCGGGACAGAAATCTGGCGAGATCGATGTTTGACACATAAGTTATTTCGGCATAGTTGCTTATCGCATCATGTCGTCGATTAAGACCAGCACCGGCCTCGCCAGCGGACTGGACATCGGCGGGATCGTCGATGCACTGGTCAATGCCCAACGCGCACCGGCGCGGCGTTTGGAGACGCGTCTCAAGAACATTCAGACCGTTCAGGCTGGACTGGGGCAACTTCAGGCCCAACTCCTCGCGCTCACCACATCTGTCCAGAAGCTGAGTGATCGCAACACATTTACCAGCTTGCAGGTTGCGAACTCTGACCCCACCCAGCTCAGCGTCGCCACCCGGCTGAACTCGATCACCGGCAGCTACCAGTTTCAGGCGGTGCGGTTGGCGACAGCCCACCGCGCTGTTTCTCGGGGGTTTGCCAACGCCGATGCCCAGCAGGTCGGCTCGACAGGCCAGTTGGTGATCGGGCGCGGCGGCTGGCTCGCCCGCCCGGCCAAACTGGAGTTGTTGAACGATGGCCAGGGCGTTCGCCGCGGAGTCATCCGCGTCACAAACCGCGCAGGGCAGTCCACCGACGTTGACCTGCGGGACGCGATCGATATCGCGGACGTGGTCTCGGCGATCAACTCCCGGGCGGCGGGCATTCGGGCGGAGGCCCGGGGCGACCGACTGGTGCTGACCGATCTCACCGGGCAATCGGCCTCCAACCTCTCGGTGGTGGACTTGTTTGGCGGACACGCCGCGGAAGATCTCGGGCTGGCTCAATCGGTTGCCGGCGACATCCTCACCGGCAGCCCAATCTTCCGCGTCACCGACCAGTTTACGCTCGATCTGCTCAACGACGGCAACGGGCTGCGTGCGGTCTCCGGCGCGGATGGGTTGTCGTTCACGTTGGCCGACGGCACCCAGTTCGACGTCGATCTCGACGGCGCCGCGAACCTGGCCGACGTCCTGCAGAAAATCAACTCCCATGCCGGCAATGGCGGGAAACTCACTGCCGAACTGTCGAATGGACGGCTTGTCCTCACCGACGCCACGTCCGGTTCGGGATCGCTGCAGGTGGGCAGTTTCAATGGCAGCAACGCGGTCGATGTGCTGGGGCTGGGCGGGTCGGCGGCGGGCGGCGTCCTGACCGGCCGGGCGTTAAGCGGCGGCCTGAATTCGGTGTTGCTGCACAACCTGCGCGGCGGCCAAGGCGTTTCGCAACTGGGTGAAATCTCACTGACCGACCGCACCGGCGCTTCCGCCACGGTCGATTTGTCGGCCGCGGAAACTCTCGATGACGTTCTCACGGCAATCAACGCCGCATCCCTGCAGCTCCGCGCCGAACTTAATTCGCAGGGGACCGGGATCATCGTGCGCGACACGTCGGGCAGCACGGCCAGCAACTTAGTGATTGCCGACGTCGGCGGGGGCACTGTCGCTTCGGAACTGGGCTTGGCGATCGACAGTGCCGCCACGTCGGTCGGCTCGGGGTCTCTCGGACTGCGGCGAGTGAACGAGGCGACCGGCCTCAGCACTTTTTCGCCGCGTGGGACGGCCGTCTCGTTCGGTTCGTTCAAGATTCAGGACTCGGCGGGCAACCAGGCCGTCATCAATATCTCCACCAGCGTCAAGACGATCGGCGATGTGCTGGACCGCATCAACAGCGCCGGCGGCATCGATGTGACCGCGCGATTGAACGACACCGGCGACGGCATTGTGCTGATCGACGACGCCGGCGGCACGGGCACGCTGCAGGTGTCGGAAGTCGGCGGCCGCACTGCTGCCGATTTGCATCTCCTGGGCAGCGGCATCGTGGGAGGCGACGGCAAGCAGCGGATTGTCGGCCGCGACGCGCTCGTGATCGACGTTGCCGCCACCGACACGCTTACGGCCATCGTCACCAAGATCAACGCCATTGGCGGCACGGTGCGGGCCGCGACGGTCAGCACCGGGGCGGCGATCAATGGGGTGCGGTTGTCGTTGTATTCGACGCTTGTCGGGCAATCGGGGCGATTCACCGTCGAGGATCGGGGGGTTGGGCTGGATGTGACCGATCAGGAAGTCGGCCGCGACGCGGTGCTGCGGATTGGAGCGGACGCGTCGTCGGCGTTCTTGAAAACGTCCCCCTCCAACACGTTTGCCAGCGCCGTGGCGGGGCTGGACGTGACGCTGCTCAAGGCCGGCGATACCGCTGCCACGGTCACGACATCGACCGACACCTCGAAGATCCAGGCGGTGCTTCAGGAATTCGTGACGGCCTACAACGCGTATGTGGACAAGTCGGCCGAGCTGACGAAATACGATGCGGCCACGCAGACGCGCTCGGCCCTGCAGGGAACGGGCGCCCCGCTGACGATCCAGTTGCGCTTCAACGCGCTCATCAACCGCAAGTTCGGTCCGGCGGCGAACACGGTGCGCTCGCTGGCCGACGTGGGCATTCGCTTCACCTCCGGAGGGAAGCTGTCGCTTAACGCGTCGGATCTCAGCGATGCGCTGCGGGAACATCCCGACGACGTGCGGGCGCTGTTCGCCGATGTGGCCGCCGGCTTCGGCGGCCAGTTCAAGAAGGCGCTCGACGGCTTCACCGACTCGACCACCGGCTCGCTGACCGTGCAGGCGAACTCGCTGCAGGCGACCGCCGACTCGTTGACGAGCCGCATTGCCGATTTGGACGCATTGCTCGAACTGCGACGGGCCCAGTTGGAGCGGCAGTTCTCGCAGATGGAAACCGTCCTCAGCGGGCTGCAGTCGCAGCAGACCTCACTGGGGACATTGACGAACATCATCGTGAACCTGAGAAACTCGGGCTCGAATGGATAATCCGACCGTTTAGCCGCGACCCGCAGGGGAGCGCTCTGGCTGAAGAGTGTCCCGGTCACTCAGAAGTGACCGGGACACTGGGAACGCGCTCCCCTGCGGGTCGCGGCTAAACACACATTGGGGATGACAGCCCATGACGATGGCCTCCGAATATCTTGAAACGCGAGTCGCCACGGCGACGCCGTACCAATTGCATTTGATGGTGGTGGACGCGGCTCTTCGATCCACGCGTCGCGGGCTGGAGGCGCTTGCGGAAGGTCGCTGGGAGGACATGGAGGCTGCGTTCTCGCGCAGTCGGGATTGCCTGACCGAGCTGGTGGGCGGTCTGCAACAGGACATCGCCCCCGCCTTGGCCGAAGCACAGAAGGGGCTGTTCCTGTTCGCCTACCGGAGCCTGGTGGAAGGGGAACTGCGCCGGGACCGCAAGCGGATCGATGCCGCACTGCGGATCCTCGAACGCCATCGGGAGGCGTGGCTCGAACTCGGCGAGCGCTTACCCCGCAATCCGGTGCCGCAGCCCCATGCGCGGGAGTGGCTGGGCTAGGAAGCCCAGGGATAGCCATCCCTGGGTTTCTCCAGCAGCGTGCTACCCCTTCAACCGGTGCGCAAACTTCTGCCGGAACTTCGCCACTTTGGGCGAGACGACGGCGGCGCAGTACGGTTGCTGTGGATGCGCGCGGAAGTAGCCCTGGTGGTAGTCTTCCGCGGGAAAGAACTCCGGCAGCGGCGCTACCTCGGTAACGATCGGCGCGGAAAAAATCCCTGCCGCCGACAGTTCGCGGATCTTCACCTCGGCGGCGTCTTTCTGCGCCGGCGAATGAAAGAAGATCGCCGAGCGGTACTGCGGGCCGATGTCGTGCCCCTGACGATTCAGCGTGGTGGGGTCGTGCGTGGCGAAGAACACGTCGAGCAGGTCGGCATAGGAAATCACCTGCGGGTCGAACGTCACCTGCACCGCTTCGGCGTGTCCGGTGTTCTTTTCGCAGACCTGCTCGTAGGTGGGGTTTGGCACATGACCACCGGCGTAACCGGAGACGACCCGTTCGACGCCCTGGAGCTGCTCGAATACGGCTTCGAGGCACCAGAAGCAACCGCCGGCCAACGTGGCAACTTCGCGCGGGGACATCACGACGCTCCTTCAGAGGCGCTCAGCCGCGAGCGGCTTATTCGGCCAATCCGGCGGCGAAGGCCTCCGCCGGGATGTCTTGCCCCGTGAGCGATTTGAATAGCGTGCTCACGTAGTCGGCGAACACCTCGGCCGGCTCGACCACCTTGCAGCCGCGGCCGCGAGCCTCCACGGTCAGCGGCGTTTCTTCCGGCAGGTTCGAGACGTCCATGAACCCCATCCCCGCCCGCAGGATGGACGGATTGATCGGGGCCTTCTTGGTCTTGTAGTCCAGGTTCGATACCGTCGTGATCACCACGTCCACCAGCGTGTCGTACACTTTGGCGCTCGGGACGTGCCGGATTTCGACTTCGCCGGCGACTTTTTGCGCCTCGTCGTCGTCGCCAGCCGCGAGGCTCACCATGCCGTTGCGCTTCTTCACGCCCACGGCCAGGGCCTGCGCCAGTCCGCCGGAGCCGAGAATGATCGTGTTGCGGCGATCGAGCGGTCGGTCTTCGGGCCCCTGCTTGCCGAGCTTGGCTTCCAGCTCTTTGAGCGCGATCTTCCACATCAGGTTGTAGGCGGTCCAGCCGTCGGGTTGTTTGAGGAGCACGTCGGCGTAGTTGGATAGTTTGGTGGTCTCGTCCATCTTCTGGGCGAGGGGCATGATCTGCCGGCCGTAGCTGGGGGTGGCGATCACGGCCGGAATCTTGAGCACGTCGAGCATCTTGCCCAACTGGTCGGTCGACTTGAAGTCGAACGGCAGGCAGCGGGTGTTCATGTTCAGCTTGTCGAAGGCGGCGTTCAGGACCTTCGACGCAGCGATGCCGGTCTCGTTGAACCCTGCGACGGCCACGAACCGAGTCTTCGGTCCCACTTCGCGCCAGCGGAACAGGTTGTCGAGATCGCCCACCGTCGGCTGGCCGGGGAAGGCTTCCATGCCTTTTTCGAGCGCCGCGTAGATCCAGGGCGAGCCGTACTTCCGCCCCAGCAGCGAGAACGTCAGACCGCAACGGCCCAACCCCAGCCCCACCACCGGAATGGACCGCTTCTGGCTGACGACCGCAAGCAGCGGCCAGGCCGCCTCCAGCGTTTGCGTGGGCCACGTGCACTTGATGACGTCCGCCTTGACGGCGATGGCTTCTTCGAAGATCTGGTCGATGTCCCCCAGCGGCCGGTCGAGGCTGATGAAACTCACCACGCGTTGCACCTTGCCGAACCGCGGGATCTTCCGGGCCGTCTCGACGTCCATTTCCACGTAAGCGGGGTTCGCGAGAATCGCCTGACGCAGGAGCATCTGCCGCTCGTCTTCGGTTCCTTTGAAGTGGCCGCCGTCTTCCGGCCGCCGGCAGGAGACCAGGACCGGCTTTTTGGAGCTTTCGATGAGATCCTTGACGTCGGGCTCTTTCACGAGCCGGTCGAGGCACAGTTCGATGAGGTCGCACTGGCTGGCCGCGTTGAACAGGTCGACTTTCGCCAGTTGCCGCGACTCCGGCGTGACGGATATGCAGATCATGGGGAACCTGTGGGAAACGGAGGCAACGGACGCGAAGGCGCCGGGGGGACGCGGGATAGCTTACGCGAACAACGGGGCTATCGCCACAGGATTGCATTCCTCTTGTCTCCTCTCCCCGTCTGCGGGGGAGAGGGGACAAGAAAGAGGCCCTGTCGACGCTGGGCCTTCCTTCACTCACCCCGCGCCTCCGCAATCACCTTCTCGTAATACGCCGCCGCCTGGTCGTATGCCGCCCGCGCGGCGGCGCGCTCGGACTCGCGAATGCGGTTGACCTTCTGGCTCCAGCAGATGTCGACCGCCTTGCGGCACCATTCGGCGCTCTTCCTGCTGGCCCGAATCGGCTGTTCGCCAATCTGCACGAACACCGGGTTGGTATGCACCGACGGCAGGATCCGCACCGCCACCCAGCTCGATTGCGTGAGAGGCACGTCGAACTTCTGCGGCTGAACGGAACCGTCGGCCACGAGCTCCTTCGATGCCGCCACTTGCCCGTTGACGATCACCTCCAGCTTCACCTTCCGCGAATCGCCGATGCGGCAGCGCTCCAGGTGCCAGTAGGGCTTGTCGTCGAGCCGCTTGTTGCGGATGGCTTCGGTCGCCGGCGTCGGCTGCGGTTCGAGATACGCCGCCGCGTCGAACTCCACCGTCACCGGGCCGGCCGTCGCGAGGTGCAATTCGCTGGGGTTGTCTTCCCGATGTGCTTCACCGACGCCCAGTCCGTTCACCTTGAAGTCGAAGATGTGGCTCAATCCGTCGCCGCAGTAACTGCGGCCGTCTTTCACGCCGCGCACCCACGCGTCGTAATCGAGCGGTTGATCCTTCGGCAGCTTCACGTAGATGCGGCCTAAACCGACCTTGTCGCCGTAGATGCACGGGAAGTCGGTCTCGCCGCTGATCCGCGTGCGGATGCCGCAGTTCAGCGTGTGATACCAGCAGTTCAGCTCCCAGATCGACGGCGTGTCAACCGCCGAGATAAAATCGCATGCGCCGTTGGGTCCGGTCACCACGTACTCGTTGGCGCCGATGCCGTCGAACGGCGGCATTGCGTAATCGGGCAGCGTGTCGGCGGCACGGCCGCCCGGCATGCCCGGCCTGCGAAACTGCCGTGAGCCGTCGGGCATGTAGTCCGGCAGTTGCAGTCCCCAGCCGCTGTGGCTGTAACCGACCACCGCCCCCTGCTTCTGGCCCCATTCCAGCACGGGCTGCGTCCAACTCGGCCATTGCTCCAGGTATTCGGTGCCGGGGTAATCGTCTTCCGTCAATCGCAACAGGCACAGATGGCCGGCGTGCGAGGATGGAAAACCGGACACCTCCACGTCGTACCGCATCAGGTAGTTCGGCCGCGACAGCGCCGACACTTTGCCCTCGAAGTACTGCTTCTGCGTGTACCAGCAGGGACCCCAACTGAGCACGCAGCCGATATTGAGGTCTTCGCCCAGGATGTGCCGCATCATGTCGGCCGGCGTCACTCCTTCCGTCGGGCTGTCGTAGTGCGCGCAGCCGGCGGCGTGCACGTGGTGGTCGCCGGAGTACCACCCGCGCTCGGCGGCGTGAATCCAGCGTTCGAGCTGGAATTCCACCTTCTGGCTGATCGTGTTCTGCACCGTGACCTTCTGCGTTTTGACGAGATACTCCGGCCCGCGGGCGATCTGGAACGTGTAATCGCCCGGCGGCAGATGCACCGATTCGCCGTCGGTGCGGTAGATCTGGTCGTGAAAGAAGAAGTCGGGGGCGAGCCGGCGGGCCGGGTTGGGATACACGCGAGTGCGGCTGTCGCGAATCACGAACGCCGCCGTGGTCGGTTGACCGTCGACGTCTTTCACCCCCAGCACCAGCTCCACCGACGGCACCGATTGAAACAAAACCGGCACGGCATTGCGGAAGCCGATGTCCTGCGTCCCCTGCCCCACGTTGAAGCCCAAAAGCGCCTCGCGCTTGCCCACGTCGCGGCTGAAGAGCTGCACGATGCGGTATTCCAGCTCGAGCCCCGAAAGCTGCGGTTTCAGCGGTTGCTTGCCGTAAATGTCGATATCCAGGAACCGTGCCGGCACGTCGGTGGGTTCGACGAGCTTGTCTTTCGTCATCGGGCGTTCCCGCGGCCCAGTCCCGCGGAGATACATCGGCATGATGTTCGGGCTTTCGGCCTTCAATTCGGCCGTCACGCCCGCCTGATTGTGCACCTTGATGAGAAACGTCCGCCAGCCCTGCTGCACCAGCTCCTTCTTGACGGGGCCTTCGATCACCGAGACGCGGCTTTCGGGGTTGATGCTCACCGCCACCACGCACAGCGGGTCGAGCACATCCTGAATCTGCTTCGCGCACTCTTTGGCGTCGGCGAGCTTCAACGCCGCATCGAGCTTCGCGCGGTCTTCCTTCGCGAGCGGCGAGCCAACGTAGTCCAGCGCCGTGATCAGTCGCTCCGTCGCCGCCGCCAGCGGCTGCTGTTCGACCGTGACGACCTTCGGCCAGGCGGTGTCCGCGGCAAAGAGCGGCCCAGCAGTCCACAACGCGAAGAGGCAGCACAGGTGCGCGCGCATGGCAGTCGACTCCCGGTAAGTCGTGGAGGGAGGGAACGCGCGCCATTGTGAATCGCGACTCGTTGCGCCGCAACCGGGGGAGCCGAGTCGCGTCAGCGACCGGGTGTCGTCAATGACCAGTCACGAAGCACGAACCATTCGTCATTCCTTCGTCATTCGTCATGTCCGAGGAAGTCACTCGGCCGCGGACGCGGCTTGGCTCGCTTGCGCGCAACCCCTCCCGTCTGGTTGAGCAGCACAAATCAATCCACCTTTTGGAGGTCGCCATGTGGCAATTCCTGTCGGACAAATGGCGTGCCTGGCAACTTCGGGCCAAATACCAGCGGCTGGTGCAGGAACGCGTCCTCGAACTCCTGGAAGAACGCGGCCCGGAACCGGTGGCCGATGAGCCCGGCAACTGGCAGCTCGTGGGCGACGGCTCGCGCGGCCTCAGTGAAGCGCAGCGACTCGAGCTGCGCGATCAGGCCCGAAAGCTGGTGCAAACCAACCCCTACGCCCGCAATTTGTTGCGATTGCTGGAAATCTACGTCACCGGTCCGGGCTTGCGGCTGTCCGTGCTCCCCATCGGTCCGCAGCCCCGCGACGCTGCTCTCGATCGCAACTGCGAACGCCTGTGGAAGGAGTTCCTCGACGCCAACCACCGCCACTTCAGCTTCCGCGAAACGGCCTGCCGCACCTGGCGCGACGGCGAATGCTTCCTCCGCATGTTCCCGCAACCTCTCTGGCCGCCCGCCGTGCGGTACGTCGATCCCGAAGCCATCGACGGCGGCGCGAGTGCTCCTGTTTCGAAGGGCATCCTGACCGATCCCAACGACGTCGAAACCGTGCGGACCTACCTCCGCCGCGATCTCCTCACCGGCGAAGTGGTCGAAGAGATCCCTGCCGACGAGCTGCGGCACATCAAGATCGGCGTCGATTCCAACGAGAAGCGCGGCGTGACCATCTTCGCGCCGTTGATCGAGTCGCTCGCCGCATTCGACAAGTGGCTCGACACCGAATTGCAGGCCCGCAAGCTGCAGGCGTCGATCGTGCTGTGGCGGAAGGTGCACGGCTCGCCGTCGATGGTTGCCGCACTGGCCGATGGGACGGCGACCGGCGACGTTGCCGGGTCAACGCGCCGCGAGCGCGTCCGGCCGGGCACGATCCTCACCACCTCGCATTCGACGGAGCTGGAGTTCCTGCAGCCGCAGACGAACTTCGGCGACGCCGTCCCCCTCGGTCGATTGATGCTGTTGGGCATTGCCGCCGGCGCCGGCGTGCCGGAGTTCATGCTCTCGGCCGATGCCTCCAATGCCAACTATGCCTCGACGATGGTGGCGGAAGGCCCGGCGGTGAAGCTGTTCGAGAGCGAGCAGCAGTTCTTCGCTCGCGAGTTTGAGGCGCTGTGGCGGTGGGTCATGTCGCAGGCTGCCGACCTCGGGCTGTTGCCGCCCGACGTGCTGGAGCGAATCACGCCGCACTGGAGCTTCCCTCAGGTGGTGAACCGCGACCGCGCGAAAGAGCGGCTCACCGACGCGCGGTTGGTGGAGGCGAAGGTCCTCAGCCGCGCCGAAGTTGCTCGCCGCGACAACGTCGACCCCGCCGCCATGCAGGCGGAGATCGCGGGGGAACGGAACTCGTGACGTTTCGCCGCGACCCAACGGCGAGCGCTTTGGGTCCACGTCGAAACCGTGCGGAGCGCTCCCCGTTGGGTCGCGGCGAAACGAAGGACATCCATCAAGGAAACGCCCATGCCCCGCGTGTTATGGCTCGCATTCGAGCGACCGCCGCATCCCGACGCCGTCTGCCATCCGGCGACCGCGGATGACGTGCACCTGGTGCTGGAACTGTTCGCCTCGCCGCGGCCGATGCGGATGCGATGGTCGGAGCAGTTGCGGAACTACCTCTCCCAGCAGGCGGACATTGCGCCGTGGTCGCGGCCGGCCGTTCCCTGTCGGCGGGCGTGCGGCCTGTACGTTCTCGTGCCATGGCGCTTCGCGAAATGGCTGTCCGTCGTCCTTCCCGCCGCAGACGGCTTGCTCGAACGCACCGCGCAACGGTTGCAGCGCTGGCTCGCCGCGGGCGATGCGCGGGTGCTGAACCCATCCGCGTCTTAGCCCCCCACGAGTCGTGGGGGGCCGAGCGCTTCAAACGATTTACCGACGGAATCCCTGGTTGCATTCCACGTTATTGGGAGCGCTCGGCCTCAGGCGGCTCGCCGGAGGCTAAGACGTGGAGACGACGAAAACTCACCAAGTCGCGCGCAACCCCCCGCGTCAATGCAAAGGAGTCCCACATGACCGAAGCTTCTCCGACCGTCCAACCGCTTACCGAGCACGTTTCCGACTGGCGCGCCGAAAACGTCTGCGTCGACTTCGACCGCCGGCTGGTGACCAATGTGGTCCTCAGCGGCGGCAGCTCGCGAAACGGCCACCGTTATTCCGAAGAAGCACTGCGGCAGGCCGCGCCGCTGTACGCCCGCAAGCCGGTGTTCCTCGATCACGCCCCGCAGCCGGCCCGGCCGTTCGACCGCAGCACCCGCGACCTCGTCGGCTCCGTCCTCAACCCGCGGTTTGAAGACGGCCGGCTCCGCGGCGACATCCAGGTCCTCGACACCGAAGCCGGCCGCACCTTCCTTGCCCTCATCGACGCCAACCACCCCGCCGTTGGCATGAGCCACGTGGTCCTGGCCCAGCGCGGCGGCGACCCGCAATTGGTCGAGCGCATCCACGACGTGGTCAGTGTCGACGCCGTCGTCTTTCCCGCCACCACCAGCAGCTTTCGCGAAACGACATCGACCGATCCGCCCGCCTCCTGGGAGGCGCTCGTCGAGCAATATGACGCCGCGATGAGCGAGCTCTCTCAAGTGCGGCAGCAACTCGCGGAGGCGGTCGCCGAGCGCGATCAACTGCGCGAGCAACATCGGCACACCATGCTGCGAGACCAGATCGATCGCGAGCTGCATGCCGCCGGCCTGCCCGAGTTCGCCGTCACTCCTGCGTTTCGCGAACAGTTGGAGCAGTTCGACGATGCCGCAGCGCGACAGCGCCTGATCGCCGAGCGCGCGGAACTCGCCCGCCGCTGCCGGCCGAATCAACCGGCCAGTCAACCGCGCGGCGACAGCGCCCCGACCAGCGACGAAGTCTTCCTGCGCGTGTTGCGCGGGCGCGTCTGATCGTCAGAAGCCCAGGGATAGCTATCCCTGGGCTTCTCGAGAACCCATCCCCCCTCCCTTTGCAAAGGATCTCTCATGTCCAACCAGCTTCGTTTTCGCAGCGGACAGGTCGAACTCCATCGACTGCGGGTCGACAGCGACACCGTGCTCGAACCGGGCGACCTGGTGTTCCTCGACACCGATGACGTCAAGCCCGCCTCCGATTTCACCTTCGACACCGACCTGCCCACCACGCGCGGCAACTTTGCCGCCGTGTTTCTCGGCGTGTGCCATCAAGGCTCGGCGGAAGGGGAGACCGACGACGTGTCGATCGATGTCAGCCCGCTGTCGGTCTACCAGTACGACTGCGACTCGGCCACGTTCGAGGTGGGCAGCCTGCTCGCCCCCGACGGCGATTCCGACAGCATCGACAGCCAGCGGCTCGCGAAGGTGACCAATGCGGCCCAGGCCATCGGTCGCGCCGCGGAATACAAGGCGTCCGCCGCCACACAGATCCGCGCCCAGTTCGCTTCGGCATTCCACGCGGGATCGGCGAACGTCAACGCGGCGATTGGTTGATCGACGTGGGAAGCCCAGGGATGGCGATCCCTGGGTCTCTTCCGACGCGTTGTTTGACACAACAAGCGACCCAGGGATCGCCATTTCTGGGCTTCCAAAGACTCCACTTCACATTCAACAAAGGATCTCTTCCATGCCACACGCCAATCTCAAAGGCCTCATCGAATCGCTCGGGGCCGAAGGTTTCTATCACAAACTGTGCACGCTGCTGAACGAGAAGCAGCTCACGGTCGACGAACTCAGCTACCACGAACTTGCCGAAGCGTGCGACGTGCTGCCGCAGTTGCGGCGGATGCGCGAGTGGTCGCCCAACGGGACGCCGGTAACAGCACTGCTGCGGGAATCGAACCCCGGTGTGAACACGAGCCTGTTCCAGGTGGTCACCGGCGAGCTGATCGGCCGCAAGGTGATCGAAGGCTACGAAGACACGTCCGGCTTCATCGGCGACCGCCTGGTGAGCGTGATGCCCAGCCGCGTCCGCAACACGAAGATCGCCGGCTTCCGCGCGCTGTCCGGTCCCACGGAAGTCGCCGAAGGGCATCCGTATGAGGAATCGACGTTCGAGGACAAGTCGGTCACCACGAAAGAATCGAAGCAGGGACGCATCCTGTCCATCAACGAAGAGCTGATTGCGTTCGACCAGACCGGCGAAATCAACCGCCGGGCGATGGCGCTGGGCTTCTACCTGCGGCAGGAGCGCGAACGCACCATCGTGCGGGCCGTCACCGATGCCGATGCGGGCAGCGGGCAGTACGTCTACCGTCCGAATGGCGCGGGCGAAGCGCTGTACGCGACAGACGGCTCCAACCGCAACTGGGTCGGCGTGGGGAACACCACGTCTCCCGACTTCGACGAGGCCACCCCGCTCGTCGATTGGACCGACGTCGACCATGTCCTCAACTATCGGGCGGTGGAGGTGAAGGACGACCGCATCGACGGCACCGCCCGGCCCATTGTCGCGCCGGTGAAGCAGATCCTGGTGCCGGAGCGCCTCCGCGGCACCGCTCGCAGCATCGTGCATTCGACCGAGGTCACCGTCACCAACGACGACCGGGCGATGACGTTCGCGAACCCGGTGCAGGGGCTGGTGGAGGTGCTCAGCTCGCCGTTCATCGACGAGCAGGGCGGGCAGGCGCTGAACGACTGGTACCTGGGCGATTTCCGCAAGCAGTTCGTGTGGACGGAAATCTGGCCGGTGCAGACGTTCCTGCAGCGGGCGGACAGCGAAGCCGCGTTCGACCGCGACGTAGTCCTGCGCGTGAAGGTGCGTTACTTCGGCGGCGTGTCGGCGGTGGACACGGCGTTCGTGACGAAAGTCGACGGCGCGTGACGCATCGTCTTGTGGAAGCCCAGGGATTGCCATCCCTGGGACTCTTTGTCTTTCACATCGGGAAGACCCAGGGATCGCAATCCCTGGGCTTCCTGTGGAGAAATCTCATGTCCGACCTCACCGACCTCGACGACCTCGCCGGGCAGGATCTCACCGAGGCGCAGATCAAAGCCATCCTCGCGCAGATCGACCTCGACATCACCAATCTGGTGCGAGACGGCAAGCTCTCCGCGCTGCGTTACGCCGGCGGCACGGGCCACGCCAGCGCCGACCGGGCTGCCAATCTCGAAGCGCTCCTCGCCGCGCGCAAGCACTACGAAGCGCTGTTGCATTCGCTCCCCGCGTGGGAAGTGTCGGAAGCCCAGGGATAGCCATCCCTGGGTCTTGTCTTGCTCGAAAAGAGACCCAGGGACAGCCGTCCCTGGGCTTCCTGGGAGTTATCATGCCCGTCCCCAACGACATCCTTGCCGCAGATCGTGACCGAGTGCGTTCCGATTGGGATGCCGTGCTGTTGTGGCGGCCGGCGTTGTGGCGCGGCGAGGAGCTCTTCGAGTTTCCGCGGCCGGTGCCGCGCGTGCGGATTCATGAAACGTGGGACGCCGCGAAGTTCAAAGTGCCGCTGGTCGACGGCGACACGCTGTCGGGCGGCTCGCGAAACGGTGTGGACATCACGCTCACCGGGCAGATCGTCAGCGATACCGCGGATCCGTTGGTGCTCCTGGAGTCTCTCGCGGAGCTGCGGGCGGCGCTGCACGTCACCGGCGACGACGCGAAGGCGTGGCTGTTCGTCTATCGCGACGCCGACGCCGAAATCTATCGCCACTTCCGCGGCTGCTCGACAGTGCGGTTCGAGTACGACCTCATCGACGGCCTGGCGATCCAGTACGAAGCGGTCATCCACGCGGACGATCCCACGCTGTACGACACCGCCCCGGAGTGACGTTTCCCCGGAAGCCCCGGGATGGCAATCCCGGGGTCTCTTCTTCAACGCACGAACTGCAAAGACCCGGGGATCGCAATCCCTGGGCTTCCATAAGAAACAACGATCATGTCTTACCGTCGCCGCGTGCTGCACTACGGTCCTGTGCCGGACGAATTGATCGGTTCGATCAGCGACCGCGTGATCGCCGGGTGCTGGTTCGAGCTGCTGCGTCAGGGCGGCTGCGGCCGCGGCGAGGTGACGCTCAACGACAACTTCGTTGATCGCGAGGCGTTGCAGGTCGGGCAATGGATTGCCTGCGAGTTCGACGACGGCGAACGCTGGTACCTGGGCCGCATCGAGCAGCGCCTCTCGAACTGGCCGGGTGGGATCACGCTGAAGTTGACGGGCATGAGCGTCCAGCTCGACGGCGTGTTTCCCGGCGGTTTCGGACTCGGCGCCGACGGTCGCCGCCCGCACCGCTACTCCAGAAGCGATCGCTTCTACGACGATCCCGATTACTACCGCGAGACCGTCGACGCCATCGAACGCCCCGAAGACATCGTGCGGTTGCTGATGGATGAGTACGTCGTTCCGGGAACCAACATCCAACTGGATCCGGAGCTGATCGAAGACGCGGACGACCTCGCCGATGCGATCAGCCTGAAGTTCCACGGCGAAGACTCGGCCCGCGCGATCCTGCGCGATCTTGCCACGCGCGTGAAGAACGCATCGTGGGGCGTCGACGAGCAGGGGCAGTTTTTCTTTCTGCCGCGACGCAGCACCGCGACGGCCACCTACCGAATCGGCACGGCCACCGTGCGCGTGGTCGAAATCCAGGACCGCGAGCAACTCTTCAATCGCGTGCTGCTCACCGGCGGCTACGAATACGGCGGCGGGTACAGCAGCGGCGGCGACGTCACCCGCCGGTGGCGCGGAAACTATCTACAGCCTGCCAGCATCGCCACCTATGGCGAGCGCCGCATCCGCATCAGCGTGCCCTGGATCCGCACGCCGGAAGACTCGCGGCAGTTCGTCCGCGAGTTCTTCCGCATCTACGCATCGCCGACCACGCGGTATCAGGTGCACGTGATCGGCGAAGCCAGCTATCCGCGGCCGTGGTTGGGACCGGTGCGGTTGTTGGACCGCAACGGCGAAGAGCTGATCCAGACCGATGTCGAAGTGATTCGGGTGCAGTTCGACCACACTCCGGTGCTGCAGTTGGAACTGGGCCCGCTCGATCCGCGGTTGCTGTGGCCGGCCGTGCCCGACCAGGAGCACTATCCGGCGGGCTACTTCGACGGCTCGGATGGCAGCGGCGGCGACCTGGTGTCGCTGGCGTCGTCCGACAGCTCGGAAGAAGGGGGCGTGACGGACGTCGATTGCGTTCCGTGCAGTGTCGTCCCGGTGCAGTGGCGGGTCACCTTTGCCGGGCTGACCAACGGCGACTGCGACGAATGCAATCTGCTGAACGACACGTTCACCCTCACGCTCGATCCGCATGCCGCGTTCTGCCTGTGGAAGTCGCCCCACGCGGCGTGTGCGGGGCAGCACCTGGCGCATCTGCAGTTGACGCTGCAGTCCGAGGTGCTGCAATTGAGGATCAAAGCGGGAGGCAGCACGACCACGTATGTCCGCGAGGGAATCGTCAACTGCCTCGCCGCGAACGAATTGACGCTGTCGTTTGGGGGGGATGGCTGCGGGAACTGGCCGGCCACCGTCACCGTGGAGCCGGTGTAATGACGACCGATTGGCCCACTTGCCGGCATCGCGGCGAAGCGCTCGGCGGTGCTGCGCATCGCTGCCGGCATCCCCGGCTGCACGCACCGGGCGGCGTGACCCTCGCGGTGTGCCGGCAATGCGCCGCGGGGGGCGTGTTCTGCGATGAAAGCAGCCCGGCTTCTTCCGAGCAGCCAGGCTTCTCGCAACGCACGCAACCCTGCGATTACCTCGGTTCGATCATCGACCGCCGCAATGCCCGCGGCGATCGCTGCCGCTGCCCCGGCAAATGGCTGCGGCGATGCGAAGTGCACGGCGTGTGCACGCTGTCCGATGCACAGCGAACAGGCGTTCCACGCTGCACACGCTGCGCGGAATACACCGTGGAGGGAGCCGCTTGCGGCTTCGCGAACCGCGCTAAGGAGTGATCGATGTCGCGCGCAGCGCCCACACTCTTCTTCCGCCTCGACACCGACGGCCGCCAGTCGCCGGTGACGATCGAGCACCTGTTCGCGGGCCCGCAGCCGTCGGCGTGCTGGTTGATCGGCGGCGGGCCATCGCTCGATGAATTGCCCTGCGAAGACATTGCCCGCAGTCCCATTCCGAAGATGTGCGTCAACCTTGCCGGCACGCACAAGCTGCGGCCGAACTTCTGGACGGCCTACGACCCCACCGTGCGGTTTCACCGCTCGATCTATCTCGACCCCGGCATCCTGAAGTTTGTGCATCGGCGGCGGGCGATGGACCTGGTGCCGGAGACGACGTTCAAAGTCTGCGACTGCCCCGGCGTCGTGTTCTTCGACCGCAATCCGCATCGAGACTTCTCGACGCTGCTGTCGCCCGATGCGGCCGGCATCGTCGACTGGTCCGACACGATGGTGCAGGCGATCGACATTCTGTATCGCCTCGGCTTTCGCACCGCGTATCTGGCCGGCTGTGAACTCCGCGTGCGTCCCGCGGAGGAACACCTGCGACGCGCCGCGGAGGCGGGTTGCGAGATGCGGCCGCAAGAGTTGCTGGGCGACTTCGTCCGCCGCTGTGAGTCGCATGGCGTGAGCTGCGAGGAACTGGACCGGCTGTCGCGCGGCCGGCAGTACCACTTCGACGAGCACAAACCGCTCGCCGCCGCCATCCAGACCGACCAGCATTATTTCCGGATCGCACAGTATTTGAGGTTGTCGCGAACGGGCCTGGCGCGGCAGGGACTGGAGTTGATTTCGGTCACTCCGGGCAGCCGCTTGAACGATTACTTTCCGTATCGCGACGTGACGCACGTGTTGGCCGAGATTCGCACAATCGTCGGCGATCCCGACGCAGAGAGCGCGAGCGGTTGCTACACGCAGACGGTCCGGAGGTGGTCGGTGGAGTTGGGACCGATGCGCGATTTCGCGGCGCCGTCCCCTCGACGCCGAGGGAATGCAACCCCTCGGCGTCTGCCGTTTCGCAGGGGGTCTGTTGCATCGTCTGCAGATACTGAACTGTTCATCGAGTCCGAAGGCTTCCACGAAGCCCAGGGCGACCCATAAGAATGGGTACCCCGATTCCTGGGACTCTTCCGGCTGGTTTCACATGCCTCCACGTCTCCTCCAGGTCTGCAACGTCGGCGAGATCTGCGGCGGCACGGCGGCGTGCGCGTGGAGCGTCACGCGGGCGCTGCCGGAGTTCGAGCACGTCGTCGCGTTCCTGTCGCCGATCGGCGCCGGCACGCAGGCCGCGTTTCCTCCGTGCGAACTGCGCCGCTGCTCGCGCGTCGATGTACAACTCGTGACCGAGGCGCGGGCCGATCTGGTGCTGCTGCACAACACTCCGCCGTGCCAGGCGCACGGACGGTGGAATGTGCCGACGATTTTGTACGCACATTCGTTCACGAACCTCGCCGCGGCAGACCGGAGAGTGTACTGCTCACGCTGGCTGGCGGCGCGCTACGGTGCCAGTGTGCAGGACGTGTGTTGGCAAGGAGTGCCACGTCCGCCGCAGAATCCCAGGGATAACTCTCCCAAGGTTTCCGAACTCGTCGTTGGTCGATTGTGCACGCCGGATGCGCGGAAGTGGCCGAGCGATGTTCTGCTGTTCTATCGCGCGCTGGCGGCACGGTGTCCGTTCGTGCGGTGGGAGTTCGTGGGCTGCCCGCGCGGGTTGCGAGAGGCGCTATTTGGCGCGTGCGGCGGGAGAGCCGCGTTCTGGGACGCCGGGTGGGAGCGCCGCGCGTTGTACGGCACGTGGGACGCACTGGTCTACCACCATCCCTGGCTGACGGAGAGCTTCGGCCGCACGGTGGCGGAGTCGATGCGGGCGGGCTGCGTGCCGGTCGTCGATCGCCGAGGCGGCTTCTGCGAGCAGCTCGATGCGGGCGGCGGGTGCCTGTGCGAAACGCGGGATGACTTCGCCGCCGCCATCGAACGCCTGCGCGAGGGCGACGTTCGCCGCACGATGTCGCACCAGGCCCGGCGCATCGCCAACGAACGGTGGTCGCTGGAGGCGTTCGGGAGGCGCTTGAGGGGCCGTTTTCACGCGCTGGCGACGATTCGTCCGAAGCGCGAAGCCGCAAGCGTCGCTCGCTTGCGGCTTCGCGCTCCGCATTGAATTACGGCATCACGCGGCGGCGCGCTGTTCCGGTTCGTGCGCGGGGACAATCGGTGGGTTGACCATCCGCTCCGCCACAGCGTTCAGTTCGTCCATCGCGCGTTGCACGTCCTGCACTGTTCGTTCGAGGTCGGATCGCGACAGGTCGGGGGGAATCGCCATCGGCGGGGCGGCCACGATGTAGATGGTGGAGAACGGCCTTGGGATCAGCAGGTCGGTCCATTTTCCGCGCGGACGCCAGCCGCGGCTGCAGACGAACGCGGTCACAACCAGCCGTCGGCCCGTTTCCGAGGCGAGAAACACGGCGCCTGGTTTCATCTGGCGGCGCGGGCCGCGCGGCCCGTCAGGGGTGATGATCACGTGGCGGTCGGCGGCCTCGTCCATCAATTGCCGGATCGCTTCCGCGCCGCCGTGACTGGTGGAGCCGCGGATCGCGCGGAGGCCCAGCCGCTGCATGGTCTCGGCGATGTACGAGCCGTCGAAGTGCCGGCTGGTGAGACAACTGGAACGCA
>Ga0073934_10001550_pt1 | contig 54278 bp, 49 predicted proteins | sample LarsenN4metaG_FD_76834 | JGI IMG/M metagenome (GOLD analysis project Ga0073934, IMG submission 76834) | Hot spring sediment bacterial and archeal communities from British Columbia, Canada, to study Microbial Dark Matter (Phase II) - Larsen... ...
GCCGTCGCGATCGCGGCGTTCCAGGTGAACCAGTACAGCAGCGCGGCGCGCACAAGCTACGAGCTGAACGACCTCAACCGCCTGCGCGCCGCCAAGCAGGCGCGCAACCACGAACTCGAGGCCGAGGTGGCGAAGCTCTCGTCGCTGGCCCGCGTCGACCTCGAGGCGCGCCTACGGCTCGGCATGGTGCCGGCGGACAAGAAGCTCTACCTGCAGGTGAACCAGCCGCTGCCGCCGCGCGAGTCGCTGCCGACGCGCTTCCTGCCGGAGCCAGCGGCGGGCACGCCGACGGCGGACGGAGGACGGCCGTTGTGGCGGCGGGCGCTGGACGCGCTCTGGCCGTTCTGATGCGCAAGGCCACTGCCAGGCCGAGGAGGAGCGGGGAGGACAGGATGAGGGAGCGCGGGTGATCTTCTTCGGGCGCAGCAAGGGGCGCATGCACGCGCGGCTGCTCGTGCTCGCGGGCGTCTTCGCCGTCGCCGGAGCCGTCCTCGTCGCGCGCGTCGCCTGGGTGCAGCTCGCGCGCGCTGACCACTACCGCGGCGAGGCGATCGCCGAGCACTACGGCCAGCAGGAGGTGCGCGCCCCTCGCGGCGCCATCCTCGACCGCAACGGCTTCCCGCTCGCGACGACGGTCGACGCCTACGATGTGTTCATCTACCGGCCGGACTGGCAGGACCTCGACGCAGCGCGCAAAGCGGCCGCCGTCATCGCGCCGCTCATCAAGCGCGAGCCGGAGGAGCTCGTCCGCGAGGTGCGCAGCGAGAAGGACGGACTGTTCTACGCCTACGCCGGCCTGGATTTCGAGCAGGGCAAGAAGCTCGCCGACGTCGATGCGCCTGGCCTGCGTCTCGTGCAGACGACGAAGCGCGCCTACCCGGAGGGCGACCTCGCGTCGACGCTGCTCGGCTTCGTCGGGCGTGACCACGTCGGGCTGACGGGCATCGAGCGCGACTTCGACCGCGAGTTGGGTGGTGTGCCGGGCACGATCTACTTCGAGCGGGACAGCATCGGCAACCGCATCCAGCTTGGCGCCGAGCGCGTCGGCCAGAAGCCGAAGCCGGGCGGGGACATCCGGCTGACGATCGACCGCTACATCCAGCGGCTGATCGAGGGCGAGCTAGACCGCAAGATCGCCGAGCAGCACGCGCTTGGCGGCACGATCATCGTCATGGACCCGAAGACCGGCGCCGTGCTCGGGATGGCGAGTCAGCCGGCGTTCAAGCTCAGCCAGCTCAACCTCGACAACCCCGACCAGGCGCTGTTCCGCGACCGCGCGGTCACCGATGTTTACGAGCCGGGCTCTGTGCTGAAGACGCTGACGGCAGCGATGGCGATCGACCTGGGGCTGGTGACGCCGGAGAGCACGTACAACGACACCGGCGCGGCGTTCATCGGCCCCTCGACGATCCGCAACTGGGACTACAGCGTCAATGGCATCACGACGGTGACGCAGGTGCTGCAGCGCTCGCTGAACACGGGCGCGGTGTGGATGGCGCAGCAGGTTGGGCCGGAGCGCTTCTACGACTACATGCGCCGGTTCGGGCTCGGGACGGCCACCCACGTCGGTCTCGGCGGCGAACCGGACGGCCTCGTGCGCTCGAACGACGACCCGGAATGGAGCGAGGTGGACCTGGCGACCAACAGCTTCGGCCAGGGCATCGCGGCGACGCCGCTCCAGGTGATCACGGCGATCGCGTCGCTGGTGAACGGCGGCAAGCTGATGCGGCCGTACATCGTCGAGCAGATGGACACGCCGGAGGGCAAGCGCTCCTTCAGCCCTTCGGTGGTGCGGCAGGTGGTGAAGCCGGAAACAGCGGCCGCCGTCGTCGATATGATGAACCAGGTGGTGGAGGGGCAGCCGGGCCACCTGGCCGCGGTCAAGGGCTACCACGTCGGGGGTAAGACCGGCACGACGACCGGTGCGACGCTCGCCGACGGCGCGGTGCGCGACGGTAATGTCGCCTCGTTCGTCGGCTTTGCCCCCGTCGACGACCCGAAAATGATCGTGCTGGTGAAGCTGGACTTCCGCGAAGACCGGCTCGGCGGCCAGGTCTCGGCGCCGGTGTTCGCCGACCTCGCGCCGCAGATCCTCGCGTACCTCGGCGTGCAGCCGACGGGCCCGCAGTTCGTCTCGAACGCGCCGTAGCCGCCCGGCCACGCGCGTCGGACAGCCGCCCCGGCTGTCCACTTTGTTGAGCAGGCGTGCCGGAGCTCCGGCTCCGTCGGACACCTGGATGGGAGCGCGATCGAACCCGAGGCAGGCGGGCGATCATGATCACAGCACACGAGATCGCCACAGCGCTGCGGCCGGCGCTCATTGAGGCGCCGTCCGTCGGTCCGATGCGCTTCCGGCGCGCCGTCGTCGACTCGCGCAAGGCGCGGCGGGGCGATGTGTTCATCGCCCTCAAGGGCGAGCACACCGATGGCCACCTCTACGTCGACGATGCGGCCCGACGCGGCGCGACGGCGGCGATCGTCGAGCGGCGCGTCGACGTCGAGGTCGCGCAGTACGTCGTGCCGGACGCGCTCGTCGCGCTGCAGTCGCTCGCGCGGGTGCGGCGGCAGGCGCGCACAAAGCTCAAGGTGGTCGGCGTCACCGGCAGCGTCGGCAAGACGACGACGAAGGATCTGACGGCAGCCGTCCTCGCGACGCGCTACCCGACGCTGAAGAACGAGGGCAACCTGAACAGCGAGATCGGCCTGCCGATGGTGCTGCTCGAAGCGACGCAGCGGCACCGCCGCGCCGTGCTGGAGATGGGCATGTGGGCGCCCGGCGAAATCGCGCTGTTGTGCGAGATCGCGCAGCCGGAGGTGGGCATCGTCACAATGGTCGGGCCAGTGCACCTCGAGCGCATGGGCACGATCGAGGCCATCGAGCGGGAGAAAGGCGCGCTGGCAGAGGCGCTGCCGGAAGACGGCGTGGCGGTGCTGAACGCCGACGACCCGCGCGTCGCGGCGATGGCGCGGCGCACGCAGGCGCACGTCATCACCTATGGCCTCGCGCCAGAGGCCGACGTGCGGGCAGAGGACATCGAGAGCCACGGCCTCGCCGGCGTGCGCTTCACACTTGTGCATGGTGACGAACGGGCGGCGGTGTACTCGCGGCTGCCGGGACGCGCGCTCGTCTCGAACGCGCTCGCGGCGGCGGCCGCGGGGCTCGTCGACGGCATCGAGCTGGATGACATCGCGCAGGCGCTGAGCGAGGCGCAGGTGCCGTCGCGCCTGACCGCCCATCCCGGCCCGAACGGCTCGACCGTCGTCGACGACGCGTACAACGCCAGTCCCGCGTCGATGCGGGCGGCGCTCGACCTGCTCGGCGAGGTGCGCGGCCGCAAGGTCGCCGTGCTCGGTGATATGCGCGAGCTCGGCTCCGTCGAGCGCGAGGCGCACACCGAGATCGGCCGCTATGCGGCGCAGGTCGCCGACACGATCGTCGCTGTTGGCGAGCTGGGCCGCTGGATCGGCGACGCCGCGATCCACGCGGGCCACCAGGACGTGCACATCGTGCTCGAGAAGGCCGAGGTGGCGCCGCTGCTGCGCGGGCGGCTCGGACCCGGTGACGTCGTGCTGTTGAAGGCGTCGCGCGCGCTCGCGCTCGAGACGGTGCGCGAGGAGCTGACGGCGGGCGTCGAGCCAGAACCGGAGGCGGTGCGATGACGTATGCGCTGCTTGTCGGTTGCGGCAGCGCGGTCGCCACGGCGCTCCTCGGCGCGCCGTTCGTTGCGTGGCTGCGCGCGCGGAAGCTCGGCAAGGCGATCAGCGACGAGGGCCCCCAGTCCCACTTGTCGAAGGAAGGGACGCCGACGATGGGCGGGCTGCTCATCATGGCCGTCTGGCTGGGCGCGGCGTTCGTCGCCGGCGTGCCGAAGGACCGCGACGTGCTGCTGCCGGTCGCTGTCGGCGCGCTGTTCGCGGTGATCGGGACGTACGACGACCTCGGCACGCTCGTCGGCCGCGGGAAGCGGGACGCGCACGACCGCATGCTGATGGTCGCGAAGGTACTGGCGTTCGCGGTCGTCGGCGTCGTCTCGGCCTGGCTGCTGTATGACCGGATCGACGCGCCGCGGCTGCTCGTGCCGCACTACGGCGCCTACGACATCGGCCCCGTGTACGTGCTCGTCGCGATCGGCCTCATCGTCGCGCTGACGAGCGGTGTCGGCGTGACGGACGGGCTCGACATGCTCCTCAGCTCCACCGGCGCGCTCGCGTTCTCAGCGTTCGGGGCGATCGCGCTCGTGCAGCGCGATACGGCGCTGGCGACCATCTGTTTCGCGATGGTCGGGGCGCTGCTGGGGTTCCTGTACTGGAACGCCTACCCGGCGCGCGTGTTCATGGGGGACAGCGGCTCGCTGCCGCTCGGCGGCATCCTGTCGCTGGTGGCGCTGATGTCGGGCTGGTGGCTGCTCGTGCCGGTCATCGGCGTTGTCTTCGTCCTGAACATCCTGGCCGATGTTCTGCAGATCGGCTCGTTTCGGCTGACGGGTCGGCGCGTGTTGCGGATGGCGCCGCTGCATCACCACTTCGAGCAGATCGGCTGGAACGAGGTGACCGTGACCGCACGGTTCGCGGCGCTCGGCGCCATCGGGGCCATCGCGGGTGTCGCGCTGGCGGCGCTGAGGTGAAAGATGCGCGACATAACGCTGTACGTCAGTGCGGGCCGCTCCGTGGGTGGGGGATTGACAAGAGAATTGCTAATCCGCTATGACTGGTAATCGAGACTTCCTGGTGGGGAAACGGGTGACCGTTATCGGTCTCGGGATAGAGGGCGTGGACGCCGCGCGATTCGCCGCTACCCACGGCGCTGCCAGCGTCACTGCCGTCGACTCCAAGCCCGCCTCCTCCCTCCAGGACGCCATCCGCGAGCTCGAAGGGCTTCCCATCAGCTACCTGCTCGGACGGCCCCAGGCGCCCGACGACCTCGCCGAGAGCGACGTGGTCTTCGTCTCTCAGTCTGTGCCCCACGATCTGCCGCCGATCCTGGCCGCGCGCGACCGGGGCGCGCGGGTCACGTCGATGATGCGCGAGTTCCTCGAGCGCTGTCCGGGGCCGGCGCTCGGCATCACGGGCAGCAGCGGCAAGACGACGACCACGGCGCTCGTCGGCTCGATCTTCGCTGCGAGCGGGCGGCCATACCGCGTCGGCGGCAACATCGGCACAGGGTTGCTCGGACTGCTGGACGGCATGGACGAGCGGACGTGGGCGGTGCTGGAGATCAGCCACACACAACTGCAGCTCACCGACCGCAGCCCACACATCGCCGCCGTGCTGAACATCACGCCGAACCACCTCGACCGCTTCTCGTGGGAGGCGTACGTCGCGCTCAAGCAGAACATCGTGCGATACCAGACGCCCCGGGACCATGTCGTGCTCAACGCCGACCACGACGAGAGCGCGGCCTGCGCAGAACTGACGCCGGCGCACCGCTGGTGGTTCACGCTCGGCGAGGACCTCGTCGGCGACGGCGCGCTCTACCGCGACGGCGCGATCTTCCTCCGGCGCCAGCGCCTGGAGGAGATGGTGATCGCCGGTGGCGAGATCCCGTTGCGCGGCGAGCACAACGTCGCGAACACGCTCGCCGCCACGGCGATCGCGGGCGCCGCCGGCATCGAGGTCGACGCCATCGCCCGCGGCATCCGGGCATTTACGCCCGTGCCGCACCGCCTCGAGGTCGTCGGCGAGGTCGACGGCGTGCGGTACGTGAACGACAGCATCGCGACGACGCCGGAGCGCACACTCGCCGGGCTCCGGTCGTTCGAGGAACCGGTGGTGCTGTTGCTCGGCGGCAAGGACAAGGACCTGCCGAAGGACGAGCTGGCGCAGGAGGCGCTGCGGCGCTGCACCGGCATCATCTTCTTTGGCGCGGACGGCGCGCTGCTCGAGGCGGCGGTGCAGGCGAACGCCGGCTTCGCGGCGGAGCCGCCGCAGATGTTGCGTGTTGAGACCCTCGCCGAGGCGGTCGCCGCGGCGCGGGCGATGGCCGAGCCGGGCGATGTCGTCCTGCTGTCGCCGGCGTGCACGAGCTTCGACGCGTACCGCAATTTCGAGGAGCGCGGCGACGAGTTCCGGCGCCTCGTGCGCGGGATGCAACCGCGGGGAGGGCGCTGATGGCCGTCACCGCGCACCCCGCCCGGCTGCGCACGAGCAGTCCCGACTACGTGATCCTCGCTGCCGTTGGCGTGCTTGTCGTGCTCGGAGTGCTGGCCGTCTACAGCTCGAGCTTCGCGCTGGGGCTGCTGGAGTTCGGTGACGCGAACTACTTCGTGCTGCGGCAGGTGATGTTCGCCGTGCTCGGCGCGACGCTGCTGTGGCTGCTCATGAAGAGCGATTACCGCATGCTGCGCGTCATCAGTCCGCTGCTGATGCTGGCGGCGATCGTCGCGCTCTGCGCCGTGCTCGTGCCCGGGATCGGTCTCGAGCGCAACGGCGCCACGCGCTGGGTCGCCGTTCCGGGGCCGATCCCGCCGCTCCAGCCGAGCGAGTTCGCCAAGCTGGCGCTGATCGTGTACGTCTCCGCCTGGCTGGCGGGCCGCGGCGAAGAGGTGAAGACCTTCTGGCTCGGCTTCTTCCCCTGTGTGCTGCTCGTCGGCTTCGTCGCGGGGCTTGTGATGCTCGAGCCCGACCTCGGGACGACGATCGTGCTCGTGCTGACGACGATGACGCTCGTGTTCGTCGCTGGCGCCTCGTCGCGGCACGTGGCGGCGTTTGCCGGCGTCGGCGGCGTTGTCGCGACGATGCTGATCATGACCGGCGAGTACCGCGCCGACCGCATCTTCGCCTTCATCCAGGCGGAGGACGACCCGAGCGGTCGCGGCTTCCAGACGCTGCAGCTGCTGATCGCGCTTGGCTCGGGCGGCGTGCGTGGCCTCGGGCTCGGCGCCAGCCGGCAGAAGTTCTTCTACGTGCCGGGCGCGCACACGGACGGCATCTTCGCGATCATCGGCGAGGAGCTGGGTTTCATCGGCTGTGCCGCCGTCATCGCGCTCTTCGCGCTGGTGCTCGTGCGCGGCTTCCGGGTCGTCTTCCGCGCCCGTGACGATTTCGGCTCGCTGCTGGCTGTCGGCATCGTCTCCTGGATCGGCTACCAGGCGCTGATCAACGTCGGCGGCATCACGAGGACCCTGCCACTGACGGGAATCCCGCTGCCGTTCGTCAGCTACGGCGGCTCGGCGCTGATGGCGATGCTCGCCGGCGTCGGCATCCTCCTCAGCATCTCGCGCTACGGCGTCGACCCGCGTTCGCTCGCGACGAAGCCCCGGGCGACCGATGGTGCAGAGACAGGCCCGCGCGCACCGGCGCGGCGGCGGGCGAACGCCGGCCGCGGCGACGATAACCCAGCGCGCAGGCCGCGTGCGCAGGCGGCAGATGCACGGAAGGGAGCGCGGTGAGAGTGGTGCTTGCGGGCGGCGGCACCGGCGGCCACGTGTATCCGGCCTTGACCATCGCCGGCGCGCTGGGCGAGGCGCTGCGCGCGCGCGGCGAAGATCTCGCGCTGCTGTACATCGGCATCCGCGGCCGCGTCGATGAGCGCGTCGTGCCCGCTGCGGACATCCCGTTCCAGGCGATCAGCGCCGGCCCGCTGCGCGTCTCCTCGCCCTCCGCGTTCGTCGCGAACAGCGTCCGGCTCGCGTTCGGCGTCGGCCAGTCGCTGCGGCTGCTGCGCTCGTTCCGGCCGGACGTCGTCTTTGCGACGGGCGGTTACGCGAGCGTGCCGGTCGGGCTCGCCGCGCGCCTGCTGCGACGGCCCCTTGTCGTCTTCCTGCCGGATGTCACACCGGGGTTGGCGGTGCGGCTGCTCTCGCGGGTGGCGACGCGCATGACGACGACGTCGGAGCGTGCGCTGGAGCACCTGCCGAAGGCGAAGACGACCGTCGTCGGCTATCCCGTGCGGCCGGAGTTCTGGTCGACCGGACGCGCCGCGGCGCGGCGGGCGCTCGGCCTGCCGGAGGACGCGAAGCTGCTGCTCGTGGCCGCGGGGAGCCTGGGTGCGACGCGGATCAACGACGCCGTGCTGGCGTCGCTTCCGGAGCTGCTTGGCGCGGCGCACGTGCTGCATGTCACCGGCGCAGCCGACGAGCGACGCGCGCTCGACGCCCACGCGGCGCTCCCGCACGAGCTGCGTGCGCGCTACACCGTGCGGCCGTACCTGCAGGACATGGCCTCGGCGATGCACGCGGCGGACCTGTTCGTGGGCCGCGCCGGTGCCTCGACGCTCGGCGAGCTGCCGGCGGCCGCGCTGCCAGCGGTGCTGGTGCCGGGTGAGTACGAGGGCTGGTCGCAGGCGCCGAACGCCGAGTTCCTGCAGGAGCGCGGCGCCGCTGTCATGCTGCGTAACGCCGACCTGGAGCGCCTTGCATCGACGGCGCGCGACCTGCTCGCCGACGCCTCACGGCTCTCCAGCATGCGCGAGGCGATGCGGCAGCTGGCGCGGCCGGACGCGGCGCGCGACCTCGCGCGTGTGGTCATCGTCGCCGCGCAGGGGAGGGGCGCATGACGTTGGCGAGCGGCGTGCCGGAGCGCGTGCATCTCGTCGGCGTCGGCGGCGCTCACATGTCGGCGATCGCGCAGATTCTCCACGCCTGGGGCCACCGCGTCTCGGGCTCAGATCAGAAGGCGAGCGCGATGACGGAGAAGCTCGCTGCGCTCGGCGTCGATGTGCGCATCGGACACGACGCGGCGAACGTCGGCGATGCCGAGCTGCTCGTGTACACGTCGGCCGCGCACGACGACAACCCGGAGCTGGCGGAGGCGCGGCGGCGCGGCATCCCGGCCATCAAGCGCGCGCAGATGGTCGCGCGGCTCATGCGCGGGCGGTACTCGATCGCGGTCGCCGGAACGCACGGCAAGACGACGACGAGCGGCCTCATCGCACACATGCTCGTAGCGGCGCAGCTCGAGCCGACGTACCTGATCGGCGGCGAAGTGCGGTCGCTTGGCACGAACGCCGCGCCCGGCAAGGGACGCTACATCGTCGTCGAGGCGGACGAGTACGACCGCGCCTTCCTGGAGTACGAGCCGGATGTCGCCGTGGTCACGAACATCGAGCCCGACCACATGGACATCTATGGCACCGAGGAGGAGCTCGTCGGCGCGTTCCGCCGCTTTATGGCGGCGGCGCCCGCCGATGGCCATGTCATCGCCTGCGCCGACAGTCCGCGCCTGCGCGAGGCCGTGGCGGCGGGCGGCTTCCGCGCCCGCGACCTGCAGACGTACTCCGTTGAGGCCGGTGACACGCCCACGTGGCGGGCCACCGGCATCGTGCCGGGCGAAGCCGGGCAGTCGTTCTCGGTGTCGCACGGTGGCGCGGACGTCGGCGTCTTCACGATTTCGCTGGCGGGCCGGCACAACGTCTCAAACGCCCTTGCCGGCATCGCCGCCGGTGCGACGATCGGCATCGAGACGGACGTCATCCGCGCCGCCCTGGCGTCGTATCGCGGCGCCGAGCGCCGCTTCGCCCACGTGGGCGACGAGGCCGGCGTGACGGTGATGGACGACTACGCGCACCACCCCACCGAGGTGCGCGTTGGGACGATCGAGGCGGCGCGACAGCGATTCCCCGGGCGGCGGCTGGTTGTGCTGTTCCAGCCTCACACCTATACACGCACGGCATATCTGCTCGAGGCGTGGAAGACCTGCTTTGCCGGCGCCGACCGCGTCTTCATCACGCACACCTACGCCGCGCGCGAGGAGCCGGGCGCCGGGATGTCGGGCGAGGATCTCGCCCGCGCGATCACATCGCCGCCCGCGACGTACGTCGATTCGTTCGAGGAGGCGGCCGAGGCCGTAGCGGCGGAGCTGCGGGCGGGCGATGTGTTCTTCACGGTCGGGGCAGGTGACGTGGACCAGGTCGGGCCGATGGTGCTCGAACGGTTGCGGAGGAGATGACGGTGTGGCAGCGCGCCGCAACGGCTGAGGCGATGGACGAGAGGCTGGTCGCGCAACTGGCGCAGATCGCGCCCACGAAGACGGACGAGCCGCTTGCCCGTCACACGACCTTCGGCATCGGCGGACCCGCCGACGTCTTCGTGACGGTGCGCGACGCGACGGAGCTTGCGCGCGTCGTGATGACGGCGCGCGAGTTCGAGGCGCCGATCTTCATTCTCGGCTCCGGCAGTAACATCCTCGTTGGCGACCGCGGCATCCGCGGCGTCGTCATCGACAACGAGGCGAAGGCCTGGCGCGTCGAGCCGCTGCAGCTCGACCCGGGTAGCCCCGCGACGCTGCCCGACCGCGCGCGCGACGCCGCGCCGGATGACCGCTTCGTCGTCTGGGCGGAATCAGGCGTGCCGTTCGCGGCGCTCGCGCGCGCGCTGGCGCGCGATGGCTACGCCGGCATCGAGTGGGCGTGCGGCATCCCCGGGACGCTGGGCGGCGCCATCGTCTACAACGCCGGCGCCTACAACGGCTCGCTGTCAGACGTCCTGCTGACGGCGACGGTGCTCAACGGCAACAACGGCACGCGCGAGATGACGCGCGAGCAGCTCGGCTTCGGCTACCGGACGAGCGCGCTCCTGCGCGGCGAATGTGGCGGCTGCGTCGTGCTGACCGTCGAGCTGGTCGTCGTGCGGGGCGATGCGGCGGCGTTGCAGCGGCGCGTCGCGGACCTGGATCGCCAGCGGCTGGCGGCGCAGCCGCGCGGGCGGAACTCGGGCAGCACCTTCAAGAACCCGCCGGGTGACCACGCCTGGCGACTGATCGATGCCGTGGGCCTGCGCGGCTACCGCATCGGTAACGCGCGCATCTCGGACCGGCACGCGAACTTTTTCGAGAACCTCGGCGGCGCACGCGCCGCGGACGTGGCCGCGCTGATGCGCGAGGCGCAGCGGCGCGTGCGCGAGCGCTTCGGCGTTGAGCTCGAGAGCGAGGTAGAGCTGGTGGGAGAGGGGTTCGAATGAGCACGCGCGAGCGGCTGCGGCTCGGCGTCGTCTTCGGCGGCCAGTCCGTCGAGCACGAGGTCTCCGTCGTCTCGGCGATGGAACTGCTGGATGCCGCCGACCCGGCGCGGTTCGAGGTCGTCCCGTTCGGCGTGACGCGCGACGGGCGCTGGCTGACGCCGGCGGAGACGCGCGCGCAGCTCGAGCGGCGCGAGGCGCTGTTCTCGAAGCGGATCGAGGCCGACGTGCCGCAGCTTCTCGAGCGCAGGGACGTGCTCGAGGAGTTGCGGCATGTCGACGTCGTCTTTCCGCTCGTCCACGGCGTCAACGGCGAAGACGGGACGCTGCAGGGGATGCTCGAGATGTTCGGCATCCCCTACGCCGGTTGCGGCGTCACGGCGAGCGCGGTCGGCATGGACAAGGCGCTGCAGAAGCGACTGTTCCGCGATGCCGGCCTGAACGTCGCGAAGCACATGACGCTGTTCGAACACGAATGGCGGCGCGACGGCGATGCCGTGGCGCGTGGCATCGAGGGCGCGCTGGGCTATCCGGCGTTCGTGAAGCCCTCGAACGGCGGCAGCAGCGTCGGCGTCAGCCGCGTGCGCTCCCGCGAGGATCTCGGCGAGGCGATGCGCGCGGCGTTCGACCTCGACCGTAAGGTGCTCGTCGAGGAGGCAGTGGCCGGGCGGGAGGTCGACTGCGCGGTGCTCGGCAACGATGAGCCGCAGGCGTCGCCGGTCGGCGAAGTGCGGCACGCGCACGAGTTCTACGACTACGAGGCAAAGTACCTCGACACCTCGGCGCAGATCGTGGCGCCGGCCGAGTTGCCTGCGGAAACGAGCGTGGCCGTGCAGCGCGATGCCGTGCGCGCGTTCCAGGCGATCGACGGCGCCGGCTTCGCGCGCGTCGATTTCTTCCTGCGGCCGGAGGGCACGCCGGTGGTCAACGAGATCAACACGCTGCCCGGTTTCCGGTCCGTGAGCATGTTCCCGCGCCTCTGGGCTGTGGCCGGCATCCCGTACCGCGAGCTGATCACGCGCATCGTCGACCTCGCGCTTGAGCGCTGGGAGTCGCGGAGGCGGAAGCATGGCTGAGCGCGCGCCCCGCAAATGGCCCTACAGCGCCGCCAAGCCGTCGCGCATGAAGCGTGTTGTGCGCGTGAAGGACGATGCACCGAAGGGCGTGCGCCGGCGCGAGCTGAAGCCCGCCGAGCCGCCGATCACACCGTTCCAGGCGCGTATCGCGCTGCTCGCGCTCGTGCTGATGGCGGTCACGGCTGGCGGTTGGTGGGCATACCAGTCGCCGTGGCTGACGATCGGCAGCGTCTCCGTCGCCGGTACGGAGACGGTGTCGGCCCAGGACGTGCGCCGTGCCGCGGCGCTTGACGGCAAGAGCACCTTCACGGCCGACCTTGCGGCCGCGAGGGCGCGCATCGAGGCGCTGCCGGGCGTCAAGAGCGCGACCGTGGAGAAGCGCGGCTGGAACGCCGTGTCGGTCATCATCCACGAGCGGCAGCCGTGGGGCTCCTGGCAGGTCGATGGCGTCAATGTGCCAGTCGACGACGAGGGCGTGGTGCTCACCCGCCCGGCGGCGCCGGGCTCGCCGGTGATCATTGAGGACCACGCGCATCGCTCCCTGCAGCCGGGCGACCATGTGGACGCCGGCGCGGTGCAGCTTGCGACGCGGCTCGTGCGGGACGCCGACCAGGCGCTCGGCCGCACGCTGCGGGTGATGGTGTACCAGCAGGACCGCGGCGTCACCGTCGCGCTCGCCGGCAAGGGCGACGACTCGAGCCTGGTCTGGGCGACGTTCGGCGATGTGCGCGACTACGACTACAAGCTGGCGGCGCTCTATGTCCTGCTTCAGGAGACGCGCGAGAACGACGTGCCGCTGGTGCAGGCGGACCTCCGCTTCGGCGAACGGCTGAGCTTCAGATAGGAGCGCTCGATATGCATGGATGCACGACCACAGGCGCAGCGCTCCTCGTCACAACAACATCGGACGAGCGGACGCGCGGGCCGAAAGCCCGCGCTCGAGCAGAGGGGAGGGCGCGATGAGCCGAGGCGGCACATTCGCATCCATCGACATCGGTACGACGAAGGTCTGCACCGTCGTCGGCGAACTGACGGGTGAGACGGACATGCGCATCCTCGGCGTCGGCATCGGTCCGTCGGCAGGGCTCTCGCGCGGCATGGTGGAGAACATCCGCGACGCGACTGAGGCGATCCACGCGTCCGTCGAGAAGGCGGAGAAATCGAGCGGCACGCGGATCCTCTCGGCGCACGTCGGCATCGCCGGCCAGCACATCTCCTGCTTGAACAACCGTGGCATCGTGGCTATCCCGGACCGGACGCGGCCGATCCTGCCGGACGACGTGCAGCGTGCGCTCGATGGGGCGCGTGTCGTCAGCATCCCGACGAACCGCGAGATCATCCACGTCATCCCGCGCTACTACGTCGTCGACCAGCAGGACCACATCTCCGACCCGGTCGGCATGTATGGCTCACGGCTCGACGTCGAGACGCACATTGTCACCGGGGTCGATGCCGCGATCCAGAACCTCACGAAATGCGTCGAGCACGCGGGCGTGCAGGTTGACGGGCTGATCTTCGAGCCGCTCGCCGCGGCGGAAGCGGTGCTCGATGAGGAGGAGAAGGAGCAGGGCGTCGTCGTCGCCGATATCGGCGGCGGCACGACCGACATCGCGCTCTTCATCGAGGGCAGCGTCTATCACACCGCCGTGCTGCCCGTGGGCGGCAACCACGTCACGCGCGACGTCGTCGTCGGCCTCCGCGCACCGTACCAGGCGGCCGAAGAGGCGAAGCGGAAGTGGGGGCACGCGATCCCGAGCATGGTGGAGGCGGGCGAGGAGATCACGCTTGAGGCGTTCGGGTCCGAGGGCACCAAGACGGAGCCGCGGCGCCGGCTCTGCGAGATCGTGCAGGCCCGGATGGAGGAGATCTTCGAGCTGGTGACGGCCGAGGTGAAGCGCGCCGTCCATGACGACGTCATCTCCGCCGGCATCGTGCTCACGGGCGGCGGCGCAAAGCTCGCCGGCATCGACCTGCTGGCGGAACAGGTCACGGGCTGGCCGGCGCGCGTCGGCATCCCGCACAACCTGCACGGCCTCGCCGACATGCTGGTCGACCCGGCGTATGCGACGAGCGTCGGCCTGTTGCAGTGGGCGGTGCATGAGGCGGAGGCGTCGAGCTGGCACCGCTCGTCGCGGCCGTCGCTGGACATGCACAGCATCTGGCGCCGGTTGGGGAACTGGGCGCGCGTGCTGCTGCCGCAGTAGCGAGGCGGAGAGGCGTTATGCGCCGGAGCGCGCAACGACGCGGGCGGCGCGAGCAGGGAGGCGAAGCGATGAGGAAGCGGGAAGGGGTTGAGCACGTGGCGATCCACCAGAAGCCGAAAGCCGGAACGCCGCCCGTCGACGAATCGGCGCCGCGAGCGCGCGCCGTCGACGACGCCGACGACATGCGCCCGCGCTACCGGCAGACGGAGATGTTCCCCGACGAGGTGGCGCAGCTCCGGGCGGAACAGCAGCAACGCATCGAGCATGGACGAAGGGAGACGAAGATGAGCAGGGCATACAGCGACGGGCTGCCGCCGATCAAGGTCGTCGGCGTGGGCGGCGGCGGCTGCAACGCGGTCACGCGGATGATCGCTGAACGCATCGCGGGCGTGCAGTTCGTCGCGGTCAACACCGACGCGCAGGCGCTCGCGCTGTCGCCGGCGGAGATCAAGATCCGCATCGGCGACAAGCTGACGAAGGGCCTCGGCGTGGGCGGCGACCCGCAGCGCGGCCTGCGCGCCGCGGAGGAGTCGCAGGACGAGCTGCTCGAGGCGGTGCGCGGCGCCGAGATGGTGTTCGTGACGGCGGGCATGGGCGGCGGTACCGGCACCGGCGCGGCGCCGATCGTCGCCGAGGTGGCGAAAGACGCCGGCGCGCTGACCATCGGCGTCGTCACGAAGCCGTTCGGCTTCGAGGGCGCCAAGCGCCGCAAGCAGGCCGAGGAGGGCATCCAGCGCCTGCAGGAGAAGGTCGACACCCTCATCGTCATCCCCAACGACCGCCTGCTGCAAATCTGCGACGAGAAGGCGACGGTCGAGGACGCGTTCCGCACGGCGGACGACATCCTGCTCCAGGGCATCCGCGGCATCAGCGAGATCATTACCCTGCCCGGCGCGATCAACCTCGATTTCGCCGACGTGCGAAAGATCATGTCCGAGGCCGGACCGGCGCTCATGGCGATCGGCCGCGGCGCGGGGGCCGACCGGGCGGAGGAGGCGGCGCGCGCGGCGATCGCGAGTCCCCTGCTCGACGTCTCGATCGACGGCGCGCGTGGCGTGCTGTTCAACATCTCGGGCGGCAAAGACCTCGGGCTGCACGAGATCAACGCCGCGGCGCGGATTATCGCCGACGTCGTCGACGAGGACGCGGAGATCATCTTCGGCACGGCGATCGACTCGGAGCTCGGCGACGAGGTGCAAATCACGCTCATCGCGACGGGCTTCGCGCGGCCGAACCTGCTCGAGATCCCCGAGCAGTACCGCCGGCGCGACCGCGACGACGACGCGCCGCCGGCGCCGCGCCAGCCAGTGGAGGACGACGCGCGCCCCGCCGCCGCGGCCGACCGCGCCGTCGACCCGAACGACATGGAGTTGCCAACGTTCCTGCGCCGCACGGTGGCGGCGCGCTAAAGGGACGTTTGGGTTGGAGCGAGGAAAGGAGGAGCCTGTCTAGCCAGCCGATCCCGCAGTAGAGGTGCTGCGGGACTTTCCCCCACCAGGGAAAGACCGGGCCGTGAGCGGCGGTTATGGGAGATGACGCCGCTCACGGCCTACCTGTCTCTGCTATCCCACGCCCGCCAGCGCGCCGTCCGGGATCTTCACCGCGTACAGCTCCGCGAGCTGCATGAAGAACGCGATCACCGCGCGCGTGTGCTTGCGGTTGCGCCTGAAGATCAGCGAGATCTGGCGGCGCGGCATCTGGGCGTTCGTGATCTCGACGGGCACCAGCGTGCCGGAGGCGAACTCGCGCTCGGTCGATACCTTCGGCAGGAGGGCGATGCCGAGGCCCTCCTCGACCATCTTCTTCGTCGCCTCGATCGTGTCGAGCTCCATCAGCGTGTGCGGGACGATCCCGTGCTGGCGGAAGACGCCCTGGATGAGCTGGTTGTAGCTCGAGCCCTTGTCGAACAGGATCAGCTGCTCGCGGCCGATCGCCTCGACAGTCGTCGCCCTCACATGGGCGAGCTCGTGTGAGGGCGCGGCGACGAGCACGAGGTCGTCCTCGTAGAGCGGCACCGTCACGATCTCCGGGTGGTGCACGGTGCGCTCGAGCGCGCAGTGGACATCGTCGGAGAGCACCATCTGCAGCACCTGCTCCGAGCGGCCGGTGTGGACGCTGACCTCGACGCCGGGATACGTCGTGCAGTAGCGCTTGAGGATCTTCGGGAGGACGTACGTGCTGACGGTGAGCGCGCAGCCGAGCTTCAGCGTGCCGATGTCGAGGTTGCGCATGCCCTCGATCGCGTCGCGTCCGTCCTGCAACGCCTTGAGCGCGCGCCGCGCGAACGGCAGGAAGGCGTTGCCCATCTCCGTCAGCCGCACGCCCCGGCCGTTGCGCTCGAAGAGCGCCTCGCCGAGGTCGCGCTCGAGCGACTGGATGCGGGCGGTGACGGACGGCTGCGTCAGGAACAGCGCATCCGCCGCCTTGCTGAAGGAGCGGTGCTGCGCGACCTGTACAAACGCCTCGATTTGTCCGAGGTCCACGGCGCTTGGCCTTGCATTGACGGGCCCGCGGCTGGTCACGCGGGTGCCCGAGTATCGGTGTTGTCTATGAGAGCCGCAGTCTCGCACCGATCCGCGTCGATTGCAAGAGGCACATGACGCGGCGAGGACGGTCGACTCGGGGTCAAAGTGATTTGGGCGCCCGGAAGAGCCGCTCGGTCTCCAGCGCGCCGAGTCGCAGGTTCGTCCGCTCACTGAGTTCGGCCAGGAACGCAGCGCGGTCGACCAGTTCGAGCTCCTGCGATTGCATGTGGGATCGCAGCGGCCCGTATTGCCACCACAATCGCATGAACGGCGACGAGCGCCCGGAACCGCACCTTCGCGATCGGCCTCACACCGGCATCAGGAGACGGTCGGGCCCGACCCACACCCAGGATCGAAGGCCGGCCCATCGGAACAGCATGTGAGCCGAGATACCGAGGGCGACGCCGCCGAGTGCCGCTGTCCAGTCTCCGCGCGCCACGTCGGAGATCGCGTAACCGGCACCAGCGATGGTGAATAGGGCAAGGAAACACGCGCTGTTCGATCGTCGGGATGACGAGCTCGAACGCGACGTCGTCGGCTTCGACGCCGCCTGCAACCGTGCTAGCCAGTTCGGCGGCGACGCGTTCTCTGGCGCGAACAAGCGCATCGATGTTTCGTTTGCGGTAGCGGCGCTATGCCGCCGCTGAGCGCGGCGCCGCGGCCGCGTGGTGCTCGGTCTCCTCGTCGTGGTCGGTGTAGCGGATCTCGACGATGCGGTCCCAGGCCTTGAGGAACGCCTGCACGCAACGCGGGTCGAACTGCGTGCCGCTGCACTTCATGATCTCCTCGCGCGCCGCATCGACCGACAGTGCCTTGCGATATGGCCGGTCGGAGGTCATCGCGTCGAAGGTATCGGCGATGACGAAGATGCGCGCGCCGATCGGGATGTCATCGCCGGCGAGGCCGCGCGGGTAGCCTTTGCCATCGAACCGCTCGTGGTGTGCGAGGACGATCTCGGCCGCGCCCGAGAGGAAGCCAATGTCCTTGATCATGTCGTGGCCGATCTTCGGGTGGCGCCGCATGTCCACCCACTCCTCCTCCGTGAGCGGGCCGGGCTTGTGGAGGATCGTGTCGGAGACGCCGATCTTACCGATGTCGTGCAGCAGGCCGCCGCGCTGCATGTTCACCCACTCCTCGGTGCCGGGCTCGACGCCAAGGTGGTACGCGATCTCCATCATGTACTTCGCCACGCGCAGCGAGTGGCCCTTCGTCTCGCGGTCGCGCGCGTCGAGCGCAGAGACGAGCGCCTCGAGCGTGCCGTCGTACGTCTCACGCAGCTGCTCCGCCATGCTGAACACTTCGCGGTTGGCGCGCTGCAGCTCTCGGTTGCGCTTCTTCAGCTCGTCGACGTTCTGCGCCGTCTTGTCCACGTACTGCTTGATCGAGAAGCGCATCATCAGCGGCGGCGCGATGAACGCCAGCACGCCGAAGATGCCGATGGCGTCGTAGGCGACGGCCAGCGCGAGCCCGAGCAGCCCGAAGACGGCGTAGTGCGGCAGCAGCCACTCAAACTTCTCGCGCCAGACCTCGAGCAGCGACGTGCGCGTCGAGAGGCTGACCGCGACCGTCACCAGGCTGATGTTGAGCAGGTAGTACACGAGCACGCCGGCGAGGGCGATCGGGATCAGCCATCCATTCACCGGCAGGCCCGGCCCGACGACCGCGACAAGGGCGCTGATCAGCGAGGCGACGGCGACGTTGACGACGATGACGGACCCGACGTTGAACAGACGCTTGTACCACGTGCCCGCGCCGAGGTCCGTCGCTAGCGCGGCGAACGGCGCCACGACCGCGGCGCCCGGCGCCCCGAAGAGGAACGCGACGGCGAAGTCACCGACCATCCCGATCGAGACGGCGGTGTCGCCGTAGATGGGCACCTTCGTGCGGCCGAACGCGACGGCCAGCGCGCCGACGAGCACGAGGCCGATGATGTCGTCCGTACGGAGCTGGACCGCGAAGACGCCGACCGAGACGAGACCGGCGAGGAAGACCAACAGGACGTAGGCCAGCGCCGGCAGCGGCAGGCGCTCGGCGTCCGCCGCCGCGTCAGGCGCGGACGGGAGCTGGACGACGTTCGAGGGCTGCCCGTTGGTCGGGGTGTCCTCGTGGTCGTCGTGTCCGAAGGCAGAATCGTGGCTCAGCATGGCGTCCGGCACAGGCGATCGCAGGCCCCCGACCCTGGCCGCAGAGGCCCGAGCTAGTATCGGCCCCGGCCGCCCGCGCCAGCAGGGTTAGGCGGCCTCAGCGAGTTGGGCGTTGATCCGGCGCCGAAGCGTCGACAGGATGCGCTTGTGAAGCTGGCAGACGCGCGACTCGGACAGGCCCATCATGTGGCCGATCTCGTGGAACGGCTTCGACTCGGCATAACGGAGCCGCAGGATGGCGCGGTCACGCGGGTTCAGGTGGCGCACCGCGTCGTCGAGCATCGCAAGCGAGGCACTATGGTCGGCCGCGCGCGCCGGATCCCCGGACTCGTCCTCGTCGACCGGGTCGAACGAGGGCGCGCTGTCGCCGCCCCGGTCCTGCAGCGCGTGCTCGAGTGAGATGAACTTCGAGCTGGCGTGCCGCTGGATGTCGTCGAGCTGGTCGAGCGGAATTCCGAGGCGCAGCGCGATCTCCCGCTGCGTCGGCCAGCGGCCCAGCGCCGCCGCAAGCTCCTGCGAGGCCTGCTCCACCTCGCGCGTGCTCTTGCGGAGCGAGCGGGGCAGGGGGTCCATCTTGCGGATCGCGTCGAGGATCGAGCCTCGGATGCGGCGGACGGCGAAGCTGGCGAAGCTGACGCCGCGCGTCTCGTCAAAGGCGTCGACGGCCTGGATCAGGCCCTCGATCCCGTAGGCGAGGGCATCCTCACGGTCGAGCCCGAGCGTCTTCTGGTTGTCGGTGGACATGCGGCTGACGACGAAGGCGACCAGCGGCATGTGCCGCATGATCATCTCCTGGCGGGGACTGTTGGCCACGGCTACCTCCCGGGATCACGAACATGCCGCCTGTCCAGGAGGGGCGACAGGCGGCATGTGCGCGAACCAGCGGGCGGTCGGGCCCTCGTGTTCGGCAGCCCGGCTATCCGCGGCGGCGGACCCGTGGCTTTGCGCCCTCGCCTCGCGGCGAGTTTGCCCATTCGCGACCTTCAGGACCGGCAGCGGCCCTCCCGGCCTGCCTTTCCCCCGGCTCCTTCCGGTGCGCTCCAGACTCCTAACGCACGCGCGGGCCGTTTGTTACAGCCGCGCCGGGCGAAGATTGCGGTGGGACACCGCCGAAAAAATCACAGAATTGACGTGTCAACCCGCTAGCCAAACGGCCGAGATCTGGTGCATACTGGTACGTCGGATAGCGTGGTGCCCGGGCGCCCGTAGCTGCAACAGGGTGGATGACCATGGCCCGCACGGCCGTCGACCGCTTCGAACAGCGGAAACAGACCCGCCAGCTTCTCATCGATGCCGCGCTCGAGCTGTTCTCGAAGAGCGGCTACGAGTACGCGACTGTCGATGACATTTCGAATGCTGCCGGCTTCTCCAAAGGCGCGTACTACTTCCACTTCTCGACGAAGGACGACGTCCTCCTCGAGCTCGTGCGCCTCTGGACGGAGAGCCGGGCGGCTGTGCTGGCTGGCGCCGAAGAGGTGCGCTCGCGGGATGACCTGAAGGCGACGCTGACGGCGTTCTTCGCGTACGACGACGAGCCGCGCTGGCCGGGGGCGCTCCTCGAGTTCTGGGCGCAAGCCCTGCGCAACAACGAGGTCAGCAAGCGCCTCTCGCAGGCGTACGCCGCCTGGCGCAAGCAGCTCGCCGAAGCATTCGCGCGTGCCGGCGTCGCCGAGGGCGCGGCCGCGGAAGATGCTGCCTCGGTGGCGCTCGCCTCTCACGATGGCTTCGCCGTCCAGGTCGCGATCGGCTCGCCAGCGGCAAAGGCGATGACCGCGGCCGACATCGCCGATGCGCTCGTCGCGCCCGTGGAACAGACGGCACGCCGCCGGGCGATGTAGCGCGTCCTCGCGCCGCAAGCGGTCTGCTATCGTCATCGCGTGCCTGACTTCCGCGCGCTCGTCCTTGCGCCGTTCGATGAAAGCGCCCTCGTACGCTTGCGCCGGCTTGGCGATGTCACATACGAGAGCTGGCTCGATACGCAGCGTATCCACGCCCCGGAGGAACTCGGTGCACGGTTGCGCGAGGGCGCGTACACGGCACTGATCGTCGAAGCGGACTTCGTGTTCGAGGAGGTGTTCGAGGCCGCGCCGACGTTGCGCTTCGTCGGCATTTGCCGCAACGCGCTCACGCAGGCCGACCTCGAAGCCGCATCGGACCGTGGCGTGCCGGTCGTGCATACGCCCGGGCGCAACACGAACGCCGTCGCCGAGTTGACGATCGCGTTGATGCTCGCGCTGGCGCGTGGGCTGGTGCGCGCACATACGCTCGTTGCCGGCGGCGCCTGGCGCGACCCTGCGCTGGGCTACCGCGCGCTACGCGGAAGGGAGGTGGCCGGGTCGGTCGTCGGTGTCGTTGGCTTCGGGCAGATCGGCCGTGCGCTCACGGCCCGGGCCCTGGCGCTCGGCGCTTCGGTGCTCGCGTACGACCCGCTCGTGCCGCAGCGCGACATCGAGGCGCTGGGGGCGCGAGCGGCCACGCTCGAAGAGCTGCTGGCACGCGCCGACTTCGTCTCGCTGCACGTGCCGGAGCAGGAAGCCACGTACCACCTCATCGATGATGCGGCGCTCGCGCAAATGCGCCGCGGCGCCTATCTGATCAACACGAGTGCCGGCAGTGCGGTCGACCCGGACGCGCTCGTGCGGGCGCTCGCCGGCGGGCGCATCGCCGGGGCCGCGCTCGACGTCTTCGAGGGGCAGCCGCTGCCGCTCTCGAGCCCGCTCCTGCACGCCCCGAACCTCATCCTCACCCCGCACATCGGCGGCGCCACGGAGGAGACGGTCGCCCGCCACTCGAACACCATCGCCGACGAACTCGAGCGCTTCCTCGCCGGCGAGCCGCTCCAGCACCTGGCGAACCCCGACTACCAGCGCGCCCGTGCCCGCTGACATCATCCTCGTGATCGACGCCGGCACGAGCGCGATGCGCGCCGTCCGCGTAGCGCTCCCCGACGGCCGCGCGGACGTCGTCGCCGCCGAGGCGTGGCCGATGTTCGAGCCGGAGGACGCGGCGCCTGGCGGCCGTGAGTACGATGGCGCGCTTGTGTCGACGGCGCTCGCGCGGGTCGTCGATCGCGCCTCGGCAGATGGCGACTTCGCTGCCGTTGCGGTGGCTGGCCAGCGTGAGGGCGTGGTCTATCTCGATGGCGATGGATCACCGCTGCTCGTCTCACCCAACATCGACGCGCGCGCGGTCGCCGAAGGCATGGCGATCGATGCCGCGCACGCCGGCGCGGTCTACGCCGAGACGGGGCGCTTGCCGTCGCTCATGTTCGCGCCGGCGAAGCTACGCTGGCTGGCGGCATGGCGGCCGCGCGACGCCGAGCGCGTGCGGACGGTGCTGCCGCTTGCGGACTGGCTGGCGATGTTGGCGACGGGCTCGCCGTTTCGGACGCGCGGACTGGCCGTGGAGATCGGCGTGGCGCGGGTCGGCGACGGCGACGCGTCACCCCTGCTGCGGGAGCTTGGTTTCGATACGGCGCTGTTGCCGCCGGCGATCGACGATGGCAGCGTCGGTGGGACGGTCGCCTTCGGGCCGCTCGCCGGCGTGCCCGTCGTCCACGCGGGTGGCGATACGCAGTGCGCGCTTGCCGCGCTCGGCTGCCGGCCCGGCGAGGCGGGGGTCGTCGCCGGCTGGAGCGCGCCGGTGCAGGTCGTGACGGACGCGCCGGTCTTCGATGGGGAGCAGCGGACGTGGACGGGCCGACACGTGGCCCCGGGTGAGTTCGTGCTCGAATCGAACGCGCTCGAGACCGGCCGTGCGTGGCGTTGGCTGCTCGAGATGATGGGTATTGACGAGCGGGAAGGTGACGCACTGGCGGCGACGTCGCCGCCGGGCGCGCGCGACGCGCTTGCGGTGCTCGGGCCACGGGTGATGCGCGCGCATCGCTTGAGTGCCGGCTTCGGCGCGCTGACGATGCCGCTGCCGATCGTGATGACGGCCCCGGCGCGGGCGGACATCCTACGCTCCGCGACGGAGGCGGTCGCCTGCAGCATCCGCGCGAACCTCGAGCAGGCCGAGGAGATCAGCGGCCGTCCGGCCGATGGCGCCATCGGCCTGGGTGGTGGGATGTCGCGGAGCGCGCTGTTCGCGCGCGTACTCGCCGACGTCCTCGGCCGGCCGGTGCGCGTCGCGCGCTCGCCCGAGACGACGGCTCTCGGCGCGGCGTGCCTCACGGCGGCGGCGCTCGGCTGGCATGCGTCGGCCGAGGAGGCGGCGCGCGCGCTCAGCGAGCGCGGGTGCGTGGTCGAGCCGGATGCGGCGACGGCGGCGACATACGAGGACGTGTACGCGCGCTGGTGCGCGACGGCCGACGCCTTCGAGCGCCTGGCGGTGGAGGTGTGATGGCGGACTACGCGGCCGAGCGCGCCGAAGTGCTCGAGGCGGTGCGGCGCATCGTCGCGCTCGGACTGGTGGCGGGGGCGAGCGGGAATGTGAGCCGGCGCATCGCTGCCGCGTCAGGGCGGGCTGAAGGCCCGCCCCCTGGAGACGACCCGGCGCGCGGGCGGGCGGAAGGCCCGTCTCGCGAAGGCGACTACCGCGAGCTGTTCGCGATCACGGCGAGCCGTGTGCCGTACCACCGCTTCGGTATCGACGACGTGCTCGTCGTGGATGGCGACGTCGAGCCGCTCGTCGGCGATGGCATCCCGTCGAGCGAGTCGCTTGCGCACCTCGCGGTGTACGCCGCGCGGCCCGACGTCGGTGCCGTGATCCACACGCACTCGCCGTACGCGAGCGCCTTTGCCGTCGCTGGCCAGCCGATCCCCTGCATCCTCGATGAGCAGGTCGTCACGCTCGGCGGCGAAGTTGCGGTCGCCGAGTACGCGGCGTCGGCGAGCCAGGAGCTGGCCGACAACGCCGTGCGCGCGCTGGGCGACCGGGCAGCGGTGCTGCTGCGGCACCATGGCGTACTGGGTGTGGGGCGCGACCTCGAGGAGGCGGTGGCAGTCGTCGAGCTGGTCGAGCGCGTGGCGAAGGTGCGGCTACTGAGCCTTCAGCTCGGCGGCGGTGAGCTTGCGGACGAGATCGTGCAGACTGAGCGGGGGATGTACCGGATGATGAAGGGGATGAGGGGTTAGATGCAGGTACCAGCGTTTCTGCTGCGGCGGCTCTACGTGAAGGGCAGCCTGCGCAACGAGGACGGCGGCTTCGCCTTCGACCTGAAGAACTCGCTCGGCTCCGGCTACGCCGAGCAGGTGCTGCCGCTGACGGTCGACGGCGAGGAGGTGCCGCTTGAGGCGACGTCGTTCAGCATCGCCGGCGGCGAGCGCATCCGCTTCTCCGACGTGAGCGCCGAGAAGCCGATGACGCTCGGCATGCAGCGCGTCGTGACGATCGCCGTCGACGGCCGGACGCTGCCGCCGGGCAAGCACAAGCTGGGCCTCGGCTTCATTGTCACCGGTATGGGGAAGATGGCGTTCGACGTGACGGACGTCGTCTCTGGCTGATGGTCGACATCCCGCCGGAGATCCCGCCGGTCGACTACATCGCCCGCTGGCGGGCGATCGTCGAGCGCCGGCGCATCCAGATGGAGGCGGCGTACGCGGCGGCGGGCCTGACGAACGTCGACTATTGGGGCCGGCGCGCGAAGCAGTATCGTGCCGCGCTCCACGCGCGCACGGACGAAGACCCGTTCTTCCTCCGCGTGCGCTCGGCCGTCTCGCCGCGGACGACCGTGCTCGACGTGGGCGCCGGCACCGGCCGCCACACGCTGGCACTGGCGCCGCTCGTCGCGCGCGTGACTGCTGTGGACCCGTCGGCGGCGATGCTCGGCCTGCTCCGCGAGGATCTGGCGGCGAGCGGGCTCGCGAACGTCGACGCCGTGCAGCAGGAGTGGCTCGACGCCGAGGTGCCGCCGGCCGACATCGTCATCTGCTCGCACGTGCTCTACCCGATCGCGGACGTCGTGCCGTTCATCGCCAAGCTGCAGGCGCACGCCCGCCAACGCGTCTTCGTGTACCTGCGCATCGACCCGCTCTCGACGGAGATGGGCCTCTGGCGCGAGTTTTACGGCATGCCGCTGCAGACGCAGCCGACGGCGTACGACCTGCTCGGGGTGATGTGGCAGATGGACATCGCGCCGGACGTCGAGGTGGTGCACCATCCGTTCACGTTCCACTACCACGACATCGACGAGGCGCAGGTGCAGCTCCGCAACGCGCTTTGCCTGCGGGAAGACGATGAGGCCGCGGCAGCGCGGCTGCGCGGGCTGCTCGAAGAGCGCCTCGTGCGGCGGCCGGACGGCCGCCTCGGCCCGCCGATCGAGTCGGCACGTTCGGCGATCATCTCGTGGGCGGGCTCGGCGAGCGCTTGACGGCGCTGTCCCGCGAGCGCCACCCGTTGACCATTTACAACGCCCGCCGCCGCTCCTAGACTTTGTCTTACTCAGCCGGCGTTGCCGGCAGAAGGGAGGACGCCATGCCGCGCGACGTCGATGTCCAGCGCCGCCTCGCGATCCCGCGCGTCCCCATCCACAAGCAAGACCCGCAGGAGCGCCGCAAGAACTGGGACGAGGTCTTCCTCGGCTTCGATGTCGAGTCCGCGATGGTCGAGGCGGCGCGCTGCATCCAGTGCCCGACGGCGCCATGCCAGCAGGCCTGCCCGGTGCACAACGACATCCCCGGCGCGTTCGCGAAGCTGGAGAAGGGCGACATCCTCGGCGCGGCCGAGGTGTTTCGCGAGACCAGCAACCTGCCGGAACTGTGCGGGCGCCTCTGCCCGCAGGAGCGCCTCTGCGAGGGCGAGTGCGTCGTCGCCTTCGCCATCCGCCCGGACATGCACCAGGAGCCGCCGGTGGCGATCGGCAAGCTCGAGGCGTTCGTCGCCGACTACCAGCGGACGCACGGCGGCGGGCCGCTGCCGGTCATCGAGCCGCCGACCGGCATGCGGGTTGCCATCGTCGGCGCCGGCCCGGCCGGCATCGCTGTCGCGGAGGAGCTGTCGAAGCTCGGCCACAGCTGTGTCATGTACGATGCCTGGCCTGAGCCGGGCGGCATCCTGCTGTACGGCATCCCCAACTTCAAGCTCAGCAAGGATGTGCTGCAGGACAAGATGGCCTATCTGCGCAAGCTTGGCGTCGAGTTCGTCGGTAATACCTGGGTCGGCAAGGACGTGACGGTTGACGACCTGTTCGCGCAGGGCTTCCACGCCGTCTTCGTCGGCACCGGCGCTGGCCTCGGCGGCCAGCTTGCCATCCCGGGCGAGGAACTCAAGGGCATCTACGCCGCGACCGAGTTTCTCGTGCGTGGCAACCTGCGCCCGGAGCAGCTGCCGGAGCACATGCGTGATCCGATCCCGGTCGGCAAGGACATGGTCGTCATCGGCGGCGGCGACACATCGATGGACTGCGTCCGCACGGCAGTGCGGCTCGGCTTCGAACGCGTGACTTGCGTGTACCGGCGCACGGAGTCGGAGATGCTCGGCCGCGCGGAGGAGCGTCAGCACGCGCGCGAGGAGGGCGTGGACTTCCAGTTCCTGACGATCCCGCTGCGCTTCATCGGCGAGGACGGCCACGTGACCGGCGTCGAGTGCCAGCGCATGGAGCTGGGCGAGCCCGACGAGTCTGGCCGGCGGCGGCCGATCCCGGTACCGCATTCCGAGTTCGTGATCCCCTGCGACACCGCGGCGATCGCCATCGGCTACAACGCCGACCCGACGATCAAAGACGCCGCCCCCGGCGTCTCGACGAACCGCTGGAACCTCGTCGAGGTCGACCGCGAGACGTATATGACGACGCGGCCGGGCGTATTCGCGGGGGGCGACAATGTCAACGGCGCGGACCTCGTGGTGACGGCGCTCGCCGATGGGCGGCGCGCGGCGGCGGCGATCCATCAGTACCTGCAGTCGCTCGCCGAGCAGCGGCTGATCTCCGCGTGATGTCGCGCGAGCTGCTCGACTACCTCGGTCGCGAGCTGCATGCCATGCACCGGCTGTACGAGCACGTCACCGCCGACCTCACCGACGCGCAGGCGAACGCGGTCCCGGCCGGCGGCAAGCAGAACCTCGCGTTCTCGCTCTGGCACTACGTGCGCACCGAGGACAACATCGTTCAGTTCGTGCTGCAGCGGAAGCCGACGGTCTGGATCGAGGGCGGCTGGGCCGAGCGCTTCGGCCTCGATGCGAAATCGCAGGGGACGGGCTTCAGCGACGACGAGGCGCGCGACTTCCGCCTGCCGGACATCGCGGCGTTCCGCGAGTACATGTCCGCCACCTTCGCGCGGACGCGGGAGTACGTAGCGCAGCTCTCGCCGGACGAGGGCGGGCGCATGGTGACGGTGAAGCCGCTCGGCGAGATGACGCTGCTGCAGTGCCTCTCGGGCATGTGCATGACGCACGGCTACCGGCACCTGGGCGAGATCGAGTTCGCGAAAGGCCTCGTCGCCCCGCGCGGCGGCGCGACGATCTAGGGCGCGCTGACCGGATATGTGGGCGACGGAAGCGGCGTAGGGATCAGGGTCGACGTCGCCGTGGCTAGCAACTGCCAGGTCTCACCGCCGTCGTCGGTCCCCCAGACACCGACCGTGTTGACCTCGATGTGCTCGACGTCATGAGCCTCGATCGAGCGCACCGGGAAGGGCGTCCGTTCGGGCGCAACCGGTGACCAGGATCTTCCCCCGTCGGACGTATGCCAGAGAAACACGGGTCCGGGGCCGCCTTCGCCGATCCACCCCTCGACTTCCGATGTGAACACCATTGCCGAGATCGAATGCTTAGGAGCTTGGCCGATCCCGGGGGTCGGCGTGCGCGCCCACGCAGATTCGGCCGCGAGTTCCCACGTTTCGCCGTGATCCACACTGCGCATGATCTGCTTCTCAACAAACGTGTTGGCGGCGCGTCCGTTGAAGCAGATCGTCCATTGGAGGGCCGCGTCGATGGCTGAGCTCATGATCGGGAAGCCAGTCTCACAGGGGAATGCCTCGAGACTCCAATGCTCGCCCGCGTCCTCCGTCAACCAGATACCCTTGTTGCCCGTCACGATGCAGGTCATTCCGTCCGGACAGTCGATGTCGAATGCCCGCGCTTGGCTTGGAATCGCCGCTGGTACCCATGTCCGGCCACCGTCGTGGGTGCCCCAGACCGTTGGTCCTGGCTCATCCGTCGCCATCCAGCCGTCTGTTTCGCTCGTGAAGACCACGGCATTGATGTTCGGCCCTGGTAGATCCCCATATGCATCGACCGGCGTGGCAAGCGTCGATGGGAAGCCGACCTGTGCGAGCAGCTGCCAACTCTGGCCCGAGTCGCCGCTCGTGTAGCGCCGCTTCGACACCATCGTGCCGCCGGCCGAGCCGGAGCCGCAGAACAGCCACGATCGTCGTTCATTCAGCTTGTAGATTCGGCCTTGGCGGGCGTTGCACGCTCGGCTGTCCAGGCTCTCCGTCGGCGTCGCCGTAGTTGCTGGTGCGGTCGGCGTCGCGACAGCCGTTGGCGGTGCTGGAGTTGAGGTATGACTCGAGTTGTCGGCGTGGCCAGAGCAGCCAACGGCCACTGACAGGCAGGTGGTCGTGAGCGTCAGCAACAGGAGCATCCGTGCTCTCATGCTGCCGATAGTACCGGCCGTACGTTGGAGCCGGCCGACGGGCGGCCGTCGCGTGCTCTACGCCTGCCCGCCGAGGGCGGCGATCACGGTGTTGATGTCCTTATCGCCACGGCCGGAGAGGCCGACGAGGACGATCGCGTCCTTCGGGAGCGTCGGGGCGAGCTTGGCCACGTGGGCGATGGCGTGCGAGGGCTCGAGGGCGGGGATGATGCCCTCGGTCTCGGAGAGCAGGCGGAAGCCTTCGAGCGCCTCGGCGTCGGTGACGGAGACGTACTCGGCGCGGCCGCTGTCCTTGTAGAAGCTGTGTTCGGGGCCGACGCCGGGGTAGTCGAGGCCGGCGGAGATGCTGTGCGCCTCCTGCACCTGCCCGAACTCGTCCTGCAGCAGGTACGACTTCGCGCCGTGCAGCACGCCGGGCCGGCCCTTCGAGAGCGTCGCGGCGTGGCGCTTCGTCTCGACGCCCTCGCCGGCTGCCTCGACGCCGACGAAGCGCATGGAGGTGTCCTCGGCGAACGGGTGGAAGAGGCCGATGGCGTTGCTGCCACCGCCGACGCAGGCGACGAGCACGTCCGGCAGCCGGCCCTCCGCCTCGAGGACCTGCGCGCGCGCCTCTGTGCCGATGACCGACTGGAACTCGCGCACGAGCCAGGGGTAGGGGTGCGGGCCGGCGGCGCTGCCGATCAGGTAGTACGTGTCGCGCACGTGCGTCACCCAGCCGCGGATCGCTTCGTTCATCGCGTCCTTCAGGGTGCGGGAGCCGCTCTCGACGACCTCGACCTTGGCGCCGAGGAGCTGCATGCGGAAGACGTTGAGCGACTGCCGCCGCACGTCTTCCGCGCCCATGAACACCGTGCACTCCATGCCCAGCATCGCGCAGACGGTCGCGGTGGCGACGCCATGCTGGCCGGCGCCGGTCTCGGCGAAGACCTTCGTCTTGCCCATGCGCCGGGCGAGCAGGCCCTGGGCGATGGCGTTGTTGATCTTGTGCGCGCCGGTATGGCAGAGGTCCTCACGCTTGAGGTAGATGCGGGCGCCGCCGAGGCGGCGGGTGAGGTTCTCCGCGAAGTAGAGCGGCGTCGGCCGGCCGACGTAGTCGCGGAGGAGGTGCTGGAGCTCCGCCTGGAAGGTCTCGTCGGTGCGCGCCGCCTCGAACGCGGCGGTGAGCTCGCCCAGGGCGACCATCAGCGTCTCGGGCACGAAGCGGCCGCCGTACGGGCCGAAGTGGCCGAGCTCGTCCGGGAGGGTGAGGGTGGTCATCGCAGCGGCAGTCTAGCCGCTCGCGACGGCTTCGCTACCCTAGATCGCCATGACCTCCAGCCTTGAGTCCCTGCACGCCCGCGAGGTGCCCATGACCACGCCCGAGACCGACAACAAGACGGCGCTCGTCATCGCCGCCCATCCCGACGACGCCGATTTCGGCGCTGCGGGGACGGCGTACCTGTGGTCGAAGCAGGGGTGGACGTTCTGGTACCTCGTCTGCACGGACGGGTCGAAGGGCACATCGGACCCGCACATCGACCCGGCGGAGCTGATCAAGATCCGCCGCGAGGAGCAGCGCGAGGCCGCCCGGCGCGCCGGCGTCGCCGACTGCTTCTTCCTCGACTACACCGACGGCGAACTGACGTACACGCGCGAGCTCCTCGGCGACGTCGTGCGGCACATCCGGATGCTGAAGCCGTACGCCGTCTTCACGCACGACCCTGAGGCCTTCATCGTCCGCAACAGCTTCATCAACCACAGCGACCACCGCTGCACCGGCCAGATCGCCGTCGACGCCGTCTATCCGTCTGCGCGCGACCGCCTGAACTTCCCGGAGCAGATCGCCGAAGGCCTCGAGACGCACAACGTGAAGGAGATCTTCATCTGGGGGTCGGAAAAGGCGAACTTTGACGTCGACATCACCGACGTCGTCGATCAGAAGATCCACGCGCTCAACGCGCACGTCAGCCAGGGGCTGGGTGCGGAGGACCCGAACAGCGACTTCCTGAAGTTCGTGCGGGAGCGCTGGCGGGGCGAGGACGGGCGCTACACGGAGCGGTTCCGGCGCGTGGTGTTGTTCCGATAGCTCGACATAACTGTGGCGTCAGCCGCGCCGTACCCGCGGCCGTTGCCGATGCGCTGCGTCGCCGCCAGCGGTGACGCGCGGCTGCCATTCCCGGGTGGTAGCAGGGCGGGGTATTCAGCATCGCGGCGGCGGGCGTATACTTGCCGCCGGAACGGAATCCCGCGCGGTGCGCGGTTGTAGCTACAAGGAGGAGCGATGCGGCGTCTGTTGTTGGTGCTCCCGGTCCTGGCGCTCGGCGCATTACTGGGGGTGACGAGCCGCGCGCAGGCGGCGGCGACCATCACCGTGAACGTGGGCGGCGGTGGCAGCGGGATCGCGGCGAACGACTTCTTCCCGGACGCGTTCTCGCTGCACCAGGGCGATACCGTCCACTTCGTGAACCCGTATGCCGAGCCACACACAACGACGTTCGTGCCCCTGGGCGAGCAGGAGCCACCGCTGATCATCCCCAGCCCGCTTGGCGGGCCGGCGATGGTGTTCAACCCGTTGGCGTCCAATCCGACGCACACGGCGGCGGGCGCGTACAAGTTCGACCGCCATCAGTACTACAACTCGGGGCTGATGTTCAAAGACGATGCTGTTGACATCACGTTCCTCGACGGCGGCTCGTACAAATTCATCTGCCTACTGCACCCGGGGATGGAGGTGACCGTCAACGTTGTTGGTGCCGCCGAGTCGACGGCCGACACGCAGGCGCAGATCACGGCGCGCGGCAAGGCCGATCTCGATGCCGTCATCGCGCAGGGCCAGGCGCTCGCGGCGTCGGTCCCGCTGACGAGCACGCAGGCGACGGCGAACGGCCCGACGACGTGGAACCTGACGGTGGGCGCCACGCAGGGACACGCCGACGTGATGCAGTTCCTGCCGCCGCAGACGCTGAAGATCAACGTCGGTGATAGTGTCAAGTGGACGAGCATCACGGACACGCCGCACACAGTGACGTTCGGCGCCCAGCCGCCGCCGCTGACCGAACTGCCGAACCCGGGCGGTGACCCACCTTCGTTCCTGACGTTCGCTCCGGCGGCGCTGCTGCCATCCGGTGGGCCAACCTACGCGGGCGGCGACGCGAACTCGGGCATCATCGACGAAGAAGGCAGCTTCCCCGGCGGCTCCAGTTTCATGCTGACCTTCACGAAGGCCGGCACATACACGTACGTCTGCCTGTTGCACGCTGACCAGGGCATGGCTGGCGTCATTGAGGTCGGCGGCGCGGCCGCTCCGGCGACGCAGCCGACGGCGACCACCGGCCGCGGCGGCATCACCGGGCCGGACACCGGCAGCGGCGGTACGCCGGCCGACGGGGGTGGCGCCTGGGCGCTCGGCCTGGCGATGCTCGGGCTGGCCGGCGGCGCCATCGTCCTCGGCGCGACGCGCGCGCTGTGGCGGCGCGCCGCATAAGGCGCTGAGCGGCTCAGCAGGCCGATCGAGAAGGGCGGGCCAGCGATTGGCCCGCCCTTCGCGTATCCGTGCCTGCGGCCGTCGGGCATTCCCCTACGTCCGCCCTGCCGAAGGCAGCCGATGATCCTGCGCGCGACAACGCGCGTGAGGGATCATGCTGCGCATCGCTACGGACATCGCCTCTCGACGGCATGCCGCGCTCGCATCGGCGCTGCTGTTCGGTGTGCTGGGCGGCGAGCTCGTGATGCTCGCGACGTGGCTTCCCGACACACTCGGCGTGTTCGCCGACCCGGCGCGCAACGGCTACGGCGACTTCCCGATCTTCTACCGCAACGCGGCGTCCCTCGCGCCGACAGCGCTGTACAGCCCCGGCCTCTCGCTCCTCATGCACCCCTTGTCGTACCTGCCGATGCGCGCGGCGTTCGACGTGTACGGTGCGGTGAACTTCCTCGCGCTCGTTGGCGTCGCGGCCATCGCCCAGGCCGGAGTGCGCTCGTGGCCCGCGAAGTTGGCGATCGTCCTCGGCATGGTGGCGCTCCCGCAGACGCACTGGTCATTTCGCATCGGCCACTTCACGCAGGTGCTCGCGTTCGCGGCGCTCGCCGGGCTGCTGCTCGCAGAGCGGCGGCCGGCCGCTGCGGGACTGTTGCTCGGCCTCCTCGCGCTCAAGCCGCAGTACCTGCCGGTGCCGCTGCTGTACCTCGCATTCAGCCGCAACTGGCGCGCCCTCGGCGCGTGCGGCGGCAGCCTCGGGGCGCTGGCGGCCCTCGCCGTGTGCGCGCTGGCGGTGCGCGAAGGCGACCCGCTCGGCGTGTTCACGCAGATCTCCCGCTATTACCACGCCGGCGTCGCCGACGACGTCGGCTTCCTGACCGTCGGACAACGCGACCAGCTCTACCCGCAGGGCTGGCAGTACTCCTGGTACGGATTCCTCCTGAGCGCTGGCATCGAGCCGAACCCGCTCATCGCGGCCGAGCTGTTCGCGCTTACTGCTGCGGCGACCGCGCTCGCGTGGCTGCGCTGCACGCCCGGCGTCGCGAAGGCGGCCGCCGCGCTGGCGATGCTGCTGCTGGCGCCGCACTCGACCTTCTACAACTGGAGCATGCTGTCGGTGGCCGCGGCGCTGCTGTTGCACAGCGACCTGCGGCCGCGCTGGCTCGTCGCGGGGATGATCGGTGGCCTCGCGCTCGCCGCCTGCGCCTCGCAGAACGCGACGCCCTTCCCGCTGCCCGTCGACCTCTACCGGCCGGCCTCGACCAACGGACTGTATTGGGTGCAGCCCGCCGCGCTCGCGTGTATCGTCGCGATGGCCGTCGCCGGCGGTCGCGGTGCGGCGGCGACTTGTGAAGATGCTCGTACCCCCTCGCCGGTGGCCCCCTGGCGGCCATCGCTGGTGCTGGCGGCACCGGCGATGTTCGTGGCCGGCGCCGTCGCCGCGGCCTGGGTCGTCGGCGCGGGTCCATTCGCGAGACCTGCGCTCTACAGCCGCGCCGACGTCCTGGCGGCGTTGCCCGCCGACTTCCCGTCGCCGCCCGCGGCTGGCGTCGCGGACGCCGGTGCCGGGGGACGGCTGCCCTACCGCATCGACTGGCGGAGCGACGAGCCGGTGAGCGCCGTCGCCGGCCTCATGCGTGAGCGCCTGGGCGACGGCAGCTGGCGCGTCGTCGACGAGGAGGCCGCCGGCGATGGTGTGGCGTTGCGGACGGCGCGCGAGCCGGCCCAGGGCGACCGCTACGTCGGTGAGCTGTCGATCATGCCGGACGGGCGCGGGAGCCGGCTGCGCTTTGAGTTCACGCCGCTGCCGGTCTCGCGCGTGCCGTCATACGAGCGCTGGCTCGAGAGCATCGGCATCGTTGTACACAACATCGACCCGTCGTCTCCGGTCGCGAGTGTCACACCGACGACGTAACGGCGACTCGTGCCAGGGCCGCCGATATACTGCGGGCGACGCACGGACGCCGCAGCCGCCCGCGAGGCCGACCATCGCCGCCCGAGAGATCGCCATCCCCGTCGATGCCGCGCCGTCGCTTGAACCAGCGAGCGTGCGTGCGCGCCTCGGCGGCTACGTCGTCGACATGGTGATGTTCGCCGCGGTCGCCGTCCTGATGCTGGTGCTCGCCGGCTTCATCCTGCTCGCGCGAACCGACTGGGGGCAGCAGGACGCGACGGACCCGGAGTTCTACACCTTTCTCGCGACGTTCGGCGCCGGCACCCCGCTCATCTGGACGGCGCTCAACCTCTTCCTGCTCGCGACGCGCAGCCAGACTGGAGGCCAGTACGTCGCCGGGCTGCGGCTGCGCGATGTGGACGGTGGCGCGCCGTCGCGGCGGCAGGCGCTCGCTTGGTGGTTCTGCCTGAACCCGCTGCTCTTCAGCTGGCTGATGGCGCTGACGGTGGGCCTGCCGCTTGCGGCCGTGATCGCGCTCGTCCTCAGCAGGGCGACGATCGTCGTCTGGGGCGTGCTGATCACCGCCTGCGTGCTCGTGCCGGTGATCGCGCTCGTCTCCGCCCTGGCGGACCCGCGCCACCGTGCCGTGCACGACCGGCTGGCCGGCGTCATCGTCGCCCCGGCGCCCTGATGGACGCGCCGGCGGGTGGAGAGGCGCACGTGCGGCCGAGGGCGCCCGAGGACGGGGCGTCAGGCGACCTCTGGCGCAACGCCGGCAAGTGGGCAGTTGGCCTCGCGCTGTTCCTGTCGCTGCTCGCGCTGCAGACCTCGCTCACGCTGTTCCAGCTGACGTCCGAAGGCCCGGCGAAACAGACGCTGCGGCGTGCGACGGCGGCCCTGACGGAGATCGATGCGCTCCTGGACCGTCACGCCGACGACATGCAGCAGTCGGCGCGGGCATCCGGCCCGGACGACCGGGTGCGTCTGCCGGACTTCCCGATCGACGTCCCGCTCGCGCCCGACCGCGTGCTCGGCGCGTCACGCACCGACCTGCGGAACGAGATCCTCGACCGTGCGGCTGACACGCTGTACCGCGAAGGCACGGGCGCCTTTGAGGCGGACGCCTCGCGGGGCGCGAAGGTCGGGCGGTTCACGGTCGGCGGACTCACTGACCACGGACTGGGCTTCCTGCGCCAACGCAACCACACCGCGCTCTTCGTGGTCACCATCGCACTCGCCGTCGTGAGCACGCTGCTCGCTGCCGCGCTCGCGTGGCTGTGCCGCGGCTTCGGGCGCCTGAGCAGCGTCGGCCTCGTCGTGCTGCTTGCCGCGATCCCGGTCGCCGTCGGCGGCATCGCCGCCCGCTTCTGGATGCGGATCCTCGCCGAGGGCGACACCGACTACCTGGAGGGGGAGTTCCTCGCGATCGGGCGCGCGCTGGCGTGGATCCCGATCCGGAATGGACTGGCGTTCGTGGTGCTCGGTGCGGCGTTTCTCCTGCTGGGTTGGGGCGGAGCGATCTGGAACGACCGCCGGGCGCGGCGCATCGAGCGCCCGGCCGTCGCGCGGCGGCCCGAACGTGAGCCGTCGGTGTAGCGTCCGGGCGCGGTTGCCCCTAGAAACAGCCTCCCGTAGATTGCCGATCGCTTTGCGAGCCGACGTAACGAGCGACGTGAGGCAGCACGCGGGTTGGGAACCCGCGCCACAACGCGGGATCCAATGCCGACACGATATATCGAAAGGGAGGCTGCACCTTGGGTAACCGGCTGGAAGGAAAGGTCGCGATCGTCACCGGAGGCGGCCGCGGCATCGGACGCGGTGAGTGCCTGGCGCTGGCATCGGAAGGCGCCCGGATCGTCGTCAACGACTTCGGCGGCACGGCGGCCGGCACCGGCGGCGAGAAGGGCCCGGCCGATGAGGTCGTCGCCGAGATCAAGAAGATGGGCTCCGATGCCGTCGCCAACTACGACAACGTCGCCGACTTCGCCTCCGGCGACCGCATGGTGCAGCAGGCGATGGACACGTTCGGACGGCTGGACATCGTCATCAACAACGCCGGCATCCTGCGCGACAAGATGATCTTCAACATGACCGAGGAGGAGTGGGACATCGTCCTCGCCGTCCACCTGAAGGGCCACTTCAACCTGACGAAGCACGCGGCCGTCATCTTCCGGCAGCAGCGAAGCGGGGTGTTCGTGCACACGGCTTCGGAATCTGGCCTTGGCAACCGCGGCCAGGCGAACTACGCCGCCGCGAAGGAGGGCATCATCGGCTTCTCCCGCACGATCGCCCGCGATATGGGTGGCTACGGCGTGCGCTCGAACGCGATCCGCCCGCGCGCTGGCACACGGCTCGTCATCAGCGACGAAATGCGCGAAGCGGCGCAGCGTGGCGGCGCCGCCGGCATGCAGGGCTTCCAGGCGCTCGAGGCGTTCGGCAAGGCGAACCCACCGGAGGCGATCGGCCCGTTCGTCACGTGGCTCTGCACTGATGCCGCGGCGAACGTGAACGGCCGCGACTTCATGGTCTCGGGCCCGCTGATCGGGCTCTACAGCCTGCCCGAGATCACGGCCAGGATCACCGCGGAGCCGGGCCACATCTGGACGGTCGACGAGCTCGACGAGAAGATGCCGCAGGTCGTCGGCGACCTGAAGAACATGTGGCCGAAGAAGGAAGACAAGCCGGCTGGCTAAGCCGCGCCAGATCGAGGAGCTCCGACCGATGCCCGAACGCGCGCTCGAAGGCCTCCGCGTCGTCGATTGCTCGCAGGGCATCGCCGGGCCGTATGCGACGAAGCTCCTCGCCGATAATGGTGCGCTCGTTACGAAGGTGGAGCCGCCGGAGGGCGACTACACGCGGCGGCTGGGGCCGTTCCCGGGCGGCACCCCTGACCCGGAGCAGTCCGGCCTCTTCCTGCACCTCAACACGAGCAAGCGCAGCGTCACGCTCGACCTGGCGACGGACGCCGGTCGCGGCGTGCTGCGCCGGCTGCTCGCCGATGCCGACGTCTTCGTCACCGGCGAGCGCACGTCGCAGCTCCAGCGCCTCGGTATCACCTACGAGGTGCTGGCCGCCGAATTCCCCGACCTGATCGTCGCCCAGGTGACGCCGTTCGGTGCTTCCGGGCCGTACGCCGATTACGACGGCAACAGCCTGACGGCGATGGCGATGAGCTCGATCATGTACAACACCGGCGCACCCGACCGCGAGCCGCTGGTGACCGGCGGCGAGCCGGGCGAGTACCTCGCCGGCGTGCACCTTTGGATCGGCATCCTCGCCGCGCTCGAGGCGCGCGCCCGCTACGGCGGCGGCGACCACATCGACGTGGCGATGTGCGACGCCGCCGCGTGCGCCGACGAATACAACGCCGCGATGTACGGCTTCCAGGGCGCGGTGCGCCGCCGCTACTACTCTCGGCACATCTTTGGCTACCCAAACGACATCATGAAGGCGCAGGACGGCTACGTCGTCGTCATCCCCGGGGCGAATGGCTTCAAGTCTCCCCTGCAGCCGCCCGACGTGATCTCGCCGATGGCGCTCCTGCTGGAGAACATCGAACTGGACCAGGACGTGCTCTTCCAGCAGATGGGCGAGCGGATGATCCGCTGGCAGGACTTCGAGGCGCTCGTCGAGCCCTACTTCTCTACGCACGGCGCGCGCGAGATCGTCGAGACCGCGCAGGCGCTGCGGCTACCCTTCGCCTTCGTGCCGACGGCGGCCGACCTCCTCGCCGACGAGCACCTGCAGGCGCGGCGCTTCTGGGAGAAGGTGCCGGCAAAGTCCGGCGAACTGACCGTCCCCGGGCAGCCCTTCAAGATGTCCGAGACGCAGCCGCAGGCGGGACTACCGCCCCGGCTCGGCGAGGCGAACGACGAGGTCCTCTCACATGTCTGAAGGGCGACCGGGCACCAGCGGCCAGCTACCCCTCGCCGGCCTGCGCGTCGTCGACCTCGCGCAGGTGTTCGCGGGGCCAGCCTGCACACGGATCCTCGCCGACCTTGGCGCCGACGTCGTCCGCTTCGAATCGGCGCGGCGGCTCGATGTCACGCGCAACCTGATCCTCACGGACAACGACGGCAAAGACCACCACTGGCACCGTGCCTCGTATTTCGTCATCCGCAACGTCAACAAGCGCGAGATGTGCCTCGACCTCGGCCAGGAGGCCGGGCGCGACGTGATTCGCAAGCTCGTCGCGCGCGCGGACGTCGTGGTCGAGAGCTTCACGCCGCGCGTGATGGCGAATTTCGGCCTCGACTACGAGCGCCTGAAAGAGATCAAGCCGGACATCATCATGTGCTCGCTCTCTGGTTACGGGCAGCACGGTCCGATGCGCGACTACGGCGCCTACGGCATGGGGCTCGAGCCGGCGTCCGGCATCTCATCGATTACCGGCTACCCGGGCGAGGGGCCGATGCGCAGCGGGCTGTCGTTCACCGACCCGTACTCGGGGTTCGTCGGCGCCGGCGCGATCCTCACCGCGCTCGCCTACAGGCGGCGCACAGGCAAGGGGCAGTACATCGACCTCTCCGAGCAGGAGGCGGCGATCCCGATCATGGGCGCGGCGCTCCTCGCCTACCAGATGACCGGCCGCCTGCCCGAACGCAAGAGCGCGCGCAGCGACTGGGCGGCGCCGCAGGGCTGCTATCGCTGCGCGGGCGACGACCGCTGGGCCGTGATCTCCGTGACGTCTGAGGATGAATTCGCGCGCATGGCCGGGGCGATGGGCCACCCGGAGTGGGCACAGGACCAGCGCTTCGCGACGCAGGCGGCGCGCCAGCAACATCACGACGAGCTGGACGAGCTGATCACGGCGTGGACGTCACAGCGCGACCACTACGACGTCTTCCACACGCTTCAGCGCGCGGGCGTGAAGGCAGCGCCCGTGCTCGACGGCAAGGAAGTGCTGTTCGACCCGCACTTCAAGGCGCGCGGCCAGTTCGACATCATCGACCAGCCGCTACTCGGCAAGCGGCCGGTGCAGCGGCATCTCGCGGCGAAGTCGCGCCGCTGGGAGGCGAAGGGCCGCACGCACGCGCCACTGCTCGGCGAGCACAACGACGAGGTGCTGCGCGAGCTCGGCTACTCGGACGAGGAGATGGCGTCGCTGCGTGAGCAGGGCGTGATCGCCAACGAGCCGGCACTGCCGGTGCCGCCGGCGCTCGTCGCGATGGCGCTCAAGCTGCCGTACGAGCGCTACCTCGAGCACGGCATCCTGCAGGCCGTCGATGCCGACTACCGCGAGCAGCTCGGCATCGCTGAGTAGGACGAGCGCCGTCGCTCGATTGGTCGGCGATCGCCGAGCGCGTACCGTGGCCTCCCGCCTGGCAGGCGCAGGGCGGCACCTGGCGATGACCGGACGCGCGCTCGCACGCGCGCCGCGCGAGGGGCGTCGTCGCGTACGCTGCCGGCGATGGCCGTCGTCTACCTCGGGCTCGGCGCGAACCTCGGCGACCGCGAGGCAAACCTGCGGGCAGCGCTCGCGCGGCTCGCCGCGGCGGGCGCGCACGTCGTCGCCGTGTCATCGTTGTATCGCTCCGACGCGGTCGTGCCGCCGGGCGAGCCGCCGGGGCCGGAGTACTTCAACGCCGCCGCCGCTGTCGAGACGGACCTCGCCCCGCGCGAGCTGCTGGCGCTGGCGAAGCGAGTCGAGCGCGACCTCGGGCGTCGCCCGGACGCGCCCCGCTGGTCGCCGCGGCCCATCGACATGGACCTCCTGTTGTACGCCGACGGCCGCGTCGTCGACGCGCCAGACCTCGCGGTCCCGCACCCGCTGATGCACGAGCGCGCGTTCGTGCTGCTGCCGCTCGCCGAGGTGGCCCCGGGGGTCGTGCACCCTCGGCTCCGCCGCCGGGTGCGGGAGCTGGCATCGGCGGTCGACCCCGCGGGGGTCGAGCGCGTGCGCGGCCCGGATTGGGCGTCTGACGATGGGCTGGTGGGCGGCACTGACAGCTGACGGCTGACTACTGACGGCCTCGATAGACGGACGATAGCCGCGCGTTGGCGACGCGTAGGCTTGGCGTCGGGCAGGCTTGACGATGTCAAGCGATAGTCAGGGTGTTGGAGGCACACACGATGACCCCCGGCCCGCGCCGCATGCCCATCGGCCTGATCCTGCTCGTGCCGCTGCTCTCGGCGGCGGCCTGGTACGCCTTCACCGGCCAGCACGAGGTGCCAGACCCGGAGGCGACCGCGACCGCGACGGCGGTCCCCCCGGACTACGTCGCGACCTGGGTAGTCGAGGCGACGGCCTCGCCGTCGGCCGTCGCCGATGGCGCGCCGTTCCCGCCGAGTCCGCCCACCGCGCCGACGCCCACGCCGGTGCTTGCGCACGGCCTGTTTCGGGACGGTGCGTGGGTGCGCGTGAAGACCGACGACGGCTCCTGCCTCAATGTCCGTGCCGGGGCCGCATTGCCGACGGCGCCCGAGGCGAACTGGATCCTCGAGTGCCTTCCCGACGGCTTCGAAGGCTACCTCGTTGGCCCGGCGGAGGAGCGCGACGGCCACTGGTGGTGGCAGATCGCCGGCGCCGGCTGGGTCGTCGAGGACTACCTCCAGTACGTCGGCGAGGTATCGCTGCGTGACGCGCGCGCGCCGCAGTTCGCCGGCCTGGGGCAGATCGCGTTCGTCCGTGACGGCGCACTCTGGGTCATGGACGCGAGCGGCGGCGCCCAGCGCATCCTCGTGCCGCCGCCGTCCGACAACCCTGAGGTGCGACGGACGACGTTCTTCCACCACATCCAGTGGTCCCCCGACGGCACCCGTATCTCGTTCAACCGGATCGTGCCGGCCTTCTACGACGCGGACGGCGATCTCAAGGACGGCGGCCAGACCGATGCAATGGTGGTCGACCTTGCCGGCACTGTGCTGCTCCGTGTGCCGGATGGCGTCATCGCGAACTGGGCGCCCGACGGCGGTGCGATCGGCGTCATCGCGACGTCGCAGGGCGGACAGACGATCGGCGGCTGGAGCGGCCGCGGCGGCTGGCTCGACCTCGCGACCGGCGGCCTCCACCTCTTCAGCGATGCCGACCGCGTCTATCAGGACGTGCCGTCGTTCGCGCCTGACGGCCAGCGTCTGGTCGTCGCCGATTCGCGCATCGCCACGGCCGATGTGCCCGGCGATGAGGCGCTTCGGATCGTCGACCGAAGCGGCGCCGAGCTTTGGCGCCTGCCCAACGGCAACAATGTCTGGCGGTCGACGCCGGCCTGGTCGCCGGACGGCACGCGTATCGCGTTCTACGAAGGCCGTGGCTCGGGTCAGGGGCCAAGCGAGAACGCGTACGTCGCGTACGACCTTGGGTCCGATTCGACGCTCGCCCGCTTCCCGACGCCACCGAACTGGCCTTACTTCGGTGGCCGCTGTGGCGGCGGCGAGATGTTCCGGACTGAGTGGTTGCGCGACGGCCATGCGATCCTCTTCCACGCCAATACGGCGGACACCGGCGCGAATGGCGTATACGCCGGCGACGTCTCGACTGGCAAGACGACGCTGATCGAGCTGGGCACGCCGCTCGCCCCGTCGCCCGGGCCGGGCAGCCTCGTCGTCATCCCGACGAGCGTCCAGTACGTGCCAGGCGTTTCGCGCGATGGCTTCATCTTCGTCGGCGATCTGGCGCGCGGCGGCCGGCCCGTGCTGATCACCGACGGCACGTCGCCCGTCTGGTCGCCTGTCCCGGCCGCGCCGACGGAGCTGACGCCCGTGCCGGCGAACCCGACGCCGGCCGTGGCGTCGCCTTCGCCGGAACCGAGCGCGACGACGGTCGCGACGTCGCCGACGGCCACCGCGTTCCCGTTCGGCCGCTAGAGAGACGTCTGGCGTACTGTTGTCCGCGCGACGTCGGTTACGCTCTCGTCATGCGGGCGCTCTGGCTGCGCTTCCTCGACTGGCTCTCGACGCGCTTCGGCATCGCCCGGACGCCGGTGCCGCGCGAGCCGGTGTCGTTCCGGCCCATCGGCGTCGTGCGCAACGGCGTGCGGGAGCCGCGTCCCGACGGCTGGGACCGCCTGCGCTCGGACATCATCGTGCGGGAGGAGCTGCTTGATGGGCTCGCCGGCATCGACGGCTATTCACACCTGATCGTCGTCTTCGCCTTCCACCGCGTGCCGGACTCAGAACAGCGGCTGCAGCTCCGCCCGTATCGCGGCGCCCCGGCGGACCAGGGCGTGTTCGCGACGCGCAGCCAGCTGCGGCCGAACCCGGTCGGCGTATCCGTCGTGCGGCTCGTGCGGCGGCGGCGCAATGTGATCTGGGTCGAGGGCCTGGACGCCGTGGACGGCACGCCGGTCCTCGACATCAAGCCGTACTTCCCGAACCACGATGCGGTCCCGGACGCACGGGTGCCGGCATGGTGGGACGACGCCGCCGGGCCTGATCGCCGCTAGGCCGCCAGCCCGATCAGCGCGTCGAGGCCGACGACCAGCTCCCGGCGGCGCATTACCTCGCGCACGGCGAGCAGGACGCCCGGCATGAAGGAGTCGCGGCCCGTCGTGTCGTGGCGGATCGACAACGTCTGGCCGAGGCCGCCGAAGATCACCTCCTGGTGGGCGACGAGCCCCGGCAGGCGGATGCTGTGCAGCCCGATGCCACCCAGCTCGGCGCCGCGGCCCCCTGGCACCGGCTCGGCGTCGGGGTCGTTGTGCGCGAACGGCTTGCCGCCGCGCGCCGCCAGCATCGCGCGCGCGGTGGCGAGCGATGTGCCCGAGGGCGCGTCGACCTTCTTGTCGTGGTGCAGCTCGATGATCTCCGCCGCGTCGAAGAACGGCGCGGCGAGCTTCGCCATGTGCATCATGAGCACCGCGCCGATCGCGAAATTCGCCGCGAGCACCGCGCCGATGCCGGCGGCCTGACAGCGCTGGCGCAGGCCGTCCACCCACTCCTCGGACAGCCCTGTCGTGCCGATGACGAGCCGCACGCCGCGGGCGAGCGCCGCATCGGCGAGGAGCGGCGTCCAGGCGGCGTTCGTGAAGTCGACGATGACCTGCGGCTCGGTCGCCTCGATCGCGGTCGCTGGGTCGCTGTACACGGCAAGCGCCATGCCGGATGCCGTGGTGAGCGTCGACGAAGCGGTGAGCGCGTCGACGGCCCCGACGGGCAGCATGTCGTCGGTGGCGTCGAGGGCGTCGATGATGGTGCGCCCCATGCGGCCTGTGCCAGAGACGAGGACGCGGATCGATGCGTCGGCCATGTGCGGCATGATCGCGCGATCGGCGGGCGCTGTCGAGGGCGGCGGGAAGGCGGCGCGACGCGGCCCCCCCATGTGCCGAGTGGATGAGTGGGCGGACGCTCTCCCTGCGTCCGCCCACTCACGACCGCATCCAGCGGAGTTGCTGGCTCGTCAGGCAGCGCGCGCGGCGATCAACCGCGATTCTGCCTCGATATCGGGCGCCTCGGATTGATGTGTCCGGGGCGTCGTCATCGCCGCCACGGCGATCCGCGCGCGCGTCGGCGCCGCGAGCTGGACGGCGGCGCCGTTCACGACGATCTCGTCGCCCTCGCCGAGCAGGTTGCCGTCGGCGTCGAAGACCGAGGCGTCGCGCACCAGGAAGAACGCGTTCGTGAGGAGCCGCAGCGTCGCCATGGGGTCGGCGCCGGGCGCCATCTCGATGGCGCCGCTGATCTGGAACGGTGGGGCAAGCAGCAGCACGGGCGTGCGCGACATTGTCGGGCGCACCGCCGGCCGCGAAAGGAACGGGCCGTCGAAGTTGGCGAAGATGATTTCGTCGCGCCGGACGAGCATCGTCGCGCCGAGCGGCGTCTGCTCGGCGGCGCGGTAGAGCGGGCGCACGGCGGCGTCCGCGAGCGCGATCTGGCGCGCGCCGGCGGGGTTGTTGAGCGCCTCGAGGAAGCGGCCGAGCTCGCGCGCTTCCTCCGGGATGCCGGAGGCGACGAACATCGCCGTCACCACTTCTACGCGCGCGCCTGTGCCCTGGTAGGTGTTCATCGCGGCCTCCGTGCTGGTACCGCCACTCCGCCGCCAGTGTGGCGGCTGCCACTTGGCTGCGGGCATCAGGAACGCGCCGGATACAGCGGCCGAGAATCCCTGATGACGCGCTCTCGCCTCTCGCCACGCCCACCCGTACGCTGCGCCCATGCTGTTCGCCGACCCCTCCCGCATTGACATCTCGCTCGACTCACGCGCGGCCACCTTCGAGAACCCGACGGGCCAGCGCGGCGCCGGCGGAACCATCGCGGGCGGCCGCAAGGGCTCGCCGGCCCGCGTGCTCGCGCCGGGCGAGCGCGTGGTGCTCATGGATGCCGTCGGCCCCGGCACCGTGCGGCACATCTGGCTGACCGTCCCGCCCGGTCCGCCCGAGGTGCTGCGAGCGCTGATGCTCGAGGTCTTTTACGACGGCCATGGCCAGCCGAGCGTGTCCGTGCCGGTGCTCGACTTCTTCGGACTGGCGCACGGGCGTCCGGCGGCGTACGACGCGGCGCTGATGTCGGTGCACGAGGGACGCGGCTACAACAGCTACGTGCCGATGCCGTTCCGCGACCGCATCCGCATCGAGTTCACGAACGGCTCGCCGCGGCGCCAGCACCTCTTCTACCAGGTCGACTACACCCTCGGCCCCGTGCCCGACGATGCCGGCTACCTCCATGCGAGCTTCCGGCGCGAGAACCCAACGACGATGCGGCGCGACTTCGTGATCGCCGAGGGCCTGCGCGGCCCGGGGCGCTTCCTGGGCTGCGTCGTCGGCGTGCGCGTGCTCGATGAGGGGACCTGGTACGGCGAGGGCGAGGTGAAGTGCTACATCGACGGCGACGGCGAGCACCCGACGATCTGCGGCACCGGCCTCGAGGACTACATCGGCAGCGCCTGGGGCCTCGGCCAGCACGCGGCGCTCTACGCGGGCGCCCCGAACATCGTCCAGCGCGAGGACGGCCAACCGGCGTTCGTCAGCTTCTACCGCTGGCACCTGCCCGACCCGATCGTCTTCCGCGAGCGCCTGCGCATGACCATCCAGCAGATCGGCTACGCCTTCTTCGGTAAGGACGACGGCGAACGCTTCGAGGCCTACGCGAAGACGCATCCGGCGGCCGGCCTCGGCTGGGAGCGCGATGAGCGCGGCCGCTACACCGCCCGCGGCATCGCCGAGCGTGTCGACGACTACTGCGCGACGGCCTTCGTCTTCTGCCGTGAGCCGCAGCCGGTGCCGCGCGTGGACGTCGCGCTCGCCGTCGCCGACATCGGGCGCATCGCGGGCGAGCGGCCGCTGCCGTTCGAGCGCGTGCTCACCAGCGAATAGCGCCCCACTGCCGCTTCGCGCGCCGCGCCTCTACCCTTCCCTCATGCCCGGCGAAGAGGAGCTGATCGCCCAGCGCCGCCAGAAGCTCGAGCGCATCCGCGCCCGCGGTGTCGACCCGTACCCGGCGCGAACCTCCCGCACGCATACGGCGGCCGAAGCGAAGCACGCGTTCGAGGAGTGTGAGCGCGCCGGAGGCACCGGCGACGCACCCGGCGTCACCGTCGCCGGCCGGATCACGGCGCTGCGGACGATGGGCAAGGCGGCCTTCGCCGACATCCGCGACGGCAGCGACCGCATCCAGCTCCACTTCAAGCGCGATGTGCTCGGCGACGGGTACGAGGCCCTCGGCGACCTCGACCTCGGCGATTTCATCGCCGCTTCCGGGCCGCTGTTCCGGACGAAGACGTCCGAGATCACGGTGGAGGTGCATCAGTTCCAGGTGCTGGCGAAGGCGCTGCGGCCGCCGCCCGAGAAGTGGCACGGCATCGAGGACGTCGAGCTGCGCTACCGGCAGCGCTACCTCGACCTGATGGCGAACGAGCACGTGCGCGCGCTGTTCCGCACGCGTGCGGCCGTCGTCGCGGCGATGCGCCGGTTCCTCGACGCCCGTGGCTTCATGGAGGTGGAGACGCCGGTGCTGCAGCCGGAGGCGGGAGGAGCGGCAGCAACCCCGTTCGTCACCCACCACCGCGCGCTCGATCAGGACTTTTACCTGCGCATCTCGCTCGAGCTGCACCTGAAGCGCCTCGTTATCGGTGGCTACGACCGCGTCTACGAGATCGGACGCATCTTCCGCAACGAGGGCGTCTCGTGGAAGTACAACCCCGAGTTCACCATGCTCGAGTCGTACGAGGCCTACGCCGACTATCACGACGTCGCCCGCATGGTCGAGACGATGATCCCGCAGATCGCGCGGGAGGTGGGTGCCAGCGGCGTGCGCTTTGGCGACCACGAGATCGACCTGACGCCGCCGTGGCGCCGCGTGACCATGCGCGACGCGCTGATCGAGCATGCGGGCATCGACTTCGAGGAGTTCCGGACGCGCGAGGCGCTGCTCGCCGAGCTGCAGCGCCGGAACCTCGAGGTCGACCCGGGCTGGTCGTGGGGGAAGCTGCTCGACGAGGCCGTCTCTCACTACGTCGAACCGAAGCTGATCCAGCCGACGTTCCTCATGGACTACCCGGAGGAGATCTCGCCGTTGGCGAAGAAGAAGGCCGGCGAGCCTGGCATCGTCGAGCGCTTCGAGGTGTTCATCGGTGGCTTCGAGATCGGCAATGCCTACTCCGAGCTGAACGACCCGGTCGACCAGCGCGAGCGCTTCGAGCGGCAGGCGCGGCTCGCCGCCGCCGGCCTCGAGGAGGTGGAGACGCTCGACGAGGACTTCCTGACGGCACTCGAACACGGCATGCCGCCGACGGGCGGGCTTGGCATCGGCATCGACCGCCTGGTGATGGTGCTGACCGGCAACACCTCGATCCGCGAGGTGATCCTGTTCCCGGCGCTGCGCCGGCGGGAGTAGCGCGAGCGATGGGCGACGAGTTCCCGGTGCGGAAGGTGACTCTCGAGGGCAGGCACGTGCGCCTCGTGCCGCTCGAACGCGACCAGCTCGACGAGATCGTCGCTGCCGGCTCGTTCGAGGAGATCTGGACCTGGCTCTCGGTACAGCCGAAGGGGCGCGACGCGTTCGAGCGCTGGATCGATAGCGCGCTCGCGGCGCGCGACGCCGGCACCGAAGTGCCATTCGCGACCGTCGACGTCGCGTCAGGCAAGATTGTTGGCAGCACTCGCTACCTGAACATCGCATGGGAGAGCCGGCGCCTCGAGATCGGCTGGACCTGGATCACGCCGTCGATGCAACGGACCTATGTGAACACCGAGGCGAAGTACCTGCAACTGCGTCACTGCTTCGAGGAGCTCGGCTGCCGCCGCGTCGAGCTGAAGACGGACCGCCGCAACGAGCGCTCGCGCGCGGCGATGCTGCGCATCGGCGCGCAGTTCGAGGGGATCGCGCGCAAGCAGATGCGCACGTTCGACGGCTCGAACCGCGACAACGCCTGGTTCGCCATCATCGACGATGACTGGCCGGCCGTGAAGGCGCGCCTGGAGGCGATGCTTCCGCCGTAACATCCGGGGAGCGCGTCCCGCCGAAGGAGACATCATGCCCGACCAACCGCCCGCGATGACCGTCCGTTATGGCAGGCCGAACCGCGACCTCATCAGTCGATGGGCGCGCATGGAGTCCGACGAGGGCGGACCGTTCTGGGCGCTCAACCTGATGAAGTACCGGGCCGTCGCGGACTACGGCGATGGTGCCGCCAGCGCGAAGTCCGGCCGCGAGGCCGACGACGAGTACACGCCGCGCGGCCCGCTCGCCGCGATCGGCGCCACGATCGTCTTCGCGGCCGACGTCGAGCGCACGCTCGCCGGCGACGAGACCACCTGGGACCGCGGCGGCATCGTCCGCTACCCGACGCGCAAGAAGTTCCTCGAGATGCAGCAGCGTGAGGACTTCAAGCGCCAGCACATCCACAAGGACGCCGGCATGGAGTTCACGATTGTCATGTCGTGCTTGCCGCGGCTGCCGTTCGCCGCGCCGCCCGAGCGGACGCCGTACGTTGAGCTGCGCGTGAGCGCCGATGACGTGGCCGACCGCGATGCCGGCGTGTTGGGCGTCGAGGGCGTGATCATCGGCGATGAGCGCACGTGGCGGACGGCGGCGTTCCGCTGGCTCGCCTCGCCGCCGGACCCCTCACCACCCCGCGCGACCAAATCGGAATACACCCTGCTGCTGCGTCCGATGGTCGACCAGCTTGCCCGATCCGTGGAAGAGGCGCGTGGGATCGCCAGTTGATTCCCCCCAACCGGCTGATGCACCATCGCGTCCGCTAGGCTGACCGCATGAACCCCCGCACCATCGCCGCCGTCTGGGCCGGGAAGCTCGCCGGCGGCGCGAGCCGCGCGCTCGGGCGCGGTGGCGGCACCGCCATCGCCGGCGTCGTCGCCGAGCGCATCGACCCGGCGCTCGTGCGTGAGCTCGGGCGCGCCGCTGGCGCAGGCGCCATCGCCGTCACGGGCACGAACGGCAAGACGACGACGGCGCTGATGCTCGCGCGCATCGCCCGCGCCGCGGGCCTGCGGCCGATGCACAACTCGAGCGGCTCGAACATGATGCGCGGCGTCGCGGCGATGCTCGTGAGCGAGGCCTCGCTGCTGGCGACGGTCCCAGACGCCGCGCAGCGGCTCGGCATCGTCGAGGTCGACGAGGCATCCTTGCCGGCCGTCGCCGAGGCGCTGCGCCCGCGCGCCGTCGTCTTCACAAATCTCTTCCGGGATCAGCTCGACCGTTACGGAGAGGTCGACGCCGTCGCAGCACTGTGGGAGCGCATGCTGGGCGCGGCGCCGCCCGACATGACGGTCGTGCTCAATGCCGACGACCCGGCGGTGGCCCACCTGGCGCGCGGCGCGCGTGGCCGCGTGCTGACGTACGGCATCGACGACCCGGCGATCGGCGGGCCGCCTGTCGACCACGCGTCCGACTTCCGCACCTGCCTCGACTGCGGCGCAGAGCTGGCATACGAGCGTGCCTACTACGGCCACCTTGGCCACTGGCGCTGTCCGTCGTGTGGGAACGCGCGCCCGGCCCCCGACGTGCGGGCGACGCGCGTCGTCCTCGGCGAAGACGGGACGTCGATCGAGCTCGCACTCGCCGACGGCGCGATGCGGATCGCGCTGCCGCTCGCCGGCGCCTACAACGCCTATAACGCGCTCGCGGCGACGGCGGGCGCGCTGGCGCTCGGGCTGCCGCGCGATGCCGTCGTCGCGGCGCTGGAGCCCTTCACGGCGGCGTTCGGCCGCCAGGAGCGCTTCCACGTCGAAGGTCGCGAGGTTCGCGTGCTGCTCGGCAAGAACCCGACCGGCCTCAACCAGGTGCTGCGCACCATCGCGGCCCAGGCGCCGGCCAACGGCGCGACGCTGCTGTTCTTCCTCAACGACCGCTTCGCCGATGGCCGCGACGTCTCGTGGATTTGGGACGCCGACTACGAGCTGGCGCGGCCGTGCGCGCGCTCGGCGCTCGCCGCCGGCACGCGCGCGGAAGACCTGGCGCTGCGCCTGAAGTACGCCGGCTTCGGCGCCGATGTGCCGGTCGAGCGCGAGACCGCGCGGGCGCTGCGCCGCGCGCTCGACGCCACGCCGGCCGGCGCGACGCTGTATGTCGTGCCGACGTACACGGCAATGCTCGAGGTGCGGGAGCTGCTCGCACGGATGGCCGCGCGCGACGGCCATGGCCCGCGCCATTTCTGGCAGACCGACGCCGATGAAGGCGCTGGTGCGCCCCGGGCGGCTGGATGAGCGGCATCGTCTTGCGCGTCGCTCACCTGTACCCGCGCCTGATGAACATCTATGGCGACCGCGGCAACATCATGACGCTGCGGCACCGCACCGAGGCGCGCGGCATCCGCTTTGAACTGACGGACTTGTCACGCGGTGACCGCTTCGACCCGAAGGCGTACGACCTCGTCTTCGCCGGCGGCGCCCAGGATCGCGAGCAGCGCGCCGTCGCCGAAGACCTGCTGGCGACGAAGGCCGGCGCGCTGCGGGACGCCGTCGACGACGGACGGATCGCCCTGCTCGCGGTGTGCGGCGCGTATCAGCTCTTCGGCCGGTTCTACCGCGAATCGACCGGCGCCGAGCTGCCGGGCGCTGGCATCTTCGACCTCTACACCGAGCATCCGGGGCCCGGCGCCAAGCGGCTCATCGGCAACATCGTCGCCAAGGCCATGATGGACGAGGGCCTGCGGCTGACCGTCGTCGGGTTCGAGAACCACGGCGGGCGCACGCGCCTCGGCCCGGGCGTACGGCCATTCGCGACCGTCCGCCATGGCTTCGGGAACAACGGCGAGGACAAGACCGAGGGCGCGCGTTACCGCAACGCCATCGGCACCTATATCCACGGCTCGCTGCTGCCGAAGAACCCCGCGCTTGCGGATGAGGTCATCCGCCGTGCGCTCTCGTGGCGCTACGGCGATGTCGAGCTCGCGTCGCTCGATGACCGCGCCGAGTGGCGCGCGCATCGCGCGGCGCTGACGCTGCGTTAGCGGCGGCCGCGTTACCAGACGGCCGGATAGCGCTCCGCGGTCGGGTGGCGCGACAGCCGGCGCGCCGCCAGTGACCACCGATGCACGGCGTGGCTCAACGTCGTGATCAGGCGCGACATACCACGTACTCCTCGGGCGTCAGCTCCTGATCGAAGCGCATCGCCTCCATCGTCACGTCCGCATCCGGCAGGATCGAGCGTGCGAGCTTGCCGAGCGCCCGCTCGTCCGGCACCGAGGCGACCATGACCGCCGCGCACTCGCGTTCGCCCGGCAGCAGCGCCACCGAGTGCAACCCCGCGCGCATGAGCGCGTCATCACGCCGCCGGATCGCGTCGCGCACGTCGCGTGGGCCGGGCCGTGGGTCGCCCGTCCACGTCACCATCGAGACATATGTCGCCATGTCCCCTCCCGTCGGCGTCCACCCCTCTCATCGTAGGTGTCGGCGGCATCTGTTAACGCGGCCGTCCCGAAATGTGTGCCAAGTGTTAAATCGGGATAGTGGGCGGTGAGGACGCAGCGGATCCCTGACAGCCGGGTTGATGCCCTCGCGGCGGCCGATACTGAAGCGCCCGTGTACAATCGAGCCTCATCGAAGGGGGTGGCATCTGGCGGGCGGCGACATCCAGCCATTCGATGCCGCGGACATGGCCGCTGATACCGGCTGGCGCTGCCCGACGTGCCACGGCGCGCGGCTACACACGCGTCGGCAGCGCTGCCCCCTCCAGCCGCGGGCGACGCCCGCGCGGCCCTCGGCGGAACACCCGTCGTCACGACCGCGTGCGTTCTTCGGCGACGAGCCGTCGACACTTGTGTTGACGGGCCGCTGGCTCGGGGCGATCGTCGGCAGCTGCATCTTCGTGGTCTGTCTGCTGGTCGCTTCCGTCTACGTTGTGCGCCTCACGTTCGCCGAACAACGCCCGGGCGTTGCGCTGGCGGTTATATCGATCTCGGCCCTGTTCGGCGCCACACTCGGCCTCGGTCTGATGTACGTCAGCATGCGCGCCTACACGAAGGTTGTGCTGGCGCTGCTCGCGCTCTACCTGCTGACGAGCGGCGTCCTGATGCTGGCGATGGCCCCCGCCCTGCGTCAGATGAACACGGGGGAACTGGCCGAATACCGCGCCTTCGCGACGATGCTCTGGTTCGGGCTTCTGTGCCTGCTGCTCGGTGCCGCGCTCACCATCGCCTCCGTTCGCTGGGCGACGGCCGGGCGCGCGCGCCGGCGCCTCGCCGGTTGGGCGCGCCTGTTCGCGGGCGTCTACGGCGTCCTGCTCGGCATCTCCGGCGTGGCCGGGATCTTCGCGCTGCTGCTGTTGGTGAACGGCGAGGCGGCCGTGAACGACGATGGGTCGGTCTCGAGCGTGGTGGAGCAGGCGATCGCGATCACGGTCGTCGGCACGCTCGCGTTCACGCCCGGCCTGATCCTGACGTACCACGCCATCTCGTCATCCATGGGCGAGTCGTCTACGCCGTTCCGGCCGCCGGTCGGCATCCTCTTCGTCATCGCGTTCGTCGTTGTGGTGGTCGCCGGTGGCCTGAATATGCGCGCCGCGAGCCCCGTCGCTGCGCCGATGCCGCCGCTGCACGTGCTCGCCGCCGCGCTGCCGCCCATCGTGTTCATCGCGATGGCGGGGCGCGGCGGCCTGCTCCGTGGCCGGCCCGTCATCGGCCTCAGCTGGCGGCAGGTCACCCTCGCCGCGGGGATCAGCATGGGGGTCGGGGCGCTGCTGCTCGCGACTTACGTCGAGGGCGTGGCCAGCTTCGCCGCGGTGGTCTTGCTGCTCACGCACAACGGCGCCTTCGAGTTCGTGCGCGACACGGAGGAGTTCTTCGACGTGCTCGGGCGCTCGGACGACATCCTTTCGCCGAACGAGCAGTTCGTCGCGAACCTCATCGTCGCCGCGATGGTCGCGCCTCTGGTGGAGGAGTTCGGCAAGAGCCTCGGCGCGCGCTGGATGTTCCGGCCGGACACGACGCGGCCGCATGCCTTCCTGCTCGGGGCGGCGGCCGGCGGCGCCTTCGGGTTCCTCGAGGCGATGACGTACGGCCTCGCGGTCATCGGCGATGACCTCGGCGCCTGGTGGCAGATCATGCTGCTTCGGGGCGGCAGCACCTCGCTGCACGTGCTGTGCAGCGGCTGCGCCGCGCTCGGCTGGTGGTACTGGTCACGCGCCCGCCGGCGCCGGCCGGCGCTCGCGCTCTGGGGCACGGCCGTTGGCCTGCATGCGCTGTGGAACGCGGCGTTTTCGGCGCTCGACTCGCGCATCTTCGGCCTCGAGACGCTGAGCGACCGCACGCTCGAAGTGATCGCCTACACGGTCGTCGCCGTCTTGGCGGCCGGCTTCACCGCCGGCATCCCGCTCATCGCCCGGCGTCTGCGCGAGACGTCCGCTGCGACTGAGGGCGCGCCGCTGGCGGCAATGGTGCCGTGGTTGGGCTAGCAGTGGCCCAAGATACGCTCCCGCGTTGGCGTTGGGGCGCCGGGCTTGGCCAACAACCGCGCGAGCACCTCGCGGCGCAACGCCTCGGCGCCGGGATCGAACGGAAACGACTCGATGGTCGCGACCATGCGGAGTGCGCCGTCCTCGTCCCCCGCGTTCGCGTAGTCGAGGAAGCGGCCGACGAGCGCTGACAGGTAACCCACATCGTACCTGCAGCCGCGCTCGGCCGGCGGCGTCGGGTCCGTGCGCCAGGAGACGATCGCATCGCGGAAGCGCTCAGATGCCTCGCTGTACTGGACGCCGTCCCAGGCGAGCACGCGGCGTGATGTCGGCGAGTCGGCGTGGCTGAAGACGTTGAGCAGCCAGGTGTTATCGACCGCCCACCATTCGTAGATGCCGTCGCCGTCGATGTCCGCGGGCCCAGCCGGGACGACTTCGGGCGCGGTCGCGAAGACGACGTCCTCGACCAGCCCGGCATCGGCGATGCTGAGCATCAACGACGGCAACGAGAAGCTGCTGTTCCCGCCGAGCCAGAGGTCATACGGCAGGTCGGCCTTGCCGTCGCGGTTGATGTCGTGGAACGCGAGCTTGCGGTCGATGGCGATGTCCTCGGCGGTCTGGCGCCAGAGCTCGATGAGCTGTCCGTTGCGCAACTCCCACAGTGACAGCTGCCGGAGCTGCCATTGGCTCCTCCAGGATGTGATCACCGCAAAGCGACAGCCATCCGGCGCCGCAGCGGCGTCGACCAGCGACCAGCCCGGCGAGACGGCTCCCGCCGGCTGGGGCTGCGGCGGCATCCGGTTCTGCGAAAAGATGCCGTATTCCGGCGTCAGCGCGGGCATCGTCACCATTGAGACGGGGTCCGCCGGTGGTGGCGGCAGCGTCAAGCTCTCAAGCGGTGAGTCGTAGCTCGAATAGCGCGGAGTGGTGACCGCGACGGTGTTGGACATGGCGATGCTGATCACGGTGTCGGGGCCACGACGCCCGCAGCGGTCAGCAGCCTCCCGCAGGATAAGCATGCGGGTGCCGTCCGGCTGCAGGGCGAGCGGCGCCAGCGGCGCGCCCGTGACGTCGTCGCTGCGGACGGGGGCGCCCGCAACACCACGACACTCGGCCGAGCTCGGTCGCGCCGTCGCGGGTGAGGCGGTACACCACCACGATGCCACCCGGTGGGTACACCAGGTTCGGACGCATGTGCTTCTCGATGACTGCCGCGTACGCGCCGTCGGGCGCGATCACGGTGTCAGTGGCCGACCAGCCGGAGGGCAGCAGCGACTGCAGCCACTCGGCTGGCTCCCTCGGCGCGGTCGGCATCGCGCTCGGCGTGGGGGACGTCGCGAGCGGTCGATCGCTACCGCCGCAGGCGAGTGGTGTGACGAGCGCCGCTCCGAGCAGGAGGACACCGAGGAGCGGCTGCGGGATCATCTGGCGGTTCATCGTCGGCCGTCCATGGCAGCGGCGGAAAAACGCAGACGAGGTGCGGCTTGCGCCGCGCCTCGTCTGGTGCCGAAGGCCCCGCCTCCTTCGACACTTTCTCAAACGGGGCGCCGCTCGCAGCGTTACACGCCGTCGCCGTGCTTGACGAGAGGGCGCCGCCGGACGCATCGGGCGCTGACGCAGGTGTCCCGGGCAGCAGGGCAAGGTCGCCGGTCCACCTGTGCGCCGGCGGCGCCGCCTCGCACGCGCCTATGTTCGCCCGGCCATGCGCTGCGCCGCCCGACGCACCGCCGTCGCGACGTCGACGGTCTGCCGACGGAACGCCCCGCGACGC
>Ga0073934_10001551_pt1 | contig 54273 bp, 58 predicted proteins | sample LarsenN4metaG_FD_76834 | JGI IMG/M metagenome (GOLD analysis project Ga0073934, IMG submission 76834) | Hot spring sediment bacterial and archeal communities from British Columbia, Canada, to study Microbial Dark Matter (Phase II) - Larsen... ...
AAGGCGCGCGCACCGGTGCTCGTGCTTGTCGGCAACAAGGATCACCGGGCGCGGTTGCGCGCAGCGTTTGCGGGCTGCGCTTATCTGCTGGCAAATTCCGAGTTCGTCCAGTATTCGATCGAAGATCATCCGGTCCGGCTGCTCGCGCTCGACACCCAGAGCGAGACGAGCAACAAGGGCGATTACTGCCGCGACCGGATCAGGCATCTGAGCGCCATGCTTGATGCCGACACGACAAGGCCGGTCGCCGTGTTCACGCATCATCCGCCGTTCGAGGTTTCGGTCGGCCCCGAGCCGCTGCACTTTGCTTCAAGAGACGCGATGGCTGAGCTTTGCCGCGCCCTGCGGTGCTCCGGGCGGGTCATCGGCATCTTCAGCGGCCACGTCCACCGCTCGACCGCGGGCCATGTGGAGGATATTCCTGCAATCGTGGCGCCCTGTATCGCCACCACGCTGCGCAAGGGCGCGTATCCGGCCCTGATGAAGGGGCGTCCGGTCTATCATCTGCACCGGTTCGATCCGACCTGGGGTTTTTCCACCGAATCGCGAATCGTGGGCGGTAGCGCGGGAACGCCACCGTCGATGGAATTCGATCGCACGCTGCCCGCCGCCGTCTCGTCCTGAGGCCGCGGGCTGCGAAGACCCAGAGTCTCGTCCGGGCCAAGTCAACCGCGGGCGAACACCGCCCGCACCGCGCCGCTGAACGAGCCCTCTTCCAAGTACTTCATGCCGAGATAGCCGCCGCCGACGATCGACAGCCACGCCAGCACGCTGCCGAGGGCGAGCGTGGACATTCCCGTGATGCCCTGGCCGATGGTGCAGCCGAGCGCCAGGACGCCGCCCGCGCCCATCAACGCCGCGCCGCTAAGGTGACGCAGCATGTCGCCGCTGTCGACGAAGCTCTCGATGCGGAACGTCCCCGTCGTGACCGCCATCAGAAAGCTGCCGACGATGACGCCGCCGACAACGGCAATGCCGAAATTGATGGTCGATCCGGTGAAGGTCATCAAATACTGCAGGCTGTCCGCCACAGGCGCCACGAAGGTGATCGAGGCGAGGGGAACCGGGTCGAATTCGTCCGCCCCCAGAATGCCGGTCACGATCCAGCCGGCCGGAACCATCAGGCCGATGACAAGGCCGCCGATGACATTGGCGGCGCTCCGGCGAAAGTCGGCATCCTTGAAGCAGTAGATCAGAAACGCTGCCGCTGCAACGATCGCTGCCACCGCACGCGCGGCGTCGGAGGAAACGCCGAACAGGGCGCCCGCGATCTCGCCGATGTTCTGGTTGTCGAGCCCGTATGCCTTGAGGTCCACATTGGCTGTGCCTTCGATCTGCGTCCGCAGCAGCGCGAGCAGGCCGCGCAGCGTCATGTAGGCGACGATGCCGAGCACGATCGCCACCACGAGCGATTTCAGATTGCCGGCGCCGAGCCGGACCAGCGTCTTGCTGCCGCATCCGCCCGCGAGCGTCATGCCGAATCCGAACATGGCGCCGCCGACGATGGCACCGAGCCAGCCGAGATTCGGCGTAAGGTAGATCGACTTGTTGATGTCGATGGCGCCGCTGAAGTGCAGCGCCTGGGTCGCGATCGTGGCGACGGCGATGGCGAGCGTCCAGGCGCGGAAACGGCGAGCGTCGCCCATCAGCACCAGGTCGGAAATCGCTCCCATCGTGCAGAAATTGGTGCGCTGAGCGGTGGCTCCGAACACGAGTCCCACGAGGAAGCCGCCGGTTGCGACGATCACAATGGTCGGAAGCTCGCCCATCTGTCCAATGTTCCTGTCGCCGGCCACCACTCGCCGGCGTCATCCGCCGAATCCGATGCCGACCGGGCCCGCCCGCGCGGCCGCTCCGCGTCCACGCCCGTCAGCGTACGTGCTTGATGACGAAACGATAGACGTTGCCTTCCTGCGTCGATTCGATCAACTCGTTGCTGGTGGCGCGGCAGAACGCCTCGAAATCCGCAACGGATCCCGGGTCGGTGGCCAGGACCTCGAGCGTTGCGCCGATGGGAAGGTCCTTGAGCGCCTTCTTGGCCTTCAGGATCGGGAGCGGGCAGTTCAAGCCTTTCGCGTCAAGCACCTGGCTGGTCATTGGCATCGTCCGGACATGGTTCGAATGCACCCAACCTTGCCGCAACAGGGCGGATGAACGCCTTGACATCCGTCATGCCGGTACCGGCGGTCGAGCGCCGCGGCAGCCATATAGCAAGATTTCATATTCAAAAAAAGATAAGAATTGCCAATGCGATCGCGCCCGGGCCTGCACCGGCGCGCAATCGTATCCGCAAACACGACCGCCGGCTGCGGTTTTCCGTCGGCCGGTGGCGGGGCGCGCCGCGTGCGAGGCGGCCGGCTCGAAGCTGCGGCCGCGGGTCCGGGACTGGTTCGCCGCAGCCGTTTTCGCTAAGGTCTCAGCATGTTCGAGCCCTCGCAGCGCTATGCGGCGGTGATCGCGGCGATCGACGCCGCCAATGCCGACGATCCGCGCACGATCGTGGTCGGCGGGCGCACGCGCCCCTACGAGGTCGTCTACTCGGAGCGCATGAGCGAGCGGCTTGAGGCAATGTATCCCGATGCGTCCGAGCTCTTGCGCATCGCCGCGCGCGGCCAGCACATCCGCCGGTTCGACATCCCGCGTGCGCGGTTCGCGCAGGGCCGCGACGGATACAATGAATGGCGCCGCACCTGCCGCGAGCATCACGCCAGGCTCTTGGGCGAAATCCTGGCCCGGCACGGCTACGGACCGGAAGAAATCGAGCGCGTCGCCAGCCTGGTCAAGAAGGAGCAGCTCAAGAAGGACAGGGAATCGCAGGCGCTCGAAAATGTGGTCGATGTCGTATTTCTTGAGCACTATTTCGACGAGTTCTACGCCAAGTATTCCCGCTACGACGAGGCCAAGATCATAGACATCCTTGGCAAGACACTGCGCAAGATGTCGCCGAAGGGGCATCAGGCCGCGCTCGCCCTCAATCTGCCCGAGCGCACCCGCAGGCTCGTGCTGGCGGCGGTCGAGCGCGAGGCCGCAGCTCTGGCGAGACTGGCTGAAGTTGCGGTCGACTGATGCGGGCCTGGCTCGCCAAGCAGGAGGAACGCATGTCGCCCAAGAAGAAGAGCCCGCGGGGCCGGCGGCGAAAGGCGGTTGCCGGCGCCAAGCGGCAGGCATCCGACAAGAGCAAGGCGAAAGCCAAGGTTAAGGCCAAGGTCACGCGCAAGGTCAAAGTCGAGGTCAAGACCAAGGGGCCGTCACCGGTGGGGCGGCCACGGTCGCCGAATCCGGGGCAAACGATAGCGGTGCCGGCGGCCGCGCCGCCCGCGGCGCGGAGCATCTTTCAGATCGTGCATCCCGATGTGCCGTCCGCGTCCGATCTCGGTTTCCGGGACGCCCCCGACGGCTGGACCCCGGAGCAGGCCCGCGCGCTGGCCGCGCAGGCGGGATTGACGCTCACGGATGACCACTGGGAGGTGATCCGCGTGCTGCAGGGCTGTTACAAGGACGAAGTTGCGCCGCGCATCAGACTGCTGCGCGATGCGCTCGAAGCGCGCTTTGCGAGCAAGGGCGGCATGAAATATCTCTATGAACTTTTTCCGGGCGGCCCGATCGCCCAGGGCTGCACGCTCGCGGGGCTGAAGCCGCCGCATGGTGCGCGCGATCTCTCGTTCGGCAGCGTGGCGTAGCGCATGACCGGGCGGCGGAGAAACCGTTCGCCGATCGGGACAGGCGCAGTCGCAACCACCCCTCAGGATTGCCGCAGCCCAAACCGTCACCGCGGCTGACGTGGCATCCGGCTCATGCGCTGCGCGATTGGGCCGCGCTCTTGCAGGCACGCACGAAGGCAACGAAACGTCGCGCCCACCGGCCGCTGCGCTCGGTTGAGCGCAGGTGGCTGAAGCTGGCGACCACGTTGCCGCGGACGATGCCGTCATGGCGTCCGTCGATGCCGCGGCCACGCAAGATGCGATAGGCGAACCGCGTCGACGGGTCCAGCCGCTCGAGCGCGGCATGATGGAATTCGTGGGCGGGGATGCGTGCGCGGTCCGCCGCTGCAGGTCGCGCGTCGGCGGGCCAGGGCAGCGCGCCCGTTTCCTCCAGCACGACGAGGCCGCGGCCCTGCGGCGTCGCATGCATCACCGTATCGGCCGGGATGAACCCCACCATCTCGTGCACCCGATCTCCCCAGGCAATCGATCGCGACAGATACATGAGCCCGCCGCATTCGGCGTAGATTGGCAGGCCTTGTTGTGCCGACCGCAGGATGTGCGCGCGTAGTTCCCGGTTGGCGGCGAGCATCGGCATCTGTGTTTCCGGGAAGCCGCCGCCGATGAACATCCCATCGGCCGGCGGCAGGCGCGTGTCGCAAAGCGAATTGAAGAAGACGAGTTCGGCTCCCGCTTGCTGCAGCGTTTCGAGATCGTCGGGATAATAGAATCCGAACGCCGTGTCGCGCGCGACGGCGATGCGGACATCGGTTTTGCCGATGCTCGCACTGTCGTCGGCGGGAACGGGCCAACCGGAAGCCGCGGGCGCGGTACGGGCAAGCTCGATCACGCGGTCGAGATCGACGCCGTTCTCCATCGCTTGTCTCAACCGATCGATCATCTCCGCAAGCGCCGAGGTTTCATCGGGCGTCGTCAGTCCGAGATGGCGCTCGCGCACCACCAATGCCGGATCGCGGGCAATCGCTCCGATCACCGGCACATCCGTGTAGCGCTCCAAGGCCCGCCGCAGCTTGTCCTCGTGACGGGCCGAAGCGACACGATTGAGAATGACAGCGCCGATTGAAACGTCGCGATCGAAAACCTGGCAACCGAGCACCAGCGGCGCGACGCCGCGCGTGATTCCCTGGGCATCGACGACGAGCAGCACGGGTGCGCGCAAGAGCTTGGCGAGGGCCGCGGTCGAATCGCCGCCCTCGGGATCGACGCCGTCGTGCAGCCCCTTGTTTCCCTCGATCAAGGCGAGATCGGCGCCGCGAACATGACGGGCAAAGAGGGCGCCGATCTCGGCCTCGCTCTGCGTGTTGAAATCGAGATTGTAGCAGGGCCGACCGCTGGCGCGCGCAAGCCACATGGGATCGATGTAGTCGGGGCCCTTCTTGAATGTCTGCATGCGAAGCCCGCGGCCGCCGAGCGCCGCCGCAAGCCCGACGGTTATCGTCGTCTTGCCCGACGACTTGTGTGCAGCCGAGATCAGAAGATGGGCCATGCCGCACGCACCGCTTTCGTCAGCCGATCCGGGCGAACCGCTTCGCCGCCTGCAGCGCGGTCTGCGCCCCACGGATCGCGCAGACGACGCCGCCAACGCCCTCGTTTCACTGCGCCGGCCTCGGCAGGAAGGGCAAGACCTTGACCGCGACGCCGGCCAGGAGCATCGCAAGCGAAAGCCCGCTCAAGCCGAGCAACACTTCCGGCAACGAAGGGCGGTAGCTCGCCACCTGGCCGTCATGGAACGAACTGGTCACTTCCATGCCGGGAAAGAGGTTGAGGGGGTAAGCCTGGCCGGCGATGATAACGACATACATCTGCGCGAGGCCCCCGATCAGGAACAGGAGCGACGCCGCGGTGACAGCCGCCCGGCTGCGGCCGGATGCGGGCGCGGCGAGAATCGCGAGCGGCAGCACGCTGCCGACACCGATCTGCCCGACCCAGAACATCGCGGTGTAGGGACCGCCCTCCAACAGGAGGAAACGCTCGACGCCCCAATGCTCGCTGGCATACAGGTTGGTGAGATGATGCACGGCGGTGAAGTAGAGAACCGCCAGTGCAAAGACCGCCAGCAGGCCACGAAACCTGCGCAGCATCTCGTCGGTGAGGAGCTCCTGCCCCGACTGCCATCGCACGACGGCAAGCACCAGCACCACAAAAGCCAAGCCCCAGAGCAGCGAGGCCGCGATGAACAGCGGCGCCATGATGGCGGCGTCGTAGGCCTCGCGGGCGACGAGCCAGCCGAAGATCGAACCCGTTCCGGTGGTGAGTACGAGCCGCCACACGAAAGCGATCCAGCCGATCGCCTTGCCGAGTGCGGCCGAGCGCGACGCGCGGCGGTCCATCATGGCGAAGAGATAGGCGGCGACGACGGCGAGGAAGCCGGTGTAGAGAAAGATATTCCAGGCGAAGATGGATTTGAAATTGAAGGTCGTCATCGCGACGATCAGCCGGTCCGGCCGGCCGAGATCAAGCACCAGCACGGAGAGACCGCCGACCAGCAGCGCGATCGCGAGCAGCCCGGACAGACGGGCGTAGGGCTTGTATTGCGGCCGATCGAACACGGACGCCACGGAGGCGATATTGAGCGCGCCCGAGGCAGCGACGATCAGGAAGACCGCGAACACATGCGGCGTGCCCCAGACGATCTGGTTGGTCATGCCGGTGACGATGTGGCCGCGGTGTTCCATGACGTAGGCGGCGCCGAGGCCCGCGAGCAGGATCAGCGCATTGAGCATCAACAGGCCCCAATAACCGGGACCGTGATCGTCCAGCGTCTGATAGGCCACTCTTGCCATCACCGTCCCCGGGACCGAGCCTTGTTCGTTGGCCGGCGCAAGACTTCCGATCACCCTAGATGTTTCGATAGTAGACACCCGGGTCCGTACCGAGATCGGAGCGGATACGGGTCGTCCGGTAGTTTGCGACACGCTTGGCGATCTCGCTCGAAGGGTCGTTGAGGTCGCCGAACAGCATGGCCTTGCCGGCCGTATCGTTGCAGGCCTCGACGCATGCCGGGATGCGTCCGTCGTCGACGCGGTGAACGCAGAGCGTGCAGCTCTCGACCGTGCCCTTGCCGCGCGGGGCGTGCGGCTTCTGGTCCGCGAGCGGTTCGTGGATGAACGAGCGCGCCTTATAGGGACAGGCCATCATGCAGTAGCGGCAGCCGATGCAGGTGTGCTTGTCGACCAGCACGATGCCGTCGGCTCGCTTGAACGAGGCCCCGGTCGGGCAGACATCCACGCAAGGAGCATCGGCGCAATGCTGGCACATCATCGGCAGCGAGAACGTCGCTCCGTTCCTGGGGTTCTTCACCGTGAGCTTGCGAATCCACTGCGCATCGGTCTCGGGATGGCCGGTGTCGCGCCAGCCGTTCTCGGTCTGGCAAGCGGTGACGCATGCGGTGCAGCCGTCGCCGCATTTGCCGGCATCGATCAGCAGGCCCCAGCGCACCTTCGGATTGACTTTCTCGTCGGGACCGCGTCCCGCGGCAGGTTCGGCGCCGAAGCTGTACAGCGTCACTCCGGCGGCCAGCGTGGTCACCGCCGTCGCCGCCGCGCCGCGCAGGAACGCCCGCCGCGGCTCGTCGAGGCCGTCGTCGCCGGCCGGGCTGCGAGCGCAGGTCCCGCCAATGCCACACCCGCAACCGGCGCAGTCTTGCGGTTCGCCGCTCATGGCTGAATGCTCCTGAGGTATCGCGCGAGTGCGTGCGCGTCTGCCCTTGCGGGCGTTTCGGCATCCGCTTTCCCGGTGCCCGCGGCGTCGGCCTCGGGCCTGGAGGCGTGGCATTCGAAACAGTCCATCCGCACCGCCGCGTAGTCATGGCAGGTGCGGCAGAAGTGTGTCGGGCTTGCCGCCGTCACCGGCTTGCCGTCCGCGCCCTTCACCACGTGGCATTCGATGCACCCCTTGAGGCTGAAACGCCGGCTGCGGATGCCGTCGTGAACCGTCGCGTCGCGCTGGTGCATGAGAACGGTCATGTGGTTGCGCCGCATCCAGAACGTGTCCGCCACGCATCGGTCGCCCTGGCCGCGCGGGGGCTTGGGAATCCAGCCCGGTTCGGCGGCGAATGCCGAGGCGGAGGGCAGCCCCAGAAATGCCGCGGCCAGAAGCGCTGCCGCCGATTGCCGGACCGAGCGGGTCATGTCGTTCGCTATTCGCCAAGACCCATCTGGATGTAGCCGGTCGGGCATACGTCGGCGCAGATGTGGCACCCGATGCACATGGTGTAGTCGGTATAGACATAGCGTCCGACCGCCCGCTCCTTCTTGGGCACGCGCTTGACCGCGGTCTGCGGGCAGTAGATCACGCAGGCGTCGCATTCGAAGCAGAGGCCGCAGCTCATGCAGCGCTTGCCCTCGATGATCGCCTGCTGTTCGGTGAATCCCTCGATGCGCTCGCGGAAGTTTCCGAGCACCTCCTCGGCCGTGATGTGCAGCTCCTTGCGCTTCTCGCGCGGCTCGTACTTGAAGTACCCCTTGAACAGATCGGTGTGGGGAATGACCTGCGTTGCCGAGCGATCTTCGTAGTTGTGGATCGCCCACGGCGCCGACGAGGTGCCGCGCGTCTGCGCGTGATCGTAGGGAGCGGGGTCGAGGTTGCGCTGGTGCAGCTCCTCGAGCAGGTTGAAGTGATGGACGTCTATCTTGGGCCGCTTGTCGATTGGGGAGCCGGCGAGAAAATGATCCATGACCTCGGCGGCTATGCGGCCGTGGCCGATCGCGGTCGTCAACAGATGCGGTCGGACGATGTCGCCGCCGGCAAAGTGCTTGTCACCCTTGCGGGTCTTGTAGCCGGGCACGATCTCGATGAAGCCCTTGCCGTTGTCGAATTCGCTCAGCCCATCGAAGTCGCCCATCTGGCCGATGGCTGAGACGACGATCTCGCATTCGATCTCGAATTCGGTTCCGGGCCTGGGCTCGGGCGTCATGCCCTTCATCGTGCATTCGCACATCCTCAGGCCGCGGACGCGCCCTTGTGCATCGGTCAGCACCTCGACCGGCATGACGCCGCCCTTGATGTCGACGCCCTCGCGCAGCGCGTCTTCGCGCTCGCGTTCCGCCGCGGTCATCTTCTCCACCGGGAACAGTGAAGTCAGCGTCACCTGCACCCCTTCGCGACGAAGCGTGCCCGCCACGTCCTGGGCGGTGAAGCCGACCACGCCGTGGCCCCCGGCGTCGTGCCGGTGGCTGGTCGTGATGTGACCGAGCCGGCGCGCGACCGAGGCAACGTCGATCGACGTGTCGCCGCCGCCCACCACGACGATCCGCTTGGCGGTGGAAAACACCCAGCCATGGTTGAAGGCGTCGAGGAACTCGACACCGGTGAGGCAGCCATCGGCACCCCAGCCCGGCACGGGCAGCGGCCGCCCCTTCTGCGCGCCGATGGCCCAGAAGATGGCGTCGAAATTCTTCTCCAGCTCGGCGATGGTCACGTCCTTGCCGGCGCGCGTGTTCAGCCGCACCTCGATGCCCAAATCGAGGATGCGCTTGATTTCCGCATCAAGCAGGTGGCGCGGCGTGCGATAGCCGGGAATGCCGTAGCGCATCATGCCGCCGAGCTGCTCGTTGGCCTCGAAGATCGTCACGCCATGACCGCGACGGCGCAGGAAATAGGCGGCGGCCAGCCCCGCGGGTCCGCCGCCGATCACGGCCACCGTCTTGCCGGTGCTCGCTCCCGCCTCGGGCAGCTTCGCGCGCTGCTCGATGGCCCAGTCGCCGACGTACTGTTCGACCGCGTTGATGCCGACGAAGTCGTCCACTTCATTGCGGTTGCAGCCGTCCTCGCAGGGGGCCGGGCACACGCGGCCCATCATGGCGGGGAACGGGTTGGCCTCCACCATGCGGTGGAAGGCGTATTCCTGCCAGGTCATGCCCGCGACCGGCGGCTTGTCCATCTGCCGGGCGATGGCAAGCCAGCCGCGAATGTCATGCCCGGACGGGCAGCCGGCCTGGCAGGGCGGCGTGCGGTGGACGTAGGTCGGACATTTGTAGGAATGGTCGGCCTGGAAAATCTTCTCGGTCAGGTCCTCCCAGCCGGTCCACATGCTCTCGCCGTCCTTGAAGCGGCGAAAGGTGTGCGACTTCTTCAGTGTGTCGGCCACGTCACTCATGTCTTGCTCCTTGCCTCGGGGGTCTGCCGCCGGGCGTTACTCGTCGCCGGCGCTTCGGGCCGCCGGAGCGCCTTCCGTGCGATCGAGGACAATGGCGTTCGAAACCATCTGATGGACGCTGACGATGGCTTCCCTGTCGAAGCCGTACAGCGGCAGCACCTTCGAGAACTGCGCCTTGCAGATCGCGCACATGGCGGCCATGTGCGTGACGCCGTGGTCGTGTGCGACCTGCTGTAGCGCCCGCATGCGCGGCTGCGCGCCCGCCTTGCGAATTGCCATGAGTTCGTCCGTCAGCAGGCCGCCCCCACCGCCGCAACAGACCGTGCTTTCCTTGATGGTATCCGCCGCCATCTCATAGAAGTGGTTGCAGCAGGCCTTGAGGATGGCGCGCGGAATGTCGAATTGCCCGCCCGGCTTGTTGCCGAGCCGCGAGCCGCGCGCGATGTTGCAGCTGTCGTGGAACGTCAGCCGAATGTGGTCGTTCTTGGATTTGTCGAACTTGAGCGTGCCGGCCTGGATCAGGTCGTAGGTGAATTCGCAGATGTGCTGCGGGATCGGATAGCGCGGGTCGAGAAAATCGAAGGGGCCGGCGAGCGTGTTGAGAAAACTGTAGGCCGCGCGCCAGGCATGGCCGCATTCGCCGAACACCAGCCGCCTGACACCGAGGTCCTGAGCCGCCTTGCGGATGCGCAGCGCGATCTCGCGCATGTTCTCGTAGGAGCCGATGAACATGGCGAAATTGGCCGCCTCGGTGGCATAGGAGCTGATAGTCCAACTCACGCCCGCCTGGTGGAACACCTTGGCATAACCGATCAGGCCGGCAATATGCGGCTCGGCGAAATAGTCGGCTGAAGGCGCCACCAGCAGAATCTCGGCGCCTTTCTCGTCGAGCGGGAAGCGCACCGGAATGCCGGTCTCCTCGAGCACCTCCTCCTCGAGGTCTTCCAGCGTCGATTGGAGCGCCTTCTTCGGGAGGCCGAGATTGTTGCCGATGCTGCGGACCTTGCCGATGATCTCGTTGCTGTACTTCTGCCCCTTGCCGATGCAATCCATGATCTCGCGCGCCGCCATCGAGATTTCGGCGGTGTCGATGCCATAGGGACAGTAGACCGAGCAGCGGCGGCACTGCGAGCACTGGTGGAAATAGCTGTACCAGTCGTCCAGCACCTCCTCGGTCAGGTCGCGCGCGCCGACCAGCCAGGGGACGTACTTGCCGGGGAGGGTGAAATAGCGTCGGTAGACCTGACGCAGCAGGTCCTGGCGGGCGACCGGCATGTTCTTTGGATCGCCAGTGCCGAGAAAATAATGGCATTTGTCGGTGCACGCGCCGCACTTGACGCAGGCGTCGAGGAAGACCCTGAACGAGCGATACTTGCCGCGAAGCTCGCCCATTTTCTCGATGGCCTTCTCCTGCCAGTTCTCCACAAGTTCGCCCGGAAAGCCGAGCGGCTTCTGCAGCTCCGGCGCCGCGACATAGGGCTTGCTGGCGGCCATGCAGCCGGGTGCAAGGTCGGGAATCTCGAGCGGATCGGGAAGCTCGCTCGTGTCCGGTGCCTCGATCTGCGCCACGGCCTGTCCCTCGCTCGTCTCCCGGCCCGCTATGAGCGGCCGGTCTCGAGTTCGCGCGCCCAGTTCGCCAGATGGCGCCGTTCACGCGGGTTGTCGACCTGATTGCGCGTCGGACTGAAGAACAGCCCGGGCGCGTGCAGCAGCTTGGAAAAGGGAAAGACGATCATGAGCACGGCAACCAGCCCAAGATGAACCAGCAGGATGGGGTCGGCCGGCAGCGGCTGCCAATCAAGGAGCATCAGGCCGAGGATGAATGATTTCAGCGCGACGATGTCGGTGCGCGCCACGTATTTCATCAGCAGGCCCGATACGCCGATGCCGACCAGCAGCGCGAGCATGAGATGGTCCGAGGGGGCGCTGATGTAGCGGATGCGCGGCACAAGCAGGCGCCGCGCCCATAGCCCGACCAGGCCCGCCACCATGGCGAAGCCGGCATAGACCCCGAGCGGCTGGATCAACACAACCCATTCCCACACGGGCGCCGTGAAGTAGCGCAGATGACGGAGCAGCACGAGCAGGAGCGCCGCGTGGAAGACCCAGCCGAACAGCCAGATCCACTTGTTTGCCTTGAACAGGCTCTCGAACAGCACGACTTCACGGGCGAGGCGCAGGACCACGCCGGCGTGCGTCGCGGGAGCGGGCGTGGTCGGGATCTTCAGCGGGGCCGGCGTCGCCGCATATTCCCACATCCGATAGCCTACCCCGAGCACGAGTACGGCCGCCGCAACGTAGAACACGACGGCATAGACCGTTGTCAGCACGGCGAACGCTCCTTTGGTGCTCCCGCGCGCGGCCGGTTGCACCGCTCGCCGGCGGCATCAGCTTGCGCTGGTCGCGCGCGCGGCACCGCGTCACACGCAGCCGGTCGGCTTCGGCAGACCGGCGATCTTGCAGGCCTGCTTGGCGGGGCCGTACGGAAAGAGCTGGTAGAGATACTTCTGGTCGCCCTTCTCCGGCCCGAACGCCTTCTTCATCGCCTTGACGAGAACGCGGATGGCCGGCGCCACCTGATACTCCTCATAGTATTCGCGCAGGAAATTGATGACCTCCCAGTGCTCGGGGGTCAATTCGATGTTCTCCTCCTTCGCGATCAGCTCGGCGAGCTCCTTGTTCCAGTCGCTGAGGTTCTTGAGATAGCCCTCTTCATCGTGTTCGTAGGTGCGACTGTCCAGCACATAGGCGTCCATCGTTAGGGTCTCCGCGTTGGTCCAACCGGGTGAGACATAGGCATCCGCATGCGTCCTTTCAAAGCCAGGCCTGCGTGCGGTCATGCCGCGTGACGAGATCGACGAAGCCGCCGTAATCGACGAGTTTGACGCCCACAATGACATCCGCCTCTGTGATGCCGCGGGCGGCAAGGTCCGGCGCCAGCGCATAGACCGAGCCGATCTTCGTCGTGCTTTCGAGCAGTGCCGCAAACGCGCTCGCCTTGCGCGCGCCGAGCACGCCATCCTCGATCATCAGCAGCGCGTCACCCGGCCTCAGGTGATTGAGCGCGCTGATGAACGCCGAGCGCTCGAAGGGCGACTTGTTGACCGTATGCAGTGTCGGCATGGGCCTGCGCCTTTGCACGCTAGAAATTCAACAACACGTCCTGCTGCGCCATGATTTCGGTCAACTCGGAGCGACCGACGACGCGCACGAGCGGTTTCTCGGCGTCGTCCTCGTCTTCGTAGGAAATGTCCATGAGGTCTTCGATCCTCAAGCCGCGCTCGTCGAGCGATTCCCTTTCCACGTAGAGCTTTCTCACCTCGTAGTCGCCGAGCGCACGATAGGTCGGCGAGAAATTCTTCATGCCGATGCCCGTCGTGTTCTGCCCCTTGACCAGCTGGTAGACGCCGTCGTCGAGGAAAGCCAGACTCACATCCTGCTCGAACGCGGCGGCGATCAGGACCACTTCGAGCGCTTCGAGCGCATAGATGGTTCCATACGGCGCCTTGCGGTTGACGAACATCAGCTTCTTCCTGACGCTCCTGTCGATGTCCGGTGCCTTGACGTCAGCCATCGCGATTGCCCTCAGTCACCGAACACGACCAGGCGGTCGGCAACGATGGCCGCCTCGACCAGCTGGCCGAGCCCGGAGATGCGAAAACCGGGCGCGATGTTGTGCGCGTCCTTGCCATGGCGCTTGGCCTCGCCTTCGTCGAGGATGCCGCGCCGCTGCGCGGCCGCAATGCAGACGACGAGATCGAGATTGTGCTTGACCGCAAGATCGGACCAGGCCTGCTGCAGGTTGCGGTCGTCCTGCGGCGGCACGGTCAGCCGCGTCCCGTTGTTCACGCCGTCGTGGTAGAAGAACACGCGGAAAATCTCGTGGCCCTTCTCGATCGCCGCCTTCGTGAACTGATAGGCGCTGTCGGAGGCCTGGTGCGTATACGGCCCCTCGTTGACGAGAATTCCAAGTTTCAATTCCGTCTCCCGTCCGAATGCGTCGCGCTCGCGGATGCCGTCCGGCTCGCGCCGGACTTTTCGCGCGGCCGTCGGTCGAGCGCGGCGTGCGCCGCCGCTAGAAGCGGACGTGCGCCGACATGTTCATGGTGTGACGTGCGCCGACCCAGGTGTCGAGATGGTGCTTGGTGAAGGCAAGCCCGGTCAGCTCGAAGAAGCGCGGCCAGCCGATGCGTTCGATCCATTCGCCCATCCGCTCCCAGTCCTTCGCATTCTCCTTGTAGGCATAGAGAATCTTTCGAACGACCTCGGCAACCTCGGGCCAGCGCGGCGGATTGTTGGGCAGATTGGCAACCACGAGCTTGTGAAACGCCGGCCGCGAGCGCGCGTTCGAATGCTTGCCGCCCACCCACACGGCGAGCTTCGTGGAATCGTCGCCGTTGATCTGCATCGGCGGGCACGGCGGATAGCAGGCGCCGCAACAGACGCATTTCCGCTCGTCCACTTCAAGCGACGGCTTGCCGTTGACCATGGCCGGGCGGATGGCGGCGACCGGGCAGCGTGCCACAACGGCCGGTCGCTCGCACACGTTGGCAACGAGATCGTGATTGATCTTCGGCGGTTTCGTGTACTGGACGTTGATGGAGATGTCGCCCTGGCCGCCGCAATTGACCTGGCAGCAGGAGGTGGTGATGCGCACCCGGTTCGGCATCTCCTCGGAGATGAACTCCTTGTACATCATGTCCATCAGGCTTTTCACCACGCCCGAGGCATCGGTGCCGGGGATGTCGCAGTGCAGCCAGCCCTGGGTGTGGGAGATCATCGACACCGAATTGCCGGTGCCGCCGACCGGGAAGCCTTCCGCTTGCAGCTTCTGGATCAGCGCCGGAACCTTTTCGAAGCTGCTGACCATGAATTCGATGTTGGCGCGCGTGGTGAAGCGGACGTATCCCTCGGCATACTCGTCCGCGATGTCGCAGAGCTTGCGAATGGTGAAGACGTCCATCTGGCGCTGCGTGCCCGCGCGCACCGTCCACACCTCGTCGCCGCTCTTGGCCACGTGATGCAGCACGCCGGGGCGCGGCCGGTCGTGCCACGCCCATTGGCCGTAATTCTTCTTTAGCAACGGGTGCATGAAGGGGAACGGGTCGGGCACCCCGGTCTCGACCGGACGGCGCGGCGTCGCTTTCGCTTCGGTCATCTCTTTGCGTCCTCTCGGGCCGGCCCGCTCGGTCATGCAAGCGGAGCCTTGTCGGTCTCGGTGCAGCGCGTCCAGGCGGCGCGCCTGCCGGTGATCCCTATTCGGCCGCCTCCGAGTACTTGGCGACCTGGGCTTGGCGGTCGAACTTCTTGCGCTCGAAGTACTTCTCCGCCTCCTCGGTGAAGTCGTCGGTACGGACGAAGCATGAAGTGCGGGGATGCTTGACCATGTTCGGGTCCGGATCGACGCCGATCGCTTCGAGGAAGGCCGGCAAGCCGATCCGGTCCATGGTCTCGCCGATGCGTTCGTGTTCGAGCGCATTCTCGGCGAAGAATTCGAGAATCCTGCCTGCGAACTCGACCAGCTTCTCGTAGTCCTCGTCGGTCTCGAGCTTCATGAAGGGAATGATCATCGTGCCCATGAGGTCGCCGATCTTCAGCGCCCGCTTGCCGCCGATGAGGATCGACACGCCGCGGTCGTCGCCGGGCTTGAGCGCCTTGGTCATGACGTTGAGGCAATGCATGCAGCGCACGCAGGCCTTGTTGTCGACCTCGAGCGTGTCGTCGTCGTTCAGGCTGAGGGCACGGGTCGGGCACCGGGCAATGACGGTGTCGATCATGGTCTTGCGGCCGACCTTGGCGACGTGGGCCTTCACCTCGTCCTGATCGACCTTCATGTCGTCCCGCCAGGTGCCGATGACCGCGAAATCGGCGCGGTGGATCGCGTTGACGCAGTCGTTGGCGCAGCCGGAGAATTTGAACTTGAACTTGTAGGGCAGCGCCGGCCGGTGCATTTCATCGAGGAAGCTGTTGATCACCTTGCGGTGCGCCTTGATCTCGTCGTAGCAGGACATCTCGCAGCGCGCGTGGCCGACGCAGCTCGTGGATGTGCGCAGCGCCGGGCCGGCGCCGCCGAGATCGAATCCGATCTCGTTGAGGGCGTCGAAGGCCTTCTGCGTGTTCTCGGTCGAGCAGCCCTGGAACATGATGTCGCCGGACTGGCCGTGGAAGGCGATGAGGCCGGAGCCGTACTGCTCCCAGATGTCGCAAATCTTGCGCAGGATGTCGGTGGTGTAGTGATAGCCCGCCGGCGGCTGGACGCGCAGCGTGTGGAATTCCTTCGAGGCGGGGAACTTGTCAGCGACCTCCGAAAAGCGGGGAATGATGCCGCCGCCGTAGCCGAAGACGGACACCGTGCCGCCCTTCCAGAAGCCGAGCCGGTTCGCGTACGAGTGCTCGAGCTGGCCCAGCAGGTCGTTCATCATCGGCGCAAACGGCTTGTCCTTGGCGTCGCGCAGCCGCTTGAGGCCGCTCACAAAGCTTGGCCAGGGCCCGGACTCGAGCTGATCGAGGTGGGGCGTGGGATGCACGTGGTCCGCCGCGCCGGCGGCGTCTGCCGATCCGTTTCCGCCCTTGGCGGTCGTGGGGTGCGTTGTCGCTGCCATGATGAATTGAGGCCATGAAACCGGATTGCCAACGTTGTGCGGAGCAACCATTGCGTCGTCTTGCGGCATCATCGCTGTCCTTCTGCTTCACCATATCGACGGATCGACTGCACGACCGGCGACTCGGTCCGAGACCAAACGTTTCAATTTGCGCACAAGGCTGGTCGGAATCAGGGGGCGCCGTCTCCTCTTTATCTTTCGGCCCTTGTCGGGATTCGCCGGCAGGTTCTGCCGGTGGCGGACCGTGCCAACAACATATACAAGAACCGGAATATTTGAAAGGCCCCCGGCGAAGGTGCTATGGGAAGACGGTTGCCTCCGGGACTACATTGCGGCGAGGGTCTCTTGCGGCGGCGCCGGGCGCGCGCCGGGCGAGACGATCCGGCAAGCGGCGGCGTGGGATCGCCAACCGGGAGCCGCAATTGTGCGCGGGTGGGCGCGCTCGCCGGGCAATCGCGGCGGCCAAGAATCGGCCTGTGTGCGGCGCGCGATCGGTCCGTGCCGCCCGGCCACAACGGGCGACGGTACGTGCATGATCGAAGTTGACCGGACGGATGCCGAAGCGGGCCGGGCGGGCTCCGTGGCGGCCGCCTTTGCGCTCGACGACGACGAGCCCTACCGCCGATGGCGCGACCAGAAGCTCGCGGCCTATCCCCGCTCGGTCGACGAGGTGACGGTGGAGATTTCGGCTCTGGCCGTACCGACCGCCGCCGAGACTGCGGCGGTGCTTGCCGCCTGCAGGCGGGCAAACCTGTGTCTCTATCGCAGCCGCGCCTCAGCGAGCGATCCGCAGGCGGTGCGTCGCGACCTTGCCGCCTTTGCGCGGCATTTCGGGTTGGAGCGGCTTGAAGCGCATCGATCGGCAGGCGCGGATGGGATCGTGGCGCTCGAGGTCGTCGCCGAGGGGCGGGGGAGCGGCTATATCCCCTACACCAATCGCCCGATCGGCTGGCACACTGACGGCTATTACAGTTATGAAGGGCCGGGATGTGCGATCCGCTCGATGTTGCTGCACTGCGTGCGCAGCGCCAGCGAAGGCGGCGAAAACGGCCTGCTCGATCACGAGATCGCCTATATCCGCCTCAGGGACGAGGACCCCCATCATATCGCCGCGCTGATGCACCCCGAAGCGATGACCATTCCGGCCAACGAGGAGGGAGATGCTGCGGTGCGGGCGGAGAACAAGGGGCCGGTGTTCGTCGTCGATCCGCAATGCGGCACGCTGACCATGCGCTACACTGCTCGCAAGCGCAACATCCGCTGGCGCGACGATGCAGCGACGGGGGCGGCGGTGCGCGCACTCGAGCGGATTCTCCATGAGGACCCGCTCATCCTGCGCGTCAAGCTCGAACCGGGCAGCGGGGTGATCTGCAACAATGTCCTGCATGACCGGATCGGGTTCGCGGCCGAGTCCGGCCCCCGGCCGGGGAGGCTCGTCTATCGCATCCGCTCCTATGATCGCGTCCGTGCTGCGGACATGGGCGCTTCGGCGGGATGAGGCTTGACCCGTGCGGGGACCGGCATGGCGATTCCCGGTCCTTGCGCGTCAACAAGGAAACGACAGCGATGAGCAACGGCAGTCCAGGCGACGGGCTGGTCAAGGTCAGCGACCTCATCATCGAGCATCCCGAGGTTCAATCCTTCCAGGATCTCAAGCGGCTGGTCGTGGCGGCGGCCAAGAGCGGCTATCGATTCCTGCAGTTTGACGTCAAACCGGACTTCGTCGATACGCCGCGCAACTGGGACCTGATCCTTGAGAGCGTCTTCTATCGCGGGGAGGAGGGCGCATCGTGAGCGGGGAAACAAAAACGCGTATCGCCGCGATCGAGGCGCCGTATCGGCGCGAGGTCTGGCTCGACGACGTGCGGTTCGAAAGCGGCATGCGGCTCCTGCGCATTACCATCAAGGAGGGGCGCCGCTTCACCCAGCTCGATCTCGACGCAGCGACGGCGCAACGCTGGAGCGAGACCATGCTGGAATGGGTGCGCCGCATGCAGGAGGGCCGCTCCGCATGACCGCTCGCACGCGCCATTCGCTCGGGGCAGGGCCGTTGATGATGGGCACGCTTCACGCGCGCGGCGGCGCGTCGCCGAGCGGGCGCGCGCGACTGCGTTCAGCCGGTGCTCCAGGCGCGCGGCTTCTTCATGCCGGCGATCTTGCACGCCTGTTTCACGTAGCCGTAGGGAAAGAGCTCGAACAAGCGCCCGCGTCCGGCCTCCCGGCTGCCGGCCAGGAAGGTCATGACGTGGCGTGCGTCGGGCGCGACGCCGTGCGCATCGAGCCAATCGCGCATGAAGTGGATCACCTTCCAGTGCTCCTCGGTCAGGGTGATGCCCTCGCTTCGCGCCACATCCTCGGCGAATTCCTCGGTCCACTGCGAAGGATCAATGAGATAGCCTTCGGCGTCGATTGCGGGCTCGGGCGTGGAAGAGTCGGCGGCCATAGCTCGTTTCCGTGCGTTGCGGCGAGCGAAGAGCGCGTGAAACAGACTTATCGCCCGCGGCCCATGCGAGGCTTGTCGAAGATTATGGTTTTTGCCGCAAGTCTTCTTGAGCAAGGTCAACACTGGTGCGCCGGTCCCCGGCCATGCTGCCGCCGCGCGCTCGGCGGCGGCAGGAGGCGGCGGACCCGCGGTGGTTCCCGATCGGCCCGGGGTTGCACCGCGTGGCGCTTGCATGGCTGAGGATACGAGCCCGATGGACCAGCTTCCCGTGTTTTTCAACCTGACGGACCGCTCCGTCGCCGTCGTCGGCGGTGGCGGGGCGGCTGCGCGCAAGGCGGAACTGGTCCTGCGCGCGGGCGCCATCGTCAAGACTTTTGCGCGCGAGCTTTGCGCGGACTTCGAGGCGCTCGCCCGCAATCCGCGCTTCGTCCACGTGCCGCGCGACCTCGACCGCGACGATCTCAAGGATTGCATTCTTGTCTTCTGTGCCTCCGACGATGTCGCGCGCAACCGGGCGGCGCAGGCGATCGCGAGCGAGGCGCACGTGCCCTGCAACGTGGTCGACATGCCCGAATTGTGCGATTTCACGATGCCATCCATCGTCGACCGGTCGCCGGTCGTGATCGCGGTTTCGACCGCCGGGACCTCGCCGATCCTCGGCCGCATGATCAAGGCGAAGCTCGAGACGCTGTTGCCCGCCGCCTACGGCCGGGTCGCGGCCTTCGTCGGCCGGCAGCGAGGAAAGGCGGCGACCGCGATCAGGGACTTTCACCAGCGACGGCGCTTCTGGGAGCGTGTTCTCGAGGGGCCGGTGGTCGATCTCGTGCTCGCCGGCCACGACGCCGAGGCGGGTGCGGAATTTGATGCGCAACTTTCGGCCGCCGCGCGCGGTGCCGAACAGCGTCAGCGCGGCGAGGTCTACCTCGTCGGCGCCGGACCGGGCGATCCGGATCTCTTGACGTTCAAGGCGCTGCGGCTGATGCAGCGGGCCGACGTCGTGCGCTACGATCGTCTCATCGGCAAGGGCATCCTTGATCTGGTGCGGCGCGATGCGGAGCGCATCTATGTCGGCAAGCTGCCGCAGGAGCACACCGTCGCGCAGGAAGAGATCAGCCGGATGCTGCTGCGCCTGGCGCAGGAGGGCAGGCGCGTGCTGCGGCTCAAGGGCGGCGATCCTTTCATCTTCGGCCGCGGCGGCGAGGAGATCGAACTCCTGGCCGAGGCCGGCATTCCGTTTCAGGTCGTGCCGGGCATCACCGCCGCCTCCGGCTGCGCCGCATACGCGGGAATTCCGCTGACACACCGCGATCACGCCCAGTCCTGCGTCTTCGTCACCGGCCACGGCAAGGACGGGCGCCTTGATCTCGACTGGCACACGCTGTTGCAGCCACGCCAGACGGTTGCCGTCTACATGGGCCTCGCCCATCTCCCCGAGCTTGTGCGTGCATTCATTGAGCGCGGCGCTGCGCCCTCGCTGCCGATTGCCCTCATCGATAACGGGACGCGCCCGCACCAGCGCGTCTTGACGGGAACGCTCGAGACCATTGTCGCAAAGGCAGCGGAGGCTGGCGTCAAGGGGCCGGCCATTCTCATCATCGGTACCGTCGTGCGGCTGCGCGAGAAGCTCGACTGGTATGTGCCCGAGGAGGTTTCGTCGGCGGCGTCCCAGACCGCGGTGCGCGCGGCGGAATAGCATTGCTCAGGGGCGGTCCGGAGGTTGATTGAGGTCAACGGCAAACCCCGCGGCGCACCCCAACAATTGTGAACTCTCACAAATCCGGAGCCGGTCCATGTCCGTCGTCGAAAGCGAGTGCGTCGAGTCCAGCAGGTCGTGGCGGCCGGTCTGGGGTTGGGTGTCGGCGCTCGTCGTCGCGGCATTCGCGGCGTTCGCCGCCACGGCACAGCCGACCGAGACCGGGCTTCGAATCTACGCCGTGCAGGACAGCTTCGAGAACGTCAAGGAGGAGGTCGTCGATGCCATCATCAAGCGCGGCCTCGTCGTGGACCACACCGCCCACGTCGGCGCCATGCTCGCGCGCACGGCCAAGGACGTGGGCGCCTCCAAGACGATCTATGCCGACGCGCAATCAATCCTGTTCTGCTCGGCAACGCTGTCACGGCGAACGATGGAAGCCGATCCGGCCAGCATCGCGTTCTGTCCGTATGCCGTCTTTGTCTATGCCCTGGCCGACGCACCGGGAACGACCTTCGTCGGCTATCGTCTGCTGCCGAGCGCCGGATCGCCGGAGGCGAAAGCCGCAAACGAAGCGGTCAACGCGCTGCTCGAAGCGATCGTGCGCGAGGCCGCGGGTATCAAACGCTGAAAGCGCAAGGCCGGATTGTCGAGTCTGCGCGCCTCGGCGAGGCGTGCTCAGCCGCCGCTCAGAGGTATGACAGGGCGAGATAGGCGGCGAGCATGACGGTGGTCCAGAACGCCATGCTGCCCGTCGGCCAGGTGCGGGCCAGAATGCCGCCGGCGCCATGATAGCGCCGGATCGCCTCGACGAGGCGGTCCGTGCCGTGGCGCGTTGCGTTGACGGTCGCGCTCCAGGCGGCGTCCGCTGCCTGGTCGAGGGACCGGACGAGCACAACGCCGAGCCGGCGGTAGAGCCAGTCCACATCCAGCGTGATGGTCAGCGTCCGCTGCAGCCAGCCGAGCATCAGGAAAAAGGCAAGGCCCGAGAACAGGAGGAGCTGCAGGTAGAAGACCACGTGGCTTGCGGTGTAGGGCACGTAGGCGACGGGATAGGGAAGGATGGCGTAGAGCGGGCCCGGCACGACGCCGATCCCGATGCACAGGATCGAGAACAGGAGCATCGCCGCGCGCATGTTCCACGGCGGCTCCTGCGGCCGCAATCCCGAGTCCTTCTGAAAGAACACGAACCAGGGGAATTTGATGCCGGCATGCAGAAACACGCCGGCGGACGCCGCGGCAAGCAGGTACCAGACCCATGCAAGCTGCTGCATCCCGGCGGCCTCCGAGATCATCGATTTGGAAATGAAGCCGGAGGTGAGGGGGAACGAGGAGATCGACAGGGCGCCGACGATGCCGCAGACCGTGGTCAGTGGCATGGTGCGGAACAGGCCGCCGAGGTCGGTGCATTTGCGCTTGCCGGTCATGTAGAGAACGGAGCCGGCCGACATCAGGAGCAGCGCCTTGTAGATGATGTGGGTGAACGCATGGGCGGCGGCACCGTTGAGCGCCATCTCGGTGCCGATGCCGACGCCGGTCACCATGAACCCGACCTGGTTGACGATCGAGTAGGCGAGAATGCGCCGCATGTCGTTCTCGAGAATGGCGTAGACGATGCCGTAGAACACCATGAACAGCCCGATGTAGATGAGCAGTTCGGTGCCCGGAAAGCCGCGCAGCAGCACGTAGACGGCGGCCTTGGTGGTGAAGGCCGAAAGGAACACCATGCCGCTCCACGAGCTTTCGGGATAGGCGTCGGGCAGCCAGGCCGACAGCGGCGGCGCCCCCGCGTTGACGAGAAAGCCCGCAAGGATGAGCGCGCGCGGGACGCTGTCGAGCGTCATTGCCGCAAACGACAGGGAACCCGAAGCGGCAATCTCTCCGGCGATACCCGCCATCAGCAGCACGCCGCCGAACAGGTGGATCGCGGCATAGCGCAGCCCGGCGCCGCGCGCCTGCGGCCCCGCACTCCAGACCACGAGCGTCGAAGCGATCGCCATCGTCTCCCAGAACAGGAAGACGGTGATGAGATCGCCGGCGAGCGCGACGCCAATGGCGCTGCCCGCGTAACAGAGGGCCGCCGCAAGCTCGACCACGCGATCCTGGTTGAGGGCGAACAGCGCGCCGGCGAACGCCATGAGGGCAAAGACGGTGGCAAACAGGCGCGACAAGGCGTCGCCCTTCACCGGCACGAGCTCATAGCCGAGGAACGACCAGCGAAGCACGGCGGTGTCCGGCACCTGCCAGACGAGATAGAGCGTGACCAGCGGCAGCGCGAGCAAGAGCGGCGCCCGCAGCCTTGCCGGCACCAGCGGCAGGATCAGGCCGCCGACGATGAGCACCGCGGCGGGTGGAAGGACGACGCTAGCTGTCATAATAGGTGTCCGGCCGCTTCAGCAGCGCTCCGAGCGCTTTGGCAAACACGATCAAGGCAACGCAGCTCGCAAACCCGAACCACGCGCCAAATCCGAAGGTGCCGTCGAGCCCGAAATACGGGTGGTGCTCGATGCCGAGATCGACAAGCACGGTCGCGACAAGAACCAGGGCAAAGGCGATCCATAGCCGCCGGATCGTGTCCGTGCGCGCAAGCCAGTGGTCGTCCATGCGGTCACCTCGCGATCATCAAGCGCGCCAGCGTGTGCGGGATATCGGGCGCAAAGAACATCAGAATCGTGCCGACGGCGGTCGCGGTCAGCGCGATCACGATCGGCCAGGGCGCTTCGCCCGTTTGCGCGCCGTGTCCACCCGCCGCCGGCGCGCAGAAAAACGCGCGGAACACGATCGGCAGGAAATAGGCCGCGTTGAGCAGCGTGCTGACGACGATGACCGCCACCGCCACCCAGTTGGCGGTATGCATGGCGCCCGAGAGAATGAACCACTTGCCGAGGAAACCCGCGGTGGGCGGGACGCCGATCATGCCGAGGGCGCCGATCGCAAAGGCGCCCATGGTCCACGGCATGCGCCGGCCGATGCCGTTGAGCTGACTGACCTCGGTGAGGTGCGCCGCGGTGTAGATCGAGCCGGCGGCAAAGAACAGCGTGATCTTGCTGAAGGCGTGGGCGGCCAGATGCATTGCGGCGCCGATCACCGAGATCGGCGCCAGCACGGCGACGCCGAGTATGACATAGGAAAGCTGGGACACGGTCGAGTAGGCGAGTCGACGCTTGAGATTGTCCTGGCGCAGCGCCACGAGCGACGCCACCACGACCGTCGCGCCCGAGACCGCGGTGAGCCAGGCCGATTGGCCGAGCGCCACGAGCGTATCGAGTCCGAAGATCAGCACCGCCACCTTCAGGATCGCGAATACGCCGGCCTTGACCACGGCCACGGCATGCAGCAGCGCGCTCACCGGAGTGGGTGCCACCATCGCGGCCGGAAGCCAAAAATGCAGCGGCATCACCGCGGCCTTCCCGATCCCAAAGACATAGGCCGCGAGCAGGACGGCGACGGTGACGGTTCCGGCCTTGCCGGCGAGAATGCCGCCCGGAACAAAATCGAGCGTGCCGGCGAGCGCCCAGGTCACCACGATGGCGGGCAGGAACAACATGAGCGAGGTGCCGAGCAAAAGCATGAGATAGATGCGGCCGGCGCGAACCGCCTCCGCGTCCTGCCTGTGCGCGACGAGCGGATAGGTCGAGATCGTCAGCGCCTCGTAGAACAGAAACAGCGTGAACAGGTTCTTGGCGAATGCGAGTCCGATCGTGCTGCCGAGCGCCACCGCAAAGCAGACGTAGAACACGGTCTGCCGCGGCTCGGCGTTGGCGCGCATGTATCCGAACGAGTAGATCGAATTGACGATCCACAGCGAGGAGGCCACGAGCGCAAACAGCATTCCGAGCGGCTCGACCTTGAACGCCAGCACGAGGCCCTTGGCCACCTCGATCAGTTGCACCTCCGGCGCGGCGCCCCCGCGCACGGGGCCGAGCAGGGTCGCGACGGCAAGGCACAGCGTTGCCGCGGTCGCAATTGTCGCCGCCTCGCGCAGGTTCGGCCGCCGGTGCAGCAGGGCGATCGCGAGCGCCCCCGCAAACGGCGCAAACACGGCCAAGAGAACGAGATGCTCGGGGGAGGCGGCCGCGATCATCGCAACGCTCCGAGCAGGACGCTGACGGCGCTGCCGGCAATGCCCGCCGTCCACGTGGTATCGATGCCGAAATAGACCGTGGCCGCGGCCAGAACGATGAGCGGGACCAGCATGGAGGGCGGCGGATCGCTCGCCTGCGCGAGCTGCGGCGACGGCTCGCGCAGCCAGGCCACTTCGGCGACGCGGCCGATGTAGACGAGTGCGATCAGCGAGCTTGCCACGATCAGCACGACCAGAATCCACCAGCCCTTGTCGAACGCCCCGACCGCCAGATACCACTTGGAGATGAAGCCGACCGTGCCGGGCGTACCGACGAGGCCGAAGCCGGCAATCGTGAAGGCCGCCATGGTCAGCGGCATCTTGCGGCCGATGCCGGCGAGGTCGTCGATGAGGACGCTGCGCGCTCGATAGAAAATGCCGCCGACGGCGAGAAACAGCGCGGCCTTCATCAAGGCATGATTGACCACATGCACGAGACCGCCGGTCATGCCGGCCTGATTGGCAAGCCCGATGCCGAGCGTGATGTAGCCGATCTGCGCCACCGAGGAGAAGGCGAGCATGCGCTTCAGGTTGGTCTCGAACACGGCGATGAGCGACGCGACAAACATGGCCGCGAGCGACAACGCGACGATGATCTCAGTCATCGGCAGCGCGTGCAGGTCGATGGCAACGCCGAAGATCGAGAAGAAGTAGCGAATGAGCAGATAGATCGCGACCTTGGTCGCTGTGGCGGACAGGAACGCGGTCACCCAGGACGGGGCGTAGGCATAGGCGTTCGGCAGCCAGACATGCAGCGGAAACAACGCCAGCTTGAGGCTGACGCCGACGGTCACGAAAGCGAGGGCGGCCACCACCGCGCGGGCGTCGCTCGTCCAGGTCGGTCCCAGACGGGCGGCGATGTCGACCATGTTCAGGCTTCCGGTCAGAAGATAGAGGAGGCCAACGCCAACGACGTAAAAGGTCGCCCCGATCGTGCCCATGATCAGGTACTGGAATGCGGAAAGGAGCGCGCGCCGGTCCCGCCCGAGCGCAATCAGAACGTAGGTCGATAGCGAAGAGATTTCGAGAAAGACGAAAGCGTTGAAGGCGTCGCCGGTGATCGTGATGCCGAGCAGGCCGGTCAGGCAGATCAGGTACATGCAGTAGAACCACGCCTGCCGTCCCTCTTCGACTTCAAAGGCGACCGATCGGCCCGCGAACGGCATAATCACGGCGCCGACCGTCGAGAGCAGAACGAGGACGAAGGCGCTCAGCAGGTCGACGCGGTACTCGATGCCCCAGGGCGGCTCCCAGCCGCCGAGATGATAGGAGATCGGGCCGCTGGAAAGGACCTGCCACAGCATCGCGCCGGCAATGAGCGGCATGATCCAGCTCACCGCAAGCGCGAGCAAGAACGCGAGGCGGCCGCTGCGCAGGAGCGCCGCGAGCAGCGCACCGAGAAGCGGAATGACGACCTGCAGAGCCGGGAGATGCGGCCAGACCGCGTTCATGCCTCGCGGTCCTTGTCGAAGATCTCATCCTCCTCGATCGTGCCGTAGGCCTCGTTGATGCGAACGACAAGCGCCAGCCCCAAAGCGAGTGTGGCCACGCCGACGACGATGGCCGTCAGAATCAGCACGTGGGGAAGAGGATTGGAGTAGACCGTGAACGCGGGGTCTATGATCGGGGCGGTGCTGCCGACGATCTTTCCAGGCTCGATGTACAGAAGATAGACGGAGGTCTGGAAGATCGACAGCCCGACCAGTTTCTTGATCATGTTGCCGCGGGCGACGACGATGTAGAGGCCGGCCATCATCAGGAAAATGGTCACGACGTAGTTGTAGTGCTCGATCAGGGCCGTCAGCGTCGGCATCAGCGGCCCCTCTCGACAAAGGCGTAGAACAGCGCGGTCATGGTGCCGGCCACCGTGATCAGGACGCCCGCTTCGACCAGGAAGATGCCGAGCTCGTGTCCGTGCGCGGGGTCGTGGGCGAAGGCCGAATAGTCGAGGTAGTTCCTGCCCGTCAGCAGTCCGACGACGCCGGTGCCGGCGAACACGAGCACGCCGAGAGGGATCATGCGTGCCACCACTGTTGGGGGTGCGATGCGTCGCGCCGCCTCGTGACCGAAGGTGATCGCAAGCAGAATGACTGTGCCGGCGGTGATGACGCCAGCCTGGAAACCGCCGCCCGGACCGTAATCGCCGTGGAACTGAACGTAGAGCGCGAAAAGCAGAATGAACGGCAGGATCAGCTTGGTGCCGATGCGAATGATCAGATCGAGGCTCATGGCGCGCGCGTCCCCCCGTCCGCGCGACCTCTGCGACGTGTGCCGCCGAGCAGCAGCAGCACGCCGATTCCTGCGGTGAAGATCACCGTGGTCTCGCCCAGCGTGTCGTAGCCGCGGTAGTCGGCTAGCACCGATGTCACCACGTTCGGAACATTGGTCTCCTTGATGGAATCGGCGAGGTAGCGCGGCACGACATGCTTGTGGATGACCGCATCGGCCGTGCCGAACGACGGCAAGACCAGCGTTCCCCAGACCAGCACCGCGCCGGTCCCAAGCGAGACGAACAGCGGCAGCAACCGTGGCCGCCCCGGCCGCATCTCCGTCGTTCGGACAAGGTGCAGGGTGGCGAGCAGGATCACCGTCGATACGCCGGCGCCGACGGAGGCTTCGGTCATTGCCACGTCGACCGCGTCGAGCACGATCAACACGCTGGCCATCAGAAAACTGTAGATGCTGGCGAGAATGACGACGCCGAACAGGCTGCGTTGGCGGACGATGGCAATCGTCACCACGGCAAGCAGTGTCAGCAGCATTGCGTTGATGAGAAAGATTATGGCTGCCTCCCTTCGCCCGGATCGGCGGCCGCTGCGCGGGCCGCGCCGCGACGATCTTCGGCCAGCCGCGGTTGGATGCCTTCGTGCAGGCACGCCTGCGCGAGCGCGTGCGTCACGACCGGACCGGTGAAGAAGAACAGCGCCAGCAGAAAAGCAAGCTTGAGCGTGATCAGGCTGAAGCCGGCCTGCAGGGCCATGCCGAGGATCAGGAAGCCGACGCCGAGCGTGTCGGTCACGCTGGCCGCGTGCATGCGGGTAAAGACCTCCGGCATGCGCACGAGCCCGAACGCTCCAACGACAGTGAAGAACGACCCGAGCAGGATCAGAGTCCAGCTTGCGAGCTCGATCACAATCGCCATGCTCATGACTCCCGGTCGGCGTCGTAGGCGAGATCGCCGTGGCGGAAGAACTTCAGCACCGCAAGCGTGCCGATGAGGTTGAGCAGGCCATAGGTCAAGCCGATGTCGAGGAATTCGGGACGTCCGGTCAGGAAGCCCGTGACCGCAAGCAGCATGATGGCCAGAGTGCCGACCGAATTTCCCGCCAGCACGCGGTCGAAGACGGTCGGCCCGCGGATGGCGCGGGTGATGGCAAGCGCGAGCGCGACCAGAATCGCGGCGGCGGCGGCAGCGAACATCAGGCGGTCCCTTCGAAACGGCTGACGCGGCGATCCATGCCGCCGCCTTCCAGATCGAGCGCGCCGTCCTTGACGAGCGCATGGACGGTGAGTTCGTTGTCGTGGGCCGCAACCGTGATCGTGCCGGGAGTGAGCGTGATCGAGTTCGCGTAGGTGGCAATGCCGACGGTGGTCTTCTGGCTGGCACGCACGACGGTCATGGTGGGCGAGATCGGCAGGGCGGGATGCAGAATGATCTTGGTGACGTTCCAGGCCGACTTGGCGATTTCACCGATCAGCCAGGGAAAATAGGTGAGGGCCCCGCGGAACATTTCGATCGGATGGCCTTCGGCGTCGACCACGCGCATGCGGATTGCGGCGGCGAGGCAGGCGCCTGCGCTCGCCGCTCCGGCCGCGATGAGAAACGGCACATAGTGTCCGGAGAGGGCGAGCCAGAACGCAAAAAGACACGCCGCCAGACTGAGATACCGCATTCGCCTGCTCCCGCTGCCTCCCGGCCACCGGATTTTGCCCGGAACCCGTCGCGTGATCGAGCGCCTTTACGCCTGTCTTATTAACGCGTCCCGCGGGCGGCGGCCAATGCGCGGAACGCCACACTGCGTCTGCAGCCATCGGCGTGCCATTCGGCCGACCGCCGAGCGTGCCGTGACACCTTTATTCTTCTTGCGGCGGGCTGATCGTGCGACGATGGGTGGCCTTGCCGTCGCTGCGGGTTGGCAGCATACAACCCCAGGGTGGAATGGTCGCGGACCGCGCCGTGAGGCCGTGGCAAGGCTCCCCGGGGTTGCCACCGCCTGCGCCGGGCTAGCCGCGCTCGTCCTTTTCCCCGTAGGTCGCGCGCGAAATATCCGGCACCGGCACGCCCTCTTCGATCGCCTTGCAGCGGATGGCTTCGGCCTTGGCCTTCTTCTCGCACAGTTCGAGGACCCGGACGATCTCGGCCCGCGGAATGAAACAGACACCGGTGTCGTCGGCCACGACGAGATCGCCGGGCGACACGCGCACCTCGCCGATCTGCACCGTGCCGTTGATCTCCACCGTCTCCAGCCGCCACTTGCCGGTCACGGGCGTGATCTCGCTGGCCCAGACCGGGTAGCCGACAGACCGTGAGTGCGGGATGTCGCGCACCCCGCCCATGACAATCGCCCCCCGCTCGCCCTGTCGCTTGCCGGTGAGGGCGGAGATGCCGCCCATGTTGGACATGCCGGAGACGCCCTGGATCACCAGGACGTCGCCGTCCTCAGCAAGATTGTGCGCCTCGAACTCGGCCATCCTGTTGACCTGTTCGCGGGCGCCGGCGAGCGGATCGGCGCGCTGAACGATGTTGCGAACGGTGAGCGCCGGCCCGCAAATGACCGAGCCCGCAATGGTGGGCTTGAGCACCGAGGCGCCGATGACGCCGGCTGGGATGCCGAGTTCATCCATCACGTCGGAAACGATGCCGGTGCAATCGCCGAGCGCAAGGAAGCGCGCCACCGTGCCCGCCGGCGGCTTCGGAGTCGATTGCATCCGGATGCGGTCGGCCGCAATCCGGCCGGTCAATCGCTTGTCAGCCATAGCCGTGCGTGTCGCCCCAGCAACGGAAACGCGAAAACCGCCGCAATGGACCGCGCCTCAGCGTCCCAGCGCGCGGGCCATGATCTCCTCGCAGCGCCGGTTCTCCTCCTCGACCAGTTCGCCGCCCATCGCCTTGCGTGCGAAAGCGGACGGCGGACCGGCCATGTTCCAGCGGCAGGGGAACACGTTCTGCTCGGTCCACCACTTGGCGTCGTGGCCGACATAGGTATCGTCGACCTGATCGACCTCGGTGGTGTACTCGGCGACGAAACCGTTCGGCTCGACGAAATAGGAGAAGACGTTGCTGCCCGGTCCGTGGCGGCCCACGCCCCACATGATCTCATAGCCGCTCTTGCGCAATCGGCCGGCACCGCGCATCAGGCCGTCGATGTCGGGCATTTCGTAAGCCATGTGGTTGAGGGAAGGGCCGTTGCCGCGGGCGAATGCCACGCTGTGATGGTCCGAGCAGCAGCGCACGAAATCCATCATGACGGTGGAGTCGCTCCACTTGAAGCCGAGCACGTCGAGAAAGAAGGCGGTCTGCTTTTCGACCTCCGCGCTGTTGAAGACGATGTGCGTGAGCTTGGTCGGTCGCGTGCGGTCATCGATCGTGTCGGCGTGCCGTGCCACGTCGGCCGAGATGCAGAGCGGGTGGCCCTCCGGCGAGCTCAAGCGGAAGCCGTATCCGCCGCCCGCCGCCAGGGGGAGCGCCCCGGGCGCTGCATCAATCCTGGCGCCCATGGCCTTGGCCTTGGCATGCAAGGCGTCCACCGCCGCGCGGTCGGGGGCAGAGAAGTGGGCGCCGAGCAGGCAAGCGCGCGGCCGCTCGCGCAGTGCGATGACGTGGTGCTCGCGGCCGGTGGCGCGCAGATAGACCGTGTCGCCTTCGGCCGCCACGTCCTCCAGCGCCCAGACCCGGCGATAGAAATCCGCCGACTTTTGCAGGTCGCGCACGCCGAGCTCGATGCTGCGCACGCCGTCGATCTTGGCTTCCGTCATGGCCGCTGCCTCCCTTGGGCGATTCCGCCTCGGACGTTGTCATAACACCGCGCTGCGCCGCAATGGTGGCAGCATCGGCGTTCGAACGGCAAGTCTAACCCGGATTCGCCTGCGGGAACCGCTACCGGTTGGCTCTTGCCGCATTCCAGCCACGCGCGCGACGGTTGTTGCATTCACAACCAAGAGCGGGCAAATTCAGCAATTCAGAACCGGTCGAAACCGGTCCAACATGGTCAGGGAGAAGGCCCGCCGCCTTGCTCGCGGCCGGCCCGAGAAAGGCTCGACAATATGCCCGAGAAGTTCGTCGCGAAGGCGTCGGAATTCCCCGATGGCGAGCGCCGTATCGTGTTCGTTGGGGACAACGAGATCGGTGTGTTTCGGCACGAGGGGCAGTTCTACGCCTACAGCAATTTCTGCCTGCATCAGGGCGGGCCGGCCTGCGAAGGCCTGACCATCGCCCGCGTCGAAGAGCGGCTGCGGCCGGACATGACGTCACAGGGGCTGTTCTTCTCGGAAACCGAGATGAACTTCGTCTGTCCCTGGCACGGCATGGAATACGACATGAAGACCGGCGAATGCATCTCCGACCGGCGCATGAAGCTGAAGAAGTACCAGGTGGTGCAGAAGGGGGACGAGATCTATGTCGTCGCCTAGGGGCGCGGCGGCGAAAGCCGCTCGGCGACCCGGGAAGGTAAAAGCGGCAGCGCGCAGGCCGGCGGCGAAGACGTCCGCCGCCGCGGCGGCGTCCGTCAATGGGCTGTCGGCGGAGGCGCTGCGCCTTGCCGCCGAGATCGACCGCGCCTTCGCCAAGAGCGACGACGTGCTCTCGCCCGAAGCCATGCAGGCGCTGATGGGTTCGCTCTGCCGCGTCTACGCCGCGCAGGTCGAGGCCGGCGCCAAGCATACGCCGATCGCGGAAGGGCAGTTCGTCAGCCCCACCGGCGTCATGGTCACGGCAAGCGGACTGTTGCGTGCTGCCAATCTGGCGGTGTTCGAACTGGGAATGTGGCAGAGCTGGACGGGACGCTAGCGCGACGTTGGCGCCGTTGGAACAAGACCGATTCTGATCGTCAGGAGGGAATGCCATGGACCTCATCGCAGATCGCGGCCGCCGCGTAACGATCGAGGAGCTGAACACGAGCCGCCTGCTCGCACATGCCCGCAAGCAGGCGGTGCAGCGCAAGTTCGACGACATGCTGATCGTCGATGTCGACGCCCACCATTACGAGAACGAGAACCTCGCGGACATCCTGCCGTTCATGGAGAACGATGTGCTGCGGCAGCTGGCGATGTCGGCCCGCGCCAAGAGCCGCGGCGCCATCATGCCGCAGAGCATCGGCTACCAGGACATGGGCGGCCGCGTGACCCGCTATCCGATGCGCTCGACCGAGAAGACGCCGGATGGAAAGATCCGCGACGTCGAGCTCGGCCATCGCTGGATGGACGCAATGAGCGTCGACTACTCCTGCCTGTTCCCGACCGGCATGTTGTCGATCGGCATGCATCCGCAGAAGGAGATGGAAGTCGATCTGTGCTGGGCCTACAACCGCTGGCTCACCGAGAAGGTGCTGCCGGAGGCGGGCGGGCGTTTCTTCTCCATGCTCTGCCTGCCGTTCTCCGATCCCGAGGAATCGCTGCGCCAGGTGGAGACCTTCGGCCACCGCAAGCACGTGGGCGGCTTCATGGTGACCACCGTGCGCGATCTTGCCGTGCACGACAACCAGTACATGAAGGTCTATCGCGCGATGGAGGAGCGTGGGCTCGTGCTCTCGTTCCATTCCGGCCCGAACTGGGGCGCGCCCATGTTCAAGAGCTGCAACCGCTTCCTGACGGCGCATGCGCTCGGTTTCACTTGGTACAACGTCGTCAACCTGGCGAACTGGGTGATCAACGGCATGTGCGAGCGCTTCCCCAAGCTGCCGGTGATCTGGATCGAGGCGGGCCTCTCCTGGATCCCCTTCATGATGCAGCGCTTCGACCACGAATACATGCTGCGGCCCTCGGAGGCGCCGCTGCTCAAGAAAAAGCCGAGCGAGTACATGCGGGAGATGTACTACTCCTCGCAACCGATGGAAATTCAGGACATGAAGGCGCTGGAGTGCACCTTCCGCATGATGAACGCGGAAACGCAGCTCCTCTACTCCTCGGACTATCCGCACTGGGACTTCGATCTGCCCTCGACGATCTGGGACCTGCCGTTCCTGTCCGAGAAGGCCAAGCACAACATCCTCGGCGGCACCGCGGCGCGGTTGTTCAAGCTGCCGCCGCGCAACGACAAGCAGCGCGAGAACCTCAAGAAGTTCGGCAACCTCACCGCCGCCGCAGCGTAGGCTGCGCGCAACCGGCACATTGCAACGGGGCGGCCGAAGGGCCACCTCGTTTTATTCTCGGCTTCCAGCCGCCGTCCCGCCGTCAAGCTCACAATCATTCTGCCGCCGCCGGCGCGCGCGCGAATCGGTTCGCGGGCTTCGGCAGGCCCAGGTTCTCGCGCAGGGTCTTGCCTTCATAGGCGGTGCGGAACAGCCCGCGGCGCTGCAATTCGGGGATCACCTGTTCGACGAACTCGTTCAGGCCTTGCGGCAGCACCTGCGGCATGATGTTGAAGCCGTCGGCCGCGCCGCCGCGATACCATTCCTCCAGCGCGTCGGCGACGTCGGCGGCGGTGCCATGCACCATGCGGTGCCCGCGCGCGCCGGCCACCCGCATGAAGAGTTGACGGATCGTCAGGTTCTCCCGCCGCGCCATGTCCATGACCACCTTCTGGCGGCCCTGCTGGGTGTTGGTGAGCGGCACATCCGGCATCGGCCCGTCCAGCGGAAAGGGCGACAAGTCCAGCCCAACAATGTCGGACAGCATCGCCACGCCGAGCGCGGGATGAATGAGCGCCTGCAGGCGTTCGAACTTGTCGCGCGCCTCCTGTCGCGTGCGCCCGACCACTGTCAGCACCCCCGGCATGATCTTGATTGCGTCGGGCGAGCGACCGGCCTTGATCGCCCGCGCCTTCAGATCAGCGTAGAACGCCCGTGCGGTGTCGAGATGCTGCTGCACGGTGAACAGCACTTCGGCGGTGCGCGCGGCGAGTTCCAGACCGGCCTCCGACTGGCCGGCCTGCACGATCACCGGCTGTCCCTGCGGTGAGCGCGGGACCATCAACGGCCCGCGCACCGAAAAATGCCGCCCCTTGTGGCGCAGCAGATGCAGCTTGGTCTTGTCGAAGAACAGCCCGCGCCCCTTGTCGAGCAGATAAGCATCGTCCTCCCAGGTGTCCCACAGGCCCTGCACCACGTGCAGGAATTCGACCGCACGCTCGTAGCGCTTATCGTGCGGCATGTGCTCGGTGTGGCTGAAGTTGAGCGCTTCGGAGGCCGCCGACGAGGTAACGACGTTCCAGCCGACGCGGCCCTGGCTCATCTGGTCGAGCGTTGCGAACATGCGCGCCACGTGGAACGGGTCGAGATAGGTGGTGGTGGCGGTCGCGATCAGCCCGATGCGCGAGGTGACCGCCGACAGCGCGCCGAGCAGCGTCAGCGGCTCGAGCCGCATCGACACGGTGGTGTGCTTCCAGATCTCGACGTCGTCCGGTCCGAAGGTCGAATTGCTGTCGGCGTTGAACACGAAGTCGAACAGGGCGCGCTCGGCCGTTTGCGTGATTTTGATGTAATGGGCGAGACTTCGGTTGGCGTCGGCGGCCACGCCCGGCTCGCGCCAGGAGGCGATGTGGTGCCCGGTGCCGTAGAGAAAGAAGCCAAGCTTCATCATCGCGGGCCTCCATGCGCGCAAATCCCGAACGCGCCACGGTGTGGTCCGAAGTCCAGAATGTTCGGCCGCAGCGATGGACTCCGGCCCGGGCGCCGGCGCCCGGATCGTTACCGCGAGGAGAGCCTACCCCTGTCCGAGGTGTTTTTTGAAGAAGTCCAGCGTCAGGGCAAGCGCGCGGTCGGCTTCGGGCTTGGAATAGGTTTTGCCGCCGTAGCGGGCAAAGGCGTGGTCGGCATTCGGATACTTGTGGATGGTCACGAACGGATTCGGAGCCAGGCGCCGCTCCAGCAGGTCGTTGACCTCGGCCTGCACCCAGCGGTCCTTCATCGCCATGTGCAGCACGAACGGCCGGTGCAGGTTCTTCGCCTCCTTGATCCGATGTTCGATGTAGGTGCCGTAGTAGGCCACCGCGCAGTCGATGTCGGTGCGGCAGCACATCAGGTAGCAGAGTTTGCCGCCAAGGCAGTAGCCGACCGCGCCGACCTTGCCGTTGCATTCGGGGATCGTCTGCAGATAGCGCCAGGTGTCCTCCATGTCGCGGACGCCGAGGTCGTAGTCGAACTCGTAATAGAGATCGAACGCCTTCTGCACGTGATCGGGATTATGGTCGGACAGTTCCACGCCGGGCTCCTGCCGCCAGAACAGGTCGGGGACGAGGCAGACGAAGCCGGCCTGCGCGAACTCGTGCGCGTGACGGCGCATGGTGTCATTGACGCCCCAGATCTCCATGATGGCGATGATGGCGCCGGCCGGAGTCTTGTCGGGATAGGCGATGTAGGCGCCCATTTCGCCGTCTCTCAGCTTCACCGTGATGTTTTCGGTTCGCATGCGTCGACCTCTCTCCCTGTCGCTGGCGCCGCGCGCGAAGCAGCCGCCCGCCGGCCCCGAAATGCCCCTGTGTCGTGGGCTTGCGGCGGCACGGGACGCGTGGGGTTTGCCGTGCGTCGCGTCGCCGCCGGAACGCCGTTCACAGTTTCAACAGCGTCCTCGCGTTGCCGGAGAAGATCGCGTCCTTCTCGGCCTTGGAAATGTCCAGCGCCTCGACTGCGGCAACGGTGTTTCGCATGAGTCCCCGCCCTTGCTCGGAATCGAACGGCGCGTCGGTCGCGAACAGGCAATGGGCGGTGCCGAAGAATGCGTGGCCGCAGCGGGTCGGCGCCACCTCGCCGAGCGCGGTATCGGCGTAGAGCATCTTGTAATAGTCGATCGGTGGCTTCTTCAGGCCCGCCTGTTCGGCCGCCGGATTGCGTGTGGGCGTGCCGAAGAAGATCTGCTGGAAGCCGAGCTTAATCTTGCCGGCAAAATACGGGATCATGCCGCCCATGTGATGGCTCACGATCTTCAGCGACGGCAATTCGTCGAACAGGCCGGAATAGATCAGGCGAGTCATGCAGGCGGTGGTTTCGTAGGGCCAGCCAAAGCTGAACCAGATCTCGTTCTCGGAGACCTGCTCGCTCGCGTAATCTGCAAACTGCGCCGTGCGCATGGGATGCACCCAGATCGGCAGGTCGTGTTGCGCCATGCGCCGAAAGAGCGGGCGAAACTCCGGCGCCGACAGCGGCTTTCCGGCGACATTGGTGAACACCTGAACGCCGCGCGCGCCGAGCGTCCGAATGGCGCGGTCGGCCTCGGCGAGCGAGGCCTCGACGTTGTTCATCGGCAGCGAGGCGATGAAGGCGGGAAACCGGTCGGGGTGCTTGCGGCAGATTTCGGCCAATGCATCGTTGGCGAAGCGGACGAGGTCCGGCGTCTTGTCCGGCGGGCCGATCAGCTCCGGCGGTGGGTTCGCGAGCGACAGCACGTGCTGGGTGTCGCCGAACTCGTCCAGCAGCGCCATCCGCGCATCGACGTCCCACAGGGTCTTCAGGCGCGGAAACGCGGTCAGCACCGGATGGCCGGGGATGAGATCGGCCAGGCGATCGAGATAGGCCTTGGGCATGAAGTGATTGAAAATGTCGACAATCATGGGAAGACTTCAGTTCATGGGGAATTGGCAGAGCGGAACCGGGAGATTATTCGCGTCCCCTTCCGAGGCAAGAGGACAGGCACGCCATTTGACTGAGGAGCCGGGGCCGCGCCTGTGACGACCGCGCAACCCCATCCGCCCACTCTCGGCCTCATCCTCGCCGGCGGGCTCGCGCGGCGCATGGGCGGCGGCGACAAGCCGCGCATGCGGGTCGGCGGCCAAAGCATCCTTTTTCGCGTCATCGAGCGGTTGCGGCCGCAATGTGCGCTGCTCCTGCTCAATGCCAACGGCGATCCGCGGCGCTTCGCCGACACGGGCCTGCCGGTCGTGGCCGACGACATCCCGGACTTTGCCGGCCCCCTTGCCGGGATTCTTGCCGGCCTCGACTGGGCCGCGAGGCATGCCCCCGACATCGCCGACGTGGTCAGCGTGCCCGGCGACTGTCCCTTCTTGCCGCGCGACCTGGTGGCCCGCCTGCATGCCGCGCGGTCAAAAAGCGGGCGACCCCTGGCCTGCGCGCGCTCGGGGGACTGGCGGCATCCCGTCATCGGACTGTGGCCGGTGGCGCTGCGCGGCGATCTGCGGCATGCCCTGACGGTGGAGGGGTTACGCAAGATCGAGCTGTGGACCGCGCGGCATGGTGTCGCCCTGGCGGACTGGCCGGCGCAACCGTTCGATCCGTTCTTCAACGTCAACACGCCGGAGGACGCCGCCGAGGCCGAGCGCATTGCACTGCAGCACCCGCAGGCATGAAGGCTTGATTACATGGCGCAGGCGACCATAATCGAAAAGTCGCACGCATCGGGACGCGGAGGGAGACCATGAAGGCCTTCGTCATCGCTTGTATAGCGATCGTGGTGATCGCGGTCGGTGCCGCGATCTTGCTCGACCGCTACCAGAAGCCGGTCGAATCCGTGTTCGCTTCGCCCACGAGCGTGCGCATCTGATCCGTCCGCGCGGTCAGCCGATCAAGGTCGCGTAGGACAGGAATCCGACGGTCGAGTCCGGCTCGACCGTCGTTGCGTCTTCGGGAAGCTCGGCCAGTCCGTCGGTTTCGGTCAGCGACGTGATGACGCCGGCGCCGTCCTGCGGATGCTTGACGGCTTCGATGCTTCCGTCCGCGCCGCGGCGCAACGCCACCCGCACATACTCGCGACGCCCCCGCTTCTTCCGGTAGGCGAAGGCAACGCGCACCGGCAGCGCGGTCAATGGCTCCGGCGCGGCGCCGGCGAGCTGCAGCAGCAGCGGCCGCACCACCCGCGCGAAGGTTACGAACACCGCAACCGGGTTCCCGGGCAGGCCGACGAAAGCCGCCCCGACGCCGGGGCGGCCGCCCGGCAGGACGCCCATGGCCACTGGCCGCCCGGGCTTGATCGCCACACGCCAGAACACGAGCCGGCCGATCGCCTCGATCGTGCTCCGCACATGGTCGGCTTCGCCGGTCGACACGCCGCCCGAGGTAAGCACGAGGTCATGGTCGCGCGCCGCCGCGGCGAGCGCGTTTGCAAGCGTGTCGGGATCGTCCTTCAGGATGCCGAGATCGGTGACGGCCGCACCGAGCCGTTCCAGCATGGCCGCAAGCAAGTAGCGGTTGGCGTCATAAAGCGCCGCGGCCGGCCGCGGTGCGCCCGGCTCGACGATCTCGTCGCCGGTAGAGAACAGCGCTACGCGAACGCGCCGGCGAACGGCAAGGCGCGTCAGCCCCACCGCGGCGGCAAGCGCCACGTCCGGCGGCTTCAGTCTGCGACCCGCAGGCAGCACCACGGATCTTTTGCGAACATCCTCCCCGGCCGCGCGCCGGTTCGCGCCGCGCTCCAGGCCGGGCGGAACGATCACGTGACCGTTCTCGATCCGCACATCCTCCTGCATGAAGACCGTATCGGCGTCGGGTGGCATCGGCGCCCCGGTAAAAATGCGGACCGCCGTGCCGTATTCGAGCGGGGCGCGGATGGCGTTGCCCGCGGTCAACCGTCCGCAAATGCGCAGGCGTGTCTCGGCCCCGGTCTTGAGGTCGGCATGACGCACCGCATAGCCGTCCACGGCGGAATTGTCGAAGGGCGGCAGATCGATCGGCGCAATCACGTCGGCCGACAGCACGCGGCCGTGCGCGGTCGCTAGCGGAGCGGTTTCCGTTTCGGGCACCGGCACGATGCGTTCGCCGATCAGCCGCTCCATCTCGGCGATCGGCAGCAGCGGGCCCGAAAAGGCAAAGCAGTCGTCGGTGAGCTGCGCCATCATGCACTCCGCATGGCGGCCGCCGCCGGCAGCGGCACGGCGCGTTCGACAAGGAGATCGACGATCCGTTCGATGTCGTCGAGATCGATCACCGGCACGCTGGCCTGCGGCAGCGGCGCGTCGGACGCGACCGCCACGATATGCGGATCAACCGGATGGATCAGCGGCTTGCCGTTCGCCTTGCGATAGATTTCCAGCTTGGGAAAGGGATCGCGCTTGAAGCCTTCCACCAGCACGAGATCGACCGGCGCGAGCTTGGCGAGCAGCGCCGGCAGGTCCCATTCCGGTTCGCCGCGCAGCTCGTGCAGGATGGCAAAGCGCTTGGCCGAGCTGATGGCCACTTCGGTGGCACCGGCTGCCCGGTGCATGAACGAATCCTTGCCCGGCTGATCGAGATCGAAGCCGTGGTGGGCGTGCTTGAGCGTCGACACGCGAAAGCCGCGCTCAATAAGGCGCGGGATGGCCTTGGTGATCAAGGTGGTCTTGCCGGAACCGCTCCATCCGGCCAATCCGATGATACGCATGTGAAACATATAGCAAATCCGTCGCCGCATCGGCGCCCGGCCTGTCGGCTGCCGGATTTTCGGCTCCCGGCCGGGAACGGCGCGTCAACTCGCAGAGCTTGGGGCTTGCCGGGATGGGTGGCGCCGTAAAAAGCAGACGCCCGGCGATGCCGCAGCCGGGCGTCTCAATCCGTTCGCCTGTGGCGCCGCCTATTCGGCGGGCGCGCCCTGGGGCGTGGCTCCGCCGGGGGCGAGGCGGCTCTTCTGCTCCTCGAGCCAGAGCGCGTGGTGCTGTCTGGCCCAGTTCTCGTCCACGGTGCCGGTGCCCATGGCTTCGAACGCTCCCTCCATGCCGATGGTACCGATGTAGATATGCGCGAGCATCACCGCGACGAAAAGGACGCCGACGATGGCGTGGATCGATTGCGCTGCCTGCATTCCGGAGATGTCGGTGGCGTAGAACGGGAACATCAGGATGTAGCCCGTCACCGCCGAGGCCGCGCCGCCGATGACGACGATCCAGTAGATCAGCTTCTGGCCGGCGTTGAAGCGATAGGCGGGCGGGTGGTCCTTGCCGAACAGGCCGCCGCCGCGCTTGAACCACTCGATGTCGACCCGGTTCGGGATGTTGCTCCCGATCCAGGTCAACAGGATGAGCACCACGCCGATGGTGAACGGGAAGCTCAGGTAGTTGTGGGCATACTTGCCCCACTGCGACCAGGTGGCGAACGCCTCCGGGCCCATGAGCGGCAACAGGATCTGCTTGCCGAAGGTGATGTTGAGGCCGGAAATGGCGAGTACGATGAAGCAGGTCGCGGTCAGCCAGTGGACGAAGCGCTCGAAGCCGTTGAACCGGACCACCGTGCGGCCGCTTCGACCGTTCTCGATCTTCACCATGCCGCGGATCAGGTAGAACAGGATCAGCGCGACCAGCATGCCCAGAATGACGATGGCGCCGATCCGGGGCAGGGTGACCTCGTGGAACGCGCGCCAGGTCTGGCCGGCGGGCTGGATCAGGGTTGCGGACTTGGCGTCGGGAATGGTCACGCGCCCCTGCAGCTGCTGCAGCTGTTGCAGCAGTTGCTCCTCCTTGACGGCGCTCGCGGTTGGATTGACGACGCCCGTCTGCTGGGCGCTGACCGGCGCGGCCCATATCGTCATCGCGGTCAGCGCCAGCGCGCCAAAGATGTGACGCGCGCGCGCGAGCAGCATTGCCATGTCAAGCCCTCCCATGTTCCGCCACGCGGCGGTCGAAAATGCGGGCAGCCCGCGAACGATGTCGCGGTGCCGCCCGCTGATCCTGCTCAGGACGCGATCGTTTCCTTGTAGGCGGTCTTCCAGCCCCAGGCGCCGGAGCCGTAGCCGCGCTTGACCACGCGTTCCTTGTAGATCTGAGCGATGATCTCGCCGTCGCCGGCGAGCAGCGACTTGGTCGAGCACATCTCCGCGCACAGCGGCAGCTTGCCTTCGGCCAGGCGGTTCGAGCCGTACTTCTCGAATTCCTCCTTGGAGCCGTCCTTCTCCGGTCCGCCGGCGCAGAAGGTGCACTTGTCCATCTTGCCGCGCGAACCGAAGTTGCCGACCTTGGGATATTGCGGCGCGCCGAAGGGACAGGCGTAGAAGCAGTAGCCGCAGCCGATGCAAAGATCCTTGGAGTGGAGCACCACGGCGTCGGCCGTGGTGTAGAAGCAGTTCACCGGGCACACCGCCGCGCAGGGCGCGTCGGTGCAGTGCATGCAGGCCATGGAGATCGAGCGCTCGCCCGGCTTGCCGTCGTTGAGCGTGACGACGCGCCGGCGGTTGATGCCCCAGGGAACCTCGTGCTCGTTCTTGCAAGCGGTGACGCAAGCGTTGCACTCGATGCAACGATCGGCGTCGCAGAGGAATTTCATACGGGCCATGGTCGTTGCTCCTTATGCCGCCCGGACCTGACACAGCGTGGCTTTGGGTTCCTGCATGCCCGTCACGGGATCGTAGCCGTAGGTCGTGATCGTGTTCACGCTCTCGCCGAGCACGATCGGGTCCGTGCCTTTCGGATACTTGGCCCGCTGATCGACACTCTGGAACCAGCCGGCGAAATGGAAGGGCATCCAGGTCACGCCCTTGCCGACACGCTCGGTGACGAGCGCCTTGACGCGACAGACCTTGCCCGTGGCCATCTCCGGCCCCGACACCAGGCACCATGCGCCGTCCTTGATGCCGCGCTCGGCCGCATCCGCCGGATTGATCTCGATGAACGCGTCCTGTTGCAGCTCGGCGAGCCACTTGTTGGAGCGCGTCTCCTCGCCGCCGCCCTCGTACTCGACCAGGCGGCCGGAGGTGCAGATCAGCGGGAACAGCTTGGCGATACCCTTTTCGACAGCCGCCTTCTGCACGTCGAAGCCGACGTTGGGCACGCGGAACTCAACGCGGTTCGGCAACGTCGGGTACTTGGCGACGAGTTCGGGCCGCGGCGTGTAGATCGGCTCGCGGTGTACCGGGATGGGGTCGGGCAGGCCGAAGGCATTGGCCCGAGCCTTGCCGTTGCCGTAGGGGATGCAGCCGTGCTCGATCGCCACCCGCTGGATGCCACCGGACAGGTCGATCGCCCAGGACACCGCATCGGGGTTGGCCGGGTTGATCTTGGTGATGACGTCCAGCTCTTCGGCGGTGAGGTCCTTGTCCCAGCCGAGCTTCTTGAGGACTCCAAGCGTGAATTCGGGATAACCGTCCTTGATCTCGGAATCCTTTGAGTAGTAGCCGTTACCGAGCAGGCTCACCTTGCGCTTGGTGCCGTCCGGCAAGGTCTCCTCGCGTTCGACGCCGAAGCGCGCACGGAAGGTACCGCCGCCCTCCTTCACCGACAGATTGGTGTTGTAGAGGATTGGCGTGCCGGGGTGCTTGAACTCCGGCTTGCCCCAGCATGGCCACGGCAGGCCGTAGTACTCGCCCTTGCACGGGCCGGTCTCGGCCCGCTGCGTGCGCATGTCGAAGTCCTTCTGGTGCGCCATCTGCAGCTTGAGCCGCTCGGGCGACTGGCCGCAGTAGCCCGTGGACCAGCCTCCGCGGTTGATCTCGCGCAGCAGGTCCTCGGGCACCGGCCGGCTGTTCTCGACCTTGATGTGCTTGAACATGCGGTCGGCAAAGCCGAGCTTGCCGGCAAGCCGATACATGATTTCGAGGTCGTCCTTGGCCTCGAAGATCGGCTTGACGATCTGCTCGCCCCACTGGATCGCGCGATTGGACGCGGTGCGTGAGCCGCTGGTTTCGTAGCTGGTGGCGACCGGCAGGAGATAGGTGCCGTTCTTGCGTTCGCTCAGCACCGACCAGGTGGTCGGGTGCGGATCGGCCACCACCAGCAGCTCCAGCTTTTCGATCGCGGCGGCGGTGTTCGGCATCCGAGTCACGGTGTTGCCGCCGTGCCCGAACACGATCATCGCCTTCAGGTTGTCCTTCTGCGCGACCTGGTCCTTCGGCAGCAGGGTCGCATCATGCCAGCGGGTTGACGGGATGCCCGGCGTGTTCATCAGCCGCGGTTCGTCGAACCGCGACCTGAGCCAGTCGAACTCCACGTCCCATACCCGCGCCCAATGCCGCCAGGCGCCCTCGACCAGCCCGTAATAGAGCGGCAGCGTCACGACGTCGACGCCAAGATCGGTGGCACCTTGCACGTTGGTGTGGCCGCGGAAGATGTTGGCGCCGGTGCCGGACGAACCGACATTGCCGGTCGCCAGCAGCAGGATGCAGAACGCCCGCACGTTTGCCGTTCCGACGGTGTGCTGGGTCGCGCCCATGCACCAGATCAAGGTCGACGGCTTCTCCTTGGCGAAGGTCTCGGCCACGCGCCGCAGCTGCGCTTCCGGAACGCCGGTGACCCGTTCGACCTCGTCCGGGGTCCACTTCTCGACTTCCTTGCGCACATCGTCCATGCCGTAGACGCGTTGCTCGATGAACTGCTTGTCCTCCCAGCCGTTCTTGAAGATGTGCCAGAGCATCCCATAGATCACGGGAATGTCGGTGCCGCTGCGAATGCGCACATATTCGGTCGCATGCGCGGCGGTGCGGGTCATGCGCGGCTCGATCACGAAGACGTTGGCGCGGTTGAGCTCCTTGCCTTCGAGGATGTGCTGCAACGACACCGGATGCGCTTCGGCGGCATTGCTGCCCATGAAGATGATGGTCTTGGAATTGCGGATATCGGTATAGCTGTTGGTCTGCGCGCCGTAGCCCCAGGTGTTGGCCACGCCCGCCACCGTGGTCGAATGACAGATGCGGGCCTGGTGGTCGCACGAGTTCGTGCCCCAGAACGCCGCGAACTTGCGGAACAGGTAGGCGGCTTCATTGGTGAATTTGGCCGAACCGAGCCAATACACCGATTCCGCACCGGACTTGGCGCGGATTTCCATCATCTTGTCGCCGATCTCGTTGATCGCCGTATCCCAGGAGATTCGGGTCCACTGGCCGTTGACGAGCTTCATCGGATAGCGCAGCCGGCGGTCGCCGTGCACGAGCTCGCGGGTCGCCGCGCCCTTGGCGCAGTGCGAGCCGCGGCTGATCGGGGAATCCCATCCCGGCTCCTGACCGATCCACACGCCGTTGACCACTTCGGCCACGACCGTGCAGCCGACCGAGCAGTGCGTGCAGATGTTCTTGCGGATGGTTGCGCCCGGTGCCGCGGGACCGGCGGCTTCCGCCTTGCGCACCGCGGTGAGTGGCAGCGCGCCGACGGCGGCAAGGCCTGCGGCGGTCAGTCCCGAGCGGCGGAGAAAGGTGCGGCGGTCGAGTGTGCCGCTGGCCTGGGTTGCGAGCGCGGCGGCGAGCGTGCCGCGGCGCGCCTGACGTTCGGTTCGCTTGATCAGCACGGGTGCCTCCTCAGCTCGGATACCGGTTCACGCGATAGAACGTCTTCACGTGATCGGTTTCCTTGTAGCGGGCCTTTCGTTTCTCGTCGTTGCTTTCGCTCTCGGCCTTGGCTGCCGTCGCAAGCGGAGCCGTCGTGGCTGCCGCAACCGAAGCGCCGGCACCGAGCGCGCGAAGGAAGTCGCGACGGCCGACCTTCGTCTTGTCCTGTTCGTTCATCGCCTTTCCTCCTTGGTCTCGTTCATCCCTCAAGTTCGCCTGGGTCGGCGCCCGCCCCGCATTACGCTGGCAGCGCGAACGCCTCGGTTTCGATGTCGATCAGCACCCGTCCGAGCGCGCCCACGTGGCGATAGAACCGCGCCGCCTGGGCCCGTTCCAGGTCGGCAAAGAAGCGGCCGATCCAGGGAGCCAGGTGCTTCTCGAACATCTGCTGGTCGGTGCCGTCCGGCGCCGGCAGCCGCCCGCTGATGAGACCGGACATGATCTCGCACAGGATCGCGGCGTGATCCTCCGGCTCGGCATTGCCTTCGCTGCGCTCGATCCCGAGCGGGGCGAGATCGGCGCGCAGCCGCGCGAGCGGCCGCTCGTAGAGAAAGCCGGTGAGATAGTAGGATGCGTAGGGCAGGAGTTCGCCGCGCCCAAGCCCGATGAATAGGTCGAAGAACTCGCGCTCGACCTGCTCCACCGTCGTTTCGCTTGCGGCCTGGGCCAGTGCGGCATGCGCAACGCCAAGCGGCGTCGCATCGCCGCGCAACGCGGCGAGCCGTTGCAGCAGCGGTTGATCGGGCGCGCGTATCAAGAGCGCCGCAAGCAGCGCGTATTCCTGGGCGCGGGCGGCCGCAACGTCGTCAACGGCCTCGCTCATGCTTTCCGTGCTGCCGTAGAGGTCGGGACGCAGAACGCGCCGGTCGACGCCGGTTGCGGCTTCGACGAGGAGCACGCGCTCCGCCGGCACACGCGTCCAGTTCGAGACTGATGGCTGTGAAATCCCGATCTGCCGGGCAAGCTCGCTCACACCGCCGGCAGCACGAACGGCCTCGCTGAGGCCTGCATCCCGCATTCGGGACCTCTGTTTCAAATCATTGCAATGTAAAAGTACCGGCCTACTGACGAGTGGGTCAATAGCCTGAGGCTATGCTCGCACGATTCATCGCGGCAGCGCACGGCCATGTGATCGCCGCGGCTTTGTTGCAGCGGTTGGTTGCAACGGTTCACTATTGTGCGCCGCATTCACGCTGTCGCGATGCACCAATTCGGCAGAAACCATACCGGATTCCGCGCTGATGCTTTCGGAATTCGGCGTTGCTGCAGTCATCGCCACCGGAGGAGATGACGCAGGTGCCTGTCCCGCCGTCGGGTCGTGGTTTGCCTGCGCCGACTCTTGCGGGTTCGCTGCTCCGATCCTCGGTGGCTCGGGTCGCACGGCGCTGCCGGCGACGGGTGTCGCCAAATCGGGCGGCCGCGGCGAGCCCGTTTGCTGGGTCGAAGTTGCCGGCCACTCCTCCTCGCCGACCACACGGGCGATCAGGCCTTTGACGTCGTAGCCCGGTGGTAATTCGCCAAAGCCGAGCACGCCGTTGGGATCGGTGAAATCCCAGGCGTATTCCTGCAAGCCCACGAAATCGCGGATGGCAGGATCCGCCGCCCAGGCGCGGCGAAGCGCCGCACGGGCGAGTTCCGCGGGCACGCCCGGCGCCAGGAAGGCACGAATATCGGTGGCCGCCGTGATCGAGTCGAGCGATGGCAGGCTGGCAAGGTCGAACTCGGGCTGCGATGACGGCCGTACCGCCGCCTTGGTTGATGTTGCTCCGGCGGGCGCGTCGCCGCGCACCGCAACCGGCTGCGCGGCTTGCAATGTATCTTGCGGCGCTTGCTTCTCGGCCCGAGCCGCCGTCTCGGCTTCGCGTTTGCGCCGCGACCAGCGTTCCAGGAAATTCTCCCGCCCGTCGTCCATCACTCGTCTCCCTGTGCGGCGGTTGGCGGGCGGCGCCCAAGCGTGTTGGGGTTTGCGCGGTCGCGCTTGCGCTTGATGAACATGCGTTCGACGTGGTGTTCGGCGATGAACTGCGCCACTGCATTGAACACGGGATCGGGCATCGGCACCGATTCCACGATGTCGTTGCCGGCCTCGGTCATGGCCTCACCCTCGGCCGGGTCGGCCGTCACCAGGAAGACGCCATAGGGCGGATCGCTCCCGGTTTCGCGCAGCACCACCCAAAGCAGCGGCGTTCCGGTGGCGAGGTTGTCGCGATAGTTGGCGGTTTCCGAGCGATACAGGTCGATCCGCGCGGTGCCGGCGTAGAACGTCGTGCGATCGTCCTCTTCCGAAAGCTTCGTCCAGGGCGGTGTGGCCGGCTCGCCGGCGAGCACCGCGATCGGCCGCCAGAGAAAGTCGATCCACGGGCTTGTCGCACGCACGCGCTCGACCACGACGCCCACCGGGATGGTCGCAAGCGGCAAGATCGCGCTCACAGGGCGGCCTCCAGATGCCGGATCGGCAATCCGGTGACCAGATTCTGCGGTTTCATACGCAGCACCTTGTCCTCGCCCATCGCCAGCATGAGATAGATCGGCTCGTCGCGAACGCGGTCGAGAGCGACGTTCGGATCGCGGAAATTGAGCCGGAACAGCCCCACAACGCGCGCAAGCGTGGCGGCGTCGAGCGTCTCGCCGTTCCAGAGGGCATCGCCAATTTTCGTACCCTCCGCGTCGAGGCCGACATACCAGCTCAATGGCACGTCGCACACCTCCGCGAGCGGTTTTACGTCGACTGCAACCGCGAGCAGATGCGAGACCCAGCGCTCGATAGTGGTCGCAAGTGCCTGCAGTCCGCGCCGGCCGGCGGTGAGATCGAGAGCCACATGGAAGCGGTCGCTGTGCTCGAAATAGTGCGGCGCGTTATCGTCGTTCAAGATGTCGATCTCGGCCGCGGCCGGAATACCGAGCATTGACACCAGCGGAGACAACGGCCTGTCTCCGGTGCCGGCAATGATTTCCTCGTCGGCGGCGATCAGGGAGCCTTCGTGCAGCGTCATACGCTGCGGGCGAAAGAAAAGCTCCGCTGCGCGCAGAACGAAAGCGTCATCGCAGCCGTCAAGGGCGTTGCGCAGGATGACGTGGACCAGTTGATTGAGGAACAGGTGGGGGATTTTGCTGCGGCGACGAACAAGATCGACATAGGCGGCCTCGACGGTGCGCTGGCTGAGCAGCTGGTCGCGAAAGGCGAGCATGACCTGCCAGTTCTCGCGCGCATCGGGGTCCGCGAGGGCGGCGACCTCGGCGGCGGCCACGGGGCGACGCGGATCAGCCAACAGGCGTGCGTGCAGCGTGCGTTCGGCGGCGCAGGCCTCGGGCGGCGGTACGAGCTCCGGCCGCGCCAAATAGGCCTTGAGAAATTCGTCGGTGACGACGAGACCGCCGCCGTCATCGCGGTCGAGCAGATGGTGACCGCAGGAGAGCCAGAAATCCCTGGTCGCGCTCGGCGTCATCGCTCTCTGTCGTCTGGGGTCTGCTGTCGTTTGGGGTCCGTGCAATCCTATCACGCCTGTACGAGCCGGCGGATGGCCGAACGCCTCCAACCTTCGCTTCAATCCGTTCGGTTTTTGCGTCCTTGCAACGCGAGCGCCGCAAGGTCCACGTGTTCGGCCGGCTCTTCCTCGCCCTCGACCTCAAGGAAGGCAAAAGCGCGCAGCGATTTCGGCCCTTCCTTGGGTCGCAGCGTGCGAAACGCCTCGCGGATTTCGCCATCCTCGTGGGTGCGGTGCACCGCGATCAGCGTATCGAGCGCGTGATGGCAGAGCGAGGCGGCGAATGCGAACTCCTCTTCTGCCGCAGCCGTCGCCGCTGCCAGGCTTGGCGCTCCAAAATGTGTCACGAACTGCCGTGCCAAGGTGTCGACGGCTGCGCGGCGATCCGCTTCGCTGGCCTCGACGATCTGGGCCAGTGTCGACCAGCCGAAAGAGGCAACGCCGAGAAAGCCCGCGCGAAACGCGGCCCGCGCCTTACCTTCAAGCTTGGACGGGTCATCGCCGGCGAACATGAAGGCCCCCGAGACCGCCCATTCGCCGGGCTCGGCCGCGCGCGCGAACACGAAGGTGTCGGACGGATCGAGGCGGATGGTGCGTAACAGCTTCACCGCGGTCCTCCCGTCGCCGGATCAAGCCAACCGGGTTCTGCAAGGAGAGGCGCAAGCGGCCGCCGTTCCGTATCGGACCCGCCCATGCGCCGGATCAGCAGATCACCGTTGTCGTCGATGTCGCGCCGCACGCCCTTGTCCGGAGGCAGCCGCGAAAGGTAGCTCCTGGCCACCTCCTTGAAACCGAACTCCTGCCAGGAATCGACCTGCACCATGAGGTGCCGGGCGAAGCTTCCCACCAGGCGTCCCGCGCTGGCGTCCTGGAACCCTTCCTCTTCGAGCGCGGCCGACAGCGGCCGCAGCCCGGGCTCGCCCTCAGCCATCGACACCGTGCGGATCATGCCGCCAAACACAAGCCAAGCCGGAGGCTCCTCCTCCGCTCCTGCCGGCCAGGCCAGTCGGCCCCCGCCGACGAGGCCGAGATCCACCCGCACCGCGTCGGGCCAGTCGAACGTGATCGGTTTCTCCGGCGGAGCCGCGGCGGCGAGCGCGTCGCCAATGGCCGCCATGCCCGCGTAGAGCGCACGCCGCGCGGTTCGCAAAGGCTCGTCCGGTTCGAGCACCACGGCGAACTCGGCCAGGTCGAAGCGCCCCACATAGACCAGGGCTCCGGCGCCGAGTTCCGCCGCATGCCTCTTGGCGTGGGCAAAGGCGTCGCCGACCTCGCGCAGCGTCACCGCGCGGAACCCGGGCGGCAGATCGAGCGACGCTCCAAGCGGTGTGCGCAGGCGGGTTTGTGTCGCCATTAGGCTTCGGATTCGCACTTTCTCTTTGCTCTCATTATAACCGAGGATGAGAGCTGACGAAGCGTGCAAGGCCCGCGCGAACGTCCGCCGCCCTTGCTCGGAGGGTGGCCTGGGCAAACAAAACGCGGCAGATCGACGTGATGGAACCGGGCCGGAACGACATGGCGGAAAAGCGCACCATCCTGGCGTGTTCGTGCGAAGACAGCATGCCCCTCGATGCCGAGGCGTTGCAGCGCGGCTGCCGCGGAATGGGAATTGAAACGGCGCGTCAGCTCTGCCGTGCCGAAATCGAGCGCTTCCGCGCGGTTGCGGCGAGCGGGGCGCCGGTGACGGTCGGCTGCACCCAGGAAGCGCCGCTATTCACCGAAGTTGCGGGCGATGCTGCCGGCGCCGTCACCTTCGCCAACGTTCGTGAGAACGCAGGCTGGTCCGCGGACGCGGCACGTGCCGGCCCCAAGATGGCGGCGCTGCTCGCCGCCGCCGCCGAGCCGATGCCCGAGGTTCCCGTCGTAACGCTGTCGAGCGAAGGCGTAGCCTTGATCTATGGCCGCGACGAGAGTGCCATCGAGGCGGCAAAATTGCTGCAGGATCATCTCGACGTCACCGTGCTGATCACCCGGCCGAAGGGACTTGCGCCGCCGCGCGTCACCACCTTTCCGGTCGTGCAGGGGACGATCCGGTCGGCCAGGGGTCATCTTGGCGCGTTCGAGATCGTGGTCGACGACTACGCGCAGCCCATGCCTTCGTCACGCGGGGAGCTTCGTTTCGGACCGTCGCGCGACGGCGCCGTGTCGCGCTGCGATCTGCTGGTCGATTTGTCCGGGTCGGCGCCGCTGTTTGCCGCCGCCGAGCTGCGCGACGGCTACCTGCGGGCCGACCCGGGCGATCCCGGTGCGGTCATGCGCGCGGTGCTCAAAGCACGCGATCTCGTCGGCACGTTCGACAAGCCCCGCTACGTGACCTTCGTTGCCGTCCTGTGCGCGCATGCGCGGTCGAGAATCGTCGGCTGCCGCCGCTGCCTCGACCTCTGCCCGGCCGGTGCAATCGGCCCCGACGGCGACCACGTGGCGATCGATCCGCACGTCTGCGCCGGCTGCGGCCAATGCGCCGCCGCCTGCCCGACCGGCGCTGCCGCCTATGCATTGCCGCCCGCGGATGCGCTGATGCGCCGATTGCGCACGTTGCTGTCGGTCTATCGTGCCGCGGGTGGCACGCATCCCGTGGTGCTGCTGCACGATGACGAGCACGGCGGTGCGCTGATCGATGCGCTGGCGCGGCATGGCGAGGGCCTTCCGGCGCAGGTGCTGCCGCTTGCCGTCAACGCGGTGACGCAGGTCGGGCTTGAGGTGGTGGCCGCAGCCTTTGCCTACGGCGCGAGCGCGCTGCGGTTTCTCCTGCGTGCACGTCCGCGCCATGACGTGACGGGCCTGTACAAGACCGTTGCTCTCGCGGAGCCGATCCTGGCCGGGCTCGGCTTCGGTGCGGGCCGCGTGGCTTGCGTCGAAACCGACGATCCGGACGTGCTCGGGCAGGCGCTGCGCGCGATCGCGCCGGCCGATCCCGCACCCCGCCCGGCCAGCTTTGCGCCCGTGGGCGCAAAGCGCGACGTGCTGCGGCTCAGTCTGCGCGAATTGCATCGCGCCGCTCCCGCTCCCGTCGACGTGGTGGCCCTGCCCGAGGGCGCGCCGTTCGGCACGGTCGAGGTCGAGGTCGCCGGCTGCACCCTCTGTCTCTCCTGCGTCTCGGCCTGTCCGACCGGGGCGCTGTCGGCCGACAGCGAGCGGCCGATGCTGCGTTTTGCCGAGGATGCCTGCGTCCAGTGCGGGCTGTGCAAGGCCACCTGTCCGGAGAAGGTCATCCGCCTGCGCCCGCAGATCGATTTTCGCGCCGCGACGGCAGCCGCACGCGTTCTCAAGGAGGAAGAGCCGTTTGCGTGCATCCGCTGCGGCAAGCCCTTCGGCGTGCGCAGCACCATCGAACGCGTCACCGCCAAGCTGGAAGGCAAGCACTGGATGTACCAGGGCTCGATGCGGCGCCTCGATGTGATCAAGATGTGCGAGGACTGCCGTGTCATCGCCGTGTCCGAGGAGGATTTCGATCCCTACGGCAAGCCGCGGCCCCCGGTGCGCACGACCGAGGACTATCTGCGCGAGCGCGACGAAGAGAAGGCGCGCAAGGGCGAGAACTGACGTTGCTGTCTGTGGCGGAGGCGCGCTTCAGGCTGCGTTCATCGGCCGCGGTGCGGTCCAGCGCATCAGGATGCTGCCGCCGACGTGATTGAGCCGCGGATGCGGAGCGACCGCCGCAATCCCGATCTCGATGAAGCCGCGCGCGCGATAGAACTGCACCGCACGCACATTGTCCGCCCAGACGTGCAGGCTCAGCCGGTCGAAACCCTGCTCCTGTGCATAGGCCTTCGCCCAGTCCAGCAGTTGTTCGCCGATGCCGCGACCGCGCCAAGCCTCGTCGACTGCAAGGCTGTTGAGAAACATGCTGCCCCAGTCCTGCAGCTCGGCCATGGCGCGCACGTGCGCGTGCCGCTCGGTCAGCGACAGGCGCCTGGTGTCTTCCTTGAGCAGGTTGGCGGGGAAGACGTTGGCGAGGCCGACGACCGCGCCGCCTTCTGCGGTCGCCACACGGCAATGGCGGTAGGAGATCGGTACGTCTTCGCGCGCGACACCGACCGCGAGAAACTCCCGTGCCGTCATGAAGGGCACCAGGTCGTCGAACAGGAACTCGTAGAGGCCGCCGCCGGCGATGCAGAGAAGGCGTGCGATCTCGGCGGCGTCGGACGGTCGGGCCGCGCGATAGGCAATGCCGTTGGCGGCGGGGACGGTCACGGGACGGGCCGGACGTCGTTCGTCACTGTGGCGCCGTGGCCTTCTGCAGGAATATCACCAGCGCGGCGCGGTCCTCGGCCGAGCCGATCCGCTGCTCCGGCATCTTGGTTCCCGGCGTGTAGGCCATCGGCCCGATTTCAAAAAGCTTCGAGACGGTTTCCGGCGTCCAGACAATGTCGAGCCTCTTCAGTGCCGGCGAAAAGTCATAGCCGGGCAAGGTGGCGATGCGCCGTCCGAACAGGCCGTGCAGGGTCGGCCCGGCGCGAGGGCCTTCATCGGGCTTGAGCGTGTGGCAGGCGATGCAGGCGCGATAGACTTCGGCGCCGCGGTCGCCGGCATAAGCGGCGAGCGGATCCTCGCCGTCGCTCATCGCCACGGAGCCGACGTGATCGCCGGTCGCGGCGTTCCAGCGTCGGATCATGCGGTCCGTGCCGCCGGTGAGAAGGGTTCGGTTGTCGGGGAAGAAGGCGGCGGACCACACCGGCATGCCCGGCCCAACCAGCGTGCGCGCGATCGCGCGCGTGCCGCGGTCGATGATGGCGACCGAGCCGCGGACGCCGGCGGCGGCAACGAGCGCACCGTCGCCGGAGACGGCGATCGCGATGATCGGCGTGCCGCCGGTCTCGATCTCGGCGCGCGGCTCGCCGCGGCTCGAGAGAAAGAACACACGCCCGTCGGCGCCGCCGGTGACGATCTCGCCGTCGGGGGCGACAGCGACCGCGTTGAGCGGGGTGGGCAGCGTCACCACCGTCGGTGCCCCGCCGGCAAGCGGCCAGATGCGCACGGTGAGATCGTAGCCCGCGCTGACGAGGGTTTTACCATCCGGCGCAAATGCGACGCCGTTGACGTTCTGCTGGTGGCCCTCGATCACCTGCGGCTCGCCCTGCGCGAGCGGCCAGAGACGGATGGTGCGATCCCACGATGCCGATGCGAGCGTCGTGCCGTCGGGGGAGAGTGCAAGGCTCACGATCGGCGCGGTGTGGCCTTCGAAGGTGCGTGCGGGCACGGCCTCGCCCGGCTGCCAGACGGCAATGCGGCCATCCTCGCCGCCGGTGATGATGCGTCCATCGGGGGCCAAGACCACCGCGTTCACGGCGCTGTCGTGGTAGCGCAGCACCTGCTCCGCTGCATTGCGGGTGAGCGACCAGCGGATGGCGGAGGAATCGAAGCTGCCGGAGACTGCGCTGTTGCCGTCTCGGGCGATCGCCAGGGCCCGCACCGGGCCGCCGTGTCCGCGCAGCTGCGCCGGCGCGGGAGCGATCGTTGCCAAAACGAGAAAGCCGGCGAGCAGCACGCGGATCGGGCGCCGGATGCTGCCGCGCACACGCTCGGTCCCCATCTCGACCATGGGCAAAGGCGCACGCCGCATTCGCTGTGCCCTCCGAACCGGTTCGGCAAGCCTATCACGCATCGGCCGGCTGCATGCCCAATGCGCGAATGCGCTCGCGCGTACGCGCATCGCGCAGAACGGACAGGAACGCCTGCACCGCCGGCCGCGTGCGGCGGCTCTCCACCAAGAGGAAATCGTAATCCTCGGGCGAAAGCGGCAGGAAGCCGAGCCCGTAGAGGCGTGCCACCGGTTCGATCGCCACCCCCCAGTCGGCTCGCGACTGGGCGACGGCGGCGGCGACCGCGTTGTGCGAGCGCGGCTGATTGGCGTAGCCGGGCGGGCGAGCACCGGCCAGCAGGCCGTCGATCAGCGCGCGGGTGCCAGAACCTGCGTTCCGGTTCACCATCAGGCAGGTCGGATCGCCAAGGGCGACGCGTATCGCTTCCGCCGCGCTGCGGCGTTCGAACCGGCTGTCGCCGGGGCGAAACAGCACGCCCTGCATGCGCCTCCAGCCTTTGATCAGGCCAAGACCGGGCGCGAGCAGGTGCTTGTTGTAGGCGCCGGTCGCCGGATCGATCAGGTGGACCGGGGCGAGATCGCATTCGCCGCGCTGCGCGGCCGCGGCGCCACCCTGGCTGCCGACCGCGATCGTGCGCGCCGAGAAGCCCCGCTCGGCCAAGCCGCCGACCACAACATCCAGCGCCACATCGTGGCTGCCCATGATGACGAGATCGGGCGCGCGCGCCGCCGCGCCGATCAGCGTGACGGTTGCCTCGCTGCCGGCATCGAGCCCCGGGGCCAGCGCCTCGATCTCAATGAAGCCGTCGGCCTGCGCGAAGCTTGTCACTGCGCCCGATCCTTTGGCGGACGGAAAGGCAATCGCGCCCTGCTCCCCCTGCACGAGCGATACCAAGACGAACTCTTTTCGCCCCATTTCCGAGGCGATGCGCAGCGGCACGCGTGCGCGCAAGGTTTGCGCCGCCTCGGGCGTTCGGCCGGCGCGGGCGCGAATCACCGGGGCGACGAAGGCGTGAAAGGTGAAAATCGCCGAGGTGGGAAAGCCGGGCAGCACCACGACGGGCTTTTCATCCACCACCGCAAGACACAGCGGTTTGCCAGGCTTGAGCGCGACCCCATGCACCAGCACGCCCGGCCGGCCGAGGCCCGAGACGACCCGGTGCGAGAGGTCGCCTGCGCCCTTCGACGTCCCGCCGGAGACCAGCACCATGTCGCATTCGGCGAGCGCGCGGCGCAGCGCGGCGGC